>Ga0307515_10001062_pt1 | contig 63041 bp, 36 predicted proteins | sample 17_EM_MG_FD_194513 | JGI IMG/M metagenome (GOLD analysis project Ga0307515, IMG submission 194513) | Populus trichocarpa ectomycorrhiza microbial communities from riparian zone in the Pacific Northwest, United States - 17_EM | ecosystem: Host-associated > Plants > Roots > Unclassified | place... | reverse complement strand
TGAATGTGAAGAACCACCACATGTCATTGCCACCATCAGTGTCAACAACCAATTGATAACAGCTTCTAAAAACAATAACCATAGGTTAGAGCCCAACGATCCTATAAAGATTTTCAAATGAGGACAAAATTGTCTATTTATTGGGATGCAGCTAGCCTGAACCTAGTCAATAGTAACGGAACACCTCCCTCATTTCAAAAAAACCCTAGGTGTAGCCCAAGGTTTATTGGTTGATACACTCAGCTGGGTCGGCCATTTGAGTCATGTACACTCTAGGTTGGTGGCGAGTCATAAATTCCATATCCCCAATAGATACATTGTTGAGGATGGTGTCCTTAGGAGTCTGAAGCAGCCTCCATCTCACCTGAGTGTCTTTAACAGGGATAAGAGAATGACCCTTATGAGACCTTCCCTCATGGGTATCTCTAGTAAGGGTAGGAGAAGGACTCTTGTGAGAAGGTCTTCTTTTCTCCCTACCAGAGGAGGGTGTCAGTGTAATATCCCCTCTTCTAAGCCTATTTTGATGGACCATTGTCCCTTATTGCTTCTTTCAAGCTTTGGTTGAAACATAAATTCCTCATAGGGGATAGGAGCACCTCTCTTTTTACAGAAAGATCTAATGTTTCTAAGGTCTTTTTGTTATATTCAAAAGAAAGGTAAGTAAAAAGGTTCCAATAAAGGAAATGCCTGCAATGGATATTTCTCCTTTTGAATTAGAATAGAGATAATTCACAAGCAAGAACGGCTAGAGTTATAAAGAAATAATCTTTTCATTCCTACAGTAGGATGAAAAACCTTTCATGTCATCACATGTCTCAAGAAACCCACTCAGTTACATATCACCATTTTATTTTTCAAGGGATACCTCTTTTCAGTGAAGACAAGCCACCTGAACTTAAAGATCCCAGCAGTTCTATATGGGACATGCAAAATCTTATGAAGAAGGTAAAAAGGCTCTTATTTGTTACTAACAGAGACTTTCAAAATATTTGCAGATAATACACAAATATTTGAGGGGTTACTAATGGATCATCATTTTTCAATTTTACAAGGGTCCTCTTTTATAAAAGAGTAAACAAAGATAAGATAATAACTCAGTGTCCTTAGACTCAACCAAGCGCCGAACCCATTTTTTTTTAGCTCTAAAGATTTTTAGGTTTCATGATTAGACCATGAGTCAAAAATATTTTACCCTAATAAACCAGAGATATTTTGTTTACACTTAAACCTTTTCTCTTGAAAAAAAAGACGAGCGGACGAGCTATAAAAGGAACTAGGATATTCTTCGCAAAGGGGTTGATCTTTGCTTAATTTTAAAAAAACTCGTATTGCATATTTATTTTTAGAATTATTATTTGAAAAAAACTCTAACAAATATATTCATATATTTTAATCTAAAAATAATCTTAACATGATAATTGTTTAACCTCACACAGTTTTTTTTTTTTTTGCTGGATAAAACATTAACAATACTTGGAAAAAAAAATCATGTTAAAAAAAATTTAATCCGACCATAACCTATGCCAATTATACGAGTAAACTCTAATTCTTGACATTCCACTACATGATTTTCAAGGCTGCATTAATTCTGTAACTTCGTAAACTTAAATATATTTAATGAAGGATTTTCTAAGTTCGCAACTTCTTTTTGGAAAGCCCAACATTAACGTTGTTTTATAGTTCCTCGTAATTCCCACAGATCTCTTGATTCAAAGATCCATCTTGAACGTCACAGTCTAGTTAGACTCAGTTTATTTTTGTATTTTAAATTTGTTTTATTAAAAAATAAATTTTATTTTATTTTATTTTTTATGTTTTTAAATTTTTGTTAATACGTCGATATTAAATTTAAATTAAAGAATACTATTTCAATAGAATATATTTTAAATATTTTAAAATTTAATTGTTATTATAATATCACTTGAAATTAAAATAATAATTTTTTTAAGGCTCGTCAAGTCATATCAACCATGACGCCTGAAATGAACATAGTTTCTTTCAAGGCTCGTCAAGTCATATCAACCAAAAGATTGTAATTAAATCCATGAAAAGACATGACAACTCCATGCAAGGCAAGTTAGCTCAAGTAAAGACAAACACATATCTGTCCAAGTCAAGCCAGACAAAGCCAAACTACGCCACGTCATTCTTGCCAGTTCACAACTCTACATCTCATTTATTCCACCAGAAATAAAAAATCATCTGTCCACGCGTTAATCTTAGCATTACACATTTGCCCCGGCCATGTTACATTTTTATTTCTGGTCAATTATAAGGTTATTTTTTAAGCTAACTTACATTTTAATTAACACTAAGTCCCTCTTTAAACATTTTAAAAAATCATCTAAGATTCTCCTCCTTGAGTTGGATAAGGTTAATAAAATTGATTAATTTAATTAAATAATTAGAGAATAAGATGTTGACAATGAAATGAATAAAGAAGAAAAACAACAATTACGATTTAGTGCAAAAGATGAATAATTTTCAATATTATAAAAATATATGTGTATAATATTCATAAAACATTTCAATGATTTTATTTATACACCATTCATAAAAATATAAGATCAATTTTTTAAAACCAAACAGAAAAAAGTTGAGGAGGTGCTTGTGTTTTTAAAGAAGTAAGAGAAATTCAATAACTGAGTTTAATATTGATTAATTTAATAATATGATAAAAATATGAGGTAACAACAAAAAAAAACTAAAAAACAATGTCGAATGAAGAAATTTAAAAGAAAATGATAAAAAAAAATTCAATCCCTATTAACTTTTCAAATTGCATGCATAAAATAAAAGAAAAATATACTATGCAAGGTTGCACATTTTAAAAATCTTATAAAAAATAAATTTTTAAAAAATAAAAAAAAAATCAATCTATATAAAAAACTTTTAAGAAAAAACTCGTAGATGAATCATACCAGCTTCTTTAAAAATTAAACACGTCCACTATTATATATAAAAAAAAAGTTGTAGTCTAAAAAAGGCTAAATAAGCGAAAAATAATAATAGATAAAGGGTATTAATTAAATCATATACCAAAAAATTGTTTTTAAAAATTTATATAAAATTCATCTTATTTTCTTTTTTAAGAGAAGAATTAGGTCAGGCGTTGTTGAGTCTGGGAAGCCAGGCCTAGTGCCTAACCTATGAAGCTACAACTCACGCGCAAGCCTACAGGTTTTTTTTAAGTATAATGCATCATCCACCCTAACCATTTCCAAAAGAAATGATGCATCGTCTGCTAAACCCAGAATTTAGCCATTGGTGTGGCATAAAAAATGGGGTTTTTTTTATTTATTAAAATATCAATTTTTGATCCAAAACACCTTATGAATCTTGTTAAACCAATCAATGACCTCTAAAAAACACAAAAAACCGATCCAAAACCCGAAATAAACCTGAAACCCAAAAATCTTCCCAAGTCCATATGTGTTTTTAAGGTAAAAAATACTTAATCATAACCCCCTCGTCATATGGAAATATTTGACACAAATAACGACCGTTTTGGTGATCAAAATAGTTACCAATAACAACTTTCTCTCTCCATGTTTGAATCTTGTGACTCTCTCTCTCTTGTCCAATAAAAAAAATGGCTGAAAAATAACTAAAATAAAGTTTGGTATCAAAATAAAAATTTTAAAAATTATAGAAACGGTACCCAATATTTCAAAAAGATTGAAGACAAAAATGAATTTCCACAATAAACTTCAAACACTCCCTCTATTTTACCTGTCATTTTCATTTAAGTCCTTTATTTTTCAATTCAATAATTTGAATTCAAAAACTATGGACAGTTTGTTTTTGTGTTTTAAAAGTGTTTTTAAAAAATTTAAATTTTATTCATTTATTTTAAATTAATATTTTAATGTATTTTTTAAATATAAAAATACTTTTAAAAAAAAAACAATCACCAACATTCTTCAAAATACCATTCCAATTGTGTAAAATAAAAGTTTAAGTAACAAATGTAAAGTGTTTTTGTGAGGGAGTTTAGGGTAAAAAAAACCTGACTCTCTCTTATATTGTACAATGCGGGGCCCGTTGTATTGAATCTCCCGCCTCCGTTGGTTACCTACAAGACAAAGAAGGTCTCACTGTCTGTCATCACGAGCCACAGGAGCATTGTTCTGGAAGGTGATATTTTGGACTCCCCAGTCCCCAGTCGTTTAACCACACTCCTTTTTTTCATTATTTTCTAACTGACCATTTCGCCCCTGAAATCTTCGTAGCCTGGACCCCTGGTGGTCTTTTCCGTTGAGAAATCTAAATTGTTTTCTTTGTTAAGTGTGGATAATAACATATAAATAATGAACAGAAAAATTCATTCTTATTAGTCTCTTTCTCTCTCCATCAGTTTCTCGCTTCCATGCCCCTTTTTTCAAGGTGCATGAGAATCCAGTAATATTAAAATAATATTTATTATTATTATTTTTTAAATTTTATTTTCAATATTAATAATAAAAAATTATATAAAAACAATTAATTTAAAAACGCGTTTTCCACAGCTTCCCCAAGGGTAACAATTATCAGCAAAGCAAACCTTTCTTTAAAAATATGAAATAAAAGTGGTTTCATCTCCACATACACAGAGAACGTTGAAGAAGTAGGAGTGCTTGTGGATTTGCTCATGATGGATTTGGAGTAGTTGTTTATTGCAGCCATGAATTAATTGAAGCAACGTGATAAAGGATGTGGGTTCGAGATTACCACCATGGAAGCCGGTGAAAATGGCTAAAAGGTGGGATAATTTTGAAAGTACATACGTGAAGGGCATGGATGGGAGCGTTGAGAGCTCAAGCTCTCTAAAAACACACACACCCTCTCTATAAGTAGTTATTTTGATTCTGTTTGGATGATGGAGAGCGATTTAAGAAAGGATGTGGAAGCTGGGTAATGAATTGCAGTTCTAATCTGGTGTTTGATGAGTTTTTTACAGATTAGTTTGTGAATCTTATTCAGGAAAGGTCCAGGTGATGAGTGTGTGTAAAGAACAACCTTGGAGTGGATATAACAACTGGACTTCATTGCTGGAGGTGGTTTTGCAGATGTCGGGCATGGCCGGGAAAGACACGGAAATGGAAAGGGTGCGAGAAGCTTATTTAGACATGTTTTAAGGGGAAAAAATCCACAACTATCAGTTAAAAAGCTAATATATTTCAGACTGGAAAAACAATACCTTTTTTCTACAAATCTGAAAGAAAGTTAATTAAATCAAAAGGACTTACAAATGTAGTTGCAGTATGTAAGGTGCAAATCTCCAATTATGGGTGGAAGGTTCATATGCTATTTGTAGGCTTCTTAGCCCAAGTGTTTAAATAAGTTATGGGCCTTTGACTCTCGAATTTAGCCCACATTTATTTTGTTTGGACTCGCTAAAGTTACTAACATTCTACTATTTCTGGATCAGCAGCTTTATAGGCTCGTTATCCAAGCCAGTAATATTGTTTCCTATGTTATACTCTAACCCCGAGAAATACATTTTGAGATCCAATTTCTGATAGAGCTCGGATTATTCAGCTCGTGCGTGGGTTAAATTATTATTTTTAATATAAAATAAAATTAGGTGTTGCTATTATTTTTTTTATAGAAGAAAATTTAAATCATGTGGGATTGAAACAATCATCTTGATGAATTTAAAAACAATTTAGATAACAGGTAAAAATATATAATACATATTCAAGATGAAATTTATTTTATAAATATTTAAACGATAACATATTGGATTGATTCAAGTTTACTTGAATTAACTTGTAAATTCATTTGTCAATTCATGAGATCGTGATAACCCCATATAAAACAAATTAAAACAAATTATGAAACTCAATTTCAATAAATTCAATGTTGAATTATGAGATTAAAAAAATAATTAAAAAAATAACTTGAGTTAACCTGGTTAACCTGCCAAACTCGCGATCTAAGTTATAAGATCGGGATAACCCAATAAAAATAAAATTAAAGCAAATCACTAGGGCCAATTCTCAATCAATTTAGTGTTGAAAAATAAAATTTTAAAAAAATTAAAAAATAACAAAAAAAATAACTCCGATCAACCTAAGTTAACCAAAATAAATCACAAACTCTTAATTCTCACACAATCCCATATTAAATGATGAAATTGAAGAAAAAAATCAATTAGAAAAAGGGTAAAGAAACTTGAGTCAATTGAGTTAACTTATCAAACCCGCAGTCTGAGTCAGGAACCGAGATAACCTCATGAAAATTAATTTAAAAAAAATTATGAATCCTGATCCTTAATAAATCAACTGTTGAGGGATGAAAATAAAATAAAAAAATCAATTGAAAAAAAGATATAAATTCTCAATTAATCAAACATTGTATGACGAGATCGAGAAAAAAAAGTTAATTAAAAAAAAACTCAAAATTAGTTGAGTCAACCCGTTACATTTTTGGTCTGAGTTATAAGACTAAAATGTCCGCATAAAAAATAAATTGAAAAAATTATAAAACTCAATCATTAATAAATTTAATATTGAATAATAAAATTGAAATTATATGAAAAAAACTTAGATTAAAAAAACAAAAAAAAATATTATAATAAATAATGTTTTGTAAGGTATAGTAAAACCCTATCCTCCTTTATTTTATTTTTTTCGTTAAATATTGTCGGATGTCCAGAGTTTGAGCTTGCAATCCTTGTGCGATCTGAGTGTAATAGTGCCTGTTGAGTGAAAATATTTAAATCCCGGAAGCCTTTTTTATTTTCTTGACCATAGAATTTGTCATGTTGATTTGTACATTTGTTTTTTTATGTCAGCACATTCTCTCTGAAGTATCTTGTGCTCACAACTCATTGATGTTTTGCCCTCAAATCCTCAGTTAAAACTAAGAAAATATGTTTTTTCAAAGCATAGGGGAAACTAACATACACAATGCTAGCGTTAAAATATCATCTTAAACTAAATGAAAGAAATACCAGGCCAAAACAATTCATATGAAAAGAAAATAAATAATTTTTTTTTTATAAAAAAAATGTTTTCGGAAAGGCTCAAGGGGAAGCAGAAGAATGGCTGTAGATGGGCTTTCGAGAATCAAAGCCCAAGGGGAAGTGGATTTGTTTGATGGAGTTTTATTCCGAGGAAGATACCCAACAAGCCTAGCAATCCAGGGTTGTTTGAAACAGCTCTTCGAATTGTTTCAATAAAGTTTTCGGATCGTGTTCTCGATGAAAGAGTCGACTGGATATTCGAATCCATAGTCTTCATGCTCGATACGCGCTCAGTATGTTCATTGGATCTTGATTCCGAGCATTCCCTGCTGGTTCTATGTTTTGTTGTGCAATCCAAGCAGCTGATTTCCTGGCTCCAATTAGCCAATTAGGATTTCCAATGCAGCCGCATCTTTTGGCATTGTTTTTTTTTTAAAAAAAAATTGAAACTTTTTTATATTTTTATTTATTTTAAATTAATATTTTTTTATCATTTTGATGTACTTATGTCAAAAATAGTTTTAAAAAAATAATAAAAATATTATTTTAATGTGTTTTAAAATAAAAAATATAAATGTTTTGCATTGCGATGTAGAAGTGTTTTTTTAAAATAAATTAAAATAATATTATTTTTCAGATTTTTTCTTGTTATTCATATATCAAAACCATAAAAACACTGATAAAAACATCAAATTGATGATTTTGCAAGGCAAACAATACTATTTAAAAGAACCTAAAACTTAAGCTGCTGCATTCACATATATCTTTGTGTTTTTGTTTATTTAGTAATGCGGTGCATGCTATTCTTTTAAATGTTTTTTTATTGAAAATATATTAAAATCAATACATTAAAATTATCAAAAAAAATTTAAACAATACTAATTTAGTATTTTTCAAACAAAACATAATTTTAAAAATAAATTGAAATTTAATATTTTTTCAAATAAAACACAATTTAAAAAACACTTTAAAAACAAGTTAAACAATGTTAGACATACACCCTAACAAGAGTCGGTTTATAATTTTTTTTTTTAAATCTGAATTTTATTTTATTTTTATATTTTCAAATAATTTTGATATATTAATATAAAAAATAATTTTTTTTAAAAAATATTTTAATATATTTACAAATAAAAATTATTTTAAAAGACATCAACCAACACAATAGCAATAATAAGCGTGTGAAAAAAGAGTATAGACTATACATAGCACAATGTTAATCCCTTTTTTTTCCCCATCGACCCGTACTGCCATGAAAGATTTTTGATTCCAATTGAACGGCTGAGATAGGTTCTCTGCTTCTCATTTTTCCACGAGTGGGGCGAAAAAGCAAAACTCCTTTGTGGGATCCACGTGGCATGGGACCCGATATAAATCATAACAAACGTGGCATTATATAATTGGTCTCATTTATTCCCCGGAGGTATCTAACAAGGAGTAGATGAATCCATCCACTTTTGCTGACGCAAACATCACGTCACTAACCCCACTACTTCAAAGTGAAAACACAAAACGTGTAACAATCAAGTACACTCAATCCTACACAACTCCCTCAATCAACCACTTCTTTGTATTTACGCCTATCAAATCACACCACATCTTTGACAAGACACTCAATACCGTCCCTCTCCATGGCAAACTCGTAATTCAAATAATCTCAGATGTCAATTTACTTTAAAAAAACAATTTAAAAAGAACCTATATTTTTTACCCTTGGATTTTTTTAATCATCTTAAAAAAGGAAGTATATTGGATGAGTAATGGATTTGTGTCAACGGACGCCAAATGAAATTCAAATGCAGCGGAATTGTGTTTTTGCCTATTTCTAATAATTAACAAAAAAATAAACATATTTAATCTGTTATCGTCTTCTTCAATAATAATAATAATAATAATAATAATAATAATTATTATTATTATTATTATTATTTCCTATTATTATTATAATTACTTCCCGGAAGAAGTTGTACTCGCACTCACCACTACTTCCTTCCTTCCTTCCTTCCCTCCTTGGTTGCCTCCAATCATTTTCCTCTCTGTTTCTCTCTCTAAAAAAAATCTCTCTCTTAATAATTATTATATTTGCTTATTTTTTCATTCTAATTTCCCGGCGGGAGAGAAGGCAGAGGTGGGAGAAGAGTAAAAGAAAGATACGAAGATACTTCTACGAAACTCCCTCTCGTGATTATATATATATATTTATATATTTTTTTTCCATTGTAGCAGTGAAGTTAAAAAGAAAAAAAGTAATTTGATCGTCAATACAAAAGGCTTAATTCGTTAGCTTCTTTGTTTGGAGTCTGTCTTCAATGCCCTCTTCTTAACTGCTCTCTCTCCCTCCCTCTCAAAATAAGGTACTCTTTCTCTCCCTTTTTTTAATCATAGGTAATTCGTAGTTTAATCTCTTAGAGTTTGATCTTTGATTGTTTTATTTTCTTTCTGGTTAGGGAGTTAATGATGCTGTTTGGAGTTTTTGTTTTTTTGGGCATGCTAAATTTGATTTTATAATAATAATAATAATTATTATTATTATTTTTCGTTTTGTCTAATTTCTGGTTTTTGGAGCTCAGGGTTGACTCGAAATTGAGTGAACTGTGGAGTGAGCTTTATGAGCTGCTGCTGACCTGATATATATTTTATTTTGTTTGGTTGCATGATTTGAATTAAATCAAATTTTGCTATTTTTGGTGTTGCTGGGTTTTTTTTTTCTAGTGTTGACTGGGTGCCTACCGCTAGTGTTTTTGTGTGCTAATTTTTTGTTCACACGCCTGTTTTTAGCCTCTATAAGATTTAACATGTGATTGAGAGTGTAATTTTGCAGAATTAGAACATGGAATTTCTTTAATTGATAGATTGGGAGTAATGTATCTGGATTAGGGATTGTTTTTTCTTTTTATATTTTGTCTGCTGAAAATATAGGAAATTGCTTGTTGAACTCAATTAAAGTCTTCTGATCAGTACCGAATTGATCTTACCTTATTTCGTTGCACGATAAATTTATGTTCATGTCTACCCTTTCAATGGTTGAGTGTCTGTTCTTTTCCAATTGCTGTGTTAGTGAGAAGAGAATAAAAATGGAGCAAAACTCAAAGGACGCAGTACCTGGTAAGTCTCCTGATGCATTCCTTTTCTTTTGACTCCCTCATATCTTGAAAACCTAACACACACACATGCCTATTTTTTGTTAGTGTAGATGTATGATTTAAATTGATAATGTCTTGATTGGACTTCTGTGTATGTTTATAGGTCCATCAAAAATTCCAGCTGTTAATAGTAGTAAGAAGGTGGTCACTGGTGCATGGGGCATCCCACTTAGAATTGATGCATTTCAGTCATCGAGTGATGCAAGCTTGTTTTCGAGTTCATTGCCTGTCCTTTCACATGAAAAGCGTATGTCTAAAGCTCTTCTTGCTAGGTGTTATGGATTTTTTCTGATAACATATATTTTTTATTTTGAAATTTTTTTTGTCCATGCAGTGAACTTTAATGATTCAGAGAATTATGGTCGATCTATTGATGATAGCCCACCTAGCTTGAATAATCTCGACCTAGAAACTGAGGTTACTGATCTATTCGAAGACATCGAACCAAGTGCAATTGGAAATTTGCTTCCTGATGATGATGAGCTTCTTGCTGGCATAATGGATGATTTCGACCTTAGTGGGTTGCCTAGTCAACTGGAGGATTTGGAAGAAATTGATCTCTTTGGTCCTGGAGGGGGGATGGAGCTAGATTTTGAATCCCAAGAAAGCCTTCGTATTGGTATGTCCAAGCTAAACATGACTGATGGGATTCCTGCAAATGGGGTTGGTCATTATGCTCTTCCAAATGGTGTGGGAACAGTGGCTGGGGAACATCCATATGGGGAGCATCCTTCAAGAACATTATTTGTTCGGAATATCAATAGTAACGTGGAGGACTCTGAATTGAGATCTCTCTTTGAGGTATGTTCACAATTGTTAGAATGCCAGATGTCACTCATCTAAAAATGATTGTTCCCTGTTGCTTTACTGTTTATTGCTTGCTTAAAGAATAGCCATGTTGATCATGCTAAATCCTTTCTGAAAATTTGTCCATATTTGGATCACCACATGCTTGATTGGTTCATACATCGTGAATATGGTTATTTGTCATAAATGACTTTTTCCCGAAACACTGTCAAAGTTATCGAAGCCTTTTAGATGATAGAACAATTACTTTGCATCGACTCTACTTACCTGCTTTCTTTCTCTTCTGCAATTTCTGATTGAGAATGTGCTCTTGTTTTTTAGTATTTTCAAGCAACCTATTTCTCTGGTTTTAAATCAATATATAAAATTTGTGATAGTTGGTGCAACTCGCATCAGTATTTAGCTAATGTGATAAACTTTTATAATGATCTCTAATGACTGTTTTTTTGGATTCATCTGATTAAATTTAAATTAAATTCCTGACCTCTTTATTGTATTTGTTTATATTTTGATGTCAGGATGTATATAGTGTTGCTTTTTGTTAATTGCAAATTAGATATGAAATTTGTTGTTTCACATTGCTGTTGATGAAATCAATTTAGTTAAAATACGTGTCAATTAAGCTTGGGGGTAGCCATAAGCTTAATTATATAGATGTGAAGTTTTTCTCAATAGCTAGTGCTTACTCTCAAACCTTTTCAATTCTTGTAGCAATATGGGGATATCAGAACATTATACACTGCTTGCAAGCATAGAGGCTTTGTGATGATATCTTACTATGATATTAGAGATGCTCGGACTGCAATGCGTGCTCTGCAAAATAAGCCCTTAAGGCGGAGAAAACTGGACATTCATTTTTCAATTCCCAAGGTTTAAATAGAAAGTTCATTTAAATTTGTTCATTTTGACACTTTTGATCACTTCAACATCTTTATCAAACATTATTTCCTGCCACATATCAGGATAACCCTTCAGAAAAAGATGTAAATCAAGGAACTCTTGTGGTCTTCAATTTGGATGCATCTGTATCAAATGATGACCTTCGCCTAATATTTGGGGCATATGGAGAGGTCAAAGAGGTACGTGTTAGGGGGTTCTATTTGATTATTTATTATTTGTTGCTTGGAGTGATTCTTGTATATAAGCATCTGAGTCTTTCATTATCTTTACGGCTGTTGTTTCACTTCATTGAAAACACAGATAAGAGAAACCCCACACAAGCGGCACCATAAATTCATTGAATTTTATGATGTTAGAGCTGCGGAGGCAGCTCTCAGAGCATTAAATAAGAGTGATATTGCTGGGAAACGCATTAAGCTTGAACCTAGCCGCCCTGGTGGAGCACGTAGAAAGTAAGTATTAGTATGATGTTGCTGATGCATAGCAATTCGTGCTTCTGCTTTCTTTGTGGAATTGATTCTTGCTCGTCTTCAATTTTTTTCCACAAATGCAATGGATGAAAACGTTTGTTCATGTGAGAGAAGTGATTAATCAATACAAAAAAATTCCCAAAGCCTCTCTGTTATGTTTAGTTAAGCCTATATTATGTGGTGCACTAGGAAACCCCTCCTCCTCCCTCTTTTAGAAAAAGGTTGGTGAAACAATGCCTTCAAAAAAACGACAGTCATATTTATGCTAATCTAAACAGTGATAGCAGATTGATACTTCCTTTAATGAGTACTATGCATGGGTATCTCATGGAAAGAAGCGTCAGCTGGAAATATGGTGTATTAAACATAGTTTAGGAATTATTAGTTGGTTATTAACATTTTGAATGTCAGTTCCATTTTTCTTCCATGCATGAAATTAGTGAAGATCTACATGTTTAAGAAAGTAAAACAGACAAGAATATTGTTTATCCAAAGCCTAATCTACATTAATATGAGAATTTCTGTAAATTTATAGAAACTTGGAAGCAAATTCAGGATCCTGATAAAAATGAGACTATAATGCCAGGATCCTTGGTTTAAGTGACAACCATCACCCTTCTGTATTGGGTTCATATCTGCAGAGTGGTTGTCACTGCTTGCTTTGATATTTTTTGTTTTTTATTCACATGACATGATTGGGTCTTCAAAGTATAAACTACGTATATTTCTTGAGTCTCCTTTATAGCATGATCTATGTTATATTCATTGATCATCCTGAAGTTAAAGAGTCTTTTATATGTAGTATAATGCAGCAAATAACTCAAGAGCTGGAACAAGATGAAGTACGAAGTTTCCGACATCAAGTAGGCTCACCAGTGGGGAACTCTCCTCCAAGTAAATGATTTCTTAAGTTTCTTTATGATTGTATGAGAACTCAGTTATTTTTAAGCATTTTCTATCAGCTCCAAGGACCTGTACTGTTGAAACTCTTTTTAGATTATGGGCTGAACCATTGTTACTGCCATGACAGGTACTTGGTTACAATTTGGCAGCCCAGTTGAACATAATCCATTGCATGGATTTAGCAAGTCCCCAGGACTTGGAACTTTCAGCCCTGTAAATGGAAATAATTTGCCTGGGCTGGCTTCAATTCTCCCCCTTCATGTGTCTAACCCTGCAAAGATTGCCCCAATTGGAAAGGACCATGGAAGGGTTAACCATGCAAACCAGATGCTTGCCAACTCGGGATCAATGCAAGGGGCAGCCTATCAGCATTCTCGTTCATTCACTGACCAGAAATTGAGCACGAGTCCTGTTCCCATGTCTACTTTTGGGGAATCGAAATCAAATTCATCTGGTATAGGCACATTGACTGGTCCTCAGTTTCTCTGGGGAAGTCCTGCTTCTTACTCTGAGAGTGCGAGCTCCTCTGCTTGGCCAACATCATCTGTTGGAAATGCGTTTCCATCACATGGGCAAGGACAGGGTTTTCCACACATCAGCAGGCATGGATCTCTCCTCGGTTCACATCACCATCACGTGGGATCTGCTCCGTCTGTTCTTCCTCTTGATAGGCATTTTGGCTTCTTCCCAGAATCACCAGAAACATCCTTCATGAACCAAGTTGCATTGGGGGGTATGGGTTTAAATCGCAGCACTGGAAGTTATATGATGAACATGGGTGGCCATGCAGCTGTCGGTGCAGGCATTGGACTTCCAGGACCACCCCTGACTGAAAATGGTTCACCCAATTACAGGATGATGTCATTGCCTAGGCATAATCCTATGTTTTTTGGGGCTGGTTCTTATTCTGGACCAGGGACAATTGGCAATGAGGGATTTGCTGAACGTGTTCGAAGTCGGCGAGTTGAGAATAGTGGGAGCCAGATAGATAGCAAGAAGCAGTATCAGCTTGATTTGGATAAAATCATTAGCGGGGAAGATAATAGGACAACTTTAATGATTAAAAACATTCCTAATAAGTAAGAGGACTGTTGTTTTGAAAATTACTTAGATGTTTGGTTTTGACTGAGTTGGTCACCCAATGATCTCTTATGCTATTGTTTCCCTTCTAGATATACTTCAAAGATGTTGCTGGCTGCTATTGATGAAAATCACCGCGGTACTTATGACTTTCTCTATCTTCCCATTGATTTTAAGGTAATAACATTTCGGAAAACATTCATTTGGTGTTATAAACATAACTTGTTCAAGTTGAATGTGCTGATGGCTGAACTGCTCTGGTTGCAGAATAAATGCAATGTGGGTTATGCCTTCATCAATATGGTGTCTCCTGCATGCATCATTTCCTTCTATGAGGTTGGTTTTGGTATCTTAATTGCTGTCTTAAATAATCAAATTATATGTACTTTTATGTCATCTATGTGGTAAAATCTAAATTAAGGTTGGTTTATGTTCATTAACAGAAATTTGTTGTTTGTCATTCTCTTTGTGAGTGTTTTGATTCTTAAAGAGTAAAAAAACACATCAGATTTTTAAACCGGACTGGCTGATCACAAATTCAGGCAATATATTGGCTAGACTCTTATGCATATAACATTATGCAGGCATTTAATGGGAAAAGGTGGGAGAAGTTTAATAGTGAAAAAGTCGCTTCACTTGCATATGCACGAATTCAGGGCAAGGCTGCCCTTGTGACACACTTTCAGAATTCAAGCTTAATGAATGAAGATAAGAGATGCCGTCCAATTCTCTTCCACTCTGAGGGCCAAGAGGCTACTGATCAGGTAACAAGAAGTTGTTAACTTATGCTTGTGATAAAAAAAAGTACCGGTGATTATTCTGTCAACGAGTTGGAATGTTCTTCAAAATACTATATTTGTACCGTGTATTTAATGTGTACTTAGTTTAATATAAGAAATCAATGAGGAAAACGATGAAGACCATTTTGACAATAGCTAGTTAGTTCTTTTTTTGGAATGTTAACACCATTTGTTTTTCTTTTCTTTCCTTTTTTTATCCCATTTCCTTTCCTCTTTTTTTTCTTGTTCTTTTTTTGGAATGTTACACCATTTGTTTATTTGCTGACATTGAATTTTATTTTTTGGATCTTGCAGGAACCTTTCCTATCTGGTAACTTAAACATTTGTATCCGTCAGCCTGATGGATCATATTCTGGGGATTCGTTGGACTGCCCAGAGGACAGTCTGGATGAGAAACTGGAGAAGAATTAACAGCTGAAATTGCTCTTGGCCTTGAATGGTGGTCAGGAGTGCTAACCATTGTGTAGGCATTTTGAATGTATAAATTTGGAATAGAAACTAAAGAGTGGGTACAATATTGATTGAATGATGAGCAGCCTCCACTTTTGCGTCATGGATGCTGCACAGTATCTCACAATTGGCAGAGGGCATTTTGTTCGTCTGTAGAGCAACCAACTGTTATGTGAGGATAAGGCATAACATATTTTGCTGAGAAGTGAAGGCATTTCTCACTGATTTGTACATGGAAAACTCCTATTGGGTTTTCGCTTTGATCCTTTTCTGTTTCTGTACTTGTTTCTGGAGGCCATTTGCAAATAATGTGAACATTTTCATTGGATAACCTGGGATTACGGGCTGTTTACAGAAGTTGTATAGAATGGAAGATGAACAGACCCTGCATCCGGTTCATCCTGTCTTGCAATGTTGTAGCTTTAAAGACATGAATCTGTATATGCTTGTACAGTTGTCCACTCCTCTCTCTCTTCCCCCTAGCATCAGTGTATGTTTTAGGTTCATTTAGCCTGCCAATCTATAGAATATGGATCATCTGTCACGATAAGAGGATATATTTTTTATTGCGTTAGGTTCCAATCTATGGATAAAGGCACCTGTGTTTACTGAGAACAATGATATCGCTGGCCAACTTGATGGTCCATGAGCACGTCCTCTCCTTGGGGTCAAAGCCACAAGATTAATCAGAAATTTCGAGTCCTCTCCATGTCGAAGCGTGAATAACTCAAGTTATCAACTAGTTAGTAATCTAACTAGTAATCAAACACATCCCAAAACTATTAACGACCATCACGAACGCCAACAGAGATTGCTAATCCACAACTGACTTGAGTAGGGGTTCGTTAAGTTCTCTTGCACTGCATTACAGGTCCATTATCATCTCCCTGAACATAGATCATTTTCAAACGAGAAGATGCTTTTCAATGGCAGATGAGGTTTAAAACTCACCGAGTCAAGCAAATGTAAATATGTAGTAGTATACTCTAGTTCTTAGGAGTGCACAATCAACCAACTATATCAAGTGGCATAAAGATCATGCCCACAGGCTTTCTTCAAAATTTATTACTATCAGATTGTCTTCCAGCTCCCCACAAGGACGACAAAGGTATGTATCAATTCCTACAGTGCAACCCCTTCGAGTATCTTAGTCATATTTGTAAAGCATCAGCAATGGATCCAGCAAGACTCAAAACTTCAAATGGACGCTTATTTGCTATGGCTTTCACAGTGTGAGGGCAGGAATCTGTTATCCAAAAATAGGCAAATGCATCCTCCATGCCTGCTAAAAAAAAATGGCACTATCATCATATGGCTTAAAGTTAAAAGGTTCAACTGAAAAATACATAAGAATAGATCAGGATAAGTATGCCTGATAACATGCAGGTCTTTACCCTCATTTTTGTGAGTGAAACGCTCCCAAGAGCGCTTAGGAAAGACACCGTGGGTGACATATGCACTTACTTTTGCTGCACCGTGAGCTGCTAATACTTTCTGGAAGAAAAGAGAGGCAAGAAGATAAAAAGGGTAATTTGTCAGAGTTCCACTACTGTTGCAGATCTTCAATGTGGATAAATGCAACCAACCAGTGATACATTGATGCATGTCTATATATGCATTGCTTATTAAAGATGCATGGCCTCGGTTCCTGAACCGAGAACAGCCAGCGATGGCCTACTGTCCTTTAACAATTCATCTGCCTAAGAGGTGATTCCTTTATTTTATTTTTTGCCAGAATAAAGTTGATTCCAGACTCAATGGTGGCCAAATCTGAAACTGATGGCCATATTCAAACTCTTGGAGATTTAAGAAAAGAGCTAGGTGGAAAATTGGGAATGTTATACAAACCGCAACTTATAGAGATGACAAAAGTACATTAACAATGATATACAATATATGTCGGCTATGCATGTTAACAAAAGAAGTCAGGTTTAAATAGGTAAAAAGGTGATTTTTTAAATCAGAATGCAGTGACTGAAAAGGAAAGAAGGTAAAAAAAGGAAGGAATAAAAGAATGAGAAAGAAAAGAACGAGCAAGAAACGAATTGCAGGCCTTAAATGAGATGAGAAATGATCTGGAAAATGCATACCTGGCACTCAACAAGTGTGCCTCCAGATTGTACCAAATCATCAACAATGACAACATGGTAACCAGCAGGATTTCCCTCCTTTATTCTAACTATCCTCTCATCACCTTCACGAACCTTCACACATACCACCTGACATTCAACAACATTAATTACCCAGACAACATGGGAATTGGAGTACGATATCATTCAGTCCATTTGAGAGAGAAAAAATCAAACCAACCATAGGAAAATGATCCAACAGCTTGTGGAATCGCTTCCAAGCTCCATCATCTGGAAATGCAACAGCAATCTGAAATCAAAATTGGAGAGCACAATTGGTGGCAAGCAAGATATTTCTACTGAACTATAAAATTCTTCAAAGTAACATTAGAGTTATAGTGACAGCAATGCCAAAATAGCCATCACGATGATCAGAAACAAAACCCTGTTTCACAGAAATAATCAAAACATTCTGGTGCTACATACCTTATCGGATTCAGGAAGTTGGTGAAGACGTTGCTTTAACAGAGGAATCCCAGTCACAAATAAAGGCAAAACTTGGTCCCCAAAATAGAACCTTTCCTGCATGAGAAGAAGATTGATAAATAAATTATTAGCCTGCTTACTCGAAACCAAAAAAAAAAAAAGAACATTCGAGAAACACTCAAAGGGCATAGATAAGAAGAAGAGAATGAGAGCCAAAGTGTTTTTGAGATGCTCAATGAGCTGAAAGTGATCAGAGGTCACATTTTGATAGATAAAAAAAGAAACCCCTCAAGAATAAATTTTGATTACAGTTGAAAGAAAAAAACAACTTGATGCATGCCTAGTAACTCAAATGTTATGGAAAGACCAGGGATGAAGCCTGCTATGGATAATGGTAATTCATAAAAAAGAACTTGTGACATTCAGCAAGATATTCTAAAGCAACGAGGTGAAATATAAAGTAATTATTGATGTTGGTTCATTTGTGGAGCAATAGCAGGGAAACAACCTGCAGTGCGTGTATGTCATATATGACTAGACTAGTGGGGCCACCTCTTGAAATGGGAATGTTTGACAATATCCTTGCCATGGTAAATGCAGTTGCAACATCCCCTTCTTCTTCCATTCGCTCGAAGGAGCCAGTTGGAAAGAAAGGCAACACCAATGTGAAGGAAGCAGCAAACAGACGTGGCAGCGCATAAATGACAGATAGCTGTTCGAAGATAACTCCCGGGGAACTAAAACATGCAAGGAAGGCAACATGCTGACCCCGCAAATCTTCAGCATTGTTTATAAAAAGGTTAGGAAATCCATCATCAAAATTCCTGATAAAAAACAAAGAAACCAATCAGTTCTTCCACTCATATAACATTCAACCCCGAGAAATGCAATAAACCTTGCACCACAATCTCAAGGTCATTTGCCATTCAACTGAAGACTTGTTTGAATAGAATATGGAGTTGAACCAGTTAAGACCTTAAAAGGAAATATTCAAGTAGAATACAGAGCAGGACTCACATTCAAGAATTATATTTTTTTACTGATAAATTTGGAAGTAATCTTTCTAGCAGTCCCACAAAACACTAAAAAAAATAAAAAGCTTATAAATTTGTTGTATTTTTCACAATGGTCGTGAACTTACAGTAAGTTTACTATTGGTAGAATTGTGAAAGAGAATTTATTTATGACAAAAAAATAATTCCATAGACACACAAACACATCCACATAAGTCAAAATCAAGAGAAGAGTGCCATTCTTTGTCGGGGAACAAAGAAAGATGACTAAAACAGCAAATACCCACATCATATCAATGGAGATAAGAACGAAAATTAAAAGTAAAGAATAATAAACTGAACATAATAATAAATACGTGCAGCAAGAGAAGAAAAGAGAGAATACAGGAAGGGACCTCCAGTTGATGGATTGCAGGGTGATGAGGTCAGAGTGACCGGCAACTTTACGGGCAAGCTCTTCGGATTCCAAGCAGTAAAACAGATGTACTTGCTTGTGTTTCTGTTGCTGGTTTTGAGTCTCTACTTTGTCCACCTCCATGTTCTCTGCTCCGTGTTTTTCTTTTTTCTCTCGGTCTCCCTTCCTCCAAACACCACTCTTAATTCTTATTTTATGATTTGCTACAAAATGCGCCGTACTAGGTTTCTCGGGTCTGTTACGATGCTTTCAGAACTGTACTTCAGCGTTAGAGCAACTCGAAGAAGATGCTATTTTCAAGAGCTAGCCAAATTGATGAGATGGTTTTTTAAATAGTGTATATATATATATATATATATATTTTGTTTATATGCGTTTTAATAATAACTAGATGAGTTGCCCGCGTGTTCCTTTGAGCTTATAAAATAAATATACTTGATAGTATTATTAGTACTAGATAAGTAATAAAAACTAAAGGTATGATGGAACAAATATTTCATAATGGAAAAAAGTTGTGTTGGTGATAAAAAACTTAGAGACTGAACAAAATAATTTGTAGCAATCTATATTATTTTGTGAGGAAAGATACAATGTTTTCGTCATATGATTTAACTTTTCAGTTAATAAAAAGAAAAAAAAATTACAAAGCTAAATTCTCTATCAACTTAATATTAAAAAAAAACCAACAAAGATAATTTTGGAAGGAAAAAAACCAATGAGAAAAAACGTTGTAGCAATTGACAATGTTTTGTGAGGAAAACTACAGTATTTTCCCCAATAAAATAAAATAAAAAACCATTTTCAGAAATATTGTAGCAATCCACAGTGTTTTGTGAGAAAAACTATAACACTTTCCTTATATGATTTAGCTTTATTGTAATTATAATTCCTAACCAACTAAATATTAAAAAAAATCGACAAAGATAATTTTGAAAAAAATCATAAAAAAATCATATGGAAAAACACTGCAACAATTTACAGTGTTTTAAAGAAAAAAATTACAAAGCTAAATTCTTAATTAGCTTAATATTTAAAAAAATCGATAGAGACAATTTTAGAAAAAAAATAACAAAAAAAACACCAAAAAAAAGGGGGAAAATTATGTTAGAAACACTATAGCAATTCACAGTGTTTTGTAATAAAAGCTACAGTGCTTCCCCACATGATTTAGCCTTATTTGTAATGACTTGTAATTGTAATTCTCAAACAATTTAATATTAAAAAAATAAAATTGATAAAGATAATTTGAAAAAAATTATAAGAAAAAAAACCATGTGGAGAGACACTGTAGCAATCCACAATGTTTTGTGAGAAAAGTTACAATGCTTTCCCCACATGATTAAGCTTTATTATAAAGTTAAATTCTAACCAACTCAATATGAAAAAAACATTGACGAAGATAATTCTGGAAAAAAATATTACAAAAAAAGAAAACACATAAGAAATTGGAAAAAAATCAAGTGAGAAAAAAATGTATCAATCCATAGTGTTTTGTAAGGAAAAACTTGTATTTACTTGTAATTGTAATTTTTAACTAGCTTAATATTTAAAAAATAAAATTAACAGAGATAATTTTAGGGAAAAACATAACAAAACAGAAAAAAACCTCGTGGGAAAAAACATTATAGTAATCCACAGTAATTTGCGAAGAAAGTTACTGTGCTTTCCTCGCATATTGTAACTGTAATTTTTAACCAGCTCAATATTAAAAAATAAAATAAAAAAAGATAATTTTGGAGAAAATCATTAAAAAAAAACCATGCGAAGAAACAGTGTAGCAATCAATAATGTTTTAAAGAAAAAAAATTACAAAACTAAATTCTTAATCAGCTCAATATTAAAAAAAATTGAAAAATATAATTTTGAAAAATAAAAAAATAAAAAAGAAAAACTATGTTGAAAAACACCGCAGCAATCCACATTATTTTAAAGGAAAAAAATTACAAAACTAAATTCTTAATCAGCTCAATATTTAAAAAAAATAGACAAATATAATTTTTAAAAATAAAAAAATAAAATAGAAAAACTATGTGGGAAAACACCACAACAATATACAGTATTTTAAAAGAAAAAAAATTACAAAGTGAAATTTTTAACCAGCTCAATATTTAAAAAGTAAAATCAACAAAAATAATTTTGAAAAAAAAAATAAAAGAGAAATGCAACAAAAAAAACAAAGAAAATTTGAAAAAAAAAGAAAAAAAAGGGGGGGGGGGTGGTGGAAAAAAAATACAAAAAAAAAAAAAATGCATTGTGGATTACTGTTGTAATCCACGGTGCTTTTGGGCCGTTTAGATGCATTTATAATAATTTATTTAGAATAATTAATTATATTTTAATATATTTTATATTAAATTAATTTTAATATAATTATATAACTAATTCAATTATTTTTTATATAATATAATCATGATATTAATTATACGATTAATTGAGTAATTTATAAAATTAATGAAGTAATATGAAAGTTAAAAGATATAATTTTAAGTTTAAATTATAAACTTTTTAAATCAGAATTTATTTATATGAATATCTTTAATTTTTAATTTTATATGATACTATTAAAATTTTCATGCTTTAAAGTTTGAGGATATATATTTTCTTCTTGTTTTTGACTTTTCTACATAAATATATAAAAATAGCATTTTATTGAAAGAAAAAATATTTTAGCTATTTAAATAGCTATTCCTGTTGAAATTGTTAAAATTAAAGATATTAGCTAAAATAATAGTGATATTAGCTAAAATAATAGTATTTTTAGTTTTGGCTATCTATTTGTTTCTTTAGCTGGAGTTGCTCTTGGCTTATATTTGTGTTTTATTTAAAAAAAATATTAAATTAATATTTGTTTTATTTTTTTATAATTTTAATTTATTGATATAAAAACTATTATTTTAATATATATTCAACTAAAAAAATATTTTTAAAAAGAACTATATTAAAATATTATTTTAATATGATATACAGCTGGAATTGATTTAAGTACTTTTAAATTTGATAGAGCATTTTCTAATTAAGAGACAATGCTATAAAACTCACCCGTCTATTGGGTCATCGGGTTATTTGTTCAATCAATAAATCAGTGATTACATTGTTGAATCCTTTGAATTGTAATATATAGAACATAAACAAAAAAAAAAAAAATCTATAATTTTAGAGTGTGAAAACAACAAGTTTAAGCTTCACAAGCTACAATTTCTTTTTTTAAATATGTAACTAGATTAATGCTTCACTCATTGGTCCAACCAATACAATATAATTGAACTTAACGTCTCCTTTACATATTCTAACTTCAACATCAATATGAACAGATTAATTATCCAAATCTCTAATGCACCTAAGTTTAATTACGCTGTTTTATGTACAACCAAATAATAGTATTATTAAAAAAACATAACTTGATACTATTTTGTATCGTTTGTTTTTGTGTGGTGTGTTTAGCTTAAAAAAACATAAAATTAATATTTTTAGTGTTTTTTAATGATTTTAACATGGTAATGTAAAAACAATTCTAAATAAAATTATTTTGATATATTTTCAAGTAAAAAACACCTTTAAAAATACTATACACCACGTTACCATATACATATTTCGTAGTTTATATTTTTTGTTTAAAAAAAACCTTGTGTTTTTTACTTCCTTGTGATGGGACCCATCAAAATACACAAAGTGCTAGTTCATAGGTGATACACCTAAATTTAACAGCCCTACTCATCGAAGGCCCAAAAGCCCGCAGTCCCAGGCAATGTGCTCGGGCTTGGCCTTGGGAAATGGCTTAGCCTTCATAGGCTCCATTTTGACGAAGAGCACAACCCTCATAACCTTAGTTTTGAGAAAGAGCCCAACATCATTGACTCAACCTAGAGGAAGAACCTATCTCTCATGGCGCGCAACCTAGAAAAAAACCTTAGCCCCTATAAGCTTAGTTACATTTTGGATCTTACTCTTGTACACCCTTATATGTATAAAAGTTATTTATAAGCCTATTATATTTTCATCAATATTAATGTTGTGTAATGAATAACTCAAGGGGCCACCATATCTTATTTGCATCAATGTTTGTGTAAGTAATATTTATTTTTCATTAATGCAATAAGAGCAAAATTATATTTTTGCCTCTCCTTTCCATAAAAAAAAGACTCATGGGTTATATGATACCCCATGAATCCTTCAGGTTCCAGGTTTACAATATTTTTTATTTAAGCATCAAAAAATCTCAAATTAAAATTCATCAAGAAAACCTTTTATAGATATTAGTTATCGATCATCTTAACTTATCAGGTATCAAATACCAGTCTTTAGTCACCTTAGTTAAAAAAAAAATTAAATTGTTATAACTAAAAAATTAATTGATTATTCAATACATAGTCTTTAAACTACTAGTATTTTTTGAAACATTGAACATGTAATTTTAGGACCAAGTTAAGCATGTTGCATCAACCGATAATTTTTAGAGGTAAGCATATCCTAACAAGAAAAGCGTTGGATTTTTCAAAATGCTCAAGTAATTGGATCCCAATTTGAGGAATGCTAGTGTCGTATGGCGGGAGCCGGGAAGGAAAGTAGCATAATCTATGACGCGTATAAGCCTGTTCTGCCCTTGTTGCCAAACATGTCCCCAGGATGGATGTGATGGGCCTAACGCGCGTTAATTCTACTGGAGGCTCATTAGTGATTATCCTACCTACTATCTCTGTTGGTGGGCCCCCGTATTCAAAGTGGTGAGATCCACCATCGACGAGTGCTCCCTTTACTTTACTTCTCTTTAAATTAAATTAATTGTATTCATAAAAATAAATAAAAACAATTGTACGAATAATCGATTGCCCTGGGGCCTCTACATAAATTACTGTCCATCTTGAAAAACGATCCCCACCATTAAAAGGCCTGAGCCATAATCTATGAGTGCTCCCCCTTTTGTTTTTCCGGTTCCGGAGCTTTCAGCTGCCGCCATTTCCGACCAATACCTTTCTTCTTCTTTTTATTAATTACAATTCTATTTCAAAATACACAAACTTCTAAATTTACAATTTGTTTATATCATTTTTTATTTTTTATAAAATATTAAAAGAAGAATTTTTTTTATTATCAATTATCAAAATCACAATTTTTTTTTTAAATTTTGTCTCATCCATTCTATACGGTTTTGTGCGTAACTTCATAAACATTTTCTATAGTAGATTTCTTGCTAATCTATAATGCATTTAATTTTTAGATATGCTGTATGATTTTCAAGGCTAGGGCCCTTTACGGTTTCGGCAGCCCATTAATAGATAATTAATAATAATCGGGCGGGGTTATAATTTGATTAATTAGCAGCTATGTATGACGTGGAGTCTTGAGCATTAAATATATATGTACAAAAAAAATTAAAAAATTAGGCAGACAGAATAGAAAAATAACATTACATTTAATCAAACGAATTTAATTAATATCTAGTGAGAATGAGCGAATTATTTCGAACGTGGCAGCGCTGGCTGTAACTTGTATGGCTCCATGTTGGATTCTAGCCATGGTATACTGACTGCACAAATTTGAAAATTGGAACCAGTAGACTTGCGGCGCCTTCCACCGGTCTGAAGCATCACCGCCTAAGGTGTCGATCGAGATTCCTGTGAGCACCACCTTTCAGAATCAATGTGACAGGTGATCAATCTGAGATAAAATAGATAAAACGGACCATATATGTTTCACACGGCACGCACCTGAGTGCAAAGACAATATAGATAATTTGTATTGCATTGCAATTTGCTGGCAAATTTATGAGCTGTAGTCTCCGAGGTCCATTTCCCACGATTCAAATTTCAAACTGTAGTGATCATATGCAATTTCTGCTAACTTGTGTGAAAAGCATGAACCGATTTTAATTTTGACCAAGACTGTTTCAAAAAGTCGTGTTCCCGAGCTGAGTGAATTTCACTGCGTCGCGTGAATGACTTGCTAATTAATTAGGTGAATTTTACTATTCTTATCATCCCTCGTCGAGCCATGTGCTATCCAACCTACAACACTGCTTCACACACAAATTGCCACCGCATTTCCTTGAAAACATGCATGAACCATGCATTTATATCTTCCCTTTGGGTTTTTTTTTTGTGTAACGCATGCATGCTTGGATATTTAATTTATTAGAAAAAATGACAAGGAAGAGCAGATCGGTGATGGTAGTATAGTTTTTAGCAGTCTAGTCCAATGCGAGCCATATGCATGACGATCCAACATTGAAATCAAATGATTTAAGAGTACTGGACCATTGCATGACCTTACCTACCATCAACAAAAAGTTCAAGAAAATCCCATGTTCTTATTTTCATTTGTATGGATTCAAACAAATATTTGAATCACGCAGAATATTGAAACCTGCCCAATTCACATTGTGCATGGCCGGCACCTAACAAATAACGCATGTTACCCTAGCAGATGGGCTGTCAAAGGAACCTCGGAAACTGGCACGGTGTTTTTCTGTAAAGAATTGCATAATTACATTCTTGGTGAAATACTGTTGAGCTCTCACCAACTCGTTAGGCCTAGATCGAGACAAATCCTGTTGGATTTCTTCTACCGAAGAGTGGTCCCATGCACCAATAAATGTAAACCCTAATATAGTACCAAGTCAAGAAGATCTCTATCCTTTTATGTTACTATCATCAACAAGCTGTGATCTCAAAGAAAAAATCTAGTTGGAAACCAATGAAAACCAATGGCCGTGATGATCATATCATACTAAGGAAATTACCATCATAAGCCACTGGCTAATGTAGTTGAAATTTACTTTTTAAGTTTTGACCACTTACGATTTTAAATTAGTTAATGGAAGTCAATGATCAGATGGTATGGTTCATCTAACTTGAGATTGGTCCGTCAGGATTAAAATGGATTGAAAATCGAAACCCAATCCCTATCTCCTGGCCGTTGACAAACTTGAGGACTGCTAAGGGACTCCCTCGAAAAGTACACCTTTTCAATGCTAGATGAAAATCGGTGAGAGAGAGAGACGGAATTTTCAAACAAAATCCAGAATTTACAAAGGCGTTCACCAACAAGCCAACCCGAAAAAAAAGAAGCCAACCTGCCACTATTTGCTAGCCAAAGAAGGAAGTATTACCTGGTAGACGCATACCGACAGCGCTTTCAGAGATAATAGAATTTATAAAGAAAAAAAAGGACGGAAGAGGAGAACAAGAGGGGGAAGAAAGCCCTTATGAAGATAGAAGTAATTACTATTGCAATTGATGCCAGCGCTGTGGCTAACCAAAACCAAAGACTGTGGTCAACCTCTCACTTACACATTTCCCTTTAATGACTCCTGGCTATAAATACTCTCTGCATTCCTTCCTCTTCTTCACAAGCCTCTTTCCCTTATTTACTTAGCCTCCCTTTCAGTCTCTAGCATCTCTCTGTAGCTATAGTACTCAGCTGCCTTTTCTCAGGTAGTTAACACAGTAACATAGTACCCTAAAAAACCATATTATACCATTGACATTAAAGAAAAGTACTATCATGGTCTTCCAAATGGTGCTTCTCAAGTTTGCAGACTGGATCTTGTACCAGCTCCTGGCTAACTCATGTTACAGGGCTGCTAGGAAGATGAGAAGTTACGGGTTCTTTTTGAAAAACCATTCTCTAAAATCATCACAGCAACAAGCTCCTTCGTTCCCTAATGTGTTCAAGTGTGGTTTGGAAAATAGGGGCTCTGATATTTTGGTGTGTGACATTCATGGGGGCTTATTAAGAACAGAATCTTTCTTTCCTTATTTCATGCTAGTTGCTTTCGAAGGAGGTAGCATACTTAGAGCATTTTTGTTGCTGTTATCATGTCCTATTTTGTGGGTTTTAGACTATGAGCTTAAGTTGAGGGCCATGATATTTATCACCTTTTGTGGGCTTAGGTTGAAGGATATGGAGAATGTTAGTAGAGCTGTTTTGCCTAAGTTTTATCTTGAGAATCTTCATCTCAAGGCTTTTGAGGTGTTAGCTTCAACTGGGTCCAGGTTTGCTTTTACAAGTGTCCCTAGAGTCATGGTCGAAGGATTTCTCAAGGAATATTTGCTGTTTGACAATGTGACAGGGACTGAATTGCACACTGTTGGGCACTACTTTACCGGTTTGGTGTCTGATTCTGGTTTAGTTTTGAAGCACAGAGCCCTAAAGGATTACTTCGGAGACAAGAAGCCTGACATAGGCCTTGGAAGTTCAAGCCTCCATGACCACCTTTTCATATCGCTTTGCAAGGTATTCACAATATTTCCCCTAAAATTCCTCTCATAGAAATATTTTTCCTTGATTGAGAACATTATAAGAACATGAAATCCTTTTCGGGGATTTTATAATGATTTTTTTTTTCCTAGAACGTGCATGTTTACATTTTTGGTAGTCCTTGACCTAACTATTTAATATGGGTCCCTACCTTTTAAGAAATCGGATGGTTACCATACTTCATTTTAGACAATATTCTTGAGCTTAATTACTTAGTTTAAGGTGGTTTCTTTAAGAATTCAGATTGTTACTATACTTAAAATGTTTTCCATGCCACTGTAAGAATGGCATTTCAAGACAAATGTCTTGGAATTTCTCCAAAAACATTAGAGAGCCACAAGTATCTTAAATAAACATTGATAACAAAGTACACGCATGCACTTCAATTTCCTGCTTTTGGTTATGTTTCCTTTTCAGCGCATTTTAACGTGTCGATTTCTATTTGTAGGAGAAGTCGAGAAGACCCAATACTACCATATAGATTTCAGTCACAAATTTATGGTCCTTTATTGATGTTTGTTTATGATTTTGTTGTGTGGATGTGACAGGAAGCTTACGTGGTGAGCAGGGACGAGGGCAAGAGCGGTACAAGTTCGGTAATGCCAAGGGACAAGTACCCTAAACCTCTTGTATTTCATGACGGAAGGCTAGCTTTCTTGCCCACTCCGTTGGCTACTCTTTCAATGTTTATGTGGCTCCCAATAGGAGTATTTCTTGCCTTCTTTAGACTCTTTGTTGGTATTCACCTTCCTTATAAATTAGCACTGTTTTTGGGCATATGGAGTGGTTTGGACCTAAGAGTCAAAGGGTGCAGCCCTTCAAGGTCAGGTCACAGAAAAGGGATACTCTATGTTTGCACCCATCGAACACTTTTGGACCCGGTTTTTCTCAGCACATCTTTAGGTCAGCCACTGACTGCTGTCACGTACAGCCTGAGCAGGATGTCAGAAATAATTGCCCCTATTAAAACGGTGAGGTTGACAAGAGATAGAAAACAAGATGGTAGGACAATGCAAAGATTGCTAAGTGAAGGTGACTTAGTGGTATGCCCTGAAGGAACCACATGTAGAGAGCCATATTTGTTGAGGTTTAGTTCTCTGTTTGCTGAACTAGCTAATGAGATGGTCCCTGTGGCCATGAACACTCGTGTAAGCATGTTCTATGGAACAACTGCAAGTGGGTTAAAATGCTTGGATCCCATTTTCTTTTTGATGAACCCTAGACCCAGCTACCACATCCAGATTCTTGAGAAGTTGCCTAGAGAGCTCACATGTGCTGGGGGGAGATCAAGCTGTGAAGTTGCAAACTACATACAAAGAAAATTGGCTGATACTTTAGGATTTGAGTGCACTACTCTTACAAGGAAGGACAAGTACATGATGCTCGCAGGAAATGAAGGAATTGTCCAGGATAAGAGAGAGAAATCCCAGTCAATTGGCAAATAATCATGTATCTAATTAGACTTTCCAATTTCTTTTTTATTACTAAAACCTTCTTCTAGTGCATGGATATTTTTGTTGTGTTACTGTTAAGTTGATTTCTCTACTGATCATGAGCATGTGAAGATATGATATGAAGTCATTTCTCTACTGATCAATGAACAGCCAGCATTATTAGTAGTAGACATCAACATGAATGCAGTTTTAGATGCATGCAAATGCAGTAGTGATATTCTAGCCCATCTGACCTAAATTTTGGCGTTTTGACGAACTATTTAAAGCCCTAGCAGAAAATAAAAAAGCAGACAGTGGCGCACCCAGAGTTCAAAAAAGTTGTTGAAGGAGTGTTCCAGAAAAGAGTACATAATGGCCCTCTGAAAACAAAAATGTTAACACTCCAACCCCTCATGATCAGCCAACTCCTTCAATCCATGTCTTTTATCTCTGTATACAATTTTTCTTCCAAGGACTGAAACATTTACTGTTCCAAGTGGGGTGTGTTATATTCAGCGATACGCATATGTGTAAGTTAAATTAACCCTGGATGGTCGATCAAGTAGGGTAGCCCATCAAGCTTTTTATTTTAAATTTGCAATTTGTAATGAAAGAAGATATTTACTGGACTACTATAGTAATTGCAGACTTATGAAGTATGGCAGAGATAGGAGGCAATGGTGGTTTTGTCTTGGAGCACATGCATGTGAGTTAATGATCCTTTCCCATACTATTTTGTGATGCGTGCTGTGCTTGCAAGCCATTTGGATTCGAATACTCTGCACTTGTAATGAATGATGGGGTAAATGCAAACGATATATCTTCGTGCATGAAGACTTTAATTAATTAATACTACTGATGTTGTTGGATACATATTATAATTATTATAGAAAAAAAGCTAAATGGAATGGTTTTTTTTTTTATTATTATTATCATTGTTCATCAAGGTATAAATCATTGTAAATTAAAATAGTATAATAATGTAATTTGTTCTTAACAAAGAAATTTACTAAACATGTAGTTGGGAGTAGCAGTAAGATTGTCTTATATATGTGATACATTTGATATTAAAAGAATAATTGAGAACATAATAATCCATTTGGGTTTTTGGGGTCTGACGTTGGGGAATGACATGATTATTAGACACCTGGTATTGAGGTTAGACATGTCTGTCAGACTCTAGGCACTCGGGTCTAGCAAAACAATCACATCCCAGACGCTCGGGTTAGATATGACTGCCAGACCCTAGTACCCTGGATCTGGAACGCCATGGGTCTGGCAGGGACGTCAAATCCAAATAACTTGGGTTTAGCAAGGAAGACAAACACAAGTTAATAATCAATAATACTAATGATTATTAGTATTATACTTATTCTTACTATTATTCTTATTATTCTTATTACTATTATAAATAATAAATCTGGAAAAAAATAATATTACTATTGAATAAAAAATATAAATTTGATTTGAAGGGATAAAAAACTATAAAAACTTAAGCCAGTCAAGTTTAATATTATTATTAATAATTTTTTTAAAAAATATTATTACTATTGAAAAACAACCATAGATTTGATTTGGATGGTAAAATTAAAAATTATTATTGTTGTTGTTGTTGTTGTTGTTATTCTTTTCATTATTGTGAATATTATTTATATAATTATTAATAATTATTTTAAAAAATATTATTATTATTGAAAAAAATAATAATAAGATCACATTTGGATTTGACACGGTTACACTCCAGGAACTAAGGTTTGGCAGGGACGCAAAACCCAAAGCTATTGGTCTGATATGATTGCAAGACACTTTTATTATTATTAATACATTTTAAAAAGAAAATGATATTGACCTGATGTGGAACACAGACCAACATATATACTAGTATATATTATATAAGATATTAATGTGTGAGTGGATCAGTTGCGCACTTTAGGGTTACTCCTCCGGCATGCATCTATCTTTTTTAAAATATGTAATATATATTTTATAGCTTGTTTCAAAACACATTTTAATTCGTGTTTTTTAAAATTTTAAATTTTTTTTGTGTTTAAAATTATAAATTATTATTTTTTGAATATAAACAGAATGGAGTTTAAGTGATTTTGAGAACAATCTAGTAGGTTTCTTCTGTTTGGAAAAAAAACACCCACCAACCCACATGCCATCATATAAAGTACCTGCTCCTGGGCTTGCAGGGTGTCCAGTGGGCCGTGGGGAATAGTCGTGGTGCGCGTAAGCTGGCCCGGACACCACACGTAAATAAAAAAAAAAGAAAAAAAAAAGAAAAAGTTGGGTCCGTGCAAATGAGAAATTAAGACAAGTGAACGCATAGAATTAAAAATGATCTAGGAAATGTACAAAGGGAACTCATTTTGAGAACAATAATGGGTACAAGAATAAATTCTATAATTAACTCGGCTAATTTCTTAAAACTCTTGGACACCATCTTCCATAAAATCTTAATGTTAAACATGAAAATATCCTATTAGTGATTATTTTTACTACCTATAAAAGATAGCTCTTTTTTGCTCGCAAAAAATCTGCATAGTGAGTAAAACAAGTCTCATAAAATTTATTATTCGTACATATTTTGAATTAGCAACTCAATCCTGATTTAATTAGTCCTTAAATTTGGTTGGCACATAGAATTTAGAAACGTTTCTTACATGTGTAAGCACTTCCTTTTCCATTTCAGATAGAGCTTCTTAATTTCCCCTCATGAAAAAAAATGGTTGCTTGGTTTCTTTTGGTGTAGATTTAGATTTGGGTCCAATAGCCCTTTCAAACTTCACTGAAAAGCTAGGGAGCCAGTTCATTTTGGGGACAAAATGAATCGACCATGGCCCAACCTGCCCCAGACCACAAACTACACATCTGTGTTTTCTTTTTCCTCATTATTCACACTTCGTTTTACTAACATATATATCTTTGAAAGTAATTTTTGTATCCTTTAAATTATTAACAGACCACACGAGCTTGCAAACCAGCAAGAGAACACGATTTGTGGGAATAAATGGAGTGATAAGGCAAGCTCAACCTATCGGAGGAGTAAGGATTGTTATTCCCACAAATCTGTCTATCTCAGTGGGGAGATGTTGGAGGATGAAGAGGTTTCAGGAGCAACAAATTCTGTTCAAGATTGTTTTTCAACAAGATAAGGAAACTGCAATGAGAAATGAGCACATACTGGATTTAAACTTATATCAGATCCTTATAAACTAGCACTTTAGACAGGATATGATGTTTGCCATCATAGCTAAGATCTTTCCAGATACACTTCAATTGTTACCATGTTTATCTATTACCTATGACTTCAGACAAGATATGATGTTTATCTGTTAGATTGTAAGTTATGCGGTTAACTTTATAAGTTATAATAATAATAATAATAAAAAAAAAACAGTATTCTACCTAACTTCCTCTGCTTCGATTTTTCTCTTTTAGTTTCTGTCTTTCTTCCATTATTGTACCAGAAAAACAGTCGTTCATGTTGACAAATTTAATTATGAGTCTGATCACCTGTGAACAATATGCTCATGACCTACAAAATTTTCCTCTAGCTTGATCATTAGTGGCTGCGGGGATGATAATTAATCGGGCAGTATTGTAAAATATTAAAAACAATGGTTAGTGATTTATTTTATTGCCATCAAAATGGAAGAAAGAAGAAAGAAAGAAAGAGAATATATAACGAATAACAGAAGATATTGACACACAAGCTTCATGTAATAATTATTTGCATAAAACCCATCAAATAATTAGTCCTTATCCTCGCATCGTACCCCACTGTCTTCATATTGGAAATCATACCATGTGGACAGGTGACGCCAGCTCTCTAAAATTTTGATCACCAGCTTGACAAACCTTGTGACGTGTTCTTGTACAAATCACATAGATTCTGTTCCGATATCCCTAGCACGTCCTCCACCGTCCGGCCGATCCACTGATGATCGTCTCTCAGAGCTTTATTTAACCGTTGGATGAATCCCTTTTCATGTCTCTCACAGTTTTTCAAAAATTGTGCCACAACCATAGGATCCTTATCTCCTGAGCAAAATTTACCAAATTGATCATCCAGTGACTCGTGGCCACCAAGATTTCTCACAGGGCCAAAACCAGCCAACCCATTAATGTACTCCACCATGCCATCAAGGAGCCATTGCGGAGCTCTAGACTCGGAGTCCCATATCCATGCACGAGCCATACCTTGTAAAACAACTGATGTAATTGCATAATCAAGGTTTTTAGGATGGCCCATTAATACTGATGGACTTATGTTGATGACAAACTCATTGTTGGTGTTGGTGTCCACCGTGACCAAGTTTGGTAGGTTGTTGCTGGCCAGCCTTAGAGTAACATGGTGGATCACTTGCTTCTTGGTGTCGTCGTTGATATTCGGATAAAGAAGGTTTTCAACGAAGAGGCTAGTGTTTAGGATTATACGGGTGGCTTTGTCGTTGGAAATGTACGAGAGGGTGAAGCGTTTGCCTTCTGCGGAGTCTTTGGCATCGTTGACTAATGTAATACCGAAGCCTTTTGATGCTTCATAGTTTGCCCAGATGGAGATAATTCCAATGGAAGTGATCAAAAGAAGCCGAAGAATGATGCTAGAATTTGAAGACCAATGCTTGATGTAGTCAGCATCCGTGTCATCAAAGTAGTAGAAGGAGGTGGTGGTGGTGGTGGTGGAGGAGGAGGAGGCAGTGGCAATATCTCTGGGGATCAGGATGGGTTGGATGAGGGAAGGGTCTTCCATGAAAGGACGCGAACAAAAATTAGAAGCCGTAATATATGATGAAGACGTCAAAATTATGTAGCACAATGAAAGGCCACCAAATGCTAAGGGCCCACTTTACTGGCCGAAGCTCTAGCGTGCGATAATCATCCTTCTATCTTAGAAGTTTGGTTGTGCTAGTGGGATGACAAAATCATTTAATTTGGATTCCAACGGCGTTTAATCTTGACTTTTTTTTTATTAACTAGCATGTTGTAAAAAGAAATTGATAAACTAGTTACTCTTAAAAATAATTACAATAATAACATGATTAAAGTTCCCAGAGGTGTTCCCGGATATAATAGAGTAAATTTTAATTGTAATCAACTTCACTTTTCATATTTTATAAAATATAAATCCAGTTTATTTAATTTTTTTAAAAAACTATAACATGTTGGATATATTAAATTGAACTAAATTTTCTTATTGAAAAACACATATATTCATAAGTTAAATATATTAATTCTTTTATTCTTCAACATCTTAAAAAAATATATAATAAATCTATAATATATATATATATATATATATATATATATATATATATATATATATTAGAAAAAGCATAAAAATTATCACAATTTATACATGAAAATAAAAATCACTGCCAAGTATACCACTGAGTTAATGAATCCAATTTTGAAGAAGGGTAAATTTCTTCAAGAACTTGCTTTTGTGACGTGAAAATGCAAGGCTAAGATTACGAGAGCCACGGGATATGGTATCATCTATCCAAGAACTTGACCTTTTTCCCAGAAGAATTAACAGCTTGAAAGCATTTTAGCGAACGAACAAAGTTAATTTCTCATTCTCATCATTAACAAAAACATAAAGAAAAAAAAATGCCAAATCTCTAACACTGCAAAAAGAAGAGCAAGTTCCTCTTGCTTGTTTCTACCAGCACAAAAAACCTCCACCATCAAAATGCAATTTCTTTCTCTACACCACCTCCCTTCATATGATCACTACCAGCAACTAATTTACAGATCAAATACAATTCGTAACCAAAAAAGTAAGGCATGAGATTATGCCCCATAGCATTCAGCATTCCTGCACATGAGCTGCTCACTAGTCTTCTAAAAAGCATAGACTAGCTAGCAAGCAGGGCAAGCAACAGATCAGTATAGCACCATCTACAAATGTCAGAGATCGACATTTTTAGCCAGCAACATGATAAATGCAACAAATCGAGTGAGTTTATCCCCTGTAGCCCGGAGTTGATGTTAATTTAGCCAGCAACAAAATGATAAATGTCAGAGACATAAAATGTGGTTTCTCGTTAATTTTGGTAGCTACCGATGGGGCAGGATTCGAAGGCACTGCACCATAAACAGTTGCGCCATTTGAGTTTGTGGTGTTCAAGACCGACGAGCTTGTGCTGCAAAACAATTCCAAATCCAGATGAGAAGTAAAAAAAGATCAACCAGCAGAAAGCTTTTTTTTTTTTGTTTTTTTTCCAGGTGAAAAGGAGACAAAAAGTAGAGGCGGTAAGAAACATTACCTAGTGGAAGGAAACTGACATGTCCCAGTACCTGAAATTGTATTGAATATAAATAAGAGCTCTAGCAAAGTAAATAATAATAAAGAATAAATCTGAGCACAGCTAATCCACAAATCTGACGACTGACAAGCGTCTGTAAAAGGCCACTAAAAGTAGCTTGAGCGGCAGTAAAAAGATCCACTTTAGCTATTTTTCAACGACCTCGATAAAGCGACCCAAATCACAATCTTTTCTATCTAGCCTGCCCCCTCGACGTCCTCCGAAATAATTCCCTCGAGATGCAGTGAGCTGGAGGTGAGTTCACATGTCATTTCTATCCTCTTAGACGTAGGGTTATTACAACTCGTCTGATTAGCTAACTCGGGAAACCCAAGACTCAAAACTTCAGTCTTTTTAATTTAATCCAACAAGATACTCACTATCAACACAACAATGTCAATCGGCAACTAATAATTTGTAGGTCAGTTGACATGTAATTTCTATTCTTTAATGCATAATTATTATGATTCAAGAAATTCAGGATCCAAAATTTAACTTCGATTAACTTTCTAGTTAAATCATTTAATATATCAAATTAAATTTTTAATGATTTGATTGACTGACTAAATCCATTTAAACCCAATCAATTCAACATCAAGAACCTCAAAAAAATTAAAAGAATGAAATTATTTTGTTTTAATAAAAATAATTAATTATCTAGGGTCAAGCTAAATTTTTTTTGAAGTTAATCTCCTCACAATAGGTTTGTCAACTGTGCTCCGAATTTGATTAATCTACTAAATCTATTTAAACCCAGTCAAGGCAACATCAAGAATCTTAAAAAATTAAAAAAAATAAAATGATTTCATTTTAATAAAAATAATTAATTATCTAGTATTAAGATAAACTTTTTTTAAAAAAAATTAATCTCCTCGAAATGGGTTTGTCAACCATGCTATATGATGACTTCGAGTTTAAGTCACAATATCATTTTTTTTCCCATTATGATCCAGACAGGAATTTTGAAAAATATGTATGCGAATGCAACTGAGATCTATTATGAAAAAATTAGTTTAGGGACTAATTTAGACTTGATATATAGGCTGGGGAGCTATATGGTGTTGCCCCGGCAATTTAACAAAGAGTGCAAGATTTTTTTCATTTATATATATAAAAAAAATATTAGTATAATCCACTTTCATTAGAGTTTTTGGCAGAACCAAAATTTCAGCACGAGACTCCATAACTGCATCCTTCTTGTTTGTGCAAAAATTCTACTAAGCTTCGATCTCATACACAGAGCACAATATTGATTAAATTACTATAAACTTGAACATGGAAAATTAGCTAAAGACAAATAGAACATGGAGTTTCACTTTTTAAATGATTTTTTTTTTTAAATTATATCTTTAAGTTGATCTAAGAAATACAGGATTGAAAGTTTAACTTCGGTAAAGTTTCTAGTTAAATCATTCAGTACATATATTAAAGTAGATTTTCTGTAATCTGATTTATACGAGTAAATCCATTCAAGTCAATATCAAGGATCTTAAAAAAAAAAATGAATGACACTACTTTGTTTTAATAAAAATAATTAATAATTCAAGGTTAATTATTATTAATAATATCAGTTAAAAAAACTATTATTAATAATCGATCAATGTAATGATGACTGATTAGATTTAGGATTAAAAAAAATATTTAATTCTAAGAAATTCACCTAATAAATTGAGAAATTATCCATGTTTTGAACTCTAACTAATTTAATAAAAGAACTCAATCAAATTTATAAACCGACCGCAGAGTTAAGCATTAAGAAAAATAAAATAAAGTAATCAGTAAATGGTTTTGGTGAATTTGGTCCGGTCCGAAACAGGCAAAAGCGTCGCTTTTCTCTGTTTTTTTTTTTTTTTTTTTTCAGAATAAGGAATAAAGAAGCCGAATCCCCCGAAGCCTTTTAGACCGATACTTACAGATGAGTGGCAAGGTTAGAGGGACAAGAGTGCGACCCGAAATTTAGCATTGATCGTTCATTAAAAAGAAAGAAAGAAAGAGAAGGGCGAGCGGAATTCAGGCGTTAAAGGGGAAAAGGTTTCAAGAAATGAACTGATTGGTCTCTTTTATTTTAAAAACTAATTATTTAGTTCCTTTTTTTGTCCATTTTCAATTTCTTCTATTTTTTTCGTTTTAAGAAGTTGAAAAAACAAATAGATATCATGGAGAGATTAGTTAAAAATATATATTTCTTGAAACAAAGTAATGTTAAATTAAGCATGACTAACAATAGTCAAGGGACTGATTATTAGTTTTGGAAACTAGAGGAACTATTTAACTCGTTTTTCAAAATTAAGAGGGACTAATTTATAACTTGATCATCAAGACGTGACATGAAGTCATGAACAATAAAAGGAAATGGCACGATAGAGGACAGAACTTACTTGGATTAGTGCTAGTAGTAGCAGCAGTTCCTCCAAAATTACAGCTACTAGGCACTGGATTCTTCTGATAATAGCTGTTGAATGCATAGGAGGCATGGTCATGAACAGTGTTTGGATTGTAACAGCTTCCACTAGGTAGAATTGCTGAGCAATCAGCACCGCCATAGCCACAAGCATAATCCAAAGCAACTTGTAACGCTGTTGGTGATGCACTTGGGCTAGCAATACACCAGCTAGCTCCTGGAGACACAGGTGTTGTTGTTGACGTTGGGGTTACCATTGGCGTAATGGTAGCGGGCGATGTGGAATCGGGGTCTGAATTTGGGTTTATCAGGGGAGTCGATGTGGTGGGAATTATTGTGGGAACAGTGGTTATCGGGGTTGTGATGTCCTTTTGGCTGCCGGAAATAGAATTCACAAGGACTACAACCTGTTTTGATCCATGGCCTGCTCGTTCACTATTCTCATTTGCTGACCTTTTTGTAACACTTGAACCTGGATTTAAAATCATCAAGAGTAAAGTTAAGCTTCCATTGTGTAATGTGTGATTGGAAAGCAGGAGTCCTCAGCAAATCCTGTTCACACTATTTCAAACTTGACATCAAGGCATTGATTAGTGTGTGCATGGTTCCAAAATTCACCGACTAGGCTGAACTCTAAAGTCGTGAGTGGATAGGTAATTTACAGTGCAACATGAGTGTCCACCTAGAGTAGGCCAACATGTTTAATAATTGACAAGAAAAAAAAAAAGAGAAGGACAAGTTTGAAATTGAACAAGAACCATGATTGAGACAAAAAAGTAGCTGCAGTTTGACTCCAGAGAACCAACAACAGAACAAGAACTTGAATGAGGAGATGAAAAATCAAAGCTAAGGCTCATTCATCAAAAAAGAAAACCCATCTTGTTTCAGAAATGTAATCCTGGATATCCATGCTTGAGTTAACAGGAAAATAAGGAAATCAGCAATGTATTAAGAAATGAAAAAACCAGTAATGTGAAATCGTTGCTTCCTTGGCCTGATGGAAAAGAAGTTGTGAAACAAGATTGGTTCTGCAATAGAGAAATTCCAAGCATGAGAGAGTAAACCATCACCTGATGAAGAAAGGAAGAGACCGAGTAAGCAAAACATTAGGGAGTAGATGACTCTGCTACCCATGGGCTTAAACCCCGGACCCTCTTCTTCTTCTTCTTCTTCTTCTCTTCTTTGATGTATTTATCCAATCAGTTTACCCTTTATTCAAAGCAAAGAAAGGGAAAAGAAGCAAACAAATGTTAAATTACAGAAGCATCAATGATCTTGTTGAAAAGAGAGGATTTTGCATCCTTTGTGCTGTGTAAAGAATATATATTTTGTGGAATAAGTACCCTCTTGAGAGAAAGGGAGGGAGGGGGTAATGTATGTGTTTGTAGAGGAAGACTTAAGAAAGGAGACGGGTGTAGAGGAGGGTTCACAAGCAAGAGATGGAACAAAAAAAGAGGGAAAAGGTGAGAAGAAGGTTGAAAAAGAAGTAAAGGGAGAGAATTGTTTTGGGATTTAGGCTTGGTGTGTGGGCTGGTAAGTGATGGTTGTAATGATGACGATGATGTCTACATTTCGCCTTTTGTTTTATTTTTATTGGTCTGCTCTTCTTCTTTTAGTGTTTCATAAATAATGAGAGCAAGGCCAACCTTCAATTATGTCCAGTAAGCTTTCTTAGCTAAGCAAGATAGGCGCTGCATGTCTTTGTGCTCGACTTGGTGCCCCCTCAGATGCTGTACAAAGAGAGAGGGAGAGAAAGAGAGAGCACAGCGCGAGGTGGACTGCCCCACTGATGACCTTCCGAGGGATGAGCTTGGATCAACCGAAGTGGTATGAGTGATACTCAAGTATTCTCTCCCCTGATCTCTGCTTTTTGGTGGGTTAAAGACTTGAAAAAAAGTATTTGCTACAGTTTCTTGTTGGGTTGTTCTTGATCAAGACTGCCAACTACATAGAAAGAATGTGCTTTTTATTTCTTATCCTTCATGGCGACACGAACCTGTCAAATTTCTCACTTCAACATGTATGGAAATAGATAATGATTCCCTGTTTGTAAACAGTGGTGCATAAGGTATACTGATGCTATGCAGAAAAGCCAAAGCAAGGTTCCTATTACTGCAGAGGAAAAACATTAAGAAAAATAAAAAATCAAGCAGGACAAACCGATGACAACTGAGTTTTATTACTAATTAATCTTGTGAAGAGCTCTAAAAGCATCTTTTTTTTTCCTAATTCTTTTGGCCTAGAGTGATCAGACCTTGCCACAGGAGCTATGTGGATCATGTGGTTGGAGTCACCGCTTCAAGGTCTCTCATAGTTTACTGCTTTTCGAAAAACCAGTGGAGTCGCTTCTATGTCAAGTAGTAGGGCAATGGTCTCTGCCTTTGTCCAGAGAGAGGTTGTGGCTTTCCCCATTGCCCTGACTTAAAAAGCTTCTTTCTTCTTTCTTTCGTGGAACCCCATTGATTCATTTGAAAGTGGCTAAAAGTCCAAAAAAACATTTGGGAAAATACACCCCTGGAGCAAAGCTTAGGAAAAAAAAGAGGAGAGAAATTACAGGAAATAAGTCAAGGATGAACATGACGAGGTCCTTGTTTAAAAATCAGAAAGTTAGGGAAAAAGAAGAAAAACACTAGCTGATGGATATGGGAAAATGCCTTGCTAAAAAAGACTTGGAGGGTTTTTCTTGTTCTAGCTGACCCTAGTTTGGTATTGCATTCTAAACAGGTTTGTGTAAAATTTTAATTTTTTAATTTAAAATTAATTTTTTTATATTTTTAAATTGTTTTGATATCAAAAATATTTTTTTAAAATAAAAAATTATTATTTTAATATGTTTTTTAGTGAAATTTTTTTAAAAAAACAATCGTTATCACACTCTCAAACACTCTTAAATCTTATAACTATCATCAAAAGTTAATATCTAAATCTTCTACTAGTGTTTAGCATTTGATTGCCATTATTATCAAATGTTCATATTAACCATCAATCCAACAAGATTTTATATCTAAATTTTGACGTAAAGAAAACTAAAAATTGGTCTTAAAAAACAAAAGGTGAGCAGTCCAGAAGTCTATCCTGAGGTTGCCCTTTTGACCAACTGGATGTCTATGCACTATATGATACTCCTAGACGACTCCTTTTCTCCTTGTTTTTCCTAGTGCAAATAAAGTCGCTTCTTGATTGTTGCTCTCTTGCTATGTTATTTTAAGCGGCCATGTGTTCCATGGCGACATTTAAGCATAAAATTTTAAAAGAGCAATCATTATTGTTTGATCATAATTGCAGCTATCTCACAATTATCTTTTAAATGTGGACAAGTCTAGAACTTGGCATACACATTTCTCTCCTAGTCACTTTATACGTTCTCACCTATTGTTGCCCGATTTAGGAGAAGATTTTAAAGCTATGATTGCCGTTTTAGATAATGTTGTTTTGGTGGTGGGTTGGGTGATTTTAGTATTATACTAGGATTAATTTTTAAAATATTTTTTATTTAGAAATATATTAAAATAATATATATAAGGACAATTTTAGGAAGTGACGTGGACAATTTTATTTTATTTATCGATAACCTTTATTACAGATGCTACCCAATCAAAACTAAGTATATCTCACGAAAGGTAGAAAAAACTTCACCGTCTAAGATAATCGAGAAAAGGAATAAGTCTGTCTCTAATGGTAAATTATTTTTAAATAGATGTTTTAGTAAAGTTGGATTCTAATATTTTCGTTTTCGAACCCGTCCAATAATTTCATCGAGCTGTAAGACATCAGTGACTAAGAAATAATTTCTGAAAGTTTAGAGACTAAAATCAAAATACACATGATCGAGGATCATGATTAATTTACTCGTCACCCAGCAAAAAAGAAGCCTGCGTGTAGGCCCACTCAGTACTTCCCAATAGCCCAGTCCAAGAAATAAGTGGGTAAGGAAAACCCAAGATAGCAGTGGGTCTCAGTCTCAGTCTCAGACTCACATCGAGTCAAGCCCACGGCTAACCCAATATACAGGCATGGGTCCTCCTAAAGTTTGCCAGAAGCCGAACAGTACTTTCATTTACCTTTTAAAATTTAAATTGTATTTTTATTTAAAAATACATTACAATAACTTTTTATTGTTTTTTTTTTAAAAAAATATTAATGCGAAAAATGTTGCCTTGCTGCTGTTATTATCAGTAGTAGTTTTGTGCTTCTACCTTACTTTCCTCGTGTGTTTGCCCATGATCACTGTTTCCTGCCATCTACAGGTAGTGGAATTTAAAAAAAAAAATGGTTTCTGTGTATCACATGAAGTTGCATTTACATAACTGTAATTACTTAACATGCTTATATATTGAAATTGAAAATAGTAATATATATAATCTGCTTGAAATTAAAGGTCCATTTTCTATTGTTATGCGATGCATTCAGAATCATTTAGCTGAAGAAAACGAAATAAAGCGATTACTTGTGCAGATACCGTGATGACAGTAGTGGTACCAGGAGTAGGAAGTTTGAGAGAATCAAACAAGAGCCGTAGTAGTAGATAGAGCATCAATAGCAGCAGCAGCACCTCTTGCACTGCTACTACCTCTCTTCCTCTTCCTCTTCCTTTTGCCTCCTCCTCCAGCTACACCTTGGAGATCTGATTTTGCGTTGAGTGATTGGATGGAAGTGACGCGGCACTCCTGCCAGTCGAGCTTCTTCATGTCCGCCACGATGTCCTCCATGTTCATCAATGTGCATGACGATATTTCGTTTTTCTCTTTCACTGTGGAGCGTGACAGATTCTCCAGATCTATTTTATCCACCGCATCTATCAACACCTTCTGCTCGATCGTGGATTTATGACAGAAAGCATAGCTTAATTTAAGCACAGAAATTAAAAATCAGAAATCAATTAGTGTGTTGGATTTGAACCTGAGAGACTTTATCGATTTTCTTGAAGCCGTGCATGCGAATAATCTGCAAAAATAGAACGAACATTAACGTACACGAAAATCAAAACCAAGATCAATCAATGCAGAAAATGAGAGAGAGATTACCTGTTTGAGGAAATTGGGGGAGAGACCGAATTGCTTGTGAGATAGAAAAAAATGGAGATAATCTTCGAGAGAAATCTTGCTCATTTTTCTTCTTTCTTTGCTGCTGCACTCTCTCTATCTATCGATTTTAATTTCTCCGATTTTAGTAAGCCTTCTAATCTAATTTTACAAACCGCTCTTTTTTATACTGTTTGGCAAATGGCAGGCTATATACCAGATGGTTCAAGAAGATTGTCCCTGGGGGTGCTGGCTCACGAGCCGGCACGTAATGCCTGTTGTTTTAATGAAACATTTTAATTAAAATTTTAAATAAATTGTTTTAATTTAAAATTTAATATTATTTTATTTTTAATTTTATTAAATAAAATAGAGATAATAAAATCTAAATTATAATCGCTTAATCATCAAATATTTAATATTATATTAAATTATCATCTTAATTTAGAAACTTAAATTATTAAATGAAACTTTAAAATATATTATTTTATAATAAAGAGAAACAAAGAAAAAGAATTGTCAGCTAAACAAAGAGAAAAAAAAAAGAAAATTATATTTATATTAAAACAGGATAAAATCAAGAAAAAAAAATTAATTAACAAAAGGAACTAAGATTAAAAAAAATTAAAAGAATAAAAATGAAATCAAAATAAAAAATAAATTACAAGGCAACCCAATTTTTTTTTATAGGATGGTAAATTGAAATGAAAAATAATTTAAACAAACGGAAAAAAAAAGAATCAAATCGAAAACAATAATACACCATAAACTTCGATTAAATAATGAAATTAAAAACCAATAATACCTTTACAAACAAAAACAAGGAAAACATTATAAATAAATAAAATAAGGATTGAATTGAAAAAAGTAAAACATGACAAATTGAAATTGAATGACTAAATAAAAAAACAAATAAAACTTATATAAAAGGTTCAAAAAATAACATCTAGATATCAAAAGAATAAGGACTGAAATCAAAATACCAAAAATAAAAAGGATTGAGTTGTATTATTTATGGGATTAGAGAGAAAAGAAAAAAAAGGGTTCATTGACGATAAATTGTCACACCTCAAACGACACGTAAGAAGTGAACATAGCGATGCTTCCAACAACATGACAGAATCATGAGTTTGGCCACTAGGAGACCCCACACACACCATTCCGATGACGTGAGCACCTAAATACACCAACACACGCCAACAACTTTTTCAAATTTAATTTTAATTAATTAGATTAGAAAAACCAAACTACCCTCGATAATTATGAAATTAATGAGAAAACCATACTAAAACGATCAAAAGGCCTTTAGGCCCATTGTTTAAATTCTAAATATGTCATTTCAAGGTGCTTTAAAAATTAAAAAAGATGTAAATATCATCAGCTAATAGCTTAATAAAAATTGATTTAAAATGTATTAGAGTCGTTTTACTGTTTCAAAAAATAAAAAGTTATTTTTACTCTTGGCGAATCTTTAATAACAAATTGGTCACCAAAAAAGACTGAAATACCCCCCTTCAATATTTTGTCTAGGGAACGATAGTCATTACATTATAACAATGAATAGTAAAATTGGAGTGTATCTGCAGTGTAACATCTTCAACTTTTAACTTCCCATGATTTTTGTCCGCCATGATTTGATGTAAAACCAAATAATTTTTTTTTATTTTAATAGGTCAAATCTTATCTTAACATTTTAATTCTATCAAAATTTCAGCAGAATTTCTCCTAAAATTTTAGCTTTTCCAAGCGTTGACATCTTTCATCATTCACAATTAACACAATTCAAACATTCAATCAAATCATTTAAGATTATTTTCATAAGATACAATTTTCTTGAAGAAACATATTTAAAACTCTCTCATTTACTTGTCCAAACTTCAACCACAACCCAAGATGACAATGCTGTCACAATTTCAGCTTACAAGTCTAACACATAATTAAAACATTTTTATATGCTCTTTCACCATTTATAACAATCACTTTCATCTTACACATCACTTAACATCTTTTGTATATATGTCTTCCAAAATCAATTCACTTTTATCTATTTTTTTTTTGAAACAGTCCATTATGAAAGAAAATAGAATTTCTTTAATTTCCTCACTCTCAATTTATTTTTTTTCTTGTGAATTCAAATCGAACAAGAATTTAACAATTTACCGTCCCTCCCCTTTTAATTTTCTTTCTTGGCCAAAACCTTATGGACAAGTAAAATGATTCTTAAATTATCATTTTAGGGATTTTACCTATTATTTGATTTTCTAATACAATACACATCATCTCTAAATATAATTTCTCTAATAATTTCATCAAACAAATTCATTCCCCAATTTCTTTCCCCTTGGCCCGAATCTTAGTAAGTTATGAGAATAGGTTTTATTTTTCAATTTTTTCAAATTCGGTCATCACCCATACAATATTCATGCATATAAGCATAATTCAAACACTACATTAAGCATTTAGTCAACCATTCATTCAAACCCACATTATATAATGTATTTTCTAATAAAAATGTATTATCACATAACATACATATAATTAAAGTTTAGATTGAAACTTTTTACCTCTTAAACAGAGAATTTGAAGAAAAGAAAGTGTTGAAACAAGTTTTTCTTTCCTCTTAAATTTTCCTCCTCACTTTTCATGCCAAATCCTCTAGGTTTTTTTTTATTTTTCATAGCCTAATCTCCTTCCAGTCTCTTATTACCCCTTAATTATTGCATGGAGATGTGAATTTAGGTACAATATTGAAGAAATTTGAAAAAAAAAAACTCTTCCTCTCCTTCTCTAAACAGTCCGCCACTCTTGGCTTCTAAAATATACTCATATTTTTTATCCCTTGAGGACAATAATACCCTTCATTTTAATAATCTGGTTTTTTCATTTCACAGGGTATCTTGTCTTATCAATCTGACTAATTTTTAATGTAATATAGTTTTTTTTATATTTTATTATTAACATGAAAATTCATCAGTTTAATTTTACCATTTTCAAATAAAAATCTTAATATTTACAAACTCAAAAAATTCTAACATGAGGTTTACATATAGTGTTTTGTTGGCAACATGTTTCCTTTAGTTTTTGTTAATAAGAGTACAAATAACCGAAGATATACAAACAGATGATATGGAGTGGGCCAGAGATTCATTGCATGTAAAGCCCATGGTTCAATAAAAAGCATGTGAGGCCCACATGTTCCTTCAACCAACGGATCCATGCCCTTCCGTGGTAGAGTTAGCTAATGGGCCTATTGACCTTAGACAACGGATCCATTCCGCTGTCTTCCCTGCACAGAAAAGGGATAACGCGGCATTCGGTAAAAAAAAAACTGTCAAACAAGAACCATAGAAAATGATACCATGTTGTTGCTCCCTAATTCCATCACCGGCTTCCATATCCAAGTTCATCTCAGACCAACCTTACCTCTCCATGCTAGACAAAAATTGCACTTCAATGAAAGACCTTCAAAAAATCCATGCCCAACTCATAAAAACTGGCCTAGCGAAAGACACCATTGCTGCTAGCCGTGTTTTGGCCTTCTGTACCTCTCCTGCAGGTGACATCAACTATGCCTACTTAGTCTTCACACAAATACGAAACCCAAACCTTTTTGTATGGAACACTATTATCAGAGGCTTCTCTCAAAGCTCAACTCCACACAATGCAATCTCTTTATTTATTGACATGATGTTCACTTCACCAACTACTCAACCTCAAAGGCTGACTTATCCTTCAGTTTTCAAGGCTTATGCTCAACTTGGTCTAGCCCACGAAGGTGCTCAGCTTCATGGCAGAGTGATAAAACTGGGACTTGAAAATGATCAGTTTATACAAAATACAATCTTGAATATGTATGTAAATTGTGGGTTTTTGGGTGAAGCTCAGAGAATTTTTGATGGAGCTACGGGATTTGATGTTGTTACGTGGAATACGATGATTATAGGACTTGCTAAATGTGGAGAGATTGATAAGTCTAGGAGGTTGTTTGATAAGATGTTGTTGAGGAATACAGTGTCATGGAATTCTATGATTAGTGGGTATGTGAGGAAAGGCAGGTTCTTTGAGGCAATGGAGCTCTTTAGCAGAATGCAAGAGGAGGGGATTAAGCCTAGTGAATTTACAATGGTGAGCTTGTTAAATGCTTGTGCTTGCTTAGGAGCACTGAGACAGGGAGAATGGATTCATGATTATATAGTGAAGAACAATTTTGCATTGAACTCTATTGTTATTACAGCGATTATAGACATGTATTCCAAGTGTGGAAGCATAGATAAGGCTCTTCAAGTGTTCAAGAGTGCCCCCAAGAAAGGATTATCATGCTGGAACTCCCTAATTTTAGGCCTAGCCATGAGTGGCCGTGGGAATGAAGCAGTCCGATTATTTTCAAAGCTCGAGTCTTCAAATCTCAAACCGGACCATGTTAGTTTTATAGGAGTCCTGACAGCTTGTAATCACGCTGGGATGGTGGACAGGGCAAAGGACTATTTCTTGTTAATGTCAGAAACATACAAGATCGAGCCATCGATAAAACATTATAGCTGCATGGTTGATGTGCTAGGCAGAGCAGGACTCCTTGAAGAGGCAGAAGAGCTAATAAAAAGCATGCCAGTAAACCCAGATGCCATTATATGGGGGTCTTTACTCTCCTCTTGCAGGGAGTACGGAAACATTGAGATGGCAAAACAAGCGGCGAAGCGTGTGAATGAATTGGATCCAAATGAGAGCTCAAGTTTTATACTTCTGTCAAACGTTTATGCTGCTCATAATCATTTTGAAGAAGCAATTGAGCAAAGGCTCTCTCTGAAAGAGAAGCAGATGGACAAAGAACCTGGATGTAGTTTGATTGAAGTGAATGGCGAGGTTCATGAATTCGTTGCGGGGGGACGCCTGCATCCAAGATCCAAAGATATCTACCATGCATTGGATGATCTGGGATTGACGTTAAAGGAGATGGGATAGGATTAATATGAACCAATTAAGATTATTCTTTCTAGAGGATTATATCATGTCAGAAAATAGGTTCTTTCGGTTCCCAGAAGTTCAGTATTTCTCTTGTTCAAGGTGGATGAACTCCACTGCAACTCAGGGTTGAAAGAAAGAACAGATCTGGTCATCATCGAATGAGGTAGCTTCTTACAATTTTAATTATCACTCATTTGCATGTTTTCTTTAATCTAAACGCATGCCATATTTCAAAGTCGCTTCTAAAGAAGTTTTTTTTTCTCTCTCTCTCTCTCTCTCTATATATATATATATATATGGACCATGCACTCTGTTTTCAAGGGAACTCTAGACTGATGGAAAAATAAGAGTTCATGCCAAGCAGAACAGAGAAGTGCTTTTACAAGGAAGCCTGAACACATTAGTGAAATGACACAACATCGAAGAATATTAGGATTTGCCAATATGAGAGGCTAGAAGATTTGCTGCTAATTAGGATTTTGACATGGTTCGCGCTGGTGCCCAAGAGTAAATCTCAGGGGTCACAGCACCATTGGTGAGCAATTTCTGCGGCATTCCGTACAAATCCGGGATATCGAGGTGGTGACGACGACCGTTTTGGTAATGCTGATTCTGCACAGCAGCAGTGATTCCATCCTCATCCAACGGCAAACGATCAAAAGACGCGTTCATGAATGATGCAGCCATGATCACAACAGGGCCTGAAGCAATGAGGGCACCAACCACAACTCCACCCACAACCTGCCCTTGAGCCCCTGCCAGGTAGATGGTTAGTCCCGTGATCCCCTGTGGAGCAGGTGGGGGCAAGACAGATCCAAGCAGTGAGAGTATCTCAAACCGCCCATGAAGGGTCACGATGGCCCCCGACGAGGCTGGTTGTCTTAGGGTCACATTGGTTACACAACCGCTCCCACTAAGCACTGATATTCCACGCTGCTTCCTTCTTGCAAAGTTGGCTAAACTCTCACACACATCGCAGCCGGAGCTCACCTCCATTGCATGGGCTCGGAGTGCGTTAGCACTATCTCGAGTAACAATAATAGGAGGTTTTGGCTTGTTTTTGGAGCCAGCTGGCCTTCCACGTGGACGCCTGAGAGTTTCACCCCCGCGTGCCGAAGAAATAGGCGGCACTGCCTTCGGCAACTTTGAAGCCACAAGGATGGCCTCCATGTTCGGTCTGCGGTCATGACCCTTCTCCGATTCTTGGTTTCGTTCCATGATTCTTTCGGAATCTCCAGCCATAAAGAATACACAACTGTGCTCGGTGTCTGGGTTTAAGTAGCCGTTTTTGTGCGAATAAATTTATTGCATGAAACCAAAAGAATGATCAGAATTAGGAGAAGGTTAAGTGGCACCAACCTTGTAATTAAGTTGTTTATACTTTATATGCGTTCTTCACCCTGCCTACCTCCCAACTGGCATGCCCTTCACGTCAATTGCCTTCCAGGGCAAATGTCTGTTTCTCACATAAACATCAAGCTGATGTGAAATCATTTCAGGATGTCATAAATTAATCATAAGATACCCACCCGAAGATTTCCATGTCAGTTTCAAGGAAACTATTAGTAAGAAACCCCATTAAAAAAACGGTGCCAGCATGTTTGGTAAAAAGGCTAAATCATTTCTCTGACTTTCGTATTGAGGGGATTCGCATTAGCAAGCCACATCTCAAAAGTCAGACATCAGGCCCCAGTAAATTAGGTAAAAAACGGTATGGAGGCATTGGTCAAAGCTAGTTGAAGCATGTACAAATTGGACGGATCCGGACCCTCAAAATCAATGAACTTTTTACTGCAAAAACAAACTTAATTTGCCACTTTTTCACTCGCTACAAAAAAAGAGCTACAGAAACCCATCAGCAGCTGTTCAGACAAAGTTGGGTAATTAATTAGATGATAACCTATAACCATTAGTAGCTCTGCTACCTTGGGTACTGGCCCTCGAGAACTACTAAAACTAAGATCACTAAGGCTTTGATGTGGTTCTGGTGGACTTCCGACTTGAGAATGATAAGCATTTGAATGAAATAGAGCACCATAATCCTGTGAGAGCTGCTGACCTTGTTGATAAGGACCTATAATCAATCCTGTGACTGCTGCTGCTGACCTTTTGGATGTCCAGAAAACAGTCCTGGCAAACTGAAATATCCGTTGTCTGGGAGAGTGAACATCATTCTTGAAGAGCCATCATTCTGGTTTACTTAATAGAAATAAATACAAAAGCAAAGGACAATCAATTAAAAGAAGTCTCCTTCTAGCAATGAAGATAGACAGGAGAGCTTCCATAAGTCACATGACTAAGCGAAATTAATGTTTATACAAAAACAGAGGGAACCCAAGTGTCCTTACCTGATGAAGTGTGGTGAAATCATTTCTCTCTTGATGCTGAGAAAGCAAAAAATCATGGCCACCTGCAGAACCAGCTGAGGCAGCAGCTTGCAAAATGGCTCCAGGAAAGTTGGCAGCGCTCCCAAAACCTCCATAACCAGAAATGTTCACATCAGACAAGGGGAAATTTCTCCTGGAAGCACCTGTTTTGTATTGCGGGTGGCTGTAGCCCATGCTTGACAAGGAATGATGGAACACGCTGTTATCTTGATATGCTTGACGAAAAGCAGATGGATTATGAGCATGGTTCTGAGCCATTGCAGGATAGCCAGTCAAATTGGTCAGGTACAGCTGGTTGAGAGGACAAATTTGCTGAAAGATGCTGGGAAAGTGCGGGTTGTGGGGCAAGAGTGACACCAGGCAGTGTTGGTGAACATGACACGGATAGAGAAAAAGCACTCCGACTCAGAACCTGGGCATTCACAAGGACAAATGAAGAAAAATTAGCTTCGTTGCATTTGACTTCTGAGGTTCTTAGCACTGCAAAGGGACACATCTATAGTTTGCATGTAACAATAATAGGCTAGATGCCAAACAGCCAATACAAGAAGAAAAATAATAAAATGCACCAAATCATATTGACACCATAAAGCAAAGTTTTTTTTTTTTTTTTATGAAATATAGTCTTAAAATAAATTCACATCACATTGGCATAGTACAGTTGTATCAAAATCAATTGAAATAATTATACTTAAAATTGAAATTCAACCCCCTATATGCACTCAAATCTTCTATTTGGACATCAGGCATACAAAGTTGATATAGTTATAGAAGTCCGGAATTCAGAGGTCCATGATTCTCCATAAATCTATTCAAAGATCCATCACAGAGAAATTTTGTGTTCCTTAGCTCTCCCTTTTCTTTAAAGAAGTAACAAACTTAAAATGCTCATAAAATATGCAGGAACAAATACAGTCACCAAATTCAAAACTCAGCAGGTATTTCTTACACACCTCTGACTGGGAGATGGCTGGATTGCTAGCCGATGATACAGTACTACCAAAACTTGACATTGATTGGGTTCCAATGAAAGAGGACTTGGCATACTCAGAATATCTTGAAGATTGAATAGTTGATGCCAATAAATCCTTCGGTATACTTGTTGAACTTGCTTGCTGCAACAGGATGTCCAAGTTTAGGATCTAACAGTCCATGTTTACTAAAATACAGCAATTCGAAGTTCAGTGAAAGTAAATTAACAGCCAGCATCTAGAATAGCAAAATATGAAGACGGATAAAGTTGTCTCCATAAACCACATTGTCTAACAGCTGATGATAGAAAAATTTGAACTGCAAGGAAAAAATTACAACCACAGGGGCACTGCTATTCTTTAACCATTTTGAAATCAAAGAGTACTATGAAATAGAAGTAAACCATCAAAAAAAAAAAAAAATCAACAATAAATCTCCACATATAATATATACAGGCATCATAAATTTCATCTTCATTGTTAGCATGAGGTGCAAGATTGGTTCCAAGAGCAAGCAATGAAACTGTGAATAGAAAAGGAAAAATCCAAAGCCAAAAAAAAGGGACAATGAACAAATTAGTTGGGTGCCAATCTCAAGACAAAGAAAAGAGACGGGATTTATAAGGAAAGAAATGACAACCACCCAATCTTTTCTTTTGGGCAGTTTAGCAAGTATATTCACTAAACAGTATGAGAGCTTCTCCAATAAATCCCACGTGTAAATAATAAAGATATGTCTAGATAGCATTTATGCATCAATAATTCCCACTCATCAATTGAAGTTACGCAGAACAACAAAATATTGGAGGTATTACCATATGAAGAGAAGAAAGGTTCTTAGCTTTTGAATGTATCCTAACACCCAAGGGAAAACCCAGTTCTTGGGTTTTCTTAAAATTAGAATCAGGTATGGATGTTGGATGGGTGTATTCGTGCCCACGGGGTACTTCATGAATGCTTTCTCTCATTAGCTCTGGTGGTGAAAATAAAAGCTTATGAATCCCAACACCTCCAGTTAATCGATGTGTATCTGACATGGATCCAAGCTGCTCATCTTGAAGGTACTCAACAAGGAGCTCGGGATTTCTGCACAGAAAGAAAGCATGTACTATAATGAGCCATGAAAATAGACAGGTACCACATACTGGAATCAAGCTGAAAGACTCACGCCTAATCTCCTTGCATGGAGGGGATGGACCATTTGCTGCTGCAGAAGCCTTCTCCAAGTTACTCTTTGCGGGAGTCAGTGCTAGTGGTACAGAAACTGCATGATAAGTCCCAGATTTGTATGTACCGAAACTCAAATGTGAGAAGTCCGCGGCTAAGGCTTGCATATACTCAGGAAACAACACTGCATGATTATCCTCAGATGGAGGCACTGCAGGTTCCTCCTTCCCCAAACTTAGCTGCTGCAAGTCCGCAGCAGCTGATGATACTTCATCGTTCAAAGGTGCAGCAACATTTGGGAAAGGTAATTGGACGCCACTACCAGTTCCTAAAAATTCACAGTGAGGGGACAAGGAAAGAAGAAAAAAAGTAAGGATTGTACTATAGACTCTATTAGGAGTATTAAATAAAAGAAAGAGAATTCTCTCATTTGATAAGCCGTTACCTAAACAGTATTATCATCTGATCATATCAAATACATTGAAATAAAAAAACGTTGTACCATTGGAGACTAAGTTAAGATAATTGTGCAGTACCATCACTTGATCCTCGATAATCAAAATTTAAGAGAAAAGTCAGACATGAACTCAAACCATAACTAGTTAAACCGTTTCAAAGGTCACTTGCTAAGGTACTTACCCTGAACATGGTTTGTTTGAATACATACATCTGAATCTAATATATGAGAATAACCAAAACTACAACATCCATTTCCTAGTAGATGTATGAGCTAATTAAAACATTTCCTCAGTCACTGCCATACCAAATTCCATTTAAACATGATATTTCAGAAAACATTCACATCTTTTCAATATTTATAAATAACTGAAACAATTTCACTTCATGAAAACAAAAAACAAAAAATTGTCAAAAAAATAATCAATCCTAATTCCCATTCTAGTTTAGCATACACATCAAATAGGATTGATTATGTTTTTGACAACAAAACAAATCAAATAAACAGGCCGCAGTTGAAACAATTTAGTATCACTATTGCTCTTGATCTAAACCGCCTCCATAACCTGAAGAAAAAAAGAAAAAAAGCATACATTGCATGCTACACACCAATTCAAAGCCCACACCACAGATGTCAACCCAAACCTGGAGGAAAAAGAAATAGAAAAGGATGATAAAGAGAAATGAGAGTAATAGAAAAAAAAGACATTCTTGGAGAACAATTATTGGGGTTTTGGAATTTTTTTGATTTCTTGAAGATCTGGGGTTTAAACTTAGGACCTTTTGGTTTGTAAATAGGGGAAAAGATGAAAGGATTGAGAAGGTTCTTGAAATTTTTTGGGTTGTGAGTGGCAGCAGAGAAGTGGGGTGAACTGAAGAAAATAATGCATTCACATGGGGTAAGCTAGGTTTACTAGGGATGCGTGCATATGCAATCATACAGGTCTAGTCGGGTTTAGGACCTGCAAACCAACTATACCTGCTATATCCAAGAGACTTACTAAATTGAATCAGGTCAGGCTAGATATAAAACGATATAGCAGATATTTTGGTTTCTTTTAGCACCCTTGTGCTTTTTGACAAATGTAAGTAAATCGTAACACCATTTGCTTTTTGACAAATGCAATATTGGCATTCTCAAATTCTTCTACAACTGCATGGTGTTACAGGGAATAGCTCAGCACGCACAATGACTGTTTGGCAATGGGGACTAGAGGAAAAAATATTAGCATCAAACTACAAACATGTGAATTACCTTCCCAACGATCATTCATGCGTCTCCGAGAATCATAACTTGTATCCCTCAGTAAACCATCACCCCAACAAGAATCACCTACAGCACTATTCACATTTTCCTGTCTTCTACATGGAAAAGCAGATTCAGCACAATTAGAAACTGGATTCTTGTTAGCGGCATCACTCTCTGATACTTGGACCTCCTCCAATTGGCGGTCTTCAGTCAAATTAGTCCCATCTTCATATAAGCAAGATTGAATTAGAAAACATCTCAGTGCTGGAGGCATTAGACACTTTAAAGGTATATGACCCACCAGCAGCTGTTTGCTGATCAAACACAGGCCATTCATCATGAAAGCTCGCACTAACATGAGAATCGTGAATTGTCTCAGGCACTTGAGAAGGATGTGAACATTGCAGACCTTGGTGCATTACTGGTGGAGAGGGAGAAGAATCGCATGAAGGTTTACGACAGTACTGGGATGAGCTTACTGAATCTACCACATCTTGAGGAGCATAGGATGTCACTTATGTAATTTGGGAACCCTTATTGTACGGCCTACCCATCCTAACAATGTTAGCCATAGAAACATGTCCTGCAGTAACTCCTGAACAAGCAGCTTGGGTTCCTGATGACATTTGTGCATATGAAGGAATGGTATCACCAGTTCCTGTAGCTTGCCTTCTGCCATCAACATTGCAAAAATCACTGCAGTGGAATTTTCAAGATCAATCCAAAGAAACAATGAACTATTCAATAGAAAGTATTCAAATGAGGTAACAAGATTGGATATTTGAAAGAAAAAAAAGTCTCTCCGAAGACATTAAAAGCACAACCATTTAGCACGAGCAGCAAAATGCCCAAACTTAATGTGCTAAAAAGTAAGGAAGAGATGAATTATGTAAATCATGCTGATAGTAACTAGGGTGGCAGAAAGGTCCTAACCGCATCACATTACCTGTGATCAAATGCAATGTTGCAATCAATACATCCTCTTGGAAAAAAATTAGAAATTCCTTGCTTTTCATCGATATGAAAATTTCAAACCTCTAAATTGGGGAGGCAATGCCATATTCTATTTGGAAAAAATTGTCCCTTTTCAGAAGAATTAAAATACTCTCCCTTTCTCATTCTTGTAAGGATACCATAATACACTGTTTCAAATGCTAACATAGCATGTAACTAGCAAATAAGGAATATTGTTATCAAAATTAAACTTAAAAAGGAAAGGCAGTCGGAACTTGGACACTTAAAGGCACAAATATGAGTTTCTTCTGATCTCATACCATTTCAAGCAAATGAGTAAAGATGTATGTGAGATCTTACAAAATAAAGCAATTTCATGCATAGTAGAAATCAGATGGAAACACACGCGTGCACGCGCACACACACTTACTTCTATGGTGTTGTTCAGTGTTTAAACTTGACAATAAGATTTTAAGGATCTAGTAAGAAAACATTTGCTAGCTGAAACAGGAGGAAAAATGACATAACACAGACTGGGAAGATAATACATCATTTTAGAACACAGAGACTAATTATTGGACAAATTAGTTAACATTTTTAAGTCACTCCAACAAAACCACTCCTGAATAATAAGAAATAAAATTGAATACAATTAAGTACGGATATATTCTAGTTTAGTTATTGATAATCTGTTATATAACTTAGATGCATACTAGGGATCAATTGACTTGAATTCATATCAGAACTAACCTGTTGCATGAAGGCTGCTCATTTGCAGTTTTCACATAATATATCAAAGTTGATGAAGAAGGCCCCGGAGGAGCACCCAGCCCATTCTCTTTCCTATATGCAGCTTTACCAAGGTCTGCCAGGAGGACACGAGTTCACATGTTAAGAACATGCAATTTCAAATCCAACTCAATATCACCAATTCAGCCACCACAAGCGTCTGACATTGTTCAGGATAATCAACACACCATTACAGCTGATTTGAGATGGTACATGTCCAACATTATATTCACCACCAACTTTAGCTCCGCAAAAACCATTGTTTTTACCCCAGACCTTTGATTCTTGTGTCTCCTTCATCTGTTGAAATGCAATCTGTAATATTAAAAAACAAAATCTATAAAAATCAAGGCATGAACAAAACCATCAGCGTACTTATTGATCTCATGCAGCACAGAGAGAGCCAGTAATAATGTAGAGAGAAATACTTCAGACGGTAATTAACTAGACAACCAAGCAGCAGAAATACGCTGAAAAAAAAAAAACCTTCAGCAGCTGTTAAACACTAATTCCCAAATCCCTAACAACTAAAAATCAACCTAAAAAAGATCTTTTATGCTAATCAAGTAAGAGTTTATAAGCAGTATTTGCAAAATCATCAACAAATTCCAAACAGCTAACATACCTTCTGTTTTGACACGCTTCACATGCTAACGGTTATAATCTGTTGACACGGAAAGCATACAACCCCTCCCTCAAGAAAGTGAAGAAAATTTAAGCTCTTATTTTCAGTGTGGGTGGGGGAAAATTTTTTACAGTGTCGGAGAGTAATTTTAAATTAAGATAGTTACGAGTAGGAAACGGAATGATACGAATATTTTAATAAATTTTAAAAAATAATTAATAAAATATCATAGTGTAAGATTCAGTACGGGGCGGGTTTTCGGGGAGGCCTTTTTTTTCAAATTTTGTAACTGATGGTGTCTAAAATACTATGTTATCTTTTCCAGAGATAATTGGACAAAGAAAGTACGTTATTTAAAATAAAATAAATATACACAAAAAGAGTACGTAATTTTGATATTTGGTGAATTAAAAAAAAATGGATTTGCAAGGAGGATTCACATGTAACTAAATACGAAACACTATTATAATTACTAAAATACAATGAATTTATTATTGGGATAATATGATTTTTTTATAAGATTTATTAATTATTATAAAATTAATCAGGTATAATTTAATTTTTTATATTTTGTAAACCACAATATAACAATTAAATTACTCAAATTTCAAAGAGATGATATTTGTAGCTTTTCTTATTCGGTGTTTCCAATCAAATGAATTTTATAAACTAATAAGTGTTGGTATTAATTTTTATTTTTGAATTTTTTTTCATCTCATAATTTGATATTGTTTTTTTTTTAAATTGAATTTTATGATTTTTTTTAATCGGGTTATCTCGATCTTATAACCTTACCTAATTGACCTCAGCAAAGGTCAAGTTTTTTTCTAATTTATAATTGTTATGTTTTTTTTTAATTCATCTATAAATATTTTATTTTTTTAATTTTATCCTTTATTTACACTGTCATTATCTGGATTAACAAAGATTTAATCCGTTGTTTAGAACAGACATCTCCAGTTTATATACAACGATTCCACATTTTCCAGCCTCGTATCCATGAGAATAAACAGTCACTAACCGCTTAAGTACTGATTCAGTAGTTACTCGCCACTAAAAAAATGTTTTCCACTTTCTGCACGCAAATCTGCTTACAGTAACTTGTAACAGAAGGGAATTTGAGGGAGTGGTTCCTTGCTTGATGGAATCGGTTTTATATCTTTGTCCAGAGGCTTTAAATGGAAAAATAAGTGAAGTGGATTGCTTGGAAGTGTTTCTCAACAATAACATACATAAACGTGGCTGCATTTTGACTGTTAGACGAAGCTTACATCAAAACCAGAACTCTACCCTTGTTGTGTTGACTTGTTGTTGGAAAAGTGTTATGACATCTTGGAAAACAAGATTGTTTTCCTTATCTCAAATCATGCTGATTAAACATGGATGAGCATCTTCTCTCAAGAACAATAGCAGAAGAGTCCTGCAGGCGACCAGGAAGAGAACTCTCCTCTAGTTACCTTGATCTTGGCCAGTCCCTACGTCAATCGACATCACACCTTGTCACTAATGATGTGATTATCCCCATCATCTCAACACCAAACACTTCTTCATATGTAAATCTCATTGCTAGTTTGAACAAAAAGAAAACAAGACTCCCTTACCGATCTCATTCGGCTCCATCGTTGTTTACAGATGCCAGGGAGACTTTTGCAGATTCTTTCGACCCCAGACCTGGCTCGAAATCAACTCCTTTGATTGTTCGGCAGGCTTTTGTTGGCGTATTCTTGTATGTATTGGTTGTTGTGTTGATTTTCCTTGTCAGTGGCCGCTTCAGGGGCACCGCAACATTCAAGCCAGTAGATGCCTTGTACTTCACAGTGGTTACACTTTGCACCATTGGCTACGGTGATATCGTTCCAGATACAACTTTTACCAAGCTGTTTACTTGTGGTTTTATCTTGGTTGGTTTTGGCTTCATCGATATTTTGTTAAATGGATTGGTCACGTATATTTGCGATAAGCAAGAAGCCGTTCTGTTAAGCACCATGGATGGGAGCACGCCCACCACCATGGTTCAAGCTTATATGATAGACAAAGCTAAAGGACGAATGAGAATCAGAACGAAAGTGGTCTTGGCTTCGGCAGTGGTCATTGTTTGCATTGCGGTAGGAACTATTACAGTGCACTACCTGGAGAAGTTGGATTGGGTTGATAGTTTTTATCTGGCTGTTACATCCGTGACAACCGTAGGCTATGGGGATTACGCTTTCACAACCATAACTGGAAGATGTTTCGCCATTATTTGGCTATTAGTTAGCACACTGGCAGTTGCCAGGGCTTTTTTGTACCTGGCTGAGCTAAGGATTGACAAGAGGAATCGCAGGATTGCAAAATGGGTTCTTCAGAAAAAGATGACACTGGGCGATTTAGTAGCTGCAGACCTCGATAATGATGGATCCATCAGGTAATGTTCATGATCTTCTATCAACAGATTTCTAGTTAAAGCTACGCTGTTCAAAATCCTATTAACCCTTTACAAGCTGTTGTCGTCTTTAACTTTGCCCCCCCAACTTGATTTTCCAAACTTGATTCCAATCAAATCTTAGTGCATGCATATTTGAAGAAAACCTAAATAAGCGCAGTTGGGAAAGGGAGAATGATGTAGTTGTAATTTCGCATAATTACAAGGCAAGAGAGATCTGGGAAGAGAGAAGCATGAGCATAGCTTATATCTCAGGATTGCTCATGGGGATGTCCTTAAAAGTTATAGCTGACAGTTAGGCCAGTCTACACTACACAGAGTTGGACCTTGGCACTGCTATTATGTTTCATGTGTGATCATAGCAGAAAATGAACATTTCAATCATTAATTGCAATAGTTAAAGTGCAACGTATTTGGAGAAAACAAATGCATAGTGTCGGAACCTAGTCTGTTTTCCAGGAGGATTTTCTTTATCGCAGTTGCGGGCAACCAAGATAGAAGTTAAGAGTAGCTATCAGCCTATAATTGTAAGCTAAAGGAAACGACTGTGTTCGGTTCCAAATCAATGCAGCTTCAAATTCAAGAGTGATAAACAGAAACAGATGAAACAGCTTGGTGCAGTGGCCATGCTTGACCAGAAAATTTGTTCAGTTCAACAACCGAAATCAAAATTATGTGTGAATTCTAACATAAAATGGATAAACAATTCTCTGAATGTACAGAATGCTTCCCAAGACTTTGAACGATGAGAACAGTACTCAAAAGCACAACCTCCCTGCTTCTGCAAAAAAACTTCGTAGATGATGCAACCAGTTAATTGAGCAGATCTCTCTCAGTTTTTGGTATTTGTCAATCAGATTATGCAGTGTTTAAGTTTCAATGCAACCATTCCAATTTGCTCAAACTTTATGAGCTTAATATGTGTTGTTGGTTGCAGCAAATCTGAATTTGTAATATACAAGCTCAAGGAGATGGGGAAAATAGCAGAGAAAGACATCCAGCAGATCTGCAACCAATTTGATTCATTAGATAGTACCAACTGTGGCAAAATCACTCTTGCCGATATCATGTAAAGTGACGATAGTTAAACAGGTTTTGCTATTGGAACAGGCCAACCAGATTTTGCCTCGCTGATAAGCAGGACTTGAGACTCTCTATGGTAAAGGGTAAAGAAATGATAAGGCAATATACAAGAAGCAGGATGGTATCATGACTGAAGTTCAATTTCCTACTGGCATAAAGTTGGTCAACTGGTTACACAAACAAGATCTATTCTTTTTGCAAGCAAAGATCTATAATTTCATTTTTTGTTCAAATGTTAATTTGTCAGTTGATTATCTGCTGTAGGAGAAAGTAAAATTGTACACGTAAGAACTGTCAAATGTTGATTGCTCTGGTTAATAGGAGAGCAGCAACTGTCTCAGAAAGGTGCATTTTCATCCCCTCAATTTAAGGGTACATTCATTTACATGACCTTTTAAACCTCCAGATTCATCAGTGCATGCTTTGCTACATCTATAGCACATTAGTTACGAAGGAATTATTTGAGTTGCAAATTGTGGACACTATGACAGAAAATAAAGTGCACCATCCTAATGCAATCATCAACTCACCAACAGATTTCTTCAATTTTGTCGCCTAAAATATTGCTGAGCATTCAGTGGCAAACCTTCAAGGTTACATTAATGAATGACCTTGTAAGAGTCCAGGGAGCTTCATGCAGATGCTGGTTCGTAGATTTGCCCTCAGTTTACCCTAGCAACTGTAATTCAAACAGGAACCATTACAAACGCTAACTTAAAGAAATAAAAAACATAAGATGGCATAAATCAAGTGCAAATCAACATTTCCTGCTGATCTCAAGTTCAAGCAGCATGTTGCTTCGACTTAGTAGTCAATGACTAAAAGAAGAAACTTAAGACGGAGAAGTTGGCAGCAACATTTTGAATCACATGGAACCAAAGAAGATGGAAACAAGAAAATCACCTGTGAGAGAGAAGGACATTAGTTCCATTTTGGGCGCGGAGCTGATGTAATGGATTCAGAAATTTTGATTCTCCAATTTACTCATTATTTCCAACAAAGAAACCAAAATAGTATTTCTCCTATCATGGCAACTTGAGGAATAATTTATCTCAAGAACTAATTATGTCCTACTTGAGGCCTTATTTTGCAAGTTAACCAAACTGAAGTAGCCCAAAGAAGTAGGCAGGGACAGAGACTACTGGGAACCGGCACCATATATTAAAGGGGGGCATGCATTTGGCTTTCAGAAACAGTACTTGAACACAAATGAACCACCTTGAAGGTGAAGGCGGCAAGAAATTTATTTCATTCAAAATTATAACAGCAAGGTGAATAAGGGCATAAAAAAAGGAGAACGGTGCATTTGAAGCGCTCATCATCATTAAAGTTCCAAGTCCAGTCACCTCAGATTGGTCGGATTAGACACTAGAAAGCACAATAAACTTATTTATGAAACATAAACTCTCATACAAGAATGCATGGCATCCATGCTTCGATACTCAAATCAGCACCCTTCACGGAACATCACTACTTTTAAAGTCAATGCAGGTATCATTGCTGCAAAACCTCACCTGCCAGAGGAAAAAAGACTGATACAAAGAAAATTCAACTGATCTCCACCTTCTTCTGCATTATCCCTGAGATTCTGCAAAGACAGACAGATTCAGATGTCATCTCCAACAAGCGATCATCACTGTCATCAAATCTTGAAAAGGAAAAAACAGAAGGAGAACATGCTCATAAGACAACACCAATCATAAGATTGATTAATAAACCTACTTCTGCCGAATAGCACGGACACTCTCAAGAAGCTCTATCGTTTGCTGCACTTTAAAATTATTAGGTTTCTCATTATCATTCAGTACCAAGGCTGAGACATTCAAAATGGTGACAAGCTCTGATTCAATTTTATTAAGCTTCACATCCAAATGTTCCAAGAAGTCCTCATACGATGATACATCCTTCAAACCCCTGGTTATGCTCTCTTCATTAGAATCATTACAAATGTCCCTGCCGAGGAATCCCACTTCCTCATCAACCGGCGGGTTTGTTTCTCCATGGGCACATAATTGTAAGTCTTGACCATCACTAAATTCCAGGTCATCATCAGAACTGAAGTCTGTAACTCCCAGCTTAGGAGATACAATTCGAACCGGACTCGAATCATCTTTCGTCTCAACTTCAACATCGAAAGCCACATTCCCTATTAGCTGGTTTTCTTTTACAGAAATTACCTGAAATCAAATATATTTTAGCAAATAAAAGATTAGGTTCTCCAAAAATGAAATTAAAAAAATAATAAATTAGTACCTGATTAAGCTTAGAGGAGAGCTGATCAAGCAACTCGATTCGGTTTTTTGACCTTCCAATAGCATGCATAACTTTCTTCTTTTGAAAAAGCAATTCTCTTGCATCATTTTCTTTTCCAGAAATAACACTAACAGCAGCCTGTCGTTTTAGTTTCTCTGCTGCCTCTGATAATCTCATAAGTCTCAATCTCGCACTATTTGCTATATTTAACCGCCACCCAAAAATAAAACAATTAATCTTTCAAATTATCAGCTGAATAAAATTGAGAATTGATAAGAAAGAACGGATGAAACCTTTGGCTCTGGTGCTTTCGGCCTCAGCATGAAGCTGATCGAGTTGGGTGCGAAGCTGGTCCGTGTTGGAGGACAAGCACATAGGCCTCTTCAATACAGGCCTGCAAAGCACTACCATGGCACCACCACCGTGACTGTGACATATCATCTCTCCTCCCTCTCTGAAACGCAGCGAGCTTAACGGTTATCAAATTATCATTCTAGTGATCGATTTGGGCATGCTTTCAATTACTAATTTCCAGGCCTGATTCCAGGGCCCACGGAAGCCCGATGGGCTGATCTAAGACTCCATATTAAGTTATATTGGATCTCGGCCCTTGTGAATGATAGGAACAGCAAGGCCCTAATCTTCAAGTAAATGGGCCTTTGATTATTATCGGAAATACTCGATAGTTTTCCGCTAGCGTTTAAGGTTTTTCCACTAAAGAGCCGATTCTCTTCCAGCCATCAATTTCCCACGATCACTCAAACGCCGCGAACAAGCTCAAAAGGCTGCAATCATGAAGAGAGAAGAGTACGT
>Ga0307515_10001061_pt1 | contig 63070 bp, 50 predicted proteins | sample 17_EM_MG_FD_194513 | JGI IMG/M metagenome (GOLD analysis project Ga0307515, IMG submission 194513) | Populus trichocarpa ectomycorrhiza microbial communities from riparian zone in the Pacific Northwest, United States - 17_EM | ecosystem: Host-associated > Plants > Roots > Unclassified | place... | reverse complement strand
GCTTTTGGCTGGCAATTTACGGCATGTAGAACATTTCACTAGTTTTTGGTAAATATAGCTCGACTTCCTCACCTTTCCTTATCCAGCTCCTTCTCCTCGATTTCCATGACGTACCATAAGCAATTTCAAATATATCAACCATGTGCACGAGGTCTGTGCGGAGAGTTATGCAGTTGGATACATGGATGAATGCAGCTTGACGGTCATCGTTCAGACTGATTCGTATTGAGCACTGACCGCTCTTTCTATGACACGTATGACATCACTGACTTAAATTTTGTTAGTATAGTTCGTCACTAATATTGCTTTTTCTTGGTCGCTTAACAGTCACATGCTGATGCAAATCGAACGTGTCAACCGTTTTGTCGCCTGATTTGGATTCTAGAACTTTCACATGGTGCGTTCGACCCTTGCACAAGCACAGACGAATTATCACGTCTCACAATGTGGTCACTGAACTCAAGAAAAAGCGGACACGTAGCAAAAGTGGTAAATAAATTGCTTTTCATCAACAGATGACGTCAATAATCACACTTTGCCTATCTATTCCTCCGCTGACGCAGGAGCCGTCACCATGTCTTCGTCTGAATCCGAAATCTATATGGTGATTAGCTGGAGGCTATAAGCAGGGGTAAAAGCTTAATGGTTCAACAGGCTTCGCTTTCCGCAAAAGTAACATGTCGGGCTCTGCGGCGGGCTCAAGACCAGATGTGGTTGTGCTCGACTGCGGTTTCACCGAACCTAGCCGAATATGACTACTTCCTGGTTGAGAAGTCCCTTGCGGCATTTGCGATATTCCAGGGACAATGTCAAGCCTCTCCATAAGCTCTCCCAACGTTGTTGGTGGAGGTGCCGAAGCGTCATCATCTATTTGAGGGTGAATGACTACCGGAACCCTGAATTCGGTTGTGCCGTACTTCTTATCTCCTTCACGGAAGTAGTCGGCTACATCTTCCCATCCCGGTTGTGTCAATTCGTCAAGCTTCATCTGCTTCTGCCAGAAGCTCTCCATGCGCTGCTGTACCGTTTTGGAGATTGTGCCCATCACCCAGCCGGGTTCGTCATCTTCACTCAGCTTGCCCAGCTCTGTCTCTTCATCCTCATCTTCCCCATCCTCCCCATTGTCGGAACTTGCAAGATGACTCAGACTGTCTCCGATAGCAGCCATCATCTCCTCAAAAGTCTTTTTCGGGCTCGCTGGGTGTCAATCCCACGATTTCAACATGCATCATATCATCCTGCTCTTGTTGAACCGCTGCCTCTGCGTCTTCAACTCGCTTTCTTGCCCCAGTGGTCTCTCTCTCAACATAATCCTCAATCCATTTCTCTTTCTCTTCATTGCTTAAGAAGTGCGTTTCTCGTCATTTTTCCGCCGCAAGCTTCTTTTTGGATCTCAAGCTGAGCAATGCCCCCAGGGCTCGGACTCTCTCTGCTTCCAAGCCGCTCTTGCCTTCATTCGCATGATGACGTCATTGGGTTGACCGCTTTGTGGATTTGCCGTAGCTGCCAGCCGGAAGTGGCGAAAAGTTCTTTTTCGGAGCATTCACCATTGTAGTTTGCGTGGACTTTGTTGTTGGGCGAGATGTTGGATGTTGCAAGTTATGGACAATATGGAGGCACGCTGTGTCTTTTATGTCCAGGTTGGTACGTTTACTCATCTTGAACAAAGCAAAATCTCCCTTTTGACTGTCAATAAATCAAGAATAGTGATGCTAACCGTACAACATGACATGATTGTTAGCATCATTTTCATGTAATATCCCGGGGATTATTTGAGACAAACATCAGCATAAGTCCTTTCCATCGAACAACATCCTGATAATATGTAGCGATTAGGCGATTCCGGCGGTCGTACACCGCAGTTTATTCCTGTTATCAAACATACAACATCAGACCAACTTTTTGCAACTTGCGGGGCGGTGGGAAACCCCTGCAACTTGCAGCCATACTCAGCAGGATTCATCTTGAGCATAACGATCATATTGGCTGCTACTTATTCCATTCTGACAAGAAACTAACTATATAGTCCTCAGGGCTTCCCACTTCCTCTCGTTATCATCTTCCTCTCCTATTCCACACCAGCACATCATGGATACACAACCACCTCCGCCAGGTGAGAGTGGATCGAATACCGGCCGATTGGCAGGCGCTACATCAAATACGGATATAGTTGGCACACAACAAGAGCGCAGACACAAGTTAGTTCACCGCGACGCTGCCAATGCAGCCACCAAACATATAACCCATGATGCACATTTAAAAATTGTCCGCAAGACTGGAAGCAGGAAAAATAAGAAGCAGCATGCAGTGGGATGTGAGTATATCCATATCGACGCAAAGGGCGGTCAATTAACTGTATAACGTACAGCGGGTGTCCGTAGAGAGCTACATAACGAATTTATCGCTGCCTGTAACGGGAAACCTCCATGGTCGACAATGGCATTTTTTCGCACAGTCCGTGAAATCGAATATCATGATGTTGTCAGCTCTGGGAATTTCGCCGATCAATGTGCTGATAAGCATCCCCGTGAGTGGACGAAGCAGGCATTAATCACCTTAGAGGAGGCTACGGAAGCATATATGGTAGAGGTAACAGCCAAATTTCATTGTTAGAAACAGCAACTAATGTCTTGTAGGTTTTCAACATGTCAGCAACAATGGCAAGGCAAGGAGGTCGGGTACAGCTGGAACAGTCCGACATGCACCTGGCCTTGAATATGGCCAAAATGGCCAAGGAAGGCTTTGTTTGTTTGTTTGTAATCATATTGCATTCGGCCGCTAGCGGCCATGGCATATCCCGTACATATTTCCTCCCCGCTTCTTCCGTAACATAAAGAAACAAAAGCAAAGTCGCGAGTCCTCATCTCCCAAAACAAAAGAAAAAACCGCCAAAAAACAACATCAACTTTTACACCCCCCCATCACTCGACTCCTCATGATCTGAGTTCTCCGCCTCCTCCACCACTCCGCTAATTCTGCCGACATCTGTACAAGATAAAAAATCCATCGGAGCCTGCGAACATTTTTCTTCTGCAAAAACGAGAGACATTGGCAATGAAATCTTTGGCTTCTTTAAAACCTTTTCAACGCCCTCATATCCATCCTCCCCCTCTTGCCCATCGACCCAAAGCCTCTTTTGTTCTCGTTTCCATCTTTTACACCATTTAAACAGGTGATCTCTTGTCTGATATTCATGCCCACACCACCAACATTTCATATCACTTCTTTTTCCGATCCGCAATAGGTATTTCTCTATCAGTGCGTGTCCTGACTTAAGCTGATAAAACCTCGCCGCGATCGTCTTTTTGGCTTCCATCACCGCACTGTTACCTCCTCTCTTCACTAAATCATACCGGTAACTGTGCTTTGACTTCTTCCCCATCTCTTTTATTTCTTTCTTACTTTCTTCCCACTTCATCTCAGTCAGCCTTCGACTAACATGGGCGAAAGACACATAATCTAAAAACGGTGGCGGGTTTTGCGTTTCGGTATACTCTCCGCAATGCTTATACGCCGCCTTTGTCGCTTGTTGATCCGCTTCTTCAGTGCCTTCTATCCCCTTATGAGCGGGTACCCACCGGTACTCCACCTGGATATTTTTCCTGGCTAATGCGTCGGTCCAGTTCATCGTTCGTAGCGCTAGCACCTGTCCTGGTCCTGGCTCGTCCGATTGTATTCTTCTTAAAGTTGCCTGGGAATCCGTAAAAACCGTGACCTTGGTAACTTTCTTTTCTTCTGCCATCTCATCCGCAATCTTCATTGCTTCCGACATCGCATACATTTCCGCGTCAAACGCTTCTTTCTGTCGACCTAGATGTGTCCTCCTCTTATTCCACCTTCCACCCTCTTCCCATACCACTGCACATCCGACCCACTCATCTTCTTTCCTAGCTCCATCAGTCCAAAGAACAAGTCCATCTCTTTCTAACTTCGCCTCCACCAGAGCTTGTTCCTCCTCCTGAATTATCACTTCGCCTTTAAGGCGTCTTTTTTCCATCGGTAATGTCGTCCTTTCATAACTCCTCCTTTCGAAAGGTTTATCCTCCAGGATCAACTCATCAATCCCCTCCACCCTCTGTAAGACATTCCTCTGTACTTCTAACATTTTCCCTCCGCCTTGAGCATCGGGCATCATCATCTGTCTCAACTTATACCGCCGAACTCGGTTATTAAGAAGAGCTTTTGCCGGTCGTAGTCCAGCATCATTCATCAATGCTCCTTGAGGTGTCGTCCTAAAGCATCCGGTTACCCTTCTGCCCTGTTCATTCAACAACTTTTGTACCTCCTGAGCTCGATTTTCTTGTCCACGCCACCACAATTCAGACCCATACAACGCCACTGCCTGAACCGCCGCAACCTGAATTCTTTTGCACCCTTCCGAGCTTAATCCTTTCTTCGTCATCAAGGATCTCACCCTATTCTGCGCTTTCCTTGCTTTCGCTAAGGTCTTTTTCGTATGATCATTCAGGGTAAGCATATCATCCAGCCATACCCCCAACCATCTCGTTGCTTCTTTATTATATTGAACCTCATGATTTCCCACCCTCACTCGGGCGTTCATCTTCGGTTCCTTATTCTTTCTTCGTCGTGTGAACAACATCGCCTCCGTTTTTTCGATGTCGAACTGACAGACATTCTTATTTGCCCAAATTGTTGTTTCCGCGGCGCATCTCTCCAGTCGTTGTGTGCAATCCCCCACGTCCTCACCTTCCACCACCCATGCCACATCATCGACGAAAGATATGCCCTCACTTCCACATTCTTCTTCTTTCTTTTCAACTTGGCCGAACAATCCCGAAAGATATATGACGAAAAGTACTGGCTATACTGGCGACCCCTGCGGAACTCCCGTTTCCACATCCATACTATCTCCTTCCTTTCCGTCCATCGACATAATCACTTTTCTTTCTTCCATAAAGCTTTCCACCCACCTCACCAGGTCGGCTTCAAACCCCATTTCTTCCATTCTCTTTATCAAGTTCCCCTTTGCCACATGTGGAAAGGCTCCCTTCACATCCATTAACAACACTGCCACGGTCTTCCCCCTCCCCCACGCTTCTTCAACTCTCTTCATCAACCTTCCAACCGCGTCAACTGCTGACCTTCTCTTTCTACATCCAAACTGTCCGTCATGAAGTAACCTCCTCCGCTCACACTCCTCTGCTATTGCGTTGGCTGCCAACTTCTCAACCACTTTTCCCAGACAATTTAACAACGTAATCACCCTATATGCCTTGGCGACTCCGTAATCTGGCTTATTCGGCTTCGGTATAACAACCCCCTTCGCCTCCTTCCAAACCCGGGGATGTATTCCTAACCTAAATGACACTTTAACGACATTAATTATCCTTTGGGAGTCCCACTCCCACAATAACCTTATCGCCTTAAACCCCAACCTATCCGGGCCGGGTGCCTTTTGAACCGACTGATTAAACAGAGCCTCTCGGAAGTCTTCATCGGTAATCTTTTTCCACATTTCTCCTCCCTCCTCTTGGGCCTTTCTCTCTACACCCTTCAAAGGTTTCGGAAATGCTTCCTCTTTTATCAACTCTGCCTTATCCTCCCAAGACTCCGCCACTTCCCCAGTCCTGGATCTCAAAGTCTTTGTCGTTTGTTGTCCGCCTGGTTTCGTATATCTCAACGCCTGCCAGACTTGATCTCTTGTGGCTGAAGTTAGAAACTTCCTCCACATCTCCGTCTTCGACTGCCGGATCATTCTTCTCAAATTGCTTCGCTGCTTCTTAACTTGTTGCTGCGACGCTTCCCCTTTCTTTCTGGCTCGTTTTATCGAACCCAAAATCTTCCTGTTTTCCGCGATCTCCGCCGTCCACCACCTCTTAGATCTCGCGCAAACCTTAACTTTTTTGCAGCACCTATTTAGATGATTAACGAAATTCCGCTGTATCCACTCAGCTTCCTTCTGTAAATCCTCTTCGCTGCTATTCCCATCCAGTACAGGTCTCTTTAGTCTCTTATCCTCCCACTCTTTTTGTGCTTTTTTATATTTTTCTTCCTCCTCCTTTGACTTAAGCCCATCGATATCCCATCCTGTAATTTTTCTTGACACTTTAGCTCCTTCCCCTTCGTCCCATCTTAACTGGGCACACACAATCGCGTGATCCGAAGTAGTTGCCAAATCTGTTGAAATCTCTAATCTATCGGCCATCGAGGCTTTAGTGATAAAGAAATCAATAAGCGATCCCGAAGTTTCACCATTTCTCGTATTCGAATGGGTTTCTTCCCCGTCCGTAACATCAATCAAATCGTACTCGTCCATAAGATTTTCCAAAAAGATCGCATCTCGTTTTGGTGGGCACTGCGGGTCCCATCTATCACTGTGAGCATTCCAATCTCCTCCCAAGAGAATCTTCTCCTGCTCCATAATTTCACTCCATCTTGCTGTCTGTGCCGGTCTGCCTTGACTTCTCACCCCCCCTTCTTGTCTCAGCTGATCGTACACATTCACCAATCTCATCTTTCTACCCGACGGGTATCTTATATCAAACACCTGTACATCTCCGTCTCCCCCCTTATCAACTTCCGAAAACTCCAGGTGTGTATCTCTTCTTATTGCTGTCATCGTTCTTCCTCCTCTGATCAGCCTATATCCTGGGTGACTGATGTTGTATCCTTCTCTCTCCACATACGGTTCTTGCAACATCACAACATCAGCCCCCCAAACAATTCCTGTTTCCAACGCTCCCATAGTCGCCTCATACCCCCTTCCACAATTATGCATTACGCATTTCACCATGACTTCACGGGGGTTTCTTGGGTCCCTGCGTTAGAAGATTGTCCTTCCGTCTCCTGGGTCGACTCGACCTGGACTTCCGGCTCCTTATCATTTTGCTCATCATTTTGATCTTTCTTTTCCGCATCTGCAGTCGATGGTCCCCCATCCTCTGTCTGATCCGGCTTCTTTTGTTGGTCAGTAGTAATATTTCGACATTCTCCCTCTCTCTCCTTCCAGGTACGTCTTTCCTCTGTCGCAACTTTAATAGCCTCCTGTTTCTTAACACAACAGTTGGCCTTCGCAATATGGTTCCCCTTGCAGTTGACGCACTTGTCGACATTATGGGTGCAGTTCTGTCCTGCGTTAGCTTTGCAACCTACCACGTTGCACTTATGATCTTTCGTCAAATGTCTCCCCACGCACAACATGCACGCCGGCATCTTCAAAGATCCACATTTCACATCAACATGTCCCCATCTGCTGCATACTCCACAAAAGGAATCTGGTCCGGCATTCACGAACTTCTCCACGTCATATTTCACTCCTGCCGCCCTTAAACCCCCCTTCAAAACTTTTTCGGCCATCTTACTTCCCTTGACCGCAAACACAACCGAAGATGCTTTCTTTCCTTCCGCCTTCTTCTTCTGCACATCCTTTGGTCCTCCGATCCAGTTGATAGCGAGGGGCAACACTACCCCCTCGTTCTCAGCCTGCAATTCCTGCCTCAATTTCTCAAGTCCTCCCCCGGTCTTCTTCCCCAAATACCTATCGAAATTGACGCCGTGCATTTTTACTCTCTCCCAGAGTTCGTTCGTCTCAATGTCCACGATTCCCACGTCCACCTTCCTTGCTGCTTTGATCACTATCTCCCGATACCGAATCAACATTTCGGCTGTTGCTGCTGGTGTCGTGATCGTTGACAAGCATCCTCGGGTGTTTTTCGTAACTCCCTGAATGCGCACAAAATATGGGACCTTTGCCTCGAAAAGTGCCCTATTCACTTCCGACGAAATGTCCAAATCTTTCTTCTGAGAAAGGGGGAGGCCATTATCCCTCTTAAAGGTGACTCTCCTCTTCTCCATCGAATTTTGTCCTGGGGGGACCGGTTTCATCTCTTCCTGCTTTTTACCCCTCTTCACTTCAACGAAACCATCCCCCTTCTTCTTCTGCTGCTGTCCCGATTGTTGTTGTTGTTGTCGCTGTTCGGGTTGCTTCTTTGGTGGTGGTGGCGCGGCCGCCCTCTGCGCCCACGTCTCCTTCTTCTTCTCTTCCGGCTTTTTGGCCGGTTGTTGCTGAACAGGTTTCTTAACCTCCGGCGTCTTCTTCTCTCCTGCCTTTGGTCCCTTTGGTGTCTCCTTCATCTTTTGTTCCGGCACTACTGGTACTACCGGCCTCTTCGCAATCGTAACCTGTCCACTCGGGGTAAACCTCGGCCACTCCTGCCTCTTCTCTCCCGATGAAATAACTGACGCATATTTAGATGCCTCCAACTCCTGTTCATCCACCTCCATCTGCTCGAGCACCCGCGCAACCTTCTCATCTTCTTCCACCGAAAAAGTCGCACCTGGTTCGAACTCGATATCACTCATCTCTTTATCCTCAGGGGTGGCTTCTACCTGTTTCCCCCTTCGGATCTCATTCTTTTTTCTATCTTCTTCAGCTGCATCCTCAAACCTCTTCACCACCATATCCGTTAGCTGATCAATCATCTTTTCCATGCATCCACTCAATGCATTTTCAATCGTCTTAGCCATATTCACCGGAGCGATCTTGGCCAATTTCTTTTCAATCTTACTCAACCTTTCGTCGAGTTTTTCCGCCCTCTCTTCTGCATACTTCCTTTCTAACTCCACCTCGGAAAGTATGTTTTGGGCAATTTTTCGTGTCGATCCCACTGCCGCGTCAGTGTGATTCTGTCTTGCTGCCATAAACTCCGCCTGTTTTAGGCACCACTCGTCATATCGCTCATCATGTAGCTGATTTGTGACCATGAAATCCCTCAGCCCATTAGTGTTCCGAAGATACTCACCAACAAAAGCTTCCAGATTAACTGGCCCATTCTCATTCGTCAACAACTCTGCAGGCTTGGCCCAATCAAAATCCAACTTCCTCCTACCTGGCGTCTGCGGCATATTCGGGATCGGTTGTTCGGGCGTTTCCGGCCTCCTAACTCCCTTCCCCTTATTACGCTTTTTTCCCTTCTTCGTTGGCGTCATGTAGGGCGACTCATCCCTCCACTCCACCTCGGTCATCATATCATCCTCGTTGTCGCTACTATCGCTCAACTCGAATTTTCTCGGAATGGGTGTGTAGACTTTCAGGGTCTCTTCCATTCCCCCCTCCTCTTCGGCGTCTTGTGTGGTATTTTCCTCCGACTGAATATACCTGCGCGCAATAATTCCGGCGCTCGCCCTGGGAGTCGAAAAAGGATCCTCAGGAAGAGCGCTTGGAGGTAGGCTCATAAGGCTTCCCTCATAATTCGTAGATGGCAAAGGGGTGGCGACCCTCTCCCTCGGTGTTTGCAATGGGAAGGAAATTTCGCTTCCCCCGTAATTCGTAGTCGGTGGTGGCGACAATTCCGAAGAGTCGTCACTTCCGTATCGTGTGATTCCCGTAACTCCAGTTTTTCCCGTCAGGTCGGAGTACGCTCTCATGTCGTTTATGTCGCTGGGAAGTTGTCCCGTATCCTCTCTGGAGGTTGCCTGGCTATCTTCGGCTCTCCTTAAATCGTCTTCGATCCGTGCCTTGTGCAAGCCGTATTCGAACTCTTCTCGCTTCTCTTCTTCCCTAAGTTTCTCGTACTCAGAGTCTCCGTGAAGCTCTCTTTCCATTTGTTCGAGGTTGCTCCTCTCACTATTCTTCTCCGATCTGTCATTCGTAGCCGGTCCGGTAATCATATCAAGGTGTCTCTCAAGAACTGCCCCGATCCCGCTGGAGACACTCTCGGTGTCTTGTTTTTTGGCCTTTTCCGCCATTTTTTCTTCTTCCGCTCTCGCTCTTGCCACAGCTCTTTTGAAAGTGGTTGTTGCTCCGAAGAGACTCATTTTGGCTCCTAGGTAACTGATTTCGAAGAAAACAGCTGAAAACCGAAGCGAAAATTTTCTGACGATAATAGAATTGATTGGACAATAAGGGTCTTGGCAAAACTAGAAGGTGGTGTGGTGTGTTGTCGGAGGTGGTCCATAGCTGCGCAGTCGCAGTAGTAGGCAGTCTTCTACTTGTCAAACAAGCACAAATTTCTCTCCTGGTGCAATAACAATCCACGAGTACCATCGGTTGTGTCGTTGTTCCTTTTCCCAGCACGCACTAAGGTATCAAGGGCATTTGTTCTTGTGCTAAAGCTAAATTTATCGTTCATATGGAGCGTGTAGATTGCTGCGCTATCGCTCTCTCGGGGTTGGATGAAGGAATGCGATCCGCCAAGGAGTGAGGCTGCTATAATACCAGAAGTAGGCGGACGGGCAACATGCAGATGGCGTGCAACGCCCTAGTACTCCTATACTCAGAGGCGTGAATAACAGTTCTGAACGGGACGTTACCGGTATAAATGAATCCTTACGGTGCTCCTTTTGATGTAGGGGCGGTAGCATACTACTCGAGTAAGTATAGTGAAGTTATCACGGCGAATATGTCTTTGTCAAATCCACGTTCTCTCCACGAGCGTTAAATATAGGTAACATTCCGCAGGATATTTATGCTACCGCTCTTGCTTTTTCTCCTGTATACCCGCACCCTTTGCGTGCACTGGCAGCTTCGCGTACCGTAGCCTGTCAAATTGTTTCATGCTAAGGCTTGCTATCGCAAGTCCATAGCTGAATTTTTAGGGTCTATCTTCTCGTTGACAATTCCATTAGCCAAAATTAGGGACACCTCTGCGGTCGATTAGCAGCGTTTGCACTTCTCAGGTGTTATCGTTCGGAGGAAAGGGTCGTTGACTTCAATAAGATGCATTGAAGCTATAACTACTGGCGTGCATATCTATGTGCGTTGCATATCCTAGGGCTGATCCTGTGATAACATACATGGTACTCAACGTGTGCTACCTATGATGTATATCTGAACCACTGATATGTAAATGTGTAGCTACGCTCCCCACCTGGAGAAAGTTCAAGCCTTGCTCCCAACCCACGGCGAGTCAACTTGATTCGATGTCTTCAACTTCCATATCCGACCAACACCCCGTAGATTCCACAACAGCGATTGCAATGAAAGACGCAACAGCGGCTGGAAAGGAAGTAGTAGTACCGGGTGAAAAGGAAGTTAGGCCTCCGAGCACAGGTGAATCCCCTGGCCCTGGCGTTGTCCAAGGTCCCAGTTCTGATGCCGACGCCGACCCGGACGGAAAAATAATGGCTGGAAATCAAACCACCGGCGCGAACACCAAAGCCCAAGACCCAACTCCAAAAGCCCAAAATTTAGACAAGGTCGAGTCCTCAAGTGGCTCCTTCTCCAGTTCCAATCCCGATTTTGGTAAAATCGTGGTTGGTATTCAACCGGACGTCGAATCCCAACCAAACGACGAATCCCACCATCCATTTTGCAACTTTTATAATCGCCATAGAAGGTGGTTCTGGGCCATCGGCGTCATCTTTGTTTGCGGTGCTATTGCTGTAATTGCATATCTTGGTGCTCTAGCCCATAAGAACTCGAACGGCAATACTAAGAACGACACATCGCCAACATCTTCGCCTAGAGCTGGAACCGCCATTGCATGGTCTCAGGCTGACGCGAATAACAACACCTTCGGTCAACTTATATACCAAGACAAGGCTGGGGAACTCAGGACAAGATACTATAACGAATCCGGTGGCGGCTTCAGCGGTTATACATACCCTCTGAACATCAAGGCCAAGGGAAACACCCCGCTCTCTATCCTTTTCTGGGATGACGACGGCAAAAAGCAGAGATCGGTGTTCTATATCGCCGAGAATGGCGTTGTGTCGGATGCCGTGTACGACGGGGAGAAGTGGAACCAAGGCAGTCTGACGAATTTGCAGCTTAAACCAGCTCCGGAGTCAAAGCTGGCAGCGACATTATGGACTACCGATGGTAATCCTAGCGTCTGGGTGTATTTCCAGGTATCTCCTAACCGAAGCCGCTTAGTATTCAAGCTAATTAGGGGTAGAATGATAAAGGATTTATCCAAGAAGCTGGCATGGTTTCGGGTGATATCTCATGTCTAGACCCCGACACGCCGCACTCTCTGACAAAGTTGCAGATACCTGGCAAACGAGCCCATCCTTTCCTTCCCAAAAGATGAAAATAACGCCTGGAGCCGGCCTCACAACCTCGCTCGGCACCAAGGACGGAGCGCCAACATTGTCGATCTATACACACTTCGATAACAAACTCATCTCATACGACTACATTGGAGGGGGTCTCGGATGGCTAGATGGCTCCGATAAAATCCTTGATCTTCCAGATGTCATCCCAAACCTTGCTACAATCTCGACCGCGAATAATACGCAAAAGACCATCTACGTCACTGGCGAACGGGGGTTCATTTGGGTGCTGAACTGGCGCAACGGGACGGGCTGGCAGAAAACAGCGGATACTGAGGTGCAGAGTAATGGTACCGGTGGTCTGGCGGTGACTAGACTTCCACTTGATGAGAATGACCATGTGTTCTACCCGACAGTTGAGGGAGAAGTTGCCGAATTGATTGTTAACGGGACTACTGGAAAAGCAACTGTTAGTAACTTTGAGATTTCTTGAAGCTAGGAGGGAGTGGTAGTGTTTTTCGAGGTGCAAGTTTGTGAGTGATCAGTAATGAGCAATAAAATAACTCTAAGTTGTTTCGTTCGGGCCTCTCAGTGATCTTGGGCCATATTTTTCGTAGCCCGTTATTACTGGCTGTTGGAGTGTTTCCGGGTAGTCAACTTTAACTATTTCTTCTCAATTATAACAGTATTTACTGCCCTTCGAGGTTACATTACAAACCCCATCCAGAACTGCGCAACTAGAGTCCCGGACGGCAGAAGCAGCGTGGAATCGAGGACAGAGCAGGCGTATGATTGTGGAAAGATCGTGACTGTTGTAAACTGTACCACGCGCTGAGAGAAGTCCAGAAGCAATACTGTCTCTGACTCTATTGGTCACTATATACACGGAGTCAAGACCGAATTGGTCATTCTCTCATAACCACCAACTACCAGTCACAGAGTTGGGTAGGTAAATTCAACAGCGATACTACTTATGCGTGGAAGATGAAGCTGAAATATCACATGAAATTGCTTCTAAGAACGAATAGCTTAAGACGTCCGTGGACAACCCGCAACTGGTCCCACCCCAGACGTCCGTGCATTTTTCTTAACATAAGGAAGTCAAGACTTTCCGTAAACGATTTCCGTCGCCGATAACGAATGAAATAAGGTGATGATACCGTATAGTCCCCTATGAACTTATTTAATTCTATCTGGGCTTTGTAATTGAGATAGATTTATAAAGGTAGAGTATTAGCCAGCTGTTGGAATGGAGGCGTGCCCTTTGATAATAGAAGCGAACGGTAATATCTTGATGCGGGCATGAACGGGTTAGTCGTTGGCGGCTATATACAATACCCCGAAAGACGGCCATTCTAACCGATAGACAACTGGAAGTCCTCTAGCCTTGACATAACTCACATTAGTACACTCGTCGTGCGGGCAGCAGAATTCTCTAGTAGCCATGTCGTCGTCGTGTGACGAGAGACGATGTTCAACCCCCAAACAATCTTTGTACAATTTGGCACGGGAGCTCTCGTGCATTTAACTCCGTGGTCCAAGCCGGCAGTGTGTCTCCCGGTTCCCACAACCACATCTTCTGGAAGCCGTCAATTCTCCAGACTTGATTTAGAGCGGTAGTACCGGTGAGGACTACATAAATATCCAGTCATCTGCAGGCTACTGACAAGGACTGCATAATCTAGGTACTGCACTAAATTGTGGCGAAGTGACTGAGCCGCGGGTCCTTATGCGTGGGGAACATCGCAGTACGTGAGCCACAGCGCCTTATTACTCAGTGGCGCGAGGTCATTTCATCCGGCTAGGAAGCTATATTCTTGACAATGGCAGCATTAACGTTGAGGCGGCTATATCGTTACCGCGGTTTTAGGGTAGGTTAGTAGGATAATCAACGACGGCAAGAAAATATCACGAACCTTGACGCTGACCCTTGACGCTGACCCTTGGTGCGGAGGTAACATAGCTGTGGTATGACGGTTTGCATTGATATGTGGAAGAGTGGAATGGAAACTTCAAAATAGAGTGCTCAAGATGTTGACTACAATCGATTGTAGTTGTGTGGTGGTATACAACAGAAACTGAAAGGAACCTAGCATCACCAGCCCCGGAGTCGTTTCTTCAGCGCTTAAGTTCGAGACCTGTACACTATATGCACACACGAACTCCGCCCTTGCCCGCTCCGGGTACCGACACCCACTGTAACCCAGAACCTTGTCGCCGGGGTTTTAGTCTCAAGCGTGGCCGAGGAATAAGTAGAATCGGCAGTTACGAACACTTAAGACTCCACGGGTGACGGCTTATGACCGGTCTCTTTTTCGCCCGAGAGTAACTCCGCTGATCTCTCGAGACGCCGTGAGGATGCAGTTGCATCGCTATTATGATAAAGTTTAGGGGTTGTTTAACTCGAATTCGACATCGGCGACATTCTGCGTAATAGTACCGCCGCTGTATCATTCCTCTACAATGCCGAACATCCAGTTCCACCACAACCGACCCGGAATGAACTAGCCGCAAGCTTTCCATCATCGACATCATTCAAAAACGCATTCAAGCTGAAGCTATCAATATGGAACCCTGGGTTTTCATGAGTAAAGCAGCTATCCGTTATCTTGTCTCTGACGTGTCGCCGATAGTCTCAACAGTCTCAGTGTTTTCTAGATCTACACTTCCATTACGCTTGCCGACAACCTCCGTACGGTTTCGGAGCGTCCGAACTATTTGTATATACGTCACTTCGGTCTTTTCTAAACACGGGGGGTGGCGAAGTGCATGAATGAATGAATGAATGTCTTGCAATGGTATATGGGCGCCGGTATGGACTTTCGGTCATAATATTGCACTCGCCAGATGCTGCCAAATTTGGATACTGTAGGCGAACTCGGGAGTGGGGGGAGGGAAGTACGATAGGTAGAATGTCCAGACGTACTCGAGATTGCCGTACTCAAGTCCGGTTGCAGTGGTGCTATGGATGGTATTCTTTGTACCGTGACAAGTGGCGACTTCACGGGCTCGTGTAGTACGGAAATATCTTGAGCATGTACTGGCTGGATAATCTAATGTTGGTATTCATCCGAAATGAAGTACTCCGGGATGTAGCTCGTGAGTGCTGTATACGGGGAGAGGAGATCAACGAGAGCCAGGAAACAGACAACGGTGATTGTGAGCGCATCTAGCCCTGGAGTGTTCGGTCCACATCTTTGGCACAAGGGTGAATCATAGGTGGTGAAAGCCAACAGCAAAGGCGTACCGGGCGAGATGGGGGTAAGCATATGGAGCGACTATGCAGTCTTCGTGAAGCGATCCACAACATGCCTCGGGCCCCCCGATGTTACATCAGGGTAAAGGCTTTCCATCTAGGAGTGTTTGTTTTCACCAGACCCCAAGCCCACCAACCATAGATGCCCATGATAATTAACAGAATGTTTCCAGGCCAAGCAAAGGCTTCGAGCCTCTAGATCCGTGTACATCCGTCGGCGCATAAATTGCTGGGGGGCCTGATGCGTTGTACAAACAGACGCAGAAACGGAGTAATCTGCTTGTTCCGGTACATGCCATTTGATTCTAATGACGCATTGGGTGGTGAGGCTGAGATTTGATAACGGATTTGACATTGCATTGTCTATCCCTCGGATTCTGCAATCAGAGTTTTCATCCGGTGGATACCATTACTCGTGTTTGGTGGGCTTGAGGCCGAGGGATTATTTGTGTTTATGTAACCGTGGGATGGGTTGTAGTAGGTTGGTGGGTGGTGGGTGGTGGGTTGGTACCTGCAGCTAGCTGCTGTCATTAGAGAGGCTGGCAGGGAAGAATCTGTACTCGACGCCGGGTTGACGTTCAACAACACAATCCGTTGAGCTGATTGGTAGTCTGGCTGGCGGATAGAAACGGAAATTGTTCGCGCGGGGTAGGTAAGGCGGGTCGGTTGTTTTCAACTGCCGTTTTTGATAGGGCAATCTGCCTCTGGGTAGGGCCGCGCAAGCTTCTTGGGTGCACCGCAGTTGATGTTGTGATGATACCGCACCTAGAGGATGATCATTTCACCCATTGAAGTATGCGAGATAAGAGCGTTCCTACAGCAGATGACGCTCGGTGGTATGGTGCGACTGATGGCGAGCAGCGCTGTACTATACATGTACAAAGTGTAGGCAATTCAGAATGCGCAGCGGGTTCGTATCAAGAACCGAAGCCAAGTCAACGTGGTCACTGTATCCTCCAAAGAAACCCTTCACGGTCGAGACCTCGCAGTACATCCCTGAGACAAGGCTTCCTTTGTGCTGAACAATGACGTGGAGCGCGCCGCGAAATTCCCTCATTCTGGCAGCTGCATTCTCTTGGCGGGCTTCATCCTGTCAAAGATGGATGTGGATACGAGTAGAAAGAGAGAGACAGAAAATTCCACGTTCCTGAATACAGTGGAATACAGTGGGGGAGGCGCATGAGATGCATGGCGATGGTTGACCAAGAGAATTCCGTGCCTGGTGCCTGGTGCGTGGTGCCTGACTAGCAGAGACTAGCCGGGTAGCGGCTCCCGGAACCAGCTTAGACTACTACCGCCCAGCCGTGGGCCACTCCTATCTACCATCCACGCGAACGAGACTGCGGAATCCACTATTGATCCATTGATCCATTAGCCCTCGCTCCATCAGCCACTGCTCCATTGCCCAGCCCATTGCTCCATTAAGCCATGCCCATCGCTTTCTTGTTTTTCCGGTACCGAATGAGTTACCCGCGGGACCAGTTGCAGGGAGTAGGGAAGAAGGCAGAATGAATGAGCAATCGGCATCAACAGCAACATCACACGCGCGCAGCACTCTACGACTTCGTACCTGCATACTCTTCGTTCGCTCGCCTTGTCGTCAACGCGCAGCCTTGGAGCACAGAATAGATAATCCATCGGTCAAACGCCAACAATGGACGCTGAACGCTTACTCAGTCCCACTGGCCACTCGCCCACTGCGCTTCCGAGCACTGCCAGTTCCGCTGGCCGCCGCCGTACTTCGACATCACTAGTACCACCGCCCAAAGTAGACCACTAGCAGGAGGATCTGGTAGACGGCAACCGCGGAGAATCAAAGATAGACTGCATTGTGACTTCTAGCCTGATCTTCGCCTATTCCTCCGGAGTGCCACCGGAAAACTCGTACAGGCGGATTTGGTACATATATCAGCATTCTGGTGCCCCTTCTGCTTCTCTCAATCAAACAACAGGATCAGTCACTCTTTGATCTGTCTTTCCAGTCACTCTCTAAGGTATGTTGTTTACTGGCTCGTTTGTCTTGTACCACACATACCCCCAGCAGCTCCATTCATTGTTTTTATCCGACCCTCTTCACGCGGTCCTTGTGCTCTCGGTGTCCCCACCCAATGCTTTGCATGTCCATTCTCTGCAGTCAATTTCCTCCTGCACGGGAAGAGTGGCCGCCTGGTATAGGACAGCTTCCCCAGCCATTTGCTGTTACATTCTGTCTCATTTCCCCACCGGCTCGCTGCCGCCACCACCTCACCCAACCACCACCCATCCGACCCCTTCTTAACCCGCTCATCATCCCCGAAATCTTTGCACTGTTTTTTGAATGTACCGGTCCTCATTGCTGACTGCTTTTGTGCCAGCGGGAAAGAATAATCCTACCACATACATTCCTTTTGACAACAGCAGTTTAAATTGCTGTATATTTTGCTACACTACGAATACTCCAACCACCTCAGCGAAATATCCTCAATTTTTATCGTTACCCAAACAACACATTTCTCAACATGCAATTAAACGCTGAACTCTTCACCCTCGCTCTTGCCGGGTTCACCGCTCTCACCGCTGCGCAGCCCCACAAGCACCACCTGAATGTTCGCCATCCCATCAATGCTCGTGACATCGTTACCGAATTTGTCACCAAGACGGTCTATCAGTACGGAAACGACTACCCCGAGCCTACAAAGCCTGCTGAGTCGCCTAAGGAGTACGGCTCAGAGGTTATCCAACACGATGCTGTAGACAAGCCAAAGGTTTTCAGCTTCGTTACCGTTACAACCAAGTCCTCTGCCTCGGCGACTCCTACCAAGATCCCTGATAATCTTGCGGAAAACAGTGGTTCCAAAAAGTCGACTGGAAGCGGCGTAGACCGAGATTTCCCCGACGGAGAGATCGACTGCGACCACTTCCCATCCGAATACGGTGCGCAGCCTTTGAAGTGGGTGACGAAGGAAGGGTGGTCCGGTATTCAGGTTGACGGCGGAAATGGCGACCATATCGGCAAGTGCACTGAGGGCGCTCTTTGTTCCTATGCTTGCCCCGCTGGCTACAGTAAGGCCCAGTGGCCGGAGAACCAGCCAGCTTCTGGTGAGAGCTACGGAGGCTTGCAGTGCAAAGGCGGCAAGCTCTACCGCACTCGTGACGATTACCAGAAGCTTTGCCAGGCAGGGAAGGGCACTGCTTCAGTCGTAAACAAGCTTGACAAATTCGTGGCTTTCTGCCGAACCGACTATCCTGGTAAGTCAATTACCCACTCATATGATTACTTTTGCTAATGGATTCACTTAGGTTCCGAGAACATGGTCGTCCCTTTGTCCTGTTCCCCCGGTTCCTCTCAAGATTTGACCGTCCCCGAGGCGTCAAACAGCTACGTCTGGCGCGGCGGCGCAACCTCCGCTCAGTACTACGTCAATAATGCTGGTGTCGACCTTGAGGATGGTTGCGTGTGGGGAAAGCCTAACGGAGGAAAGGGTAACTGGTCACCAGTCGTTGTCGGAGCAGGCTACAGCGACGGAAAGACCTGGTTGTCGATCGCCCAGAACAACTTGAACAGCGACCCACTCAACTACAATATCAGGATTGTTGCTGATGATGGGGCGAAGATCAGCGATGAGTGCAAGTACGAGGATGGAAAGTTTTCCAACGGTGACCCATCCGGTTGCACGGTGGCAGTCGAGGACGGAAGTGCTCGCTTTGAATTGTACTAGAGGTACATCAAACCATAACGACAATTTTTGATGGATTTCTACGATATTGTGTTTTTGTTTGGGTTTTCAGGTGTTATCAATCTTTTCTCTTTCGGTTTTCTGGACACTTCTTACCTATCCTGCACTATTAGTTGCCTGTTTCATCATGTCTTGTATTCGGTGTAGGCATGTTGGTGGAGCAGGTGTCATTTTTCATTGACGGAAGAGCAAACCGCAGGAACAGTTTCCCGACTCTTCCAACGACACTACAAAAATTTACGGCTGTGCCGGCAGCAGCTGGGCAGGAATTGTTTATATACGGGTTTAGAAGGGGCTCTTGGGAATTGGGGGAGTTTGTATTTAGATATGATGATGACTACGATTGGTTCGTTGGTGCGTGATGTGGACATGTACGTGTCTGCGCTGCGTGCCTCGTCTTTTTTTTTTTCTTTTTTTTTCTCTTTGGTTATTCACTTCTTTGTAAATTCTTTGATATCACTTTCTCTAAGATTCTCTTTCATTCTCTCTCGTTGGGCTTTCGATGTAGGCGCCTTGGGTGTTGGGGGTTGGGGTTGGGACAAGGGGCGTGTTGGTTTGGTCTTTAAATAAGCTTTGGGTTTTTTCTTTCGTGAATATACGGACTTGAAAGGGCTTTCTCTTCTTTCTTTTCGTTATCTTAGGGGCTGGATGTGAGATTCAGGTGTTCAGGGATATATGGGGATATCTATAGCATGTACTATTTCTTACACCAGACTCATGACTGGTAGGCAATAATATAACCTTCACTTGTCATACTTTCTCCGTGTTACCGCCAAGATGAAGCTCGCGATACACAACGCAAGAAAAAGCCAAACCGACAGCAACGCTATTCCTGCAGCCCAAACTCCGATTTGTTAGAAAAAGTGCTAGGTTTTTTTTTTGTTTCGGGGGGTTGCTCGGGTTCCTGCATGGTCATGTATGAGGTGGAAGGAGAATGCTGCTGTGCTGATCAGCCCTGCAGTTGTTGGGGTACATGATTGATATGTATAGAGACGTCATGCAAACAATCAAATTTCTGTGGAAAGAAAAAGATTTTGTACTAAATAGGTTAGTAATAAACTCATCCGTATAATATGGCTCCCCCGGTCGTCCGCCCTCCGTCTATATATAAAGGAAAAGGATAAGAAAAAAAACCCCCCTCGATTTATGCCCCATTGTAACCCAAATTCCCTGAACTCCGTAAAGCAAATACTTCGAAAAAAATGGATGCGCACGCTCCCCCCTTCTCGCTCCGTCCCGCCCGCCCGCCGGCGTAATCTATACCTCGCTACATATCCTACAACTCGCCTTCCCGCCCATCCAAGCTAAGCCCTCACCCGCCTCCCCTCCCCGATAACCCTCCCGACCCGTGCCCCAACCTCTTCGACCCCCCAACTCGCCACTCTGGCTTCGGCCATCCTCTCCTCGGGGGCAACAACAGTCCCAACCACCATCTCCCCCGTGACACCGCCCTCAACCTCAGTCCCGGTCTGTATGGCAACAGTCCCGCTCTGTGTCACCATCGTGACACGCAACGGCGCGCCGAGCCCCATCCGCGACGCCGTGTCATGCGCGCTCAGGTATGCGTGTGAGAGGCTGGCAAGGTTGTGGGTCTGCCGCGAGGACTCAGCCGTACTCAAGATAGCGTGGCCGGTCGAGTCGGTCAGGTGCGCCACCAGCGGCGCGGGCGCGAGCGACACAAAGTATGTGCGGATCGAGCGCGGGGATTCCGTGGTCGAGGGTTGCTGTGGCTCCGACATGATGTATGAAGCGGAAGTTGTGGGTTTTTGGAGAAAGGAGGAGATGGGAAGGGCGACGATGGTGAGCTTTATGGCGGTTTGAGCAATACAATGTGAAAGGTTGAAAGTGGACTGCGTATGTATGAGGTATGATACTTTCTTTGTTTTAATTTTGCAACTTTTTGCTTTTTCTTTGCTTTTTTTGAAGGATAGTCCTTCGGGATCTGGATGGAGGTTAGTGTTTCGTGTTTCGCCGCATCTGGAGGTGGGTAGCGAGAGATGGAGAGGTAATGAACGGACAATAGGTAGGGTAGCTTCGACGACTTGTGCTATGTACTCGCACGTTGGTTGCAAGTAGTCGGTGGTTCTATAGCTCTCAAAGTCGCCGCCCGTGGTAGTACTCGTGCTGCTGTGCGGTGCGTCGTGGTGTGATGTAGCTTGCGGAAGAGGAAGGAGCAAGTCGAAAGTCGCAAGAGAACCGGTGAAGACGAAAGGGGGGCGGGAGGAGAAGAAGTAGAAGAGAAGAGAAAAAACGCGAAACAAACAAAAGCGAGTGTGAAAAATAAAACGGCTGCAAGAAGGGAAGGTAGGCAGGCAGAGGAAGTAGAAGGAGGAGGAGGCGGCGCAGAAAAAAGTGATGAAATGAAAGGCAGATGGCTACAACCAGCTAGGGCGGCGGGTGCGGAAAAATCAACCAGGAAGAAAAACCACTGAGCACGAGGGTAGGAGAGGAGGGCTGAAGCACGCAAGGTGTCCATTTGAGACATCGTCATTCCCCCTTCTTCGCCGTCGTCTTCTTGAATTAGGTACCAGAAAGACTCAGGAGTATTTTTCTTTGTAACACGGCGACAGTTATTCCGGGAGGGGCCGGCGTTCCAAGTGATTGGACGCTTGTGGTGTCTGGTAGCAAACCACATGGGAACTGTCAACAGAAACAACACTTCTTCTGCCTCAGCCACACGCCCTTATTTTGGTATCACGTATCACAGAATTGGAATCTTGGCTGCGCACTTTCTTCTATGGAACCACCTGGACTTCAAGCGAGTCCCAAGCTTCACATCAAATGGAAGAGATCATCACCATATCGCAGTTTAGTGAAGAGAGACAACCAACAAAATGAAAAGGTAAATGCAAAACACACAAGCGACCGATTGACAGTCCAATTACATCAAAAAGCACATCCTCCTTTTCACTCAGCTTCCCGATGTGCTCGCGACCTCTCCTCCCAACTCACCTCGGGAATGCTGGTCGGTACCGCAGTCGCCGCGACAACCGGCAAATGGAAGCCAGCAAGAGTACATGATAAGGCAGAAATAATGACAGCGCGCTTTAGCTACGTCTGGGTCGCCTTGATTCGAGTGCAAGCAGGCGGAATGCATCACTGGCTACATTGTTCTAAGCTCTCCACTACGTGCTATGGCCATGCCACGATTCCATGAGCCACTTCTTTGCCATCGCCAGAGAATATGTTCCCACAAGCTTTTTAGCATATAGATGTTCAGTCGTGTCCGGGAAGTTTCGGCACCTCCGAAATATCAGTTGACAAGTTATTCCTCAAGCTCATCAAGCAAGTGATCTCATTTCCATCAGCATGCTTCCTTTGTGTCCAGACTATCCAGATGTGTTTCTTAAGGTGGAGGGGAAAGTACAAGGTTTCTTAATAACCATTTTGCTTTTTGACTGCAGCTACCAATATCACTACACATATGGGAATTATAACTCTAACTGGCTACAAAAGCATTTCCTCTGACCCAGAAGTTGAGCATAGTACTTGGAGAATATCCACACACCTCTGGTCTTGTATAGGAGATCTGGGTCTATGATCAAGCCAAAGAACTGCAAATTACCCATCTCATACAGACCAGCCCTAAGGCCCTCCATATACCCAACCACTACCAAAACTGGTATACAGAACTTCCATAGTCACTTCTAAGAGCATGTAAGATCACAGACTGTGGTATCCCTTTGATGTTGTTTAACATTCAAAGATCCAATATTTCGGGGAGAGGGGGTGTGCCAAGACTCTCCGCACTCGGCTGAACATCCCGGCGTTTCTCTACGCGGAGGAAGGGTATGGGATCCCGCCGCTAACGGTGACCCAAATAACGATGCGTATGAACGGTTTTATGCGTATCCCCGTTAATGAAGCGCTAGTTATCGGGGCCTGGCCTTTGGTAATGGCCCCCAGTGGAAGACCTGGCGCTCCACAATGTGATAATCCAAGATAAAACTGACTTGAACTTCGACTGGAAGCACTCCCAATTGCTCCTCAACTACCGCTTGACTGTAGCTCCTGTTGTCCATCGTATAAGCCAAAGTCTATCATGCACGGGATTGTCGTCATCTTGAGGTTCTCTCGGTTGTGAATAGCTTAGGATAGATATGTGTTGAATATTCCGGTATGACACGAGTAAGAATCGCCTCGGGTTCCCGTGTATATCCAGTCCTGTGGTTGTTCCAGCGGCGCGTCGTTGAGTTCTCTCCCTGTGTGCGATCCTCTTCGTATATTGCTGTGGACAAATGTGTCGTTGAACTTAGTTCGGTGTAAGCTGCGGGGAAGCTCCAAGCCAAGCCTTACAACTCCACCATCAACGACCCATGAACCACGACCTACGAACTACGAACAAAACCTTACCTACCTCGCCTCTACCATAATGGCCGACGCCGACGAAGCCGCAAAAGCCGAAAAGCTGGCCGCAGCAAAGAAGCGGGTGTGTGTTATTTCCTGTGACAGCGGGGAGGTGCGGGGTGGAGCTAACTCCCGCGCCCGTAGTTCGAACATCTGAAGAAGCAGAAAGGCAAAAAGGGTGGAAAAGCAGCAGCGGCAGCGGCGGCGGCGGCAGCGTCATCACCATCAGCGGAGAAGGTTGGCGAGAAGTCTGAGAAGCCGGAGACTACATCCGAAGCACCTCCCGATGACGAGAAGCCCGAGGAATCGTAGGAGATTCTTGCCTCAACATCGCCGGACTTTACTAAACTGCGGACAGTCCATCGTTGCCGGCTCCTGAGGCCGAATCGCCGAAACCTATGTCGCCACCGCCCCTGAGTGGATCTCCGTCGCCTTCGCCTGCACACGCACGAGCAGTCTCGATCCAAGCCCGCCGCACCTCAGCATCTCACTACCGACGTCCGTCTGTCAACGCGAGTGACCTACTACGCTCGGCGAATAAGTCTCCACTCAGCCCGACAGATGTCCCCGATATCTACTTCAGACAACTCGAGACCATATCCACACTTACCACAGACAACGAGAAGCTTGCCGAGGAAGTGGAAAAGCTTAAGGCCAAAGAGAAGCGACTGGGCGAGATCGAGGCAGAGAAGGATAAGCTCCAAGAGCAGCTCGCAGAGGTCAGGGAGGAGTTGAGGGGGGTGAAGGGACGGATAGATGGCGCGGAGCAGGGCAAGAAGACGAGCGAAGAAGAGATGGAGAAGATGGTTTGTGCCCCGGATACATGGTAATGGCAGGACTTCACTGATGAACTGAAGAAATCCGAGCTCGCAACTCTTCACCGCCAGACATCACATCTCAGCTCACAGGTTTCGGCAAAAGACAAGACCATTGCCGAGCTCCGCCTTTCATCCTCTGGATCTTCAAATTCCCAGGATCGAGAATCTCTCACCGCCAAAGAGGACCAGATCGAAAACATGGAAATCGACCTCAACAAACTCCGCAACGAACTAGAGCGGACCCAGAAATCCCTCGCATCCACCGAGTCCTCGCTAAAAGCTAAAGAAGCCGCCTACGAATCCCTAAAAGAATCTCTCTCAACCACGCAACGGGACCTCGACTCCGCCAACTCTAAAGTCTCTGAAGAAGTCGCCCGTTGCTCCGCCCTCGACTCGCAGCTCCGCGCAGCCCAAGAGGACCTGGAAACAGCCAAAGCCGACATCAAGAAAAAGAGCGCCTCAATCGCAAGTCTAGACAAAGACTACTACACTCTGAAAGCTATGTACCGCGATGCCGAGTCTAAATCCCAGGAATCCTCCCGTCTGGCAATCTCAAAATCCCGCGAGGTCCAGGATCTCGAGGATGCCCTCGTGGAGGAAAAACGGAAGGCTGGCCAGTTCGAGGCGGAACGAGAAGATTTTAAAATCAAGCTCGAGCGTGCACTCCGCGAGAACCGCCGACTTACGGGCGTTCACGCAGCCGACGACGAGGCTGTCGATGAACTCGAGGACCTTGAGCGGAATAGACTACGGGAGCGGATTAAGGTACTGGAGGAGCAGCTCGATGCGGAAAAGAAACACTCACCGCAGGCCCGCAACAGAGCTATGAGTATGCTCTCCGAAGGTAGCTTCCTCAGCGACGATGCCGATTTCGGCGAGATGATGAAGAATGAGATGGTAGTTGCGCGACAGAAGGAGGAGGCTGCGGCGGAGGAGAGGAGGAGGCTCGAAATGGAACGGTTGGAGAGGGTTAAGGGGGTTAAGCGGGGTTTGGAGAAGTGGAAAGGATGGAGAGTGGATTTGACGTTGGTTGGGGGGAGCGCGCATGGGTTGGGGGAGATGTTTGAGGTCTAGCTAATGTTCTGCTGTCCCCTTGAGCAAATGTTATAATGATGAACGAATCAACGAAATAGCTGAACTAGATATCGATATTATATCTACAGAGGTTAATGAGTAACATAAGTTCCCAAAATCCATACACGTACATCCGGATGCTCGATCTTCCGGTGAATGGTCACATCTTCGGAATACGGCGGGCCTGATTTTGCTTGTTTTTAGGACAGTTTGGGCAGTTCGGCTTCTATTTGCGGCATGCGATGTAATTGGGCATATGTAGATGTGCATTTGCACTTGTGACTTGCTGCCTTCCCTCCACACTGTATAAATGGTTGCAAGGCTCCCACTCTCTCACTGTCTACTTCTCTCTCACCTCCACCCATCGTCAACCATTCTCTCATTTCTAGATATAACTAAACATCATTCAATCAATATATATAAATAATTTCCCTGCGCTAACTATCTAAAAGACAACTCCTATAATATGCAGCCATCAAATGTCGTCGTCCATCAATACTCACATCAAACAACTATACACGACCAAACGCCCTCTTCTTCCTCACAGTCGCTACAATATTCCTCCTCCTCACTACTCTTCCACTGCTCTTCTGCGAAGCGGCCGCAGCTACCACTACCGGCTTCTCCTCATCAACCCACTCCTCATACCCATCATACCATCCCTGCGGGAAGTGCGGCACAACCGGTATATCATGGCCCAAATCCAGATGATGGCGGTCACCCTCGGTTCTGGTTCCGTACACCATATACTCCCGTAGGGTATGCGCAATATCCTTCCCGGTCATAGCACATCCACTCGGTCCCAACCGCTCCACCACAGGCCGCAGCAGACGCGCGGTGCTGAGGTAGCTGTCGTCCTTGCAGAACACAGTGTTCGAGTACGCGACTACCGCGCATCCCAGGAGCAGCTGGATAAGCAAGATACTCCCGAGGATGAGGAGGAGGGCTGGCCATTTCACTTTCAACAGCACGCCGACCCATGCGATCTGGCCCTGTGCTTGGGCGGTGGCGAGCCCGTAGATATCTTTCATTGCGATAGCGCCGATGGCGAAGCGGGAGGCGATACGTGCCATGTACGTTGCGTCTGACAACGGGTTCACGCCGTAGTTACTCCAGGGGCTGTCGGGGGTGTAGCGGACGTACTCCCAGAGGTTTGGGCCAATGGAGTAGCCCTCAAGACCGATTGAGCCCGCGGCTATGGCGGCGATGGAGTCTGGGATCTCGTGTTCGGGTGAGGTGGCGCCTTGGACTTTGGAGACGTGGACGTTGCAGTCGTAAAAGCCGCCGTTACCGGTTGCGTTTGAGTCCAGGAATTGGAGGGCCGCTACTCTCGCACAGCGTGGGCCGCAGTCCCATTGCACGTTTCGAGGAAGATCGGATCGCGGGTTGATCCAGGTCCTGCGTGTGATTAGTGTGATACACGTAGCCGGAGGAGGAGGGAACAGACGTTGCTGCGGGGCCATAGTCCTGCAAGGTGTTAGTATTTCCAGGAAAGACCATGGTGAGGAGGGAGTGTGAGATACCGCGATCTCGCTCAACGTTGTTTCCACGGTACCGTTCTGATAGGCTACCGTTGACGAGTTTCCATATTGCCCATTCACCAGAGCGTAATACTCACATGTCGCCGAAATCGTTACATATCGTTTCGACTTATGTGCCAAGTTGTTGTGTGGGTTCTTGGGTTTGGGGTTGAACTCCCGGAAATAATAATTCCAGCTTCCATCACTCCCAACCTCAATGGGTTTGTCCAACGGTTCGTTCGGATCCCCTTCTCCGGGCTTTGTCAAAGGCTGGTTTTTCAATATCACTGAAAAAAGACCAAAGGAATGAGCGGAATACCGCTCCGAATCTGGAGTAGATATGAGCTCCCGAGAAAACTGATCGTGCTCTGAGAACGCTGTCCAATCCGTGACATTGGCTAGCCCATCTTGCGCAGATGCCGCTCCAAAACTATCGTACGAATATGTCAAGCCAGTGAGAGCCACTGAGAGACGTCCAACCTATGCCCCCTCTGTTTAGATCCTCCAACGTATAAACCGGGAGAGTGGGAGCTTACCGCGTTAAAAAATATCCATGAAAAGCAGGCCAAAGAAGTAAACGGTCTCTTTCCCATAATATGAATTCCATAACGAAAGACTTTAATCAACGAACTTAGGCCCAGTAAAAAGTCGACCTAGCAAGTGTTATCAGCGTATCCCCCCAGGAGTTCCGGTGGTACTCACCTCCTCCAACTGATGCTTCTTCCTCGCCAGCAGCTTCCATCTGACAATAATCGACATCCCCTTCAACGATGCTGCTAAATTCAACCCAAGCTACCAAACCGGTCAGTCCAGTTACGGTAGAATTCCCGCTGTTACGTATACTTGCAGTTAGGTACAGTCCGGTAGAAACAGCATTGAACCACCGCTTCGCCTTGGTATCCAAAATTTTGACCTTCTCGTATTGGTAGAACGCGATGACCATGGCAACAGAAAGCACAAAGCTTGCGAACCACCGCAGCAATATCTTGCCGATCAGGTGCAAAAATTGCTTGTGGTGATCATACCGCCGCGCGAGTTGGTTCTGGGCGTTTTCGCCCAGAGATGGGAAGTAAGTTTGGAGCTCGCCGGTGCCGTCAGGGCGGAAGGTTGCGGCGCGATCCCAGTCTGGTGGGGCTGATTGAGTCCATATCCGTTAGCACTGACCACAACAGGTATGTATGTATAATTACCAGAGCCTTTGTAATGCCTCCGAAAGTCTTTGTGCGCAGCCCCATACCCAAAGTCGCCCGGAGAAGAAGGGTCATCACTGTCGCTTCGTACACCACCGCGTAAAGGATGGCGTTGGTGGTGGTGGAGTAGCCCAGCTCCCGTAGGCTCGGCGCGGGCGCGCGCGCTCGGATCGCCCCCCTTCTCTTCTGGCGGTTTTCGGGACCCGCGTTCTATTTCGTTTAGTTCTTGATCATGGTCGTCGTCGACGTCTTGGGGGAGGTCGGAGTAGTGTTGGTGTTGTCTGGAAATACCTCTGTGTCGACCATGACCTGACATTGTGGCTGTCGTCTACTTGTGAAAAAGTAGAGATGCAGCAAAAAATATATAGCCGTTACGCAAAGCGAAGTATAATGCTTGCTGGTTGTTGGATTTGTGTAGATTAGTGATCGATCCGGTAGTTACCGGCAACAAAGAAAAAAGTGGCGCCTCACTATATCTATATAACAAAAGGAAAAGGAATTCAGACTCAAAACCTTTTAAGACCAACCCCATTGCGCGCAATCACGGATGGAACAACGCAGTCCAACCAGCCAGTGTGTTGTGCAATGGCACTGGTGAAGTTCCAACTTTAGACAACTCATCCGATGCAGGATACGTCAGTTGTCTGTGTTATCATTGGACAATGCCGATGTTTTATTTGTCACACAAACAAACAAGAAAACAACGTGACACTGTCATCCAGTATCATTCGGTAGATGAATATCGTGGTTCGAAAAACGCAGAGTCCGTCTCAAGAGATAAAAGTCTGAAGTTGACAATCGTGAGTTCCAGCCAGAATACCTATTAACCCCTCCCAAGAGAACAAGTATCCTAGACCCCAGAAGCCGAGTTCCGAGTTTGTTGATGCCGACAACGCACACCAGGAACTCCGGAACAGGTTGCAATTAATGAATGGTAAGGAAATGGCCATGGATGGTTGGAAATCTCGGCGCTATAGATTCGAGATCTTCCTTGTCCGGCGGCTATCGAAGGGTCTGGAAGTGACGCACGAGCTTCCACATGTGAATCGGACCTAGTCCATTGATTGGAATCATTAGATATCACTCACGATGTCCTGGTGGGTCTCCGGCGCAGTGTCTCCGGATAGTCATTCTTACAGTCAAACTGCGCCAGCCAACTTTGACTGTCTCACCTGCAAAGACCTAAACCATAATTAAGAATCCCGGGAAATGCGTGGGTTTTGTTATCCAAGCTCCTGTGTGCCAGTGCTGTGTAGTGATCAGCCTTTGTGTATATACTGCCAGTAGTAGCTTGGATGGCGGATTCTGATATCGATGTTAGTGTATTCAGTTAGTGCAAAAGTTCTCCCTATACCGGTACCACTAAGCCTCTCATAGATCAACATTATTTTGTCCCATAAAGGAAAATGACTAAAAGCTACCTCAAATAAATCTGAAACATATGGAGTTGGCTTATGACAAGATTGGCTTTAGTTCCAATCCGTGAAGGTGTAATGTCTCCATATTCACATACTGTCTTTGGAAAGTTGACTGGCACGGTTTGACTGTAAGAATTGATAGTCCGGATACGGCGGGTCTCTGGGCAGTCCAAATTCTGGTCGCGCTTCAGGCATTGGTGATACTCGATGAATTAATACAAGGTACTTCCCATCAGCCTAGACGTCAACAATATCCGTCCAATAATTTGGAGTTCCAGTCAAACGTCAGGAAGTCGCTTCCACAGGACGGTCCAGAAGCCTCACTTAGCCATTCAATCAGGGTCGCAAAAGTCCGTCCGGGCAAGACCTTGCCCCGGACTACGATTTGCCGTCCTGGGGGTTTTTAGTATAGGTGTCAGTGGGCTTCCGAGTGATGGATCCATGATGCGAGTGATGCAGTTATGACCGAGTGATGACATCTAATATGCCTCCCAACCGCGTATATGATACGTGACCCACACTATAACCTACCCAGTTGATCAACTACAGATTGGAGAGCCCAAATCACGGTGTCTCAATCAAAATAACTGCAAAAATACAAGTGAACCAGTAACCCCGTCTCTAGGCGTCACCTCCCCGTCGCCGTAATCGGGCTCTGGTCTTGCAATATGTTGCCCGTGACTAGACGACGTGGGGGCCCTGCATTCAATCGGTAGTAGCGACGGCGGTATGCACAAATGGCAGGGACGTAATCAACGCAAGCTGATGACTTGCGCTTACTAGGAATTCCTCACCGAAGAGCAATAATTGCAACGCTTTATTCCCAGCACGCTGTCTAGCTGGTAAAAGTCTTCAGGATATGTGAACTCAGAGCCTCTGTGGCGCTATGACATACTTCCTTGGGGGTCATTACTGCTACTGCGGCTATAAACACTCAAAACAGATAACGCCAACGTCCCCATAACCGACTATCCCGAAACTGTCAAGTATTGCCGCCGATAGAATATTGCTTGTCATAGCGGCCAGACCGGGCGGCTTCTACACCACTCCTACACTTTCCCAGGCTCTCTTGTTGTCATAAGCTCCTTCATTTCCATCAACTACAGTTGACATTAGGGGAACAGGCCGCTACGGTATATCGATACAAAAGGATCATTGGCTTATCTACAGTTCCTGATTCTGCAGGGCAGCAGGCTTTCGCAAAGCTCATCTGATCAACAGCAATTGGTTGGTAGAGCTTCCTCCTGCCATCTAAACAGATGACGTTACGCCGTTATCTGCCACAGCAGTGGAGCTTACGACATAAACAGTCTGGGATCTACTGTGATTGGTCAGGAATGCGTCAGGCTGTCAATTGGTTGGCGGAAGTGGCCTATAAGATTGATACAAAACTTAGCATTTCGCCATGCGGCGAATGAATAGGCATCAATGATAAGCCACGCTTCGGTCCATAGAAACAGACCCGGTGATAACAAGAGAACGATGCAGCAACTGAAACTTGCATAGAGTACGAATCATTATTGACGTAGTCTGATTAAATTCGTTACTTTTGTAGTACGTGCAGGTTGCACGCCCAGCATCAACAGCAACTTCTATTCACCCTGACGCGAAAGCAAAGATTGAAATCGAACGTATAGAAGCACAGATTCGGTTTCCTATGCAATCTGCACGTACTACAAAAGCAACGAGTTTGACCGGATTATACGGCATCTTCTCACCCACTCCGCACTGGTGCCCCGCAAACGGGCCAAAACTCCGACTGTCGTTGCGATCTGACCCTGAAATGCGACCTAGCAGCGAAGCAGTTTGCCCGGAGACATCCCGTTGCCCCGGGACTATAAAATGCATTATCCCTGAATATATCGTCCCTGGGGAATCTTGAGAGGTGATGTCAACTACAGGCCGATTGAGTGCATGCAGAGTAGGCCGATCATCGATATGCTGCATGGTACTCCCCAGCGGAAATTGACGGCAGGACTGTGTCTACTCCACAAACCACTAGTATCGGCGCTCTGGCAAACCAATCTTCAGGAGTAGGCACCTTATCCGGGTAGATAGCCTACCGAGACGGCCGGCGGCATGATAGACTGATTAGGGCGACAGCTCAGCTCTAAATCCACCAAAATTCTTTGGCCAACTAAGAGGAATAAGTATAGCTTATAGGAAGTAATGTGGAATGAAAGGTGTGGGGCTGGCTTACCAAGTCTATGAGAGACAAGGTCGGCTTAAAGTTGACAGTGAATTCGAAGTACCGGCGATGGGGCGCAGCGGCTTTCGGACGATTGAGGGATGCAAACAGCCAAATACCAAATCCGATTTTCCACTAGTGCCCCACAAAGAGTTCTTAATATCCGAAAGCGGTCCTGTTTTAAATCCTAAGGAGATCTCGGATCTAATCCGGTGCGAACCAGTAGAAACTTCCACGACGCCCGTGCAGGCGATAGCGATTACGCACATGAAACCCTTTGACGATGGTGGGATCAAAAGTAAAACCTGTTTCGTAAGCTCGAATGCATGACAATCAAGGCCTTTCCACCAATACTCAGGGCAGACTTTCTGCTACATATCACATCACTGGTGTTGCTGAAGTGGCCATGAGTATGTTTGTGATGAGGGTACTACGGGCCGAGCCAACCAAGAGGACGGGTTAAATAACCTTTGCTGGACAGAAACGGCAAACGCAATGCGACAGTTGCTGCAGGTAGTGGGTTTTAAAGCGGGTCTCGAATTTCCCTTTCCCCACCAATGAATGCCTCATTTTAGATCAATGGGCAAGATTGAGAGATGATATTACCAAAGCGGCCGAATGTCTGCAACATTGGGAGATAGGACTGGTTTCACTGTTCACTGCCAAAATGACCGATTGCTATCAAGGCTTAGGAGCGAAGGTTCAAAAGCAAGATTCAGGAGACGGCTGTATACAAAGCCTGGACAGCATCGGGTCTAATTGAACTCTGCTCTAAATAGCTTACTCAAGTTCTGGTCGGTGCTAAATAGACTTAAAGACCGCGTTTTGAGCGAGTACGACTGTTGAGGCCACTGCCCACCATTGTCGTGGGTAGTGACATCAAAAAATGGGTGGAGGCATACGGCCGTAGCTATTGATGGTTCATTTGGGGTTTCTGAAGCTGAAGTTTATATGCCCGTAACACTCCATGGAATCACCAGAATACCGTTAACATTATCCTAGAGCTACGCTAGAAAGTAAAGCCACTTACTATAGACAAAACTACGTAATCCAACGGTAAGCAATCGCTATCGAATGGCGATCAACGACACATTAAAACTTGTTGATTGTCTCATTCGCTATTGATTATTGATGCATTTTTTTGGTGAGTGATTGTGAGTGGATTGAAACGGTTTCTATTTGGTCACTCTAGTCTTGTCCCCCGAGCCCGTCGGTAGGGCCTTGTGGACAGTTTCATGAATAGTCGAAAAGTTACGGTCGATTGATGTGACCCCGAATTTTGGTAGTATGTAGCGGTATCCGATGCACAGTGCGCTAGAACAACTGGAAGTAGGGGCTAAGTATCTGCTGTCCTCGATGTACCGAGTGATTTATCGACATCGAGTGACATGTAGTGATCTGCTTACTCCCCCTTCTCGCAATGCGTGCGGAACACGTCGAACGGGGGTCAAGAAACACCATGGAAGTACCTATAGTACCCTATGAAACCTGCATCGCCCCACATTCGCACTCGCATGGGCGCATGGACGCATGATGCTGAAGCCAAACATGCATCACGCACGAATTATCGCCATCCGCTTGACCACGCTGCTGCATAGCAACAAATTTATGGCTCATGCCACGAGGCTGGAATGCAGCAAGTTTCGTCTAGAACGATTACTATATCACATAGCCTACGTACCTCTGTTTGTGACGAGTATGATTCCGGGATACGAAGTACAGGGCTGAGCTGAACTTTCGGCGCCGCATGCATATATGGCTTGTTCCTCCCACGGGCGCGGGGGGTGAACTATATACCAACCACGTCTGACTAAAGATAAAAGGCGCCCTTTCCCCACCCGGCGAGAGAAGTTACTATACACAGCCGCAGGGTAGCTATAATTGCGCCCCTGTCTGACTCTGCGTACGATCACCGCCAATAAATATTCACGATCTCCTTCCTAGGCATGTGCATGTATCTTTCTGAGACTGCCCGCAGATAAGTACACACAGCCATGTCCAGTAACTGCACGGATACCGCGCTTGAGCATTATTCTGTTGGACGAGTGTGAAACATGTGCTAATATGTGCTAATTTTCGTGTGTCCTTCTCTAAGCGAACTAAACTATTGAGTACAGATCAATCTGGTGACAGTAGAGATTTTTACGATTTTGCAATTGGCCAGATAACGGGCCCATAACCTGGTTTCGGCCAATCAGTGAATCGGTTTACCTTGTTTTGTGGCGATATTTGGGGACTGATCTAAATCGCAAACTCTCTAGTGTTTACGTTGCATTTATGCGCTTATGGTCTCAGTTATTGACAGCGGAATTCGGCACGTGAGATTTCAAACTTACCTTCTCAGTTTTGCGAGAGGGCAGTGTCTGAGGCGCGGACATTCGTCTTATGTCTCGTATAGCCACAAGACATCCTTTGGAGCCCCGAGCAGACACGTATCTTGATACATAGCCGCTTTGGCTTGATTACTCTCATTTCAGGTTCCTCATTCGAATTATTATCTAGGTGGTTCGTACGTGTCAAAATCTCGACAAATCCAATCGTCATTTGTCGAAATAACACCTTTGTCGGGGCATAGTCGGGGCAGACGGGTTCAGATCCCATTTACGGTGTGTTCCATTAGAATCTGTAACTAGCACTGCTCAAGGTGAAAACGCTAGAAGCACACCAATATCACCTGGCAAAACACAGTGTATTGACGAAGCATGGGCGAAGTTAAGTAATGTATCAGTTATAGGATTTCTGTACAGCCCAGGGTCTCAAAGATAAATTAGGATGGATCCGGATGTTTTGATTTACTAGATGTCTTGAAAGTTTGAAACCTGATTTTAACCCCACATGTTCGTTTTGATATTGCAGTAGTGAACAAAATGTTCCTCATGGGAATGCATGACACCGATTATCACCATTAATTAATGATAATATATTATGGCCTATTGCGGTTTAAGTTCAACGTAATGCTGCTAGCCGGTTATGCATGATATCGTCGTCTGCAGCGAGTTCAATGCAATGCAATCTCTACGTACATACACGAATCAGCTCTAATGCTGCGGGAACGAGAGACAGGGTAAGGCGTGACCGCACATCGTGAGGAATTGACCTGGGAATTGACCTGGGAATTGACCTGGAATTGGGCAACATGAGCCCTGGGTTGATTTAGAGTATCTCCAAGAGAAGCCCGGCATGCCTATCCCTATCCTGCAGGCTACCGCATGTATCATTCACTGAGTAACACCCGGGATAGTCTGTACTGTGCTTCACATACTGGTATATAGAGTACATACAGATTGCATTATCATGCCTGGGTGCACTGACGAAAGGGTGCGTACACTTTAGTTAGAGGCAGATACCGAAAGGCACAAGATCGAGATCGGTCGAATGCAATCAATCGACCCGGGCGGATAGATAAACCTCATTCATAAGTTTCGTCCTGTTTCGAGGCATGGCAGCCCGGAATTTGACGAGTATCTACTACCGGGATGCGGTGGTTTGTTGAGAGCTGAAAGTCTGCTGCTCACTGCAGATTAGTCGAAGTGTTGTAGGCAGGAACGAGAATAATTGGGGGACCGGCAAATTCGGGTAGAGTAGGCGATGACGATGACGGGACGGCGCAACAAGTGTCCTTCCAAATTCTAGATGTGATGTCGTATGATATTTGGTTAGCAGCGATAATAGTAGAACTTACCGCTTCTGTCATCTTCGGCACAAAAGCCTAAAATATTCGCCAGGCGACATATGAAGAGTACATATTGTAGTTGTAGTAATATGTACTGTAACCCTCTCCCCAGTTAGCTTCAAACGGGGACATAATTGAACCCCGCAAAGTACGTACAGCACTCCGTTCTGCATTGCCGGAAATCTATCGGATCAGTTGATTGATGCCTCCAAGTCTCTCCAAGCCCAGTAGGGAATTGGTAGAGTGCATACTAGTTCTCTACTATATACTCATTACCAATAGTTTCTCGACAATAATGCGCTGAAACATACGGAAAAGCGGAACTCCCACATATCATGTCATGAGTGGTACGTGTACTCTACGCTGTTGACCAAGACGTGCTTAACATCGCTTTCTAGGTACTAAGTAGATAGTCATCCTTGGACCCTGAGGCCAGTCCGCGAGGCAGACCAAGAGTCCATCAAGGGTTGGCTTCGGTTTGGTTCCCGTCAGCAGAAGAGCTATCATCAATCGGGGTGAGCGCTAGAAACTGGCAGTCCTCAGTCCTAATGCCGGTAACTTAAAAGCTCATCTCAGCTCCAACTAACCAACCAGATGTGCGTAGTACCAATAACTGCCACGCTACTTTAATGTAAGGGTCGGGTTTGTGTCTCATAGGTGGCCATTGCGGGAGGAACATCAAGTCGTGAAGTGCCTGGTCAAGACACAGTTTCTTCTGACTACTGAGCCGGCATCTGACTCGAATAGGAAGCACCGAAGAAGGCGCAGTCTCCAATATTGCAAAGCTTGTTGTGTTGGCAGTGTTCCTATGAAGGAAAGTCTTATTTCAAACTTTGTGGCAAGCGGTGATTTCAACAGAAACCTTGAGTAGGGAGGACTCAGACAGCGCTAATGGCTGACGGGCCGCGCGCTAAATGTGCGCTGTGGTTCTGAAGTCTCGCAACGCGAAAACGATGCTGTTGGAAGCCAAGTGAGAAGGATGGGATTTATTGAAGAGTCAGACAAGACAGCAGACGCATAAGGTGGATTGCCTCTGCGATTGTGTGGTACCCATCCCCGGCTGCCTTTTATTGTATGCATCCCTTATGCACGAGCATGCTTGACAGAGACAGCACACATTTACGTTTATACGGAATAAATAGCAACGTCAATTATAATCAATCACCATCATCACAGTACTAGCTACCCGTTGGTGCCTAGCCTCACGCGCCCCACCCAAAACTTCCCCAAAATGCCCCACCGATTCGCCAGCCCTGTGCATCCAATCCACTGTGCTTTCACGCATCTCAATAATCCCAAGCGATCCCAAAGCTGCAGATCTAGCATCAAGCATCCACTGCCACCAGAGCGCGCACGGAGTCATCACATCAACACATCATCCGCCTTTTCCTCTTCCGCTTAGGTCACTATACTGTCCAGTGCAACATGCTCCCTTAAAGCTACCCCTCGTCCCTTGCCCCAGCTCCACTCATGTCGTCTGTTAGTGAAGACTACTCCTCCTTTGTTCGCTGTCATTCGATTCCTTCGTCGACGCCGCCGAAAGAACGTTACTTCTCAGCTTCGCAATTCTAGTTAGACATCATCGCGTTGTGGTAGTGTTGTTGTTAGTGGGGTTGCATCTCGACAACACACGCGACGATCCGGACAGAACAGGGAGAATTGTCTCTTTGGAAGCGGTTGGACTTCAGAAAGAGTGAGGGAGAGGGAGGGAGGGAGGGAGCCCGGCTCCAAAAACCAAGACCAGCACACGACGCACACGACGATCGTCATTTCCGGTTGGTCCAATTGTTGGTGTGTTTCTTCTACGTACCTCTTCGTCTACTACGTATCTACTTTACGTAGAAATGGATGCTCAAGAAAGATAACACATTCTTACTGTATTTAATAGAGGTATACATACGGCCCTATATCAGGTTTACACGAACGAACGAACGAACGAGTAATTTGAAGGGCGAACCAGCATTCTGCCGTATGGCCGACTCGACTACACCTTCACATCAGCCCGCAATGCTCATTGTCCCGCCCAAACATCCGTCGTCTTATACCGACTACCTTATACATGACAGCTTCCCTTTAGAAACCACATCTCGTTCTCCATCGCCATCACATCTTGCTTCCCCACCATTGTATTCATCATCTGCACCTGTCCAATCGACAACACCCGCCCCCACTGCGAATGGGCTACCCACCATACGCCACAAGACTTCACGAACATGGCATCACGGCGGTCAAACAGGATCATCTCCTCGATTACAACCTTCGTCCTCCCCTAGGAGCCTGACGGCCCGACATGTTCCCTCGCCAGTGCAACCAATGTCACTCCCTGCTCTCACGAGCAATAATGCCACGATTGACTCAGGCAAACAGCAAAGCTTGATGCGAAGGGTATCTCAGAAGGCAGCCAACAAATTGAGGCGACGAACATCATCGGCCTCTCACGATCAGGAGGAACGGAGTGGGCCAGTGATCATGCGACACCGAAGCGGAAGTGCAACTGGAGAAGGTCGACTGGGTATACAGCGTCACGATTCTTTTGACGATGACGACGATTCAGCTGTGTTCATAGACCAAGTGGATGGTCCTACAGGCTCGGGTGCAGTCTCCAACGATAGAGGTAGAACTTTACCACTACCGGGGCACCGGCAGATTGACGCAAGTGTCGGCGTCATTGTACCTGAGGAGCTACAGAAAGGAACGGCAATGATCAGGGTCACGCGGAAAAAGAAAGTACAGCGGATATTTAAGCTCGATGTTAATAAAGCGCGCGTCTCATGGGATCCCACGAAACAGACATCCCGTTTCTATGTCGACGATATGAAGGACGTGCGTATGGGTGCCAACGCTCGAAATTATCGAGAAGAGCTACAGGTATCTTCAGATGAGGAGGACCGTTGGATCACCATTACCTACAACGATCCCGAGGGTGGGAAGTTGAAGCTTTTGCACGTGATTGCACCAAGCCCGAAATTATTTAAAGTTTGGACGTCGACCCTCGAGGCTATCAATAGGTACCGAACGGAGATGATGGCCGGCTTGGCCATGCAAGGGGAGAAATTTGTGGAAGCCCATTGGGAGAGATATATGGCGAACCAACAAGCGTCATCCTCCCAACCTGTCAAGACTAACCGGGTATCCTTTGAAGATGTTGAGCGTATCTGTCGCAGTATCCATGTGAACTGTTCGCAGAAACTTTTAAAAGATAAGTTCAAACGCGCAGATCGAGACAACTCGGGATACCTCAATTTTCAGGAATTTGGGCGATTTGTCAAGCTGTTGAAGGAGAGGGATGAGATCGAGGAAATGTGGAACGAGCTTGTTGTGAATCCAGGTGTGGGAATGCATAGAAATGAATTCCGCGCTTTCTTGAGGGAAGTCCAAATGGTGGATGTCGACGCAGACAGCGCTCAAGTAGACAAAGTATTTCGAAAATTCTGTCGGCAATCATTGAAGATGAACCAAACTGAGGGCGCATCTCAGCTGCACATCGATGACATCAACGAGATGCGAATGAATCGGGAGGCATTCGCGGCATTCCTTCTCTCGTCTTCGCACAATCCTCCATTACTAGCAGCAACAACAGCTCAAAGCCTTGATCGTCCCTTGAACGAGTACTATTGTTCTAGTTCGCACAATACCTACCTCATGGGCCGGCAGGTTCGCGGTGAGTCATCGGTTGAAGGCTACATCAAAGTGCTGCAGCGAGGCTGCCGCTGTGTGGAGATTGATTGCTGGGATGGCGATGATGGCCGCCCTGTTGTCACTCACGGACACACTGGAACAAGCGAATGTTTGTTTTCCGATGTCATCTGCGCCATTGGAAAGTACGCTTTCATATCTTCGCCGTATCCAGTCATTCTGTCTCTAGAAGTTCACTGCAGCCTGGAACAACAAGTCAAAATGGCCGAACACCTCATCACCATATTGGGCGAGAGCCTTGTTCGCGAACCTTTGATGACCAACACCTTCACCTTACCAAGTCCTCAGGAGTTGAAGTATCGCATTCTGGTCAAGGTCAAAGGCAGTGAGCAGAAGGAATTAACATCACTCAAGTATGACTTTGATGTCATGGATAGAAAGATGGGTAGCACGCCTTCTCGGGGGATACTTCGATCCAACACCTCGAGTAGTAGTAGCAACGCTACGAGCGAATCCGATGATCTTAGCAGCGTTTCTGGGGAGAACAAGAAGCCACCCAAAGTTGCGACAAAGGTTGCTTACGAGCTCAGTCGGCTGGGAGTCTACTGTCGAGGGCAGAAATTCCGCAACTTTGCACTTCCAGGTAAATACTCTCACTCGCAATGTCTTGCGTTGCACCGATGCTAATTTCCCTCACCAGAGAGCAAATCGTTCAACCATATCTTTTCTTTCCAAGAAAAGTCGTTTCTGAAATTTTGCAAAGACTCAGAAAAAAAGTCTCAACTGGAGAAGCACAACGTTCGATATCTTATGCGTGTCTATCCATCTGGCTTCCGGGTCAACTCGTCAAACTTTGATCCTCTGGGTTTCTGGCGAAGAGGTGTCCAAATGATCGCCCTCAATTGGCAGACTTACGATCTCGGCATACAATTGAACGAAGCCATGTTTGCCTCTGCTGATGACAAAAGCGGGTATGTCCTTAAGCCGAAGTGTTTACGAGGCCTCAACACCATTGCCGATGCAGCAGAAGCGAAGGTGAAGAAGGACAAAAAGCAAGTGACGTTTTCCATTGAAGTTATTTCAGCGCAACAGCTTCCGCGTGCTAAAGATCACAAATCCGAGGATAATATTGATCCATTCGTCGAGGTTGAAGTGTTTTCAGCAGACGACAAAGCTAAAGGTACATCTACCGGTGAGGGTGGTATTGATCTCAGCGATTCGAAAGGTGTCAGTGGATTGGGAGCACCGCAGAAGAGACGGACAAAAGTCATGCGTGACAACGGTTTCAATCCTCTTTTCAAAGAAAAGATGAAGTTCAGTCTCGTCACCAAGTTTGAGGATCTTATGTTTGTTCGTTTTTCTGTGTATGATGCACATGGAGGCGACGACAAATCACTCATTGCCACCTATACCGCTAAACTGATATCTCTGCAACAAGGTAAGCATTGACTATTATCTAATGGATCTAGTGCGAAGCTAATTATATACCGCAGGATACCGACACCTCCCGCTCTATGACATTCAAGGCGAACAATATCTATTTTCAACTCTATTCGTCAAAGTCAAGGTCGACCCTATGTTACTTATTGATCGCGAATTACCGCAACGAGGTTCCACAACAATAGAAAACCTTAAGGCCTCGGCGGTATCGGTCTTGAGTAGAGGATTCTCGGCAGATCGCCGTTCGGTGCGCAGAAGGGGTGATAAGGACAAATCTAAAGAGTCCGAGACCAGTCAAGACGAAAGGCATCTCCAAGCCAGCAAGGCCCTTATTTCTTCTACCCCAGAAACTTCTGATTAATTCCGCAATCTCCTACATGGGCTGAGGGTGTGGTGCTTCCGAATTGGCAGTGACACGGCCGTTTTGGTTACGGCGATTGCATCTGTATAGCTCGCGGGCGACGCTAGCCCTCCCTGGTCATAATCTATTTATTAATCTTTTAGTTGTGTGAACCTTTCCTTTCGATTTTTTACGGACATTCTTCTGGCGTTTCATTGCATTATTACCTGGTTCGTTATGGAGTTCTTTCTTTTTTTCATTCTATACTATGTCTTATAAAAGGGAATGGCGTTGTGTCTTTCCTTTTTTCCGTATTCTTGATTCACCATGCACAAGTACTAGGTATTTTACTTTTATTCGTGGGGGAGCGAAGCTGAGAGCATTGTTATTGTGTACTTTTTTTTACCAGGTGTTTGAGCTTGGAATTCGGCTGAGGGGTTGATGGATGATGGCCCTCTTTCGCCCTTTTTACGACAGCTTTGTGTGCTCCAAATGGGGTCGGTATTGTGTAGTATCTTTGCTCTCCTTCACTCTATAATGTAGGAGTTCGGGAATATTCACACTAGCTATATCCCGGGACCCATGCGACCTATCCATCCCACTATCCATAACTTTTTGCCTCAGTGAAGCGTGGCTGTTTATTATTATGACCAACTATGAAAATCCAGTAACTAGATGCTGTGTATTTCAATAAGATAACCGAGACTGGTGATACTTCCCGTGTGTGCGTTTCTGTCACTAGTCTGGACGTAAGCAGTTGGAACCTGGTGTCCGAACGGATGTGTTATACCACCAAATGAACCGATTATCAATCTGTAAATGAAAACCTGTGAAGGCGTGGCAACCTGAAACGATCGTGTTGGAGCGATGGCACTGTCTAGTGCGGAATCGCAATGCGGCGGCGGACGAATTCCATGACCAGAGCGAGCTGTTTTTGAATGAATCCTGAAATTGCACTCCTCAAGTTCCGCACGCTTTTCACACATCACACTACACGTACTTAGTCTTTCATCGACATGTGGCCACTCCCGTCCAAGGCCAACTAAAGTTCGAGCCGTACCAAAGGGGTTATCTAACTGCAGAAGCATGTATTTACCGGCAGAGCAATGCATACGGACAGCGCAGAGTGATTGACCGCACACTGGCTGTGTTTGACACAAATCCCCTCAATGTACACAAAATTTCAACTATTTAAACTGGTCTTAGAAATTCAAGTGCGCTTCACCGTGGCAAATTCTTGGATGGATAGTGGGATGGATAGTCCTCACGGGTCCCGTTGATATCCCTTGGTTTCACGCGGCGTGACACTCCATGAGTGGGTGATATCTGATGACATTCTAGGATATAGAATTGTGAATGGCTTTTGATGTTCAGGCATAGTCCACCGTATACCACAATTCATAGAGCATTATACATCAATTCTTCAAAGGCTATCTTAATTAGCGACCGCTCGTATGGTCTTCTATCAATTAGACTTTCCTTTGCTCCGCAAGTCCCGCCTGACTACCTTCGAGTGATGTGCAATGTGAACATGATGTGACGAAAGCGATCCTCCGACTGATCAACCTCTATGGGAGCTGCACAAACGAAGGGCTTCATATGTATTGATACAAAAGTGTACTAGACAAGAGACAAGTGTGGGATAGCAGCAAAGGTACACGTTTTGCAATCAATGCAAAGCTTTCCTTCCATCGTTATTTATGACTAGGTACTAAATCCCTACCCCAAATATATTCCCTACTCTACAAGTCGAAGAGACTATACTTTACACCCATCCTACTACCTACAAAATATCGCGAGGCTTGCTGTCCCACGACTTTACTTAAGTTAGTCATGGTTCTCTTGCAGCTCGAATAGAATCATTCGCATGACACTTTCCTTATCATCACTTCTGACATCCTATTTGCAGCATCCGCAGCAACACGCCCGCCTTTCCTGATTTGATGGAGATGGAAAAGGTAGAACCGGTCCCCTCTTTTGCTGCAACCGTCGAGGATCTCAAGAATCTGGGCGGCGTTATCTTTGTTCAACCCCCCGCCTGGCGAAATCGGCCACGATGCTTTTGTAAGCCTGAGTCCAAGTACAGATACTCCTGGATGGATGGTTGCTGGCATTTTGTACAGTTGACCCTAGATCAGAAGACACAAATGAGCTACCTCTTTCGCTCAACCGACAGCAACCGTTGCGAGATTGACAACCATCATCGTAAAATTGGTGAACTTGAGAACGCTATGGACTGCCTCGTGCATGCACCTTCTATATATAGCTTGTTGTAATATGTTAACAAGTTTCTAGGCTCCTTATGTCTTAATTACTCAACGCATTGTGTCAAACCTTACCCTCCGCAAAGCTCAAGAGCTGAGAGATCTAGTATTGCACACGAGACGAGGCGAGACGTATCGTCTCGTTGGCATGTGGGGCTCGGTGTCTCAAGGCTTTTGTATGATCAAGCTCGAGCCCAAGTGATGGTTGGTGGTAGCGGTAATTGGACAAAATTGTTGACAATTTAATAAGCTACTATAACTTCACTGATAATCCTTGAAGCTGTTTACAACCTCTCAACCCTTTCTGACCATAAATTATGAACACCAGGGTGGAGATATATACCGCTAGTACCTTCTCAGTTAGGCTTCACCATCATCATATATCACTCACAAGGCCTCAAGACATCTCGAGACTACTCAAACAAGCGCTCGAGACGTCTCGTCTTGTGTGGAACATTAGGGGAATCACATTTTACAAAATCCAGTCGGAGCTAAGGTTAATTTTCTACATCACTCGCAACATTTATCTCAAAGTACTTGCGAATATTTCGACATGACATTTTGCGGTAACCATCCACTTGACGTCCAACTCAAGGACACCTCTCACACTATTCCCCTCAAGACCGCTGCATATAATATCCGCCACATCGACAATCAAGAAAGGGCAAAAGCCTTTCGAGAGCTGATTGAATTTGTGACAGACCGGGAAATTGATGTAAGTTGTTTCATGTAATGAATAGTTCGCCTTCAATAGTAACTGGAGGTCTTGGGAACGGGCAACTTGTCTGACCTCTGGTGGCTTTAGCGTAATGAAATAGAGAAGAATACATGCTAGATGACTTAGCAGATGGGTAGGAGTCTGGAGTTTATACTGTTTACAATTTGAGAAGGTAGATGCTTGCTGCATTGACGCCTTCCCCTTGGGATTGCTAGTTTCTGTGGGGTACCCTGGTTACAAAATTATGAGAAATACCGGCCTTGAATATGATGCCGGAAGGAACTGTAAATCATATTATTAGGTACTGTAGCAAACAAGTGCTACGGTTTCTATGCTAGAGTATGTGTGTATTCCGTGAAGTAAATTTAATGGCACCATTTTTGTTTTGCCATGAAAGACATCGACATTGCTGACACTGGCAATCTTAACCCCAGTTACTCAAAAGATCTCTATCTTATCACTAATACAGTGGTCTCAGCCGACAATAGAATCCTTACACCTGATTTTGAGCTTAAAGAAGCTTTTAGCATCTTCTCGGAGATCCGAGCTTCTCTACTTCAAACCTCTCTCCTTTCTATAGTTTCTCGCTTCTTTCGTTTAATCTTCTCATATCCCGTTTGATTGCGATAATGTAAAGAAAATGCAGGCTAGAGATTTAGAAGAATATACTTGGGTAGTTACATATGATATATTACTCAGAAAAGGGCTTGTAGAGTCTGTCTGCTGTTCAGAAGAAATGGGAGAACTTGGGGGAACCTTTGTAACTATGATATTTAGTAACTGATTACCGAAGATGTGGTTAATCGCCGAAGATGTGGCGAGATTATAACAAAAAACTGTACTAACTATACTATACAGACGCTTTTACCAAGAAAACGAGAATGGTCAAAGTTGACTGTGATTTCCGAAAACCTGGGAGTCATACTATATGGTTGAAAAACCAGTAGATACACAGACGACTGGTACGTATTGGTACGGGAAGATTGATAGCCTGCTGTAACAAATACCTCACTATGGCATAGATACAAAGAAAATTGGCTCTGGGAATCACTGTTTTTGCCAATCCCACCTCCATGAAATCGGCACGGCTGCTGAAATCCCTTGTTCCGCAAACTCACATCCCCCGCTCCTGGAGAGCATGCATCTTTACCCATACTGTAAAAGCCAATCAACTCGTTCATTCCGGATCGGGGTGTAATGCCGTTTGTGAGTCGGGAGAGCTGGTCGGACATCTGGCAAACATGGGCCCCTATAATTGAGATATATATATATAAAACGTCTGTGAATGACGTTGCCGGAGCTGACCTCGAGAACCCCGCAACATAGAGATCTATCGGGGGTGGGGGCCTTTTTTCGTCGGATATGTCATCTGGATGTGTCTGGACAGTAGTAGATATATAGTAAAGCTAGGCTGTGTCTCATGATGAGCTGTGCTCCGGGTTATCAATGGTAGCAGTCGGTGAAGCACTCATATTGATTCCTAGGTGTAAGCTGTCAGCTCCTTGCAATGTCAGAGAGCGAGCAGCCTTGGGATGACGCCCGCCTTACCAGGCACAACCCCAGTCGATAGTCTACCGAGGTAGATACAGCGTCATCAGTCAGATCTGTGTATCGGATTTAGGTTGAGCTTTGTCTAACTCCCATGAAAGATCCGTTAACGCCAATCACAACCGATGGCTCGCCTCATCAGTCCAGCGCCAACAAATATACACGTTCCTCTCGCGTTTAGAGTACGTTCCTCCGGCGAAGATGGGTGTTCGGAGCCGCTATATAACTTTGGACCGATTATCTGGTCTCTTGGCACGGCACTTGGAAAAATCTAGCTTGCGCACTCGGCGGAGACAGCCACATGCTCACACAGCCTCGCATGTTCTATTCGTCTGTCTGCTAGTTATTTACCACATTGAATCAGCTTTATGCGAACTTTCGGGAATCGTAGATACACCAGGAGTACAGAAAAACCATCTCTATTTTACTTACTATCTTAGCTCGTGTCTGACCCTCGTTTATTCGCGACCAAAGAATACTCAACAAGGCTAGGTATGTCAGCAACACGTCTCACTCTGTATCATACCAGGCATGTACCTGTCATGAGGATGGAATGGGTGGTGGTTCGACGTTCCAAGCTGTACCAACCTGCTGGATTCCGCATCCCCCGCAAGGCTCACACAATATAATACCTGTCTGCCGGGTATGTATGGTTCCTTTGTTTTATATATACCTCGCACTTTATCAACTTGGCCTGCCTGCCCTCCATGTGCCGCTGTGTCCTATCACATGGCCTCACTCGCACGAGTTATATTGGCCCGTGCAGAAGTTGGCGACAGACCAATCAATCGGCAAGAACCCAACCCGTAACCCCAAACCTGCATTGCAACTGCGGCCCATCGGACACCTCCCCATCAAACTGGCCACACGCGGCCATGAGCAATAAAAAGGAACAAAAAATATTAACGGGGCAATGATTGCTTCAGGCAGTTAGAGGCAGAAACCGTACTCTACTGTAATTGGGGAACTAGAAAGTCATAGGCTCACCCGTACTAGGGTACAAGGGTATATGGGGCGTAGTCACACAGGCCAAAAGAGCGCCCGACTTTTTTCCCCCATACAACGAGAAATGCCAAGGTCCTCATTATTCACTACATGGTAAATATTTTTCTAAGAAAACTTCACAGATGCATCTCTAATGGCCTTATATGACTCCCTCCTCTTTCAGAAATTCTCTTTATTGTTGTGGTGGAGATGTAGAATTTCTGTGTTATATGGGCGCGCCTGACTTTTGGTACATCCGTTAATACTCACTCAGTATCATGACGGGCGACATACCTGTTGATTGGATAGATATCGGTTTGCATGAGAGATCGGTGGGTTTCATAGAAAAAGGTGGGGAAAATTAAATCACGAATGACGACGCCGACAAGGCGGAGCTTCGAGCTGATGAGGCAAAAAAGCAAAAGAAAACTACTCTACCTGCGCTTCCGAGGTAGTCATTATATCCATGATCCACCTGCAACAGCGAATGAACATGAGGCAAAAACCTAACAGTCTATCGCACGGGCATGCACAGCTCGCGCGCGACTGAAGGGGTGTCGAGAGTACCAAGCTAAAGTAACATCTCAGACTTCACGACTTCATTCCCGCCCGCCCCATAGCCAACATATCTGCACCTACGGGGCCGAGGAGGGGTATATATAGCGTTACGACGTCAAGTTACCTTTTGGATTCCCATTATCCGTCTGGATCCGTACATACATTGTGCATGATGCAGGTATTATTTCAACATGGCCTACTTTAGTAGCCTCCGGGAATCGCCATCAAGCCACCGCGACGCACAATATGTAGTGGCTTGTGGAAATGTTGTCTTCTTCCTTCCCTGCTTGACCGAGGTGTGGTTTCAAATTTAACCTGGGCTGCATGCTCACCCACAATGTCCAAATCCCCTCCCGCCCCCCACAAGTTCGGGTAATAGAAATCTTAAAACCGTATGGAATATACCCACTTCCCCGTCGGGAGTTGCTGAAAAAGGGACATGACAATAGCAAGAAGAAAAAACGTTCGTTGGTGGATTATGATAGGCCACATCAACAAGCGGGCGCTCGGCTGAAATTCTTTCGCACGCTAGCACCCAGCCGCCGCCGCCCAGTCAACAACGAAATACGCCCCATGTAAGATGTAAGGGGAACGTGAGAGAGATACCGCCGGCCGGGTTATTCGCTAGGATGAAATGATAGTTGAGAGAGAAAGAAAAGATGTGGGGTTTTGTGAGGGCTATCGATAACTGCAGGTGGGTTTGCTAAAAGCAAAAAAAAACACGTTCCACCAGTGACGTAGCGTCGAAATTGGTGCTCATTGATAAAATAATTCTTTCAATCGTCCTCCCCTCGCGCGCCAATTGCGAGTCAGAAATGTGCCGCAAGCCTGAATGGAGAGCATGATTTCGTGGAAGGTCATTTGCCAGCCAGGTTCAATGCGCTGCAGCAGTTGCTGCAAGATCCAGCCTTTCAAATCGAACCTGCGGTCCACCGCAGTCCAGAGCTGCCGATTAGCTGCTTGATATAGTACCGACCTACTAACTCCCATCGCGGTTTTGCTCTTTAACACCTTTCATGATGGCCCCAACCATTCAAATGAAACCTTTGATTGAGGACCTGTGTTGCTTGCGTCATGCATTCAGTCTAGGTCATCTAGGCGAAAGCTAATCGCAGACAACATCTCACTACACAGATAATTCCAGGTCTGTTATGTAGGCTACTTTAGTGAGTGGATAAATGCTGGCTGCTGATCCCACGTTCGATAGAGTATCTACGACCGTTAGCTGGGTTCGTTATATCACCTCACGGGTATTCGGCCGTCCGTATTATGATACGGTTTTGCCTTCTCTTTCCTGTACCCGTTTGGTGTTCGTTACATGGGAGCCTTGTTTAGTGGGGCGGCTTTGATGTCCGACTTTATGCAGGAGTGTGTGCACAATGTGCACCAGTACTGACTTTCATATCCAGCCAGCCCAGTGGAGGTGGTGCATAATTTTGATATGATTCGTGTGACATGTTTCGGGTTTTGGCTCTGCGTCCGGCGGTTCAATAACAATAACATCATCGCAAACAGGAACACTTCGCTTGGATAGTATGTGATCGGAACCAGGCTCCCGCTGCCTGTTTTGCTTTGGCTTGTGGTTTCGAATCATAATTAATCTTTATGTCAGGGTTGCGCCGCCTTACTACATACTCATTCAACAAACAGAGGGTATCGAGTATCACGAACGGAATGAAAGACTCCACCAACTGGCACGCAGCATGGATACGTGCTTAGCTGGCTTGTAAAGTTCGGTTCGTCCAATCTTAAATCGTTTCCTCTGATTTACTTCTCCTCGATCTGACACCATCCTTCCCTTACTGTAGCCCCGTTTGTTGTCAATATTATATTGCAGAGAAGTTGCTAGCCAGTCGTTTCTGATCATACAGGATAATATCCGTCGGTCACGATAATGATATGTCTTCGCACCCCAGTCAGGTAGTTCGTAGCTTTACCCGGTGACTGGATGCGTTTGAGAGACTTCAAGGGCTGATTTGGTGGCGTCCGCGTATGTATGAAGTCCAGAGCGTACGTTATCCGTGGATCTGCACTCTCGTTGGTGCACGAGGCAAACCCCCATCCCGGCGATGGGGCTAGGCGGTACATATTTCTTTGTATTTATGTATATCGGAAGGTACTGTCTTGGTAAGACGAGTAAATACCCTTTCTAGCAATATCTACAACAAGTTTGCGGGCTATCTCTGAGAAGAGATGTGACCTGTGTCCCGCGGGTGTTAAAGACGATCAAGTAAATGCCAAGCAATAGCTTGCTCGAAAAAGAACAAAATTATTTCGAGAATCTCTCAAAAGCCCCCGCTATTCAACCCCCACAATCCTGTTGTTGTTTTGATAAATGGTGTTTACATTTAGGTGGGATTTTGCTTGTTTTTGATGTTCGCGATGCAAAAGCATGTTTTGAAATGGTTGGTTGCCGTGCAAAGTTGTTCGCACAGTACCCCTACATGTGTCTTTTTCCCTTAGGCGGGAGTTCCCCGTTTCCCATGCAGACGATAAAAGTTGCAAAATCCTCTTCAGCACTAATCTCTCCTTAGGCTCCTCGTATCCTAAAAACTTGTGCCAGAATCATCAGCGTTTACAATTCGGTGTTACCCCTCTCCCCAGCCCAACCGCTTCCTTCGAATTCAAACGAGATAACTTTCTCATCGTGGGCAACGCTAAGGGACTAGTGATTTTGCAGCTATTCTTAAAGATATGCAAAGATAGTTGGTAAACCCATTGCATTGCATTGACCTCTGCTGCTATATTGATCCGAGAGCGTGGCACGTAGAATCTCAAATTCGTCCAGCATCGTCACGTCGCGAAACCGCCCAGGCTGAGCAAGATGGCGAAGTTATCGGGTCCCCGAGTCCGTTTGCGAGGAGTCCGTCCATAGTGAGAAAACTTTCAGCAAGCCAAGTTAGTGGGTATTTTGATTCCTGCGCAAAGCCCGATAGTAGGAAAACCTCAGCGGACCAAGCCGTACAGAACGGTGAATCTCAACCTAACTAGCTTCTTCGACGTTGATCTCATGGTAGAAAGTAATCGGCCGTTCGAGTAGCTAAGGGGATGGAGATTTCAACTGGATTTTCCGAGAGGATTAGCAAGTTTCCTTTATCAGCGTGGTGTCGTGTGGGAATGCGATTATGTTACCCCGAAGAAGTATGGTTACTTGCAAGGTTTTTTTCAAATAAGCTTTTGCTTTGAAACCTGGATGACACAGCCGTGTATTATTTTTATAAATCTTTAATAGTATATGTCTAGCGTTCTCGTATTGTGTCTGCTGAAAACTACAATGTTTTGTACGGATTCTAATCCGAACGCAAGGATTCTGGGTACAAAGGCGACCATCAAGTCTGAATTCTGGGATGCTAGGGCAAAGTGAAAGAAAATCTCTCGTAAACTCATTAAAAAAGAGCGCAAATTAGTTACCGACCGAAACACCTGAAAACGGGTTCCAAAACTATCGATAGACCATTAAGCGGAGCTCTACCACCCATTGAGGTGACCAAATTCAAGCCGTCGGATCCGGACACGTTGGGTCGAATCCACTCACCTCACACGTATCCACAAGTAAGGTAGGACGAGCCTGACGAACAGCAGAAACGTTCATGGACGGTTGCGGGGGCGGCCAACGACAGACGCCTACGATATGTGAACCCTTGCTGCGCAACGATCTGCAATGCACGTTATGTTGCCTTCACCAACCTTGTTTTGGAGGGGCAGGCGACCATTGTCTGTTTCATTGCTTCGGTTACTCCTGCCGATAAAGATAAGGCCCAACTAGTGTGTCTCGACATTTGAATTGCATTCATCACGTGATATACCGTGACCGAGATTGTTGTGACCCTCCACAGGTAACTTTTCAAACGTAATGTGATGTTAAAGAGTCTACTCGACGAAACATTTCAACGCCTGATATAGAGAATAATTAGTGTGAAATGAATAGTGTGCGCTTATATACCGCCTCGGCTAGCCGCCTGGTCTTCCGGCGCCTTGAATCCACACGCCTACCAACATCAGCGTTCTACAGTTGTCCTTTGATTCCACGTAGTCTCAGAACTTATGGAGTTGAGCTTCAATCCTACGCAGAGAAGCCAATACACACGTCCTCCTAGCCAAACTCTCAGACCCATTCTCGACCGATCACTGCGGTGAATGCTTCTGGCGTGCTGTTCGAATGTAATGTATTCCCTGCCGACGTATTGAGCGATCCGAATTGGTGTGGCCCGTTATACATTGACCACAAAGACCGCATCGCCCAATGGGTGAAGTGCCACACATATACCAGAAACTCGACACCCGACCCTTAGGCAGCCGTATATAAGAAAGGAGATAGTACGAACCCATGCATCTGTGGCGTGTTCCCACTGCTGACCACCTTAGAACACATGTATGTGGAGTATGAACGCCTCCTCAAGCAACTTGGGTATCTGCCGACTTGGTCTGGCATTCATTATGGGTCCTCACAACTCGTTACAGCTCGTTCCGAGCAGACTTTCGAGCTAGTTGTACCGCAAAGCGGTTCTGCGGATTAGTTTTGGATGCGCTACAATGATTTCAACACCTTAATAAAAGAGTCAAATTTTGAAAACGAGTCAGAGTTCGAATGGAATACAGTGAGCACCCCCAATGGGATTTGTGGGGAATGGACGCTAAGAAAGGTGTGCAAGGAGGTCCGTAATGTAGAACCAGTAATGGTTTGCCTGCGAGACTACACGTTATTCCTGCACTGTCAGTAGTTAAAGTACTGGTAGTGAAGCTTACCATACCACTCAAGCAAATTTGAAAAGAGCAAAAGTCTCAGGCTTTCACCTTCTTCGTGCAGCGCAATTGGATAGGATGGTATAAGTAGTGGGTGGTTGAAACCGATTTCTTAAGAGCTAGAACGGGGGTTCACTTGTGTTTTACCGGGTAACTGGGAGTGCCAAGACCAAGTTTGAACGGCAACTTTCTGCCTTCAATTTCGACGTCTCACAACTACCACCTTTGAGGACTCCTCTGCAACTTCTCGCCACCATGAGAGTAAGAGTAGCAATGAAATCGATGAAGTATCCGAGAAGGATAAGTAGGACCACTTTATTATCCATGTGGGATGGATGCTATCTGGACAAGCTTCATTCCAACGACGACGAGGATTGCGAGACGTTCTTCCGGCACATTTATACGAGCAATCTCGGTCTCACGCTGTACTAGTATAAGGAAGGGGTCTGCCAGAAGCGAATATATTCCCAGTCCGTAATCACCCGCCCACCGCCATGACGCTGTGTATCTTCTCGATGAATAATGACTACATCTGTATAATTGTAGCACGGGTAGCAGAAGGTAGGCCTGGCTAGTCCGTATCGACGGAAAATGCATGGGAGGAGAGCTTCTTCTTCGCTTTGGTTGGGTTTGGCATTCTACGCCAATCTTCGGCGAAGGACAATGATCTCCAGCAAGTCTTGAAGTGTTGGATACTACCACCATTGTAAGCTTCTCAGGTGCTAGGTTATGGCGTGGACACTATTTCATTGGGACGCGTGACTACCCGTTAGAAAGGGTTTAATGATGATCTTGTGGCAATTGCTTCTACTTTTGACGTTACTATACTGATGGTGAACAAAATTAGATGTATTGACGAGTGCCAATGGAATGTGACCAAAAACATAACTAGTGTACTATACGTGACCCATTATTACGCAGATCGGCGACACATCAAAATTCCGTCATTCGCCATGACAATCCCTTTAGGATGCGAATGATCATTCTTGAACTGGCCACGCTTCATCGTGTAGTTTTATTACTAGTAAGTAAAAGTCACGCGCCTCCCGATGCAACTAGGGGACTCCGGCGAGACGAACCTATCTCATATGAATATTTCAATGGTGGTGGAGTCCGGCGGCTAAGGATTAATGCAGATGTGGGTCACAGAAAGCAATTCTAAGCAAGGTATGCGCAAAGTTCTCTTTCTTGGCTAACCATCAATACAATACTCGACTAATGGCATGCAGATTGTGTGCATTCAAGAAATTTATGGGTCATCGAGAAAAGAAGTTATATATTTGTTGCAGAATCCAGAGGACAGGGGTGTAAGTGCCGGTGTTACGTAGGCGGGGGGTATTATTATCGTTGCGGCTCGCTGACTCTATCATGATCCAGAATTCTGCAGGTGTGAACTGCACGCAAAACTTGTCGGCTGGACAACAATGCGGTCGTGCCACCGTTTTCATGTTGTATTGTGTTTGGTACATATTATCTTGGATCATCCTGCCGTGCCCAATATAAGTAGAATCTCCAGTGAGAAAGGTCGATCACCTCAAAGCCTGGAACGACCACGGTCATCCTCCGCGTTCCGCGAACATCAAATCATACAACACCCACCGGAACTGAATGCACATTCCGGAACATACTACTTATAAAGTAGGTACACAGGCCGCGAGTGGTACATGCTTGTATTCCAACATATGTGGTTACATACCCTTTTGGGACGCATATTGCAGAACCTTTATAGACTACTATGCGCACAACTACCGTTGGTGGTGATCAGATTTTAGGCCGCGGCTACTCTGACGGACAATTACCATTTTCTTTCCCAGCATTCTGGCAGACTATCGCGCTCGGTATATCGGCAGTTTAGGTAGAATATTACAGCCCAGTCCGAAAATGGATAGTTGATGCAGCTGGAATGAGGGCTTTCATTGGTCCAATTACCCACTGTCCCGGCTATTGAATATAGACAGCGTTTCTGGAACATGCGTCCGTGCTCTTGGTGACCGGAAATACCTATCAAATTTCGAGGGTTGCGTTACATACGAGTAGAGCACAATACTTTGATTCAAAACGGGTATCGGGATGCTCGCTTGCTTTGCCTGCCTACTCTATCTAACCTACGAGTACGGGGTCGGCGAGCACCGCGCGCATGTTGTTTTGCGTTCTGTTGATTCTGCCCTCCGGCGAAGACGAACAATATTCCATTCGTGCCTTCATGCATGTTAAAAAAGGAAAAAGAAAAGCAAGCATGGAACGACGGGGCTCGCCAGTGCCCCGAGGATAGAGGAAAAGTTGCCTTCTAGGTTCATATGGTTACACTTTCTTTCCAGTGGGGCGCCACCACAAACCACATAATGCAACATCGTTCATCGTTCCGGGTTGCTTGTGAAACTTGGAACACAAACACGCTCTCGCCTATAACTGTAGGGAATCTGGCAATTCCCCCAGCCTGACCCCTGCTCGCCTCCTCTTTTTTTCTTCCATGACGATTTGCTTTGCTTTTTTTTTGCCGCATGGCGCCGGGTTTCGTCGTAGACTTTCAGGCCTGAGATGCAATTGCAGGGATGATATCGGGGCTCGAAGGGCTGTCGCTCCCACATCTGTGTTTGCGACGTTTTTGCTTTTTTTCCCGCGTTCTCGCTAAGCCGGACGGTGGCTTTTTTTGGTCATCCTTCCCGCCCCAAGATCATGACCGTTCGATAGTAGCCTTTCCGGTAATGGATTTTTACGTAGCTTTCTTAAGCGCGGCTTGGGCTGCCACTAGACATCAGTCCAATTACGAGTACATATCATAGCCTTTCATTTCCTGCTGAGTCTGGCTGAGTTACCGAAGCATGATAATGATAGGTACTTTCCTTGGTAGGTTGGGAATGGAATGACTGGGTGGCTGCTGGCTAGCATCAACAATTTCAGCCGACCTACCTTCTCGACTCGTAGAAGTGAGGAATTGCTGCTGATGACGATGAGCACGCAGGTGGTAGTCAACCTGACCAGTCATCGACCGAAGGCGAAACGTAAAAAGAAGAAACTCAGACTAATGACCAACCAACCAACCAACCAACATTCATACACGGACTCACCCATCAAAGCGAGCGCGGCGCGGGCGGGCAGACGAAACTCAAGTCAGTAAAGTTGAGGAGAGGCCCGGATCGGAAGGGCGTCTCATCAAACTAAGACATCGATCCTGTCAACCACACCAACATGGAATTTCTAGCGCATCCACGAAACTATTGGGAACCAGCAATTCGAATCCATGGCCAATCAATCCAATGCAAGTCCGTAAGCGGATGATGGTATATTTTCTCACACTTTGTGTCTTAGTCACACCGGCTATGTATGTCTGCTGTTGCGTCGTAGCACACTTGGCCTGCACTTGCACTTGCACTGCTGGTTCTGTTCTGCTTCTCTGTCCTTCTGCATGCACTCGTCGGCTCGGCCACATACGCACGCAGCAGAAAAGCACGTACCCACTGCCTGGCTGAGTACCAACAGCCCCGAACCCCTACACCACCCACTAACGACCACCCCACCGTGTGCATCCCTGTTTAAACTATTTTTTCCCGAACGAACCCCATCAACTTCCACTATCGACTTTGATACTCGTGCATCTGCAAGCCGACATGCCTTCTTCCAACTCCACGCTCTGTCAGTCAATCACACTCCGCGCTTCCTGAATCGAGATCTCAGCTGCATGGTGCTGTTTCCCACACCGAGGTCTCATCCTTCCATTCCCCCGCCCCCAGTTACATGTACCACATCCATGCTTTCCGCCCTTTTGGCCAGTTATAACGACGCGGCCCCTTCAAATTTCCGTACCGAATCCTGTCTTGTGGATCGTCTCTTACTTCAATTGTATAAGCCTACCTAGTGCGTTTCTGCCCAACCGCAGGGTGGTGTCCATGCGTTACATTCATGCCGTTCTTCTTCCCCATGTGGCCAGACTTTTAGATAGTACTTATCGGCCAGCTGCCACCCCCCAAGACCCTTTCCTGAGATTTATTTGTGAACCTCTTCCGCCAACATTGTCAACATTGTCAACATCAACAATCACCCACCGTAACATCGTCCGGGCCCACACTTCCTTCCAACCCGTCTATCCTAATCTCACAGCTTAGTGCTGCTCTCTCCGTATGTGCAATGAACAATGTGTATTCTGCCAAACAAACAAACATCTAACGGGGGTTTTCTGTAGAACAAACACCATGAATACCATGGCATACACCTATGGTTTCGACCAGAGCTACGACCCAGAACGAAGTACCTACGACGACCCAACAATATACCACCCGGATGCACCTCCACTATTTACCCAGCAAGAACTCTGCGGATTCGAGCCGGCACACTACACCCTCGGCCAGAGCAATTTCCCCATGATCGGAGGAGGAGGGGGAGGAGGGGAGGATATGAGCATGGCAATGGAGAGCTGGGAGCAGGAGGTTTCGTCGAAGTCGATGGGATACAATGATATGGCATCACAATACTACGGCCACATAGAGCCTAGCGGTTACGATATGAACATGGGGATGGGATATCCTCAAGAAGGCTCGGACGGCTATTACTCGTGCTATCAGGAGGATATGGCAACAGCGGGGAGTTGCCAAGCGAGTCCGTTCGTGGACCAGACCCGATTGCCGCCACCACCACCATTCCAGACCTCGTCGTTCCAGCATCCGCTTTCCCCGGTCACCCCGTCGGGCTCTCCACTGATGCCGCAGCAGTACGCGTGCAATCCTGGGCTTGCGGATGCTCCGTCTGCGTTCTTGCTCGTTCCTGTCCAGAGCAATGGGCAGTATCAGTACAGCGCTTATCCGGTGCCAATGGCCCAGCTGCCCGTAAACGATACCTACCTGGATCAGTTGGCATATCAGGACAGCCAGAGTGCTGCATTCGAGTCTCAGCATCCCTCGCCATACACGATTCCGTCTTTAACCGCATCACCACTGGCGACAGAATCTCGGACGTCGGTGGATGAAGAGGAGGAAGATGAAGATGAAGACGAGGAGGAAGAGGAAGAGGAAGATGACCGCTCTGTTATTCCCAACCACGGCAACAAGGAGCTTCGAGGAATGGGATTGTACGATGACACGCCGGACTTGACCTACCCCGGATGTTCGACACCAGCCAGCTATTCACCCATCACACCGCACGATCAACTGCGGCCAACGCTGGGAAAGGGGTTGGTGCTGGAGAGAAGCTTTGGGTTGCCGGAGAAGATGATGATCAAGGACGAAAAGACGGGTGAGATCATCGAGGGGAAGCTGCGGATCGACGATGAAGAAGAAACCTCGTGGGCAAGCAGTCCGAGGCTCTACAATGACGATGAGGACATGTATTAACCACCACCACTACCACAACCACCATCTTTCTTTTCTTTTCTTCCCTTCGTTTGGTATCTATTACATATTTACCTTCTTGGTACATAACTTGTTTCCTGGGGTTGTTCTTTGGATACCCATGTATCTCTCTTTTGCTTGATCACTTGTTGGCTGGGTGGTGTTTTTGTCTGTTCTGTTTGTGTATTTTATTGTACCTTATTTTTATTGTACTGGCATAGCGGCACGGGGTTTTGTGTGTTTTTGGGATGGGGTCTTGTCTGACTGTCGTTTTAGAAAGCATCGTCAGCGTGGGGAAAGGGAGAGAGGGGGGGGGTTTTGTATTTGTTTTTGTGTGTGGTTATCTGAGTTTGTTTAGCATGGCATCATTGGGGTTAACGGGGGTCTGCAATTATTTTTTTCCGTGGATTTTGTGTTTTGGAAAAAGTTTCATACAAGGAATTGGAACTGCTACATATGGCTGAAGAAATCTCATCGAAATCGGGCAGGCACATTCTAGACTTTTTTTTCCACATCGATCGAGTGATATGTATGCAAGTATGCAAGTTCGGGGGTTTTTGATTACCTGAACGCCGGCCGGCCGTTTCACGTGTTGCCTTGCATTTGCCTTGCCTTATGTATATGAAAGTACCTGGCGTGGGGTTATTTCTGTTTAGCAGAAGCAAATACGAGCCCAACCTTTTTTTTTTTAACCCCATCCATGTGTAACATTTGGTTATCATCACATGCATAAATCCCTTGGGCTGTGTAGCATTGTGTTCGCTCGGGTATCACGCAAAAACCACACATAAGCGAACGCCCATCACCCGGTGAGGAGATGACAGGTTTTGTTGTTTGTTGGTTGCGTCGTGAAGAAGCGGCAATATCACCGACGAATAGGAAAAAGCATTGTGTGTGTGGTGGGGGGTGGGGGAATGGACTGTCAGGTAGCGCTTAGTATAGGGGGAGTACGAGCGGGGGCGGTACATGAGTACAGTAGACGCGCGGGGAACGATCGTCGCTGGTGGCTGGCGAGTCAGAGGTTGTGATTGGCGTTAATGGGGACGTGAGATATCTGACTGATGACGACCGTGCATATCCACCGGGATGGGTCATCAATGCGCCCTGCGAATTCAATGTGTGTGCTCCGCCGACTGTTCCCCGCATCATGGGAGCTTTATTTCGTGGACGTCAGACTTTAATACACTGATGACGCTGCATATAGCTACCATGGTGGACTGGGGTCGTGCTTGGTAAGGTGAGTCCGCCAACACGAAGTATCATTGCGTATCGCTGCTGGTATGGGGCGTGGACAGAGTTATAGAATAATAATAGCCTGTACCTGGGAAGCAATATGGGTACTTCACCGATTGTATAGTTCTTCAGGGTAGGCGGTGAAGAGTTCCTGGAATGAGATCCTACGGGGTGCGTGTCTGATACTCCTGCTGTATTGACCCGAACACCGAACCATATTGCCGGAGGAGTGTTGGACCGTTAGTTCTTGCCACGACGTCTCCGCGGGGAACCGGGGGTCATTGCACACGGCGCGGGTGACCGGCGATGATCAGAATCATACTTGGTGAAAAGCTGAGCCGTGTGCCGGGTTCTCGTGACGAGGATCCAGTCTAGAGCGCAGAGGTCACGACCTGCTCCGATCTGTCGATTAGATGCTGAAGTTTCCTCGGCCACCCCTGCACTCTCGGTGGCGATTAATGGCTGGCTCTCCCCGAGGGAGCTTTCTTTTTTTTCTCCGGATACCTGTAGTCCGGCTTCTCTTGAATCGACCGACCATGCCAAGGCCAGTCTACCCAGCCGACCGCCGGTCTGGCCTGTTGCGAACACTCCCGAGACAATCGTCGCTGTTTCTATCCGGATGTTAGCATTTGCTGCGGGTCTGTTGGATTGTGAGAAGATCATTTCAAAAACAGAGTTTGATATTTCGCCAAGTCGTGGGGGCGCGACGGGTGAGATGCAAATAAAATGTGGTCCGTGCGCACAGATTCGCCAGAAAGCCTACGAGGGGATCGGGGGATCAGTGTCTGCAGTAGGTATCGGGATATCTTGCAGCTGGGCTGAAAGTGTCTGCCAGTGGGTGTGGGACTCGTGGGTGGTTGTCCTCATCACTCGAACTCTTCATGGGTTGCGTGGCAACAAAAACGCCGGATATCTGCAGACCGGTCAAATGATCTATTGGCCGGCTGCCCATGCTGCTGGATGAACACCCAGGGGAAGGGAAGGTATTCGGAGCTATGATGGGACGCTGACCTATATTCTGCTTCCATCCCATATCTAAAACATAACCTCCAGCAAACGTGTTGTACCTTTGCGTTTGTTGGGAAGACTAACCGTGATATATATCAATATAGACACCCGACACCGGACGACAGACCACTGTAACTTGCTCTCCAGTTGAAACCCGTGACAAAACATGTTATCAACCTAAACAATACCATCGATTTTTCTTACTGTCACTGCCGATCCATAGTCCACGCGATTATTAACAGTTTTATATCGAAATTCCCAGAGAATAAGAAACTAGCAAATAAAAGGCTATAACAATAGAACAAACTTATTAAATATCCCTACCAAAAGTTAGACCAAATATAGAAGTGCATAGCAAACAGCTGTCATTTTTGAGGCAATTGAATCGGATCTGACCTTAGTGTGCTTGACGCATTGAGGTGCGTTTGTTATCCAGTTCATCCGTCCCAAGGATCAAGGGCCGCATCTTAGAGGGAAACAGACAGAAGGATTTCGAGAGCGGTGAAAGCTGTTTATAGTATGTTTCAATTTTATACCGCTTATGCACAGTTCTCGGTGGAACACTTGATCTGAAGAGTGATAATCAGTGTAAACTAGTCAAGATCTTTAATAGTGATGTGCGTGAGCCAGTTCGAGTTAAGCCTGGGCAAAAGCTTGAGCAGGCTGGATCTTTTGATGTTAGTAAATAATAAATCAAAGACATGATTGACATCCCGAGTATAGGAGGCCGTAGATATTGTCTCAACATCGGACGGCAAGTTCCACCACACAGTTTCACTTGACACTATAAGCAATTGATAACTGCGGCCTGCAGATCGCTGAGTCTCAGAACCCTGTATTCCCGGCCGACCTTTTCTGTCGAGCTGAGATTTGGTGACTCGGATCGACTCGCAGGTTTCCTCTCCTGACTCGGCTCACTATAGTGGTGGGCGTTCCTGGATGAGATATCTTGAGGCCACCTTTCCATCGTCCCGCTTCAATTCGAGGGTTGTTCCAGTAGCTCTACTGCTGCCGTCCCGCTGCGCTAGTTCTTGCTGGTATTCGGTTGTCCCAATAGATAAGATGTCTTCCCGTCCCATACCCGTTGCATGCCATGTTCAATGCCTCCTACGCCGCTTCAAAGGAAAAACCCGCCGTGACGGCCGGGTTGGAACCTTGTGGTGGTTCTATAACGTTAGAGATTGTCACGTCCATATTGCATTGTTGGAGGGGGGGGGGGGAATCAAAAATATTACGCCCGCTGAGCAGGTAAGGTTTTAGAGTAGGAGAGGGAACTGCAATAAGTAGGAGGTTGAGATCTATGCAGGGCAAGCAAGCAAATATCACCCCCACTGCACCAAGAGAACCACACCCCAACGCCTTCGCCATGGAAAGGCACCCACTCACCTCACGCAGCCCTTCAACACCACACGCGTCTGCGCCCAAAACCAACAACCTCTGCGGTCCCGTCGCACTTACCAGACGCGCCCTCACAGCCTCTGTCGAGTGCTTTCCCATGATCCCACCCGCACTCGAAATACTACCAATAACTCGACGACAGCTCCTGGGCGAGTTCATGCCAATATTTAAGACACTCGGAGGGCATCATTGGTAAAACCCATACCCGCCATATCACTCGCTCCAATCAACCACCGGGTCCTCCGCCTCCGCATCAATCCCACCGGCAAACGGCCCGCAGCAAGAAAATGACAGAGTGTAGCCAGACCAGCAGCATGCCGCAACCGAACCCTGATAGCGCCAGCAGTTCCCATAGCCAGCCGCAATCCTCAGCAGACCCGGATCGCGGCAGACGCACCCTCATCGCCCAGACAGCACCGTGACACCGTGACCTCCTCCAACCGGCGTATGCAAGTCCCAAGCACAGCCCGCCCCAGACCTACCAACCCGGTGATCCCTTTGCAGCCGGGAATTCGCCGCCACCGCTCTAGTCCCAAACCTTAATCCTCCCGATCGACAGCCGGCTCGTGTTTGTGCCGATCCACGTTCCGTCTCGAGCCGCAGACGAATGGGAGCCACGGTGCGCGTATCACTGGATACAGTCTACTTTCCACATCAGGAAGTGCATTTGGAACGCAATGGAACCACCGCGTCCAGCCCTTTGTATCGAACCATACCACGGCAGTTCGGCAGCCATGAGCCCAGATGCGTGTGGGGGCCCACATCAAGAGCAGCCAGACCAAAAGCGGAAAGCGAAGCACACGATGGGCCTGGAGCGGGGTGCAGGAGTGGGCAGAATGCGTCCAGTATTGAGTAAAGGTATCGTGGAAGTGGACTGTCGTCGCGATTTGGCTGCAGGGCGAGGCCCACCGGAAGTAGGAGGGAGCCACGCACACCCAGAATGTTTACTACTACGCACAATCACACCACCATGTTTTTGTTTCCCCGAGCGGGAATTCACGGAAGCCACCCGTACACAGGAAACAAAAATTGTTGCTGAGTGAAAGCACAGCAAAAAACAAGCAGCCCGCCCCGTTCTATGGCAAAAGTACAGACGTGAAGAAGAAAGAAAAGAAACCCCCAAAGACATCTACATGCGACTCTTTATTAGCGTATTCGCCTGCTGCTCCTGACCTGCCCGCACGTAGCCCTCCCCAGGACTCGGCCACGTATAGTCCCTCCACTCCTCGCCAAACACATCCAAGACCTTTTGATACAAGAACTCCCGCTCAAGTGCGCCGACAACATCCCTCCAAATTTTCACCAGCTCTTCAAGCTCGTGCATATAGCTTGTTCCGGCGACACTAACCCCGACTCTCGGACGAGCAAAGCTCACCTCCCTTGGGGAACCGTCGTCCGCAGACTCCAACAGCGGCCTCACAGTCGTCCCAGCCAGCGCCCCGTCTTTGATCCACCCCTCAATCGAAAACCTCAGGGCGAGTATCTCAAGCCGCCGCTCGCCCTTCTCGCCATATTTCTGCACCTCATTAGCAGCATCAACGCAGCGGTCCCGAAGGGCGTTGGGAGCAGGGTGGAAATCCCCCATGTCGCCCACGGGCACGCCCTGGCTGCGCAGCAAGCCCATTCCCAAGGGCGAGCCGTTGAGCACGCAGTCAACGCCCGCATCGACAAGCCTGTCCAGCGCCTTTGAAAAAAGCAGTGTGTTTTGCAGGGTGTAGTTTGCGTAGCTCATCACCGCATCCAGCGGCTCTCCGGTGCGGTCCTTGATTTGCTGCGCAAGTGTTGCCAGCACATCGGTGGGGAACCCGGAGATGCCAACATATCGGATGAAACCCTGGCCTCTGAGCTCGCGGAGTGTCTGAACCGCCGAGATCACCTCCCATGGCTCAACGAACTCGACGTCGTGGCAAAAGACGACATCGAGGTACTCAGTTCCAAGCCGCTGCAGCGATCGGTCGATTGATTGCCTGATCCATGATGGAGAGTAGTCAAATTTGTCGGCCGCTATGCGCCCGCATTTGGATAGTAGGATGTAGTCGGATCTAGGGACGAGGGATTGAGATTGCAGCGCCTGGCCCAGTAGACTTTCTGCGGGCCCGTAGTAGGGGGATGTATCGAAGGCCCTGATTCCCGAAGAGAGGGCGCGGTGGATGATGGCGGTCGTGGCGAGGGAGTGCGGGTCGGGGTTGTACTGGTGGTTGAAGGTTGCTGTCCCTAGAACTAGCGGAGGTAGGACCTCAGAGAAGGATTTGCGGGTAGTAGAAGCAGAACGAGCCATCTCTGATGATTTCATGTGCCTGCGGGCAGAAATTAGGCAGTTTTATCCTTACGTTGGTGTTCTTTATATAGCGCGGTTCCAAGGCCCTGGAGTGGGGATCGCAATTGGCAGGGAGCGAAAATATATTTGAATGCGGGGCAGACGGGAAGAGACGGAGGAAGAACAGAATGTGGACGGCGAACACGAGGAGGCGATCAATGTGGGGAGGATGAGGAAGCGGAGGTGGAAACGGTAGGCTCTGGGTAGTAGGAAAGCTAGAGCGAGGAGGAGAAGAAGGCAAGTATAAGAATGTCATGGTCATGCTATGTCGTTAGCCTCGAATCAAACTGCCGTCTTCGGGGTCAACAGACGAGAGTGAGCAAGAGTGTCAGTCGAGGGGGCAACGCCACGGGGCGGGGGTCTGAGGCGCGTGGAAGAGGAGGACGAACCTGTGGGGGGGGGGGGTG
>Ga0307515_10001060_pt1 | contig 63082 bp, 30 predicted proteins | sample 17_EM_MG_FD_194513 | JGI IMG/M metagenome (GOLD analysis project Ga0307515, IMG submission 194513) | Populus trichocarpa ectomycorrhiza microbial communities from riparian zone in the Pacific Northwest, United States - 17_EM | ecosystem: Host-associated > Plants > Roots > Unclassified | place... | reverse complement strand
TCACGTGACGGCAACTTGCCTTCGCATATTATAGACCTTATAGGAGAGGTGTCACGGCTACTAAAGCTAGTTAGCGACCTACGACTATAGATCGATAATCTATAGAGGGCTGCTAAGAAAAGGTATGGGACAAGAGGTAGGTAAGTTATGGGACCGATAAGCGGGGTTTATTAGGTCTGTAAGATCTATAAGATCTGTTATATACCTTATATATTAGAGTATTTTATAAGAGTTAGGGAGTGAATTTAAGGACCTACAATCCCTATCTAGATAGTTTCACTTATTATAGTAAATCTTAGAATATAATTAGAGTTAATCTATTAGGCACTTTATTTTATAGTTTAGTTGTACTTACTTTGTTATTAATTGTCTTACCTATATACCCAGCTTATTATTAGATCTTACTATATGTATAGTATAAGGTTCTATTATATATTTATTACTACAGTTATAGTATAATAAGTATTGATACTATGCCTCTTAAAGCACTTGTTGTAATACTATTAAGGGCAATTATCTTATAAAAAATATTAGTATAGTAGAAAGCAGTAGTTTATTAAAATTATAAATAATTATAATAGGGAACTTAAAAGAGATTGTTGATTAAATAAATAATAATACGTAAGTGTTAAATAACAAAGTTAATGAGATTAGAATGACTAAGGTTAAATTACTATCTATTAAATGTTTTAATAGGACTGTTATAGTGACTTAGTTAATTAAGGCACGAGCGCTATAAAGAACGTATACAAGCCTGTACAATTGGATTGTCTATTAACGAGGATATTAAGCTAAGGAGTAGGAGGTGAAAGAGGACACGTCTATATATATATGCTAAGGCTTAACTAAGCCCCTAACTAGATCTGTTATGGGTGCCGTAATATTACCCCCTCCCCCCTTTAAAAAAGCTTGCCCTTAAGCTTTATCCTTAGGTGCTTATATAGTTATTATAGCTATAGGTAGAGCAGTAGTTGTTAGTGGTAATACTATAGGCAGGAGCAGTAGAAGTTGATTATAGTGCTATAGGTAAAGCGGTAAGTGTCGAATTAGATTAACTATAGGCGTAGTAGTAGAAGGTCTAATGGTTTAGCTGCGGGTAAGAGCAGTGACGGTTAAATCGGATATGCTGCAGGCAGGAGTAGCAGGAGTCTATTTAGGTAGTAGTGCGGTACTAGTAGTAGTAACGATAGCGGTCGAGCACAAAGCTCGTCTATTAGTTGGTTGATAGATTATAGGCGTAGTAGTACGATTGTTGGTCAAACTATAGGCAAAGCGGTATAGTTATTTAGTATATATAGTAGTACGGTACTAACAAAAGTTGTGGATCGTAGGCTTAACGGCATAATTGTACGGTTAGTAAGACTGTAGGCGTATTAGTATAGTTGTAGTTAAGTTATAGTAGTAGGTGTAATAGCGCTACTATTATTGGCTTATAGATCGTAGTTATGGCAGTATAATTAATAGTTAGTGGCAGAGTGGTGCCAGCATTAGTAGTTCTAGTAATTTCATTCCTTACAGCTAGTATATAGTACTAGTCTTAGTATCTATTAAAAAGGACTATTTAGGTAGCAGTATAGTGCAAGCGTCCGAAGGAGACGTACAAGCGATTATTATTTGATTGATCGATCGATTAGTAGGCGTACGCATTCAGTTAACAGATATACGCGTTGCTTAGTTAGTTAATAAGTTTATATAGTTAGAGGGAGGTTACCATCTAGTAGGAAGAATTAAATAAAAAGAATTAAAATAAAAATAAAAAACTTATAAGGGTACCTATATAGTATAAAGACTAAGCTTCTTATAACCTAGCCACTATAGGACTTTAGGCCTTACTTTCTATTGGAGTATACTCTCCTACCTTCTTTATTATAGGAGTTAGGCTCTACTAGGACCTAAGATTATAACAGTTTATATCTAACTAAGGGAGCTTAATATAATATTATAGCGACTTAGTTAATTAAGGTATAAGCGGCGTAAAGAATATATACAAGACTATATAATTAAATTATCTATTAATAAGGATATTAAGCTAAGGAGTAGGAGGTAGAAGAGGATATGTCTATATATATATGCTAAGGCTTAACTAAGCCCCTAACTAGATCCGTTATAGGTACTGTAATAAGGACTAGGTTAAAGCTTAAGGGATTCCTATTATAAATAAGGTTTAAAATTATATAGAAGAGTCTTAAAATCGGTATATTAATAGATTAGGTTATATATATAGGATTATTTTTAACTAGAAGAGTATTAGAATAGTTTAAATCCTATTTTATTAAAATTTAGACTAATAGAACATCTATTACTAAGAGGTTAGGTATATATTTATAAGTTAGGATAGGTTTTATAACGGAACCTTATAGGAAATACTATAGTGGTTCTATTAATAGGCTAGGTATATAGGTAAGAGGAGTAAATAACTAATAACTTGTATAACTAAACTGTAGAGTAGTTTACCTAATAGATTAACTCCAATTATATTTTAAGAATTACTATCTTTAATATACCGTTATTAGAGGCTTGGCGGGTTTTAATTAGTCGGTGAAATTGGTCCTAGTCACCTAATTTCTCACGTACTACTTTATTAAATTCGCGACCGACCGACCTTTTTCCTGCCCCTCACTGCTCTCTATCTTCCCCCCTATTTACTACTCCCTATCTACTATAATACTACTCCCTACCTACTGCTTAAATGCCTTCCGATCGTATATTTTGCGCTACCTATAGGTAGTATCGCCCTTCCACTAACTTTATAACGAACCGTTTTAGAGCTGCGTATAAGACCTATAAATCTTACAAGGTTAATCCTTTATTTTCTCCCTCTTTTTACTACCTTTCTAACTCTATATATATATAGGAGAAAAGAAAGGGTCGGTCCTAACGATCTTTAGCGGACCTTCGGCGGCCTATAAACTAGGCTACTTCTACCGCTACTTCCGCTACTACTTCCGCTACTACTTCTCCCTCTACTTCCCGCCTCCTTATACTGCCTATATTAATCTAGCCGCGACCTACTACTATCCGCCCTATTACGGACTAGTTAGATATTAGGCCTATAAATACGGCCTATAATTACTGCGAAGCTTTATACTAGATAGATAAACGGATTAGTTCTATATAGGCTAAAAAGCCATACTTTAAGAGCTGCTATGAGCAAGGCGATGTTATCCTACCTTTATTTAGACCCCCGCTGTAGTATTTATAGACCCTACTATAGTCTTAGGAACGCTTCGTCCGTACGTTTTAGGACTAGCTCCGTTCGTATAACGCGGCTTTAGCTTTTACCTCCATTAACTATACCGTTATAAACTATAGTACTACTTCGGCCGGTATTAACTGCTTCTAGATTTATAGCAAACTATACTACCTTACCGGGCCTATAGAAGCTCCCTCTAGAGCTATACCTCGATATACTTAGCTTTACTTTTATAACCCCGCCTATACTACTAATATCCGGCTATAGACTAATCCGTAGCTTAATACGGACGTTTTATAACGCCTTACTAATATACTATATAAGATTAGTAGTCCGTTTATTACGTTATACTAGACTACTATAGAACGGCTTCGGGCGTAAACTACGTCTACTTTATTATGGATTATTCTTAACCTATAGATAAAGCTAATTTTTAAAGCGGGGGCTAATTAGCGCCGTAAAAATCTACCTACGGCTAATGAGGTTACTGTTGTTATTCCTAACGAGTATAAAAATTCTAGCTACCGCGATATTGTTCTTGCTAACCATAGGCCACCCGGCGAGCCTCTACGTTACCACTATATTAGCCTAACTTACGCTACTTATATGCCGCTACACTACATACTACTCTTCCCTTATGGCGACTATAGCTAGCACTAGGGTATATAGCTCTATAGTAATTCCCGTACCTGCTAGTATAACTAGCTTCCCTAGCGAGCTTATTTTTAGTTTTACCTTTACGTCTATAATAGCTCTAAACTAATACCGTTTACCTTTTACTGGCTATTTTAGTAGTATATAGTTAACGCCTAGGCCCTAAGCGACTAGAATAAGCTTAACTAGATCTGTTCCTATTAGTCTAACCTCTACGCGGACCTATATAACGGTATTACGGATACTATCTCCTATGGAGATGTTAACGCTAATTCTATTAGCCGCCGTGTTATCCTTCCTTTAAGCTACCTAGGTAGCGCCTATTTTATCGGCTAGTGCTACTAAGATACTATAGCTATAATCCGCCGTTACGGCCGTCTAAGCCTATTTATTACTTTTACGGCTAATCCGTAGTAGGATAAAGTTATACGTAAGCTTTTACCTTTTTAAACTACCACTAACCGCCCTAATTTGGTTACCTGTATTTTCCGTATAAAGGTTACCCACCTTCTTACTAAACTTAAGAAAAAGCAGATTTTTAGTAAATTCCTTAGCTATATTTAGACTATTAAATATTAAAAATAGAGCCTACTGTATCTCTACCTTCTTCTCTTTGTATATCCTAAGGACTATAATTTGTTTATAGATCTGGTAGTTATTAACTACGGTCTCTTTTTATAACTACCTTGGTTTACGGCCCCGTAAGTAACCCGCCTACCCTTTAGGTAAAATATAAGCCGTCTCTCTATAATAATCTCCCTTACGTTTTAGAACGTCGGCCTAATCTTCTAGGTAGTATTAAGGATATATATCTGGATTACGGCCTATATTTTATCTAGCGGGTACTTACGGACTATAGTAAAACTCTTACGGATTACTTTCTACCTCCGCTATAGCACCGCTAGAACTTTATAGATGGTAACCCGCTTATTACTATAGAGCTAAATTATAATACTACTAAGGAAGGCCGTCTTTTTACGGAGCTATATTCCTAGCTAAATTCTAACTAGGCTACCTACTTTACTATAGTTACTACCGCTATAGATACGGACCCGTAGGCCGCCTATTTTTTCCTATAGGGCCCTATAAGCACTAGTAAAACCTTTCTCTACCACTATATTTACCACTACTACCGCTTCTACAGCCGCATTATTCTTTATATCGCCTCTTCTGGTATAGCTACCCTTTTACTACCTAGCGGCTAAACTACCTACTCCTGTTTTTATATTCCTATTAATCTATATAAGGAATCCATATATAACGTACCTAAAGACTTCTAGCTGGCACAGTTACTACGCTTTACTACCCTTATAATTTAGGATAAGGTACTAATATAGCATCGCTACTACTTTAAAGCCGTGTACCATATACTTATAGACGTCTGTTCTAACACCTAGGCTCTATTTAGCGGCGTTCCCGTTATTTTAGGCGGTAATTTTACTTAAATCCTACCTATTATAAAACGGGGGACCCGTGCTAATATTATTGCGGCCTATTTACGGTAATCCTTTTTATAGCCTTCCCACTATATTCTATCGCTACGCTAGAATATACGCGTTTTAAAAGGCGAGCTAAATTAGCACTTTACTACCTAGGTCCGTAGTCTTTCTTATAACCCTACTCTTACTAGCCGCATCTAGCTACCTACCGGTATCGCCTAGTTTACCAGTCTACAGCCTTTTTTTTTTTTTAACTTTATTTACCCTCCCGCTCTTTTATAGTAGGCGTATACTAATCTCTATACGTTCTATGGCCGTGCTATCTTAACCGTCCGTAACGATACCGTTACTGCTATTAACGATACTATTCTCCACTCCCTTAATAGCCCTAAGTCTATCTTCTACTCTACGGATACCGTAGAATAGGACGATCCGAATACCAAAAATACTCCCCCCCTAGAGCTTTTACAGAGCATTAACCCTATAGGCCTTCCTCCTATATAGCTCTACCTTAAGATTGGCGCTCTAATAATCCTTTTATAGAACCTACATCCTAAAGAGGGCCTTTATAACGGTACCCGTATAGTTCTTACCTAGATAGACCGTCGCTATCTTAAAGCCTATATTCTTAGCGGCTCCTTCGCTAACTAGCTACGGGTTATCCCGCGAATTAAGCTTACTTCTATAGAGGGCGAGCTGCCGTTTATTATTAGTTAACAGCAGTTTCCTATCCGTTTATCTTTTATAATAACCGTAAATAAGTTACAAGGTTAGTCTTTTAACTTTATAGGCGTTAATTTACGGATGCCGGTTTTTACATATAGTTAGCTCTATATTGCACTATCTTGGGTTACTACTATAAATAGTATTTCGGTACTACTTCCCCTAAATTAAATAGAAACGGATAATATTATATATCTAGAAGTTTTGCTTTCGTAATAAGGGCAGTAGCAGTAGGAGCGGTAGTAGCAGCGGTAGTGGTAGTAATAGTGGTAATAGTAGTACTGGTGCTGTTAATTAAAGAAGAAGACAACGACGACGATAATATAAATAGCTACCACTAATATATATTACGTAATTCATTATATAAATCTATATTATGTAATTGTTACGTAAAGGCTACCTAAGTTAAAATAGCGAAAGGCTACCTAAGTTAAGGTAGTAAGACGCCCCTCGCGTAGTAAGGGGTAGATTAAGTTCCCTCTTAGTAAAGAGAGAACTATCTAGTAGGGACTATAGTCCTTCTTAAATACACATCCGTATACCTAAGAAATCCCTTTACTATATAAGGTATATAAGGTATATAAGGTATATAATATACCTTATAGAGCCTATAGAGCTTATAGAGCTTATTATATAACCTTAGCTACCATTCCTCGTTATATAGTTCTACCAGCTCTATTTTAGACTATACCTTTATTAACTAACTAGCTGCTTCTAACTCCTCTCCTAGTAGTTATAATATTATACTTAAAGCGTCTATAACACTATCTCCCTCCTCTTTATCTTTGTCCTTAAAGATACTACCTATCTTTAGGTTATTTATTAGAGGTATAATATCTACTTAATTAATTTAGTTAATATTATTACTTATTATACCTAAAGCAATTTCTTCTTCTTCTTTACAACGGCATGCTCGCACTATTACTATAATACTATCGCTTAGTGAAATTATATCTCCTTTATATTCTCGCTATATAAAAGAGAGGTTAGTTTATATTATAATCGCGGCTCCTTCTAGTCGCTAGCCTTCCTCTTACTCTAAGTATATAAAATCTAATATACGCTCTTCCTGCAATATTTGTATTATTTCTAATACTAAGTGTACGCGTTCTATTACTCTTAATAGCCTTTAAGTACCCTTATTAATTGCTACTAGGGTTTTAGGTTTAATCTACTACTATAAAGCTTAATAGTGAGCTCGTAAGTACTTTAGATAAGGTATGCTAGTTATAGAAGGCTAAGTTGGAGGCATCTGCTACTTAGCAGTAGGCCCTTAATACTTATCTATCTGCCTCTACTTATCTTCTTTATCTTATAAAAGTTTATAAAAAGGTCTATTTTAAGGAGTAGAAACTTATAGAATAAGGTTTATAGAAATTTAGTAATAAAAGAATAGATCCTTATTAATTAGGGAAGGAAATAACTCTAAGTAATTTAGCGGTCGCTCCTCCTATATCCCCCTTAGATAACTCTTTGTTTAGTAATCCTTTTTAATTAATACTACCTGACTTAATCTCTTCCGATACTCCTATACCTTTCTTATAGCATTCCTTAGGTTATTTAATAGTTCCTAAGTAGTCTTATTATAGCCTATCTACAATACCTCATACTATATTTTGTTATTAATATCCTTATAACCAATAATCCTTAAAACTTACTATTTATCCTCTTCTTGTTCTCTATATATATTGGCCTTATAAACTAGTAGTTTAATATCCCTATATACTAGCTCCAGTATTACAATGTGCTATATAGGGTAAATCTTTATTTTCGCTAGTAAGTTAAATCTATATATAACTTCCGAAATCTTTACTACGACTTTAAATAGTCCTAGTTTAACGTAATCTAACTTTTTACTTAGTTATTAACTTATAAATTTTTTATATAGTAGCTATACTTTATCCCCCTACTTAAGATCTAGTCCCTTAGATCTCCTAAGGTTATAGTACTTAGTTATTTATTCTTATACTATTTTTACTATAAAATAGAGGTCCTTATAAAGATTTATTAGAGTTACTATCCTCTACTTAGCTGCACTACTTATCTTTTTTACTTATCTTAGTAATAATAACGTTCTAGGCTTATACCCATAATTCACCTAAAATAGTAATATCTCTATACCTTCCTGTGGTGTCGCGTTATATATAAACTATATAACTAGTAATAACAATACCTAATTATTCTGTGCATAATTAATATAGTGTCTTAGGTACTATTCTAGTATCTAATTTAATCTTTCTATCTATCTGTCTATCTATAGATAGTATATAGTAGAAGTCACTGCTTTAACTCCTTATTCCGCTAAGAATACCTCCTAAAATACTGCTATAAATCTTAGGTCTCTATCCAATATAATTTTAGCTAGTACTCTATGTCTTATAAATACTTCCTTAACATAGATTCTAGCGACATCCTTTATTAAGATTTCTTCTATATAAGCTATAAAGTATCCCCACTTTATAAGCTTATCTACTATTACTAAGATTATATTATATATCTATCTGGTAATAAGGTCCTTTAATTTTAGTAACTTAATAATAAAGTCCTATAATATAGTTTTCTATAGTCTCTCTAGTGTTTTAACTAGGTATAGTCTTCTATACAGTTTATACCTTACTAGCTTATTTCTTTAGCAATCTAGATATTCTCTTATAACCTTTTATACTATACCCCAAATTCTATTAATAATATACTCTATCTAAAGTCTTAACACTAAGTCTTATACTCTATTATATCCTTATATTATTCCCTTATAGAAGTCTCTAACAAATTCCTCTACAATTCCCCTTAGGATATATATTACCTCTCTTGCTTTATACTAGTCTATATCTAAATCCTTAGCCTATACTTCTTAGATTCTTTTAGTCTAATTACTCTTAAGTAACTCGTAAACCTATAGTTCCTAGGTTGTTACTATCTTTAGATAATTATATATAATTAATCCATCTTCGTCTTTACGTAGTATTGCCCCTAATAGTTTTTTATCGTTCTATAGTTTAGCCTTTCTACTAAGCGCGTCTGCCCTTGCATTTTTATTACCCTTAGTATACTAAATCTTAAAATAGTATTTTATAAGCATTTCTGCCCATCTAACCTATCTTTAATTAAGTTCTTTTATTATTAGGAACCCTATAAGGTTCTTATAGTCCGTTTTAACTATAAATAGTTTCTCTATGCCTTATAAGAATACTCTCTATTCCTTTAGTGCTGTAACTATACCTAATAACTCTTTATTATAGATATTATAGTTTAGCTCTAGTAGTATTATCTTTTAACTATAGTACGCTACTAGGTGCTATACGTCCCGATACTCCTATAGTAAGTATACTCCTAGTATAAAGTCTAATGCATCTATTTCTATAACTATATTTAGTCCTAGTTAATAGATCTTAAGGATTAGATCCTAGGTAAATAGCTCCTTAAGTTTTTTAAATAGTTCCCTTTACTCACTTCCTTATACTTATAGTTCCTCCTTTTTTATAAGCCTTATAAATAGTTCTATATTCTTTAACTATTATATAATAAACCTTCTATAGTAGTTGCAGAACCCTAGAAACAATCTTAACTATATAACATTCTCTAGTTCTTACTAACTTACTATAGCTTTAACTTTCTTTAGGTCCATACTAATATAATTTAGTTTAATAATAAATCTAATAAAATCTATCTTTCTTATAAAGAACTCGTATTTCTTAATTACTACTAACATCTGTTCCTCTTACAGTCTCTTTAAGACCTATTTAATATATTCTTTATATTCTTCCTTTGTTATTAAGTAGATAATAATATTATCAAGATATACCATAATAAATTTATCTAAGTATTCTTCTAATACATTAATAATTCGCTTCTAAAACGTTACTAGTGCGTTTATAAGCCTAAACTATATTACTAATAGCTTATATAGTCCTTCTTTTGACCTAAAGGCTGCCTTCTATTTATTACCTTCTTTAATTCTAATCTAATAGTATACCTACCTTAGATCTATCTTTATAAAGATCTATATATTACCTATCCTATCTTAAATTTCACTAATTAAGGGTAAAGGATATCTATCCTTCTAAGTAATACTATTTAACTATTAGTAGTTAATATATAGTTTACGTTTTCCATTCTTCTTTAGTATGAACAGTACTAGATAACCTACTAATAATTACAATAGTCTTATATATCCCTTTTATAGGTTTTCTTAGACAAACTCCTTAAGTGCTTATAACTTCTCTTCTATTAGCTTATAGATTAAAAAGAACCTTAGACTTATTCCTAGTTCTAATTCTATCTTATAGTCCTATACTATATATTCTAATAGCTTTTTACTTTCTAGGCTCTTGTTACGGGACACCTCTATAACACCTTATACATATCCACCTATTTCCGCCAACTTAGCAATTAGAAGACCGACTACAAGACGGAAATTTGCCGCAATCTACGGCAATCTACCATTCTCCACGGCAATCTGCCGCATTCTGCCATATTCTACCAAGTCTACTAAATTCTGCTAAGTTCTGCTAGGGCCGCTGCCTAAATCCTATTCTGCCCCGTATACGTATTAACTAAGCAACTAAGTTAACGATATATACCCTTTCTCCCAATCTCCTTACCTTCTTTCCTTATGTAGCGTCTTAACTTTATTATACAGTTTATATACGTAGCTTAATAATATCTACTTTGCTATATATTATCGTCGCTTATACCTACTCCATAACACTACATTACGTTAAACTTATACTACCTTACTCTGCCTAATATATAGGATAACCTAGAAGCCCCTATATCTATAACTAACTTATATAATATATTTACCGAATAAATAAAGAGCCTATAGTAGGCCTTTATAGACGCCCTTACTAAATAAGAAGCTTAATACTAGGAAATAATCGGATCTCTTAGAAAAGAAATTAAAAAGATCCGTCGTAACCCACCGTCTACCACACCGTTACCCCTACCTATCCCTACGAGTATTAACCTATAAGTACTAAATAGAAGAAACGCGTTTAGGACTAGCTCCTTAACCCTAAATTTACTAACTAGCGTCCCTATAGAGAAGCTAACTAAATATCTCCTTAATCCTTCTACCTACTTAGGTAAAAGGAGCAAACTACGCTTTTTCCTTAATTAACTTAAAAATAAGCTAAACGGCAATATTAATCGCTACGCCACCCCTAATAGCTAACTACGTTATACTATAAGCCGTTTAACAGGAGATACCGTAGAAACTATACACCCGTTTTAACTAAGCACTATAGAGGAACTAGTTACTATACTAGAAGTATCTTATAGTAACCCTAATTAAATTACTACGGTATAAAGAAAACTAAATAAGATAATATAAGGCTCTAAGAGCTTCCCGTTATACTTCGCTAAATTCTACTACTATATTAAAGAGACTAGATAGAACGAACCCGCCTTAATTAACTACTTAGTTAAATCCTTAAACTCTAAACTAAAGGCCTCCCTTATAGGAGTTAAGCTGCTAAATATCCTTACTGCCTACGCTAATATTATTAACAGCCTATATAACGATATACTACGCTTTACTCCAAAATATACGCTATAATACTCTACCCCCTAGCCGCCTAGGACCCGCAAGGACCCTAACGCTATAGATATTAACGCTAAATCCCTCTCTTACGCCCCGAAAGGATCTACTAAATAAGAACAACGCATTAAATATAGCCTTTATTTTAAGTACGGAAGCGACGCTTATATCTTAAGTTACTACTCTATCCCCCTACCTAAAATAAATATTTAAATAATTAGTATAGGTAGTATACCGCTGTCCTAATTATATAAAAGAACAACTAGTATAAGCAACTAATTGTCTCTATTAAGCCCTATCTACTAACCCTAATTATTATCTAATTCCAGCTTAGTATTTAGTAAGTACTACCTATAAGGATAAAGCTATAACTAATATACTATAAGAACTCCGCCCTAATTATCTTTAAAAGGAAGGTCCTAGAGCCAAGTCGCTCTCTAGGACGGCTCTGCTATAAGATTTTATTAAACGTATTTAATATTACAAACTCTAACTCTTAGGACTATAGTATAACTACTAACTACCGTCTTTAGTAGAATAGTTAATAAGCTAATACTTAAATCCTAATTAATATAGGAGCTAGCGGTATAGGATTTATTAATAAGATCTTTATATAAGATAATAGTTTTACCCTAACCCCTCTTAACCGATATATTAATATATTTAGATTTAATAGCAAACGTACTATCTTAGGCCGTATTACCTATATAGTAACCCTAAGACTCTAATACCTAAACCACGAAGAACTAATTAAGCTTTTTATTACTACCTTAAGTTACCTAGTAATTCTTAGATAACTCTAGATAAAGCTATATAAGGTAGTTATCGATTAGGATAACCTTAAGCTTCTATTTACTGCCCTATATTATAAGTAGGAATGCTCTATAATATACCGTCCTAACCTTAAACTAAAATCTAGGAAATCTACCAAGATCTACTAGCCTAAGATTTCTACTAATATCCACCCTATACCCGAAGAATCTACTAAATTCCACCGACGTAAGATTTCTACTAATATCTATTAAGGACCTAGGAATTCCACCAAATTCTACTATAAGATTTCCGCTAATGTCTACTAAGGACTTAAAAATTATATCAAACCCTACAAACTAACCCTAACTACCGTACCGCCCCGAACTAAGTAGAAGCTTAAGCTTAGCACATAAAAGTATTGACGGTAACTTACCTCGCGTGACGGTAACTTGCCTATATTCCCAACACTAGCAACTCTTCTTTTATAGTTGCTATCTATATATATATACCGCTTGACTAGCGTAATAAATATTAATCCTTTTTACTTACTATTGCTATTATAATATAAGTCTTGCTATCCTAAAATTTGCCTCTTAGTACGTGGTGCTTTCTTACTTAGGAGTTATAGGAGGGCCGCTAAGGCGCTAGTAGTAAGTAAGCTAATAGCAATTTTCTATCCCGGAGATAGAAAATCCTAATTAGCTAGTTTAAGTTAGGGTTTACAGAATATTATACTCCTACTCCCTTTTAACTTAACCTTTAACTTATATATATAGAGTATTTATATTAATAAACGTCTCTAGTGCCTTGTTTAGGTTTGCCTTTATTATTACATCTATTAGGTTATCTTAGCTATTAATCTATTAAATTTTAAAGAGTTCTTAACGCTTATAGGATTACTAAAGTACTATAATATTAATTATTAGACGCTTCTCCTTTATAGTATTAAGCTTAACTAAATACTTATAGAAGGAATATAAGTTGGTGTATACAATTATAGGAATAGCAGGAAGTTTAAGTTAATCTATAATTATCTTTAGGGTAGTTCTAATTGTAATTGCTATGTTAACTCCGCTAACCATTCTATATATCTCTAACGCTAGAACGCTTTAAGTAACGCGCTTACTTTTAGTTAAGCTCTAGTAAATAAGATTGCTATAGATTATAAAGTTATTCTCTCTAGTAGATTTATTTACGATAATAATCTTATATCCTAGCTGGGAGCTAAAATCTTTATTATTTATAAACGATCTATTAATAAATACGAAGAGCTTAGTAGTGGGAAGATTAATAGGTATATAGAGTAGTCCCCAATTAAGATAGTTTATTTACCAAAAAAGACGTTTATTAAGGGTAAGAATATTATCCTTAGTTAGTTCCTAGTATTAGGCGGTAATAGAGAGATTAAATAAAGCCTTAGGTTAATAGATAGAAGTAATATACGCTTCGCGAGCGCGTTACTCTATATATCTTTACTTTAGAGAATTAACGTTAATAATATTAATCTTCTTACCTTAACCTTTCTGGCGTAAAGTAATAGAATCCTTATTTAGGGCGAGGATATATTTATTAAAGAGTAATAGTGTTATTAAATTAGGCTTTTCTTTTAGCTTTGCTATAAGATTTACCTTTACTAGCTTATCTTCTTTAAGAGCTAAGAACTGGTTGTTTTCTATAATAATTATATTATTAGTTTATATGCCGATAATTCTAAATAGAGTTCCTATAGTTGTAATAAGAAAGCAGGGATTAAATATAGAAGTAGTTATTAAAAGCTTCTCTTTATAATGCTTGCTGTAGGTAGCCTACTAGTAAGTTTCTACCTCTGCGATTCTATATAATGGCTTAAGCATAACTATAATTATATCTTTAGGATACTAGTAGCGAATTTACTCTAGAAGGTATGCTAATATTAAGCGCTAAAGGTACGTCTCTAATTGGGTGTAGGCTTAAGTAATATCTTATAAATAAACCGCTATTCTATTCTTTATTAAGGAGGGAGCTAGCGTAATAATAACTTACTAACTAGCTTATTAAATTATAAGAGATTGCGTAAGAATTACCTCCTTACTATTATTATTATAACCTTAGATAATAAGCCTTAATTTCTTAAATAGGGCGTTAATAGCTTTGCCTTTAATCTCGTTAACTATTCTTAACTTAAAGATATAAACTTTATTAAACTTAGTAGGGTTATACTTCTTAAATTTAAAGACTCCTCTTGTAATAAGACTATTAATCTCTTACTTATTGGATGCTTAGAAAGGAGCTCTAGGAGTTATAATACAACCTTTTTTTAGAGCTGTTTTGCGAGCTTAAAGTTAGCCTTCTCCTTAGCTATTATAAAGGCCATTAATAACTTAACTCTATTCTTAATAGCGGCAACAAATTACTCTTTAAAATTAATAAGATATTAGCGATTTTATAATTCCTTTAGGTAACTTCTGCCGCGTTATAGTTACGGAACCTCTACTACAATTATATTAGAATTATAGTCGCCTTCTAGAGCACGTTAATCGTGGTTCTCCTTTAAGGCATCCTATAAAGGCTTAGAACTATTATCTTTATAGTAAGGCTTAATAATGGTTAAATAGAATTAAGTGGGCCTATAAGGCATTTAAATAGTATAAGTTTAACTATTAATTATAATAAGTTAATGTAGGCCTAACTACCCTTCCTTTTTACGCTATACGCGTACCTTAGACTAGAGTAGCAGATTAAGCGTAGTTAAGGTATTTAGGCTATTTCTTATTCCTAGTGCGTTATTAACCTAGCGTATAGCGTAGAGATGTTATACCTCCTTTATTGCCTTATAAATAGCCTTAGCTTATTATATAATAGAAGGAAATAGTAGAGAATTATTAGTTATTTAAGGGTAGGCGTTAAAGACTAGTAATATAGGTATAAGTCCATCCGGGCTAGCGGAATTGTTAATAGCTTTAATAGCTATTTATAAGGTAAGTTCTTTACTAGCATCCTCTAGTTTTAAAGAGATAATCTTATATACGCGGCGTAATAGCGCGTAATATTGCTCTACTTTTTTAATACTATTATATGCCTTAATAGGGACTTCCTTAAGCTTAATTGCTATTGCCTTTATCTATTATTAAAACTTTATAAATAACAAGTTCTTTCCTATATTATAGATAATTTAATTAGGGGGTCCTAGGTAGATATTAATCTAGTATAATTAAAGGGTATCCTATACATTTCTAGCTAATATATCCTTTAAAAAAACGTACGGCTTAGAAGGAAGTTAAGAAGTTAATAACTTAGAGTATTAGCTTGCCGCTAAGATATATAACGTTAACAATAATATAAAAGTTAAAGTTATAGTTATTTTTAAGGGTGAACTTAAATCGGCTAGGGGACTTTTAGTTTATTTAGTAGTAGTAGCAGTACTTTATAAGATGCTTAATTGCCTTAATCTTAACTTTATAACCTACTTGCTAAAAAACCCTAAGCAATTAATAAACTAATAAGTGACTAAAACGGCGGTATAGTTAGCGTAACTCTAACTTAGTTAAATAGCTTTAAGTTATAGAGAACGCATATATAAAGTATATGCTTATAGTAGACAAAGCACGCGCCGCTGTAGTAGTAGCAGGTAGAAGGCGTATATAAATCTAGAGCCGCATACCTATAGCATATGCTAACCTTATATAGCCCCAGCTGTGACTATTTAAGATAACACGAGTAGGTGCCAGAAAGGCTTTACGCAAAGAGTGCGCATATACTAAGCGTAAACTAAATCTACCTAACCCTGCCTCCGCACTGTCTACTGTTAACTCTATAGTATAGGTTATATATCCACACCTTATATATAGCATATACTAATAATAAACATAGCTGCAACATTGTAGTAAACGGCACGTAGATATGCGGCCGAGTCTTTATGGCCTAGCCTAGCGTATATTCCGCATATATATAGCATCTACGTCCCACTAATAGAGTTATAGTACCGCCGCCATGTCCGCAACGAGTACAGCGGTGCCTATATATATTACTATACAGTTTACTAAAGGCATATACTTACCATATATAGTAACTAACCCTCCTACTACTAACACGTCGGCTACGGAGTTAATTACGGGGGAGAAGTATATGCCTAGTATATGCTACGTATATGCAACGCTAATACAACGCAGCGCCCTAAAGCGTTTCGTTCTCTCTAGTGGCTAGCGGGATGCCAGGTACCTGCATAAGTCCAGGTAGGTTATATATATACACTATATATACAGTACTAACACTGCACATAGCTATAGCCCTTTAGGGTTAAGAATTTTAGAGTATATAAACGCCTGCACTTTAATTGCGTATACTTACTCTATACTTAGTATATATCTAGCCTAAGCTAACTAGATGCAGTGCTTAAGACTAGGGGTTTACCACCCGATTTGGCAGGCAATTCTATTATAAGGTAAGAGCACTAGTGTCGCTTCTATATATACGCACTATACCCCAATATATCTATCTATCTATCTATATATATACTTATTTTTTCTAAGTTTAATTTTAGACCCAAGGGTGCTTATAGGCCTAAGGGTAGCGTATATAAGGAATAAGCACGGCTACTACTAGGACTACTGCCCGATTTGGAAACGAACACTTATCTTTATATCTAGGAGACTAGCAAAGTCTAACTTTATATAGGCCCTGTATATATATTACTAAAACTACCACTTAGTTATATTACTAGCTTATACGCGTATACACTTCGCATATATAAACCCCTATTATCTTCTACTAACTATAGGTTAACGCGTGCTTATACTAGGCGTATACTAATAAGAGAGAAATAGCGCGTCGGCCCGTCTACTCCCTCTACTGGCTTAAAACGTAGGGTTAGTATTTTATCTGCATATATTTAGCATACGCTAACCATATATACAGCGCGGCCTAACCCCGCCAGGCGACCGTAAGGAGTCCCCCTTACCGTCCACCCGCCGCTAAAGAGGTAAGCTTGTCTTATATATACCCCATATATACACAGCTAATATTTAGCACTAGTAAGTAAAAAGCTAACGAGCTGTCGTAGTAGAGGTGAGAGCTTTAGTAAGTTTAGTTCCTTCCGTTGCGTATATTATGCTTATACTCTATATAAGCCGCAGGCGGAACCCACCACTTAACTCGCCTTTACCGCGCAAGTCCTAAGCTATAAGTCCTAGCATATACTAGGCCTATACGCTGCGTATGCAGTATATAGTATGCATTATGCACGGTCGGAGTTTTATTAGGGTTTATTTAGTAGGTAGGCTAGGTATATGCCCAATATAGGGCACGGGGCGATAGGCCTATATTAATTAATTCTTTATTCGTTATAGAACTCTATATAATACTTTCTATGCATATACTGTGCATATACGCCCTATATACTAACATTATGCTCCTATACCCACTTCTTAAGCTCTGTTAGTTCTTTTGCTTTATTATATACGTCTTTAGCTTATTTTAATTCGTTAATTCGTTACTCTATATTTTCCATACGTAGTATATATACCTCCTTTTCTAGCTCCTCTATAGATAGGTAAGACCTATGCCTCTTACCCGTAGTCCGGGGTGTTTGACTTCGCGATAGTAGTGGTGGCATCTCCGCTGTATATGCGGTAGATACGCGTAACATATCCAATACTAATGCAATATTGTTATCTACTGTACTTATCTGCGAAATAATCTGGCCACTAGATATAGTAGGCTTAGGGGTATTAAATAGATTCTGAGGATTTTAAGGAAGATTTAGGCTAGGATTTCTAGCTCGCCGCTTAGCTAATTTCTGCTATTTCTACGCTGCTTAAGCTTAGTATATACTTTATATATGCTTTATATATATATACATTATTTCTATAGCTATACTACTATCCGCTTTAAGTTACTCTAATTTTTCTATGTATTATCTATTCCCGTCTCTTTATATAGCTCTTATAGATTAAATATTTCTTATATACGAAGTTTAAGCCTATACTAAAATATTAGAATATGTAGAGTATATATAAAGCATATACCGTTACTGTAGTACTATAGTAAGCACGTATAACTTTCGACCGGTAAAGTTATTATCTTAAAAGTGACTACTTTTACTAATTCCAGTATGCTTTTATGCATACGCCCACCACTCGTAAGAAACCTTTAACTTTTCCTTTATAAGCCCGGCTAGTATCCATAGTTTCTTCTTATTGTTTATCTAAGACGTAAGCTCCGGATGCAGTGTGTATATGCTTTATATACGCGCTGTTAGTTTCTGCTCTGTCTCTGCTTCCTATATCTACTCTATAATATATCTTGCTTTATAAGTTTAAAAGCGCTTTATAAAGTTTTGTTTAACGTATACTAGGCAAAATACAAGCATATACTAAAGGTGTTTGTCCCATTTACGGAATAGGTTAATTATATATAGGTAATCTCCAAAGCCTATATTATAAAGCATATATAGAGCGTATACTTACCGCTAGCTTATTTCTTACATATATTAACTATAGCAGTGCGAAGTCTAGTTCCGTAAATATATGTAAATTGTATAAATAATCGAGCAGTATTACCTAAAACCTTAAATACTAGCTAAAATATCTTTACGTACGCAGCACGTATTTCTAGGTTAAGAAAGGCGTATACCTACACCTTAATTCCTATAAGTGTTTAGCTTATACATAGTATATATATGGCATAGGGTATACATACGTTTGGAATTCTCGTCCTATCCTGCAATTAAGAATAGATTCGTTTTGCCTTAAACCATCTTAAATAATAGGTCTATTTCGATACATATTACGCGTTAAAATGCTTTAGCTTGTATATACGTACAACATACGATAAGGAAATGCTCGTCGTCGAAGTTATAAATTGCCCGAATCCATTGCTCGGTATTCTCTTTATATTAATTAATAGAGAACTCGCGTAGTACACCTACTACGCTTAGCCTCTGCATATACTTAGCGTGTATTTAACCTATACTCACCTATATATACCGTCCCCTTTAGGAATTATAGCATCCTTTCCTTCCGAATTAGAGCAGTAATTTAATCCTTAATATTAAGACTACTATATACGGCACGTAGTGTCTACGTTTTATACTTCCTATATAAAATATAGTACTGCGGCGATAGGATAAATCGACCTATATAATAGTAAGTAGTTTTATTTATATATACTATATATATACGGAGTATACGTATAGTAAGGCTTAGGACATCCACTTGCTTTATTGCTTTAACTACATTATTAGCAAGGTCAATTGGTAGCTTTATTGGATATAGTGGATAATATATATAAGAATTTCGTGTAATAAGGCAAATATAAGGATACTATGCCATATTAACAGGAATATAACAGTCTAACTATATACTATATATTCGGCCTACTACCCTACCTTAGCCTTACGGGTGGTTAAATCCTACGTCGGCTTAGCATATATATAGCGTATGCACGATATATACATTACATACTATAATATTTTCGCTTTAACGTTATATGTCTAATATAGGTACATTCTTGTTTAACTTCCTAAACTTTATATTTAATAAGTAACTAAAGGTATCGAATATCTACCCGGGCAGTTGTTAATAATAAAGGCCAGGCAGTATACTATGGTTTAGTATTACTGCTGCTAGAATAACCAATAAACTCTACCTGTATATAATAAGCATATATTGCGCATACGCCGGATATATATATACTCTATGCCGAAAAAACATCGTTAGTCTGCTTTCACTATATACACGTTCTTATGTACTAGGGTAGATATATTACCGCCATAATTATAAAACACTATAGTAGTAGCTGTATATTATAAGTATATACCTAATATATATAGATAATACTTACTTCTTTATGCTTTACTTAAGCATTTTATTAATCTCTACTACCTAGTATGGACGACTACTACGCTTTCGGAGGTCGTTAATTAATTTAAGCTTAACCCTATTATATGCTAAGCATATACGGAGCATATCCTTATAGGCGTACTCGCAGTGTCTAATACCGCTACATTTAAACGCTTGGTGGAATGCTTTTTTACTCTCCCGATTGTTTTTACCAAAAAGCTGTAGTTGTGTAATCCTAGGGCTACCAGTTTAATAGAATGAGAATTAAATCTGCTAGATGTATAAATATAGTATATACTTTGCATGTATATTGCTTACCTTTAATATATACCGATTAATAACCTTACGTACTGTTTTTTTATCTATATCTATAGATAGCAGAGGTATTGCTTTATAGATAAAGTATGCAATTCCTTCTTTCCTAGTTGCTAGATATTCTAGCATTATAATATAGTCTATTACCTCTTAGATAATAACTTAATGCTTACCGTTAAAGCTAATAAGTGCTCTATAGTCTCGGAGTGTTCCCTAGCTATTCTAAGTATATACATAGCTTATATACAAAGTTGGATATAGTTTTACTTTAGAGAGACCCATATAAAATAGAAGCCGCTGTTACATACTATCTTAACCCTCGCCCTCCTTATCCTCCTCCTTACCCTCTTTATCTTTAATACCCTCTCCGCCGATTATATTATCTTAAGAACTATCGTCTTTATATTCAATATTAGGTAAGCTCTGGAATGCCTATATATACTTAGCATATGCGTAGCATATAGTTGTGTATACTAACTAGTAGGCCATTTAACCATCCTGCTATACTCTCGTTTGCTTTAGTATAGTTTTTACTTATTATTTATATACTGTAACACGCGTAAATATATATATATGTGTGTGTGTGTATATGTATATATATATGTCCTGTGTGCCTACGTATACGTAGTATATACCCTAGATATTTTGGTTTATACGGTCGCTTAAGTTAAATATAGCTACCAATGCGTGTTCTGTATAGGTAAAAGTGTGACCCTGCCGACCTTTTTCCGGCGCTCCATCGGTGACCCCGTTCAGCTTTCGCCGACCCCCATTAGTAACCCTGTTTAACTTTTCTATAACCCTACTCAGCTGCACCCCGCCTTTAGCTCGTTAAAGATATTTAACTTTATAATAGAATAGAGCGTAGATTAGTTATTAAGAACAGTAACGGTTTGTATACTATCTACCTTACCATACTTAGTAAAGTATTGGTTAGGTAAGTAGTCCTTAATTTCTATATCTATAAGGAGCTATTTAGCCTTATTAACTTTGCCCTTAAGATCTTTTATACCTTTATATTGAACTAGGAAGCTTTAGAAGTAGGCTATAGTAACCTTATAATTTCTAACATTTCTTATACTCTAGCGAAACTTATTATATGCCTCTTTTCGTTTATTAAGAGAATGCCTAGTTAACTAGCAATTTGGTTTCTTATAAACGTAGTATTTCTTTTAGTAATTACTTTAGAATAAACCTCTATAAGGACCTCCACAATTACCTTATAGTTAACGTTAATTATACCCTTTTCCATATTCCCTACTACGGCTACTATATATTTGGTTAGTCTAGTTATAATTATATTAGTTAGGAATACTTAGTTGGGTAGGGTTTTTAGTATAGAACTATTAAGATTCTTATATTTATATCGCAGTATCTATAGCGGAGTATGGCTTAGTATATACTCCTTTAAACGTATTTATAGGTTTATATAGCGCTAAATTACACTTAGGAACGCTATAGCAGGCTAAGATAACCTAGCCCCTTAGGCTGTTTTTATTTTAGTAAGTTTTAGTAAGGCCATATTGGATTTTCTAGAGTTTATTAAAGAGTAGTTAAAGGCACTCTAAATAAGTCTTTATTAAGTTAGAAGCGATAACTCTTTAGAATATAATCTCCTACTATTTAGATATATAAAGCTAGCAATTTTCATTAGTCTTAAAGTGGGCTCTAGTAAGCTAAAGCATTATATTAAAGCTATAGTTTCTACCCGCAATATAGTTATAGTAAAATATTACTGCCTGTCCCTTTAATATAATAGAGAAAGCGTAATAGTACTAGTGGCCTTAAATTCTAACTTTATTGCAACAGTTATAAAAGACCTATAGTTTTATTCCGAGTATATTATATAGTTCTCCTCTAAACTTCTTCTCTTCGTCCAAATATACCTTTATTAGATTTGTAACTTCTTATAGTAGAGGCTCACCGGTTAGTTAGGATAGAGAAGTTAAAGGCAGCGGAGGAGGTAGAGGAAAAGCACCTTTAGGTAGGAGGGTACCTCCTAGTAGGAGAGCACCTTTAGGTAGGGGATTAGCGTTCTAGGAGTTTTAATATAAATTAAAGTTGCCTTCTAAAGAATATAGGTTAGTTTTAGGTTTCCGTAGTTAACGTATAATTTTAGCTTCCGTCTATACTGGTTCTTTTATGCTAACAATAACGGCCTAAATATTACTAGCAATTGGGTTACCGTTCTTAGTAATATATACCCTATTTTTACAGAGGAAGTCTTAAAAATCCTAAATAATATTAATATTGCTAAGTGCCTAGGTATTAGCAGTCTATTCTATAAAATCCTCCCTAAAATACTCCTATAGTTGTAAATCGGCGTAGTATTTATTTTGGTAGAATATAATATAGTATAGGAGAAAGCCGTTAACCCGTTTTATGGTATAAGTTATTATATTAAAGACGAATTCGTCCCAATCTTTATTAATAAGTTTTGCGTTCTTAGCTACCCTTAGTAATAAGGAGTCTTTCTAGTCGTTTAGAATAGCCATAGCTATGCTTTTCGAGAAAGGGAGGTGTTATTAGTATAGGGATTGTCATTTAGTACGCGTTTATAATAAGAATCTGCGATTATAGGGCTTAGGACTAGTTCTAGCCTTAAATCGCGAAGACTTATAAAGCGTGTTATTCTATATAATAGACGTAAGAATCTGTAATCTAGGAAAGGCTTAGGACTAGTTCTAGCCTTTTAGATCCTTAGATTTGTAGAAGAGTTTTATTTAAGGTTTAGGACCAGTTCTAACCTTAAAAGACAGCTTCCTCTAGTACGAGTAGTACTAGTATATGGCTTATTTCTTTTTAGTGGAATACCTAGCTATTCTATAGTATAATAGTAAAGTTAATTACTAATTAGTGTTAGTAATATAAGGTGATATTATATATCTATAAGTTATAGGTAGTATAATGATTATTATTCTGTATTCTCTTACTTAAGAAAGGGCGAGGAGTTTAAGGCTCCTCGCTACGCTAGCGCCGCGGCGACACGTAATGGCAGCTTGCCTCACGTGACGGCAACTTGCCTTATATAATAGTAACTTGCCTATATTCCTAATATATATAGACTTCCTAATTTAATAATATCTAACTATAAAAGCTAGTTTGTTTTAGACTTCTAGTAAGCCCTATATAAATAATTAAGTATATAAATATAACTTTTAACTATATTTTATCTAGAGATAAACGGTTAAACTAAAATTATAAACGTAATTATAAAATAATACTTATAAATATACTACTCCTACCTATAAGATAACTGGGAAAAGTAGCTACCTTTAGCTAAGTTTATTATAAATAATATAAGAAACGAATTAATAGGTGTAACGCTATTCTACGCAACCTATAAATAAGACCCTTAACTTAGATTTAAACAATAACCCGAAATTAATATAATAGGACCTATAATTAAAAGGATTTAACTAATTAACGCATATAACTTTACTAATGAAATAAAGTAGTTAACAGAACTATTATGAAGTAAATTAGCGTACGCTTAAATAGTATAGGAATAGTATATAAATAAAGGATAAGCTCCCACGTGGGACTTTAAGGAGGGCGATATAGTTTACCTAAATATATAAAACCTAAAGACTTAACAACCCTTAAAGAAACTTAATTAGAAGTTTATAGGCCTATACTAAATTAAAAAGAGACTAAGCCTATATACTTATAAGCTTAAATTACTAACTAAGATAAAAATATATCTAATGTTTTATATAAGCTTACTATAACCTTTAAAGGGTAAACCTATAACTTATAAAGTGCCGCCGCTACCTTTTATAATTATTAAAAACGGTAATAGTTTTTACTTTATTAACTTAATTAATAATATATAATAGAAAATATAATTTAAATAATTTAAACACCTTATTAAGTGGGAAGGATATAAAATATAAACTTAGGAAACCTATAACTAGATTAAAACCAACGCGCCTTCCCTAGTAAAAGAATTCTATAAAGACTATCCTTTATAGCCTACTTTAACTAAATAAATATAATATAAAGGCAAACGACTATTACCTAACACAAATATATAAAATATAATAGTAGGAAGCTTAAAATTAAAAAGAACTTAAAATATATTATAATATTTATAATATAATTACGTAACATATAAAATATTAAGGAACTTTAACTGCTAGTTAAATTATCTAATTAGTTAGATTTGCCTTACTAAGACCTACTATAAAGATATTAGTTTTACTTACTGCCTTAACTAAGCTAATAGTAATTTTCTATTTTAGGGATAGAAAATCCTAATTAGCCTATTTAACAATAGAATTAGTAAAACTTTATACTGCTACCTAATGTAACTATATAAACGCGATAAGTAATAAGTCTTAACTAAATTAAATTATTTTAAACCTTTAGCTAAAAGGGGGGGTACTATAATAGGACTAGCCTAGTTATAGTAGGAATGTCTTAGTAAAATACTTAATAGATAAATTCTAATACTTTATCTAAATTCTGCCGAATTTTACTAGCTTAGTTAACTTTTACTAAGTTTTACTAGATCTATTAAATTCTACTAAAGTCTGTTAAAGACTGCGTGTATATATGCGCACGCATCGACTATTAAGCTCCTAACTATTTAATTATATAATTCTCTTGTTATTCCTTTCTCTTCTTTACGCAACGTCTTGTTCTTAGCAAGAGCTATATACCCTTAGATTTAGATAGAATTTATATTATTCCTTTAAATCTTCCTTAAAGTCTCTTTGCGCCCTTATACAGCCTTCTAATTAATAGATTAGAATGGATTTGAGGTTAATTTGACCCTTAAAGCTTTAGATCTATACCTAACTCAAATTATAGCTGAGGGGAATAGAGCCCTAAGGAATTAGTCTATAAGGGGGTCTTTTATCCCTTACTAGGAGCTCTTAGGGGTACCTTTAGCTAAGCCTTTAGCACCTGCTTATAAGCTCCTCGGGCTTATAGCCCTTTTCTCCTCTTTATCGGTTCGTCTCTTTACGAGGGTATTACCTAACCCTACTCTTTACTATATATTGGTAGGGGGGGGTACTTGGGCAGCCCCTTTGAACTCAGCGACGTGTCACGTGACAGCGCGCGGGCCATCTTGTAGATATCTTCTCAGGCGATTAAGCCCCTGAGATTCTTCTATATAGAGCATCATATATATCATTCCCATTAGCCTGCTCAGCGTCTAACACCATATTATCCTCTTCCATCGACTCTCCTGTGGCTTATACTCGGCTTACCTACTCCCTACTATACACCCTAGCAATATGCCTTACACAGTCCGCGATACGAGGCCAATCGGCACTCTAGCGGCCCCACCGCTAACTCGTTGTCTGTTAAATAGTATATTAGCTATATAATCTAGGACACCTACTTATCCCATCTTATTGTCGCTGCCCCTACTATTACTACTTGACATCTATACTTACTAACGTAGTATTATCCCATGCGCTGTTAAGAAAGGCGTACGCACAAGCGAACTAACCAGAGTCTCTAGATTGAATCGAGTCTTAGCGAAATGAAGCCGTGAATTTAATTAACGAATTAAGGCTCTAAATCACTATAATAAAGTTCAAACTTGATATATAATTGGCTTTATTGTGTCCTAACTAGGCTAAGGTGTTTCTGCTAGCAGGGCCCTTCTTTATAGAGGGGTATATTGCATAAAGCACAGCCGAATTGAGTCCTCGAAGGAGCGTGTTCGCGCATAGGCCTCTTTTAGCGTTCGCCTTAACAGCGTATAGGATAATCCCTTCCTTTCCTAACGCCGTAATAGACCGATATCTATTAGTTTACCTACTTTTACTATCTAATAATGTTATCCTTACTCCTAAATCGATTAATCCTAAAGCCGATGGCATAAAGGAGCTACTAGAGTTTAAGTTATAGGGCTAGAATTATATCTACTATAATGCCTTAATAAAGAAGCTAAAGTATATAAAGTAATATACTTTACTAATATAGCTATAGGGTAAGGATTTACAGTTAAAGGATAGTAGTATCTTAGCGACGTTTTATTACTATTATATCTATAAGAAGTTACCTATTATTACAATACTAGTAGATCGTGGCAGATTACGGCAGAACTTAGTAGATCGCTATAGTTACGTAACTAAAGGACCATATATAAACTCTACTTTGAGTAGAGTTTCTCTTTTTCTCTTTTTCTTTCTCTAGCTTTAGGTCCTCGTTAATAGGATAAATCCTTTCTCACTTCAATTCTATTCCGGTCTGCTGTCGGTTTAGTCCGAAATGGCTTTATACTGGACACCTATTCTGACTTCCAAAGTTCACAGAAGGTATGTATTGTATCGTTAACCATCGGGGATCGAACTTCCCTTTCCCTTGTGGTCCTGGGCAGAATGGATAGGAGAGATCGAATATATCTATCCTCGGAACATAGAAGCTAGAATAAGGCCGGAGACTAGATTCTATATAATTAATTATAAAGGTTCTCCAATCCCAATCCGTGCAAATTTAGTCACATCTAAGCTAATATCGCCATCGCCCGAAAGCTTTACCGCGGATTGGAAGCTACGCAGTATGTGGAAACCTAAGGGTGCACCTGTAAACATCAGCCGTTTAGATGCGCTAGTACAGGAGTCTTGTTACTAGCCTAGACCCTATCTAGCTTTCTACTCTAGCTGCGCTTTTCTCCCCATAATTGAACGAAATGATAGTCTATCTGTTAATGGAAATCAGACCAATCCTACTCGTCAGTAATTTATCGCTGGGGAAAGTAACGGCTGGATTAGTATTGATGCGGAATAGATGGTAAACAATCCCGCTCGAACCTATGAGTTTGTTATAATATTACGCGGCGCACGCAGCGTAGAGGATAATTGGGCCGACTTAGGCATGCTTAATATGCTCAATATGATGCTTATTGAGCGGTGTAATGGAATGGCATATCGCGTGGGCGTTAGTTTGGTTTCTGAAGCGGTCTGGGCCGCAGTGATATAATTGGTCTGGTTTGCTTATTGGTTAGTTAGTTGGAAATTGCCTTAAAATCGCAACCGGTTCGGAGCTTTAATTGGCTTGTAGCTAGTTAGTTTTAAAGCTCTCTAATTAACCGGGTAACCAGCTAAACCAGTAGAGTTAGTATAGGCCTTTAGCGGTGATGATTTAGGTAAGAGTATACGCCATATAACGTGTTCGGCAAGCAAGTGGCCACTGCAAGCATGTGGCCACCCCAAAAAACTTACCAAAAAACCCAAAAATGGATTTTTAGTATCTTAACAACAGCTTAATAATAAATTAAAAATTTTTATAATTAGACTCTTATATTTATTTTAAGACCAATATTAAAGTTTTAAAAAAATTTAATAAGTGGTTTTTAAGATATAATAATTAGGCTTAAATTTAAAAGCTAAAATTTAATATATTAATAATGGCTATACTAATTACTCTAAAACTTTAATAGAGGTCTTAAAGTAAGTATAAGAATCTAATTATACATTTTTATAATTTATTATTAAGCCGTTTTTAAGATATTAAAAATCGATTTTTGGGTTTTTTGGTAAGTTTTTTGGGGTGGCCACATGCTTGCAGTGGCCACTTGCTTGCCGAACACGTTAGGGGAGCTGAAGCCCTAAATAGTTAAGATCTACCACCTTATTTCCGGATACTATTTTAAGAGTTAAGCTTGGTGTTATACATCGCCTATTTCTACGCGTTGCCTCCTTCTTATATCGCCTTATTTATTGCCCTTATTTCTACCTATTGCTAATTTAATAAAGGCCTTTGTTTTAACCGGTCGATTGTTATATAGAGGAGAAAGAAGCAGCCTTATAAGTAGTAGTTGTTCTATAGGTAAGGCTCCTGCTATATCTTAAAAGCGCGTTAGCTAGGGCTCTAGTAGTTAATAAATAAAGCGCTAAAAGACGAAGCCGTATAAAGCTTTAGTAGAGCCTCTTACCTATTATAAAGTTAAGTCTAGCTTAGATCCGGAGCCTTTACTAAGGTAGGCTTCTATATAAACTAGAATTAAGATCTACGGCCAGTGGTATAGGTGTAGCGATGATGTTATATAGAAGGGGAAGGCCTGTATAAAGTCGTTGTATATATAGGGTGAAGGAAAAGGATATACGATTATTTACGAGGCTATAGGCGTTTAATATTACTATTGCTGCCACTGCCTAGATTAGAAGAAGGATCTGAAGTATAAGCCTTTTAGTAAGTTACCCTGCTCTCTTATATAAATACCGACTGATTTAGAAATAGCGCTTAATGGTAATTTAATAGTATTAGGCTACTAGAGACGGGCTTATTAACTTAATAAAAACGGTAAAGTAATTCTAGCTAAAGGCCTAATTCACCGCTTTATTTTACAGTAGGATTATATTTAAAAGGCCTAGTATAAAGCTTTTAAGCTTTTACTAATTTGGTGGCTTATATACTACTATATCGCATTTTACCAAATTAAGAACGTCTACTTTATTAAAATGATTTAGCATCTAAATAAGGGCCTTATAAGGTTGCTTCCTTTACGAAATATAGTATATAAGTAGGTAATGAGAGAGTTTAAGAAGTAGAAGAGGTTACTGCGAGAAGACTTATAAGAAGCTTGTTTAAATATACACCTATCCTTTAACTTATGGATGTTACTAAATTACTTCGCTATTATTGCGATAGTCGCCTATTATATTAATCGCGATGGAGCTCGCTAGACAAAGCTTCTTGCCTTGCGGTAGCTTAAAGGAGAGTATAGCGGCGCTAATATAGCCTAAGTAGTTCTTAATATAGTTAGTAAGTATAGAATTAGAAGTTAAATTAGGTATTTTATACTTAATAACGCGTTAAGTAATAATATAGCTGTTAACTTAATTCTAAGAACTCTCTACCCCTAAATAATAGAGAAGCAGTAGAAACGTTATCGCCTTTAGTGTCTTAGCTATATAGTTAACCTAGCTGCCTAGGCCTTCCTTTTAGGCAAGACTGTAGATACTACTTTAGAGGAGCTTAAGTTAGTATATAGCCGGCGAGATTTTAAGGCTATTACGATGATTTAAAGGAAGTAGGGAGCGCTTGGTTGGCTATATAATATTATAAGGTATATTAGGATATCGCCGCAGCGTCGTAAGGAGTTTTAAAAGATTATAGTTGGTGGGGAGTAGGCAGAATTTAATTAACTTAAGGTACGTTCCAAAATCTAGAGCTAAAATCTAGAGTTGATTTTCGCGATCTTATACTTGCTACCCCTATATAACGTAGTAGGATAGGGGTTTAATTGGATTTAGTGCCGGATTTTATATTACTCCGTTATAGTTATAATATTTATACTTTTTAAAAATATTTTAATATTTTATTCTACTAGTTAATCTAAAGTAATTTAACCCAGTAGAACTTATATTTTAGCTCTATTATACACGCTATTAATTACAAATAATATATCTAAGCCTTTTATAGTAACTATATGCTAAAACGCGGCGAAGGTATAGAAAATGATACCCTTATAACTTACCACTGGTTTCTACTTAAGAAGCTCTCCTCCGTTCTACAGCCCTTTTATAAGGCAACTATGTATAGCTAGGGCCATAAGCATACGCTTTACCGCTGGTTTACTATAATAAATTAGCTTCTTGGGTGTTTATTTAATATAAAGAAAGATTTTAAAGAACTATAAGAACTATACGGTAGTAGTAAGGAATACACCTACTTGGAAGCCTTAGCTTATTCCTTATAGGAGAAGTATAAATAATATTATAAATATGCAGATAATAGCGCCGCTTACTATGCTGTATAAGTCCTTTTTTTAGATAAGAAATAGGCCTAGTTCTAGTAAGAATTTAAGAAGGATAAGGAGAAGAAGAACTAGCTACGTGGTAGCCTTAAGGATCCTAAGGATTTTGGTATATAAGGCCTTATAGAGGACCTCTGGCTAGAGGAATATAAAGGCAAATATGTAGCTGTGGCCGCTTAAGAGCTATCTACTACTAAGTTTATATAGGGCAAAACTTTTGGTGGGCTATACTTATATAAGTAGATTAAGGCTACGCCTACTATAAGAATTAACGCCTACTAAGCCTATATTTAAACTAAGCTTAAGCCTACTCTAGATTCTCTAGCTTATTGGAATTCGTAATATTTCTTATAGCTAGAGCTCGCTTAATTTGCCCTTAATATGCTAGCTATACTACTTATAAGCGCTAAGTATAAGAGAGTATTTAGCTCTGTAAAACACCTTATTACTAATACTTATAATCGCCTTAAAGCTAATATTATTAAAGTAAACAAGTGCTTAAAATCTTGGTATGGACGCCTAAAGCCGAAGGCCTTTAAGAAAGGCGTTGATCCTAACGTTAATAATTTATATAAGGAAGAGGCTACTGCTAAAGCTGCTGCCGAAGCCGCTGCTAAAAAGGATTCTAATGTATAGAGCAATGTAGATTAGGAAGCTAGTAAAGGAGGTGGGTAAGAAGGGCAGGGTGATAAGAGCGATAAGAGCGATAAGAGCTAGGAGGAAGATGAAGGCGATAAGGAAGACACTGTTAAATATATTGTTATCGACGATTAATTATAACTTAATAATATACTAAGCCTTATAATATATTAAATATTATCTGGTTAAACCAGTTGAACCAGTTCGCAAACCGGTTTAGAGCTTTAAATAGGTTATTGGTTGGTTATAGAGGTCAAATTTGTAACTAACTAAACCAGTTACATTACTGCTAGGCCGATACTAAGTTAGAGTAGAAGATTATACATCTAGATTAAGGTGTCCCTAAGATGCATAAATACTATCTAAAGCATAGGTTGTTGTAGGCAATAAAGCTATATAATAAAATATATTACGTAATTACAAGAAGCTTATATAAATTGATATAAACCTTAATTAATAAAAGCAACGTATAAGTACTAGCAACGTTACTGTTTCTTCTTAGCTAGAAGTTAAAATAAAAGAGACCGTTTCTATTAAACGGACAAGTTACTTATAAGAACTCTATCAATTGAAGCCGGCTCTAGAAGCACTCTATATACATAAGGTAGGGACAAAAGACTAACAACGACGCTAACGACAATTTGGTAACTATTACTCAATCGCCACTTAGTTAGTATTACCACTCAGCCGGTAATAGGTAATGAATAGGTAATAGAAAATAGATAGTAGGATATACAATGGCAAGAAACAGGGTGTAAGTTATAAGGTAGTACTTAGCAGTAACCTTAACGTTTAATATACCCCCCTAGCTGCTTAGTCTTAACTAAGTAGCTAAGTAAAAAATAGAAAAAGTTATAATACCAATTTAGCGTTAAGTTATAGAAATTTTCTATAGAGTTACCTTATCTAAATATTATCTACATTAAATTAAATTAGATTTTTAATATTAAACATACGGAACGTTATGTACCCTACATAAACTTTAACCCGAGTTTAAAAGCTTTAACTTAGAGCCTTATATATAGTTTTATTAATATATTAATATATATATAGATATAAGGTTTTCCAGGGGGAGACCCCCTAGACCCCCCCTCTATAGAGCTTTTGCTTAATTTAAAAGTAATAGTAAAGCTAATGCGCCTTAGTTACTACTAAGTAATATTATCTTATTAAGAGGATCTATTGCAGTGACCGAGGCGCCCTACTTAAGTTAGGCTTGATTTAGAAGTAATATAGAGTCTAATTAATATCTATATATATATATAAGGCTTTTTAAAAGGAGACCCCCTAGACCCCCTTATAGAGCTTTTAAAAGTAGTAGTAAGGCTAAGGCGCCTTAGTTACTTCTAGGTAGTATTATCTTATTAAAAGATCTACTATAGTAACTGAGGCGCCCTACTTAAGTTAGGCTTAATTTAGAAGTAATATATATATACCTCTGTCGTATTACGCTATGGGATCTGCTTTATAGTAAGGGGTAAGCTTTAGGTAGAGGCTTATATAGAGCTTTATATAGAGCTATGTATAGAGCTTTATATAGAGCTATATATAGAGCTTTATACAGAGCTTTATATAGAGCTACGTATAGAGCTATATATAGAGCTACGTGCAGAGCTATATATAGAGCTATATATAGGCGTATAGGCGTACAGACGTTTATACTGGCGATTAATTGCAGAGACGTTTATAGAGACGACTGCATAGGCAATTATATAGACGTTTAATTAATCGTTCGTACGGGCGTTTATATATTTAATTAATTGATTATATAATTGTATAGGCGTTCGTGTAGGCGATTGTACAGATGTTCGTAGAGCCATTTATAGAGCCGCTTATATAGACGATTATAGAGCCTTCCTAGTATATTAGTGCTGCGTATTAGTAGAGCTTTAGAGCTCTGTATTAAGCTTTAAGTAAAGCTTTAAGTAGAGCTTTGAGTAGAGTTTCAAGTAGAGCTTTAAGCTTAAGGGGGAGACCCCCTTAGACCCCCCCTACGCACTACGTGCTCTATTTACTGCCTGGGCAGAGGTCTTATAAAGGCTTTGGTAGAGCTTCTACAGAGCTTCGTACAGAGCTTCGTGTAAAGCTTTAATAAAGCCACATATAGGCGTGTAGACGTTCGTACGGGCGATTAATCGTAGAGACGTTTATATAGACGATCGCATAGGCAATTGTATAGACGTTTAATTGATTGTTCGTATAGGCGTTTATATGGGCGTTTATACGGGCAATTGTGCAGACGTTTATAGAGCCGTTCGTGGAGACGATTATATAGCGGTTAATTGTATAGGCGTTCGTACGGCCAATTGTAGAGCCTTCCTAGTATATTAGTACTGCGTGTTAGTAGAGCTTTATAGCCCCGTATTAAGCTTTAAGTAGAGCTTTAAGTAGAACTTTAAGCTTAAGGGGGAGACCCCCTTAGACCCCACCTGCGCACTACGTGCTCTATTTACTGCGTGGGTAGAGCTCTTGTAGAGGCTTCGGTAGAGGCTTCGGTAGAGCTTTTAGTAGAGCTTTTGCAGAGCTTTGTACAGAGGTTCATGCGAAGCTCTTATAGAGCTTGTATTTAGGCTTGTTTTTAAAGGCCTATCCAAATAACTGGCCCAGAAGACGCACTTATAAACGACTTTGTATAGAGCTTTAAGCAGAGCTTTGTATAGGCGTTCGTGCAGGCGTTCGTGCAGGCGTTCGTGCAGGCGTTCGTGCAGGCGTTCGTGCAGGCGTTCGTGCAGGCGATCGTGCAGGCGATCGTGCAAGCGTTCGTACAGACGTTTGTGTAGGCGTTCGTGTAGGCATTCGTACAGACGTTTGTAGAGATAACCGTAGACGTTTGTACGGACGATTGTATGGGCGATTGTAGACGTTCGTAGAGACGTTTGTAAGACTTCCTAGTATATTAGTGCTGCGTGTTAGTAGAGCTTCGGAGCTCCGTATAGGGCTTCGAGCAGAGCTTCAAGCAGAGCTTCAAGGGGGAGACCCCCTTGGACCCCCCTGCGCACTACGTGCTCTATTTTACTGCGTGGCTAGTACACTACGTGGGTAGAGGTGTTGCAAAGCCATTAGTAGAGCTTTTGGTAGAGCTTTTGTAGAGCTTTATACGGAGCTTCATGTAGAGCTTTTGCAGGGCTTTAGTAGAGCTTAGTGTACAGCGTTCTTAAAGTATAGAATATTTTAATGTTTGTTACGTGGATTCTGCTACAACCTACCGCCCGCAAGTTTGTCAATAAGTATTAGTAGGGGGGGCTGGGGCATCCACAGGAGCTTCCTTAGGTCACGTGATTATCGCTTAGCTAGTATATAGAGTCGTCCCGAAGGGACGACTCCACCTTATGGAGTCCACACTTTCATACACCTGCATTCCCGTGTAATAATAAGATTTAATTATTAAACAAAGCCTTTATGCTTCTAATGTTGTAGGGCCTTTATTAAGCCGTCTGTAACTATAGTAGCGGTAAATATCTAATTAATTCTAATTTAATTATTATATACTTCTTAATGTAGCTAGTAGTGGTATATATTAATATGCCGAAGCTTTATAGAGAGCTTTTATCTATAGATTATTATTATTATTATTATTATTAATATTATTATTATTCATTGCTTAACGTCTAATTTAGATCCCTATTAGGCCCACGCGGGCTACTCCTTATTTATATATAGGGAGAAAACTCTACTTAAGAAAACCCCGTAATCCATCTCCCCGCCTTTTAGAACTCGCCTACTTAGCGCCTACGAGTCGCCTATAGTGCTCTACTATTTTACTTTTTAACCTCCTTATAAACCACTGCTGCCGTAATAAGCCTACGGACGCGCTAGTATTATAAACTTTACTCTACTACTGTAGAGTTATTAGGGGGCGCCTATTGCTTGCCCCTTTGCCTTTTATTACCATTTCCCTTATAATCCAGAACTAGTTTAGCATATTTTAGCTAATAAGCCACTATTACGGGACTTACCCGTTCTCACGTCTCTGCGCGTTTTAACGTTCTTAACCCATGCTCACGTTCGTCTCGAGATACCTACGCACGTACCCCTACAACCCCTATTTATACCCGTACCTAGCATATAAAGACTCTTCTTCTTCATCTAAATGTCTTTGTATTAACTACGTATAGTTACGCGTATATAGCCTTCTTTAATTACTACCCCGTTTAGTACATTGTATTCTAGCTCGTGCCCACTTCTATAATAGCCACTAGGTAATCGCCTTAAGACCTTTTTATATTAAGAGTAGTGTATTATAGTTCTTTATGCCAGCTACTAAGAGCATTACTTCTTAGTTAGTGCGTAAGGGGTATAACAGTATTACGTATTTTAGTGTTTGTCTTAGCCAGCTATCTTTATACCTACCTAGTAGAGCCAGTCTTTTAGTCCTATTATTTCTATTCTTAAGAGTATTGCTATTATATTTTCTGCCTTTCTTAGACCTTTTTAGAGCCCTTAAGTATTTACCCCCTATAGTGTTAACTATGCTATAGCTTAGGTTCCTCTTACCTAAGTTAGCCTCTATATCTTTAACTCCTATATACCTTTCTATTATTAGTCTAACTAGTATTATATTATAGTAGATGGTTTCCTAGCGTTCTTTTATACTCTACTTTAGCTCCTTTCTTTCTTTTACTATTATCTTAGCTAGCCTCTTACGCGTTTTCTATCCTCTTCTATATAGGCCTAGGCCCTAAAGCAGCACTATTTTTCTTTTACTTTCTTTACCTATTTCTTTAATATATCTTCCTTACTTTAGGGTTGTTAGTTTATTCTTCTATAAGGGTCCCTCTATAGTTTATTTAGGCGTATCTTAATATACTTTATAATATTAGAGTTACGTTTATTTTACGTCCTTTATATTGCAGTGGCTTTAATATATAGTTATATAGGGGGAATATTGGCTTCCTTTTTAAGCAGTGCTATAGCTATTCGCTTATGCCCGCCTATTATACATTAGAGGTAGGCTGTTTAGACCTTTAGAGTAGTTTAAAAAGCAATTTAGGGGGACCTTTCTTAGTTTCTCTAATAGCCCAAATACTAGACCTATGCGTTATAGTTAGCTAGACAACTACTATATATAGTAAGCGTGACCTCTAAAAGCATGGACCCTATATAGAATTAACAATCCTAGATAATGCGATATACTATACTTGGCCCTTATAGGCCGCTTACGCCGCGTATACGCTCTACTAGAGCTTACTATTTATCTATACTCCTAGTACCCTTAGGCCCTAAACTAGTTAACGTACTCCACCGGCGAGCTGCGAACACCAGCGAGCTGCGAACCCCAAAAACCACCAAAAATCGGAAAAAGTGCACCTTAATATCTTAACAATGGCTTAATAATAAATTCTAAAATTTTATAATTAGCCTTTTATGCCTATATTAAGACTCTTAATAAAATTCTAGCGTAATAAGCCTGGCCGTTACCTGGCCGTTATTAAAATATTGGGTTTTGGCCCCTAATCTTAAGCTAAATTACAATATCTTTAGAGCTATTTAATAGATCACTTTTTAAATCTAATAAGAGGTTTAAAATAGGTATAAAAGGCTAATTATAAAATTTCAGAATTTATTATTAAGCCATTGTCGAGATATTAAGGTGCACTTTTTCCGATTTTTAGTGGTTTTTGGGGTTCGCAGCTCGCTGGTGTTCGCAGCTCGCCGGTGTTCGCAGCTCGCCGGTGGAGTACGTTAAAGCTTTATATTTAATTAAAATCTAATACTAAAATAGAGCCTCTGGAGCCCTTACTACTTACTACTTTCTTACCTTTTTAGGCCTCTATAGGCGCACAGGACGATTTTGGCTATACTTAAACACTACATTGGGTAAATTAAGGTAGATTTTTAATCGGGCAATGTTAATATTTGTATATATAGAGGTACTATTAAAAATCTATACTAATTGCCTAATTAGGAAAGCGAGCTGACAGCGGAACAGTTAGCGTACCTTATTTTGATGCAGCGGACAGCGAGCGATCTGGTTGGCCGCAGTCAGTCAGCTATAGGGCCTCAAAGCTCGCTGGAGACTGACTGTTGGATACACTGATTGATAATATCTAAACGGGCTATCACTCGAACAGAAAATCAACTTCTTAAAAAGGGATATATATCTCTTCATCCGCCGGAAACCAATCATCCCCCTTTCCAAAATACTCTCTTATCTTCGGTAGATACGGCGAGTCCGCGGGGCAATATTTGAAGCGGCCGACTTGACTGTCCAGCTTATCCTCGGCTACGAAATTACCGTACCGGTAGCACGCTGTGTGCTCCTTAGCCCAGGATTCCAGCTTACTCCAGTTCCTGCACTTGCGCACTTGTCCGATGCCGTTGGCGGGAATGCGGGAGTTTGTTGTATAGAGTGGCGTGTCGTCTGCCCGACACATTACGTCGTTCCGCAGCCAGTCGAGGCAGTGTGTTGAGTGCTCGAAGGTATGGCTTTGCGGAAGATCGTCACGGTATTCCTTTAGAGTAAGGTATAGTTGGCTCTGGTGAATAAAATCATGTTAGTAGGCCTAAGATGAGCAGGGTTCCATAGGGAATAGCTTACTAGGCAGTGGATTCCGTGGTAGCCGTTCAGGAGATAGATGTCCTTGCTACTATCCCAGGGGAACGCAGAGCCCCTCCGCAGCCCGTGTTCGGCAGCGTATGTTTTTGGCAGAGCGATGATGCCGTTGTCTGCGCGGAGTTCTCCCCATTTTCGATCCATCGCGGTGAAGTTTTCGTTATTATATTCCGTCTTGTCCTCCCATGGGAGCCAGACTTCCTGTACGAGGCCAGCTACCACGCGCTGTCAGCCTTCCTAGGTAGCAAAGAGCTCTGCCAACGAACCATATTCAGAGGGCTTTCCCACAAAGTTGGAGTGGGAATTGTTTGTAGACCAGTTTATGAAATAGATATTCAGCACGGTAGAGAGGAGTAAAAGAAAGGCTAAAATTATAGAAACTAGCTTGTAGATCGACCGTTCTACACCTATCATAGGCCGTTCTGGAGTAGAGTCGCCATCTTCATCACGGAGTAAGGCGTATCTCTGCTCTTCCTCTGTCATGACGAGAGATTATCAATTTCTGGCTGTTGGAATGATAAAAGAATTTAGCCACCAAGGCTCTAAGCTGTTTCTTCAATTTATGTGGCAGTCTGTTATATGTTTAGGTGGTTTTTTTGGAGAGGTTAGGAAAAGGATTTGGTCATGGGATGACCGGAAAGTCCAAGGCTGCGGCCTGATAAGCCCTAGGTGTCATATTAATGATTGTCAACCGGGAGAGTTCTATTTTTTGCAAGCTGGAAAGTGTCTTAGTCACACGCCGAAGGAACGAGGCAGGCCACTGGGATGACTTACCAATGAAGTAAACGATTTGCTACCCAGTTGTGTGGTTGACATTGATGGGCTGTCGTCGGCATTTTAAATAAAGCTTTGCATGATGGCCCGTTAGGATGGGCTGACAAAGGCGAAGCGCTAATATCAATCCCGGCTCGGTACATGGCATACCGTCACACCCACCATCTTACAATTCGCCGCTCCGCCTATCAAAAATCTGTGCCTCATTTCACTACAGTTCCTGCGTAAAAACGGGTGGGTCCGATTGCATTTTTGCTTTAACCACGAAACATTATTGGTTGAAAGCAAGGCTACTTTTCACCTCAATGTTTCTTTATCCGGATTCCATCTAATTTTCATACCTCCTCTAATTATATTGTGCCAAGCTACAACTGAACTCCAATATGCTCCAGCTTTCCGAGGTAATTTCGGACTCCGATTTTGACGAGCTCATTCCTCTATTATGGCACAGCTACTCTCAGCCACGAATAGCTCTTCTTCCACTGTTGTTTCCCAGTGAAGATGACTCTCCGGAAACGCGAGAGAAGGCAGTGCAGATGTCGAAGCAGGTCTTCCTGAAGATGCGTCATGCAGATCCTAGCGGTCATTGGCTCAAAGTTCTAGACACCGACAATGGAGAAATCATTGGCGGTTGCCGTTGGCATGTCCATGAATCTGATCCTTACGAAAAAGCCCGTGGGAAGCCATTTGTTGCCCTGACATATCCCGAAGGCACTGAACGAGACTTCGCCTCCTTGGTACTGGGGCAGGTTCTCAACCCTAGGGCGGAGCGGTACGTGAGGCCTCACACTCGTATGCCAGCAGACTTCACCCAGTTATTCTATAATACCCGCTAATTAAGGGAATTAGATCTTCATATTTGCTTTGTGCACCCAGAGCATCGACGACGCGGTGTGGGGAGCATGATGGTGGAATGGGGTGTCACCAAAGCAGATAAAATGGGCGTCGAATCCTTCCTCGAAGCTAGCTTCATTGCTAGGCCTCTGTATGAGAAATTTGGCTTTGTGGTTGTGACGACCGAGGAGGCTGACACCACCATTGAGAAGCCCAACAAAAATTGGAAAAGCTTGGAGCAACGCTTCCTACCATACAAATGGTATGTGATTTCCTTCCAAGCTTTTGCGTAACGTGCTGAGCAAACCACAAGGCACTGTATGTGGAGGCCCATTGGAGGCAAGTATGAAGAAGGGAAGACGGAGCTTCCATGGCCGGCCTAAGCCTAATTTCGAGCGTGTGCAGTGCGGTAAAATACTTTGAGTGCGAGAACATGTACGATCCAATTTGAAGCGTGGATTGAGCAGATTGAGTACACAAGATAGGCCAAATCTTGGATCTAATCCTTCCCTCTATCTAGCTACAACATATTCTCCCTAAAAACGACTGTGAAATTCCAGTCACATGAAAGCACCCTTGCCCTCATACCAACTGCCTAGAAAGACACGATATTGTCCACGACGGCCCAAAAGCACAAGTTTCGACTTGTTTGAGACTTCCTTTACATTAGTCGCTTGGAATGAATCTGGCCGAGAGATCCTTCAGATGATGCGTCCTGGGTTATTTGGAGTTGGTGACGCAACAGCTGCATCGGCTCTTTTTACAGCATCTGCACGGACGAGGACGCCTGGGTTGTTCATGAAATCGCTGGAGGTGTTTTCTGTTTGCCTGGTTTCCTCGCGAACGGCGATGGCATTCGCAGCTACCGCCTCTCTGATGATAACGCCTAGATCAAGTGAAGTATCTTCAGCTGCCTCCGTGTTTTCCGCGGGTGTTCTTTGGACAATGCCTAGACTGCCGTCTACTGGAGCAGCGCAAGTAATGTGACTGAGGACGAGCAGAGTGCTCAGAAAATATGGCACTGTGCGCATGATACTTGGAATCTGCATATGTGAGTTTTGGCCGAAGTTATGTTTTGTGAATGCGTCATACCTGAATTTGGGACGTTTGGAAGCCAAAAGAAGAGATAGTCAGCTTGAATCAACCAAAACCAACGAGTGTGGCGTCCGACGCATATATATTTGTACGGGCCGCATCTGGGGGCTGAATGCAGGCAGACCTCGAATTATCCTGAGCTCAGCAAGTTAATGTCTGAGACAACGTCCTTCTTACGTTTTCGGGAATATGACACATCCCTGTGCAGTGGCTTACGGCTGGCGGCGGGAGGGCGGCGGGAGGCTGCAGGCTGCAGGCCTCGACGTCTCTCTTCCCCTCGCATCCTCCGAGTCTCGACTCTCCGTCGGTGAGTGCCACAAAGTTTGGCCCCAACACTGCCTGCGTGGCCAATTTTAGAACCGTAAATCGACCCTGAGCCAGTTGAAATCACACAACCACAAATTAATAAATTTGTCCAGGGTAGGGTGAGCGCAGCGCGAATCACACCGTAACGGTGTTAGGCATGATTGCGCACTCTACTATGGCTTCCGTCAACGAGCGGCCACAGTCTCTTGATAAAGTGGCAGAGTCGTCACGCAGGTTCGTCATTCCTTATCATTGGCGCTCTGCAGCTTCGCCGGGCCTTGTTTGTAACAACTGCAAGCGGCCGTCGGGTCATCTCTCATGAGCCCTTGAACCGCTCGCAACCTAATTGGTGCCGGCCCGCACTTATTGGAGTTGCTTGTCCACGGTCGCAATGCAGTTCCAATGTTTCGGGAAGCTCCTAGGTGCCCGGCCGTTGTAAAAACTAGTTTGGCCCATTTCCCCTTTCTCTTAACTAGAAAAGTTCCCATGTTTCTATGATGGTTTTCGCTATAGCTGCTTAGCTTCCTCTCGCCACTAACATCATGGACTCAGCTACAGCCGCGCCATCAGCGCCGCCAGTAACTTCTGGTCAAAGCATTAACGTAGTTTCTTGGATCCTTCTGTGTATTATGCTTTTATCAGTCGCAACTAGGTTAGGAACTAAATTCACCATCATTCGTAAACTCGAAGCGGACGATGGCGTCGCGTGCTTAGCCATGGTGAGTGCGCCGCTCACCGCTTCTTGAAGTTCGCAACTAACCGACCCAATTCAGCTATTCAGCAGCGCGCAAACAATTACCTTGTCAACGGAGATAGCAAATGGCTTGGGTCGGCACTACGGTGACTTGGACAAGTCGGAACAGCTTGGCTTTCAGAAGGCATGTTTCAGTCAACGTGTTATCGAAAATCTGCGAATGTCTAATCAGAGCAGTCATCATATGCTTCAAACATCTTGTTCATTGCTACCATTTGGCTTGCTAAGACCGCCGTTGCTCTCCAAGTCCGACAGCTTACTCCAGTCCTTTGGCAATTGCATCTCATCATAGGCTTTGTAATTTTCCTAGCTATATGGGGCATCACTGCGATTTTTGCGGCGTCGTTCCAATGTGGGCTTCCTCACCCTTACCAAACGAATGGGAATCATTGCTTTAACCAAGTAAGGCCTCAGCCTGTAGCCTTTTTATGGTCGCTAACTTTGAGGAGGCGGTATTTTGGGACTATTTCGGAGTAACAAATATCATCACAGACTTTGTATTGATTCTATTACCCGTCAACGTACTTTGGGATATTCAAATAAACAGGGGCCGCAAAGTGGCCATCCTAGGTTGCTTTGCTAGTCGATTATTGTATGTATCACAAACGTTTTATCGAGCTACAACAAGCTGACCAAGGTGCACAGAGTGATCATAGCCATAATTTGTCAACTTGTGTACAGCCGAGGAGTGTACACATCCTCAGACCTGACCTATGACGTGTGGAAGACGACACTTTGCGCGCAGTTTGTGCAAAACCTGAGCATAGTCGCCAGTTCAATTCCATATCTCAAACCATTCTACATGGGCCTCGAGTCCGGCTTGATACGGAACGACGACCTGCGCAGGCTCGGCTCCCCGTCAGAGTATGGCTACGGGCCAGCCATGTGGATGAAAGCGGGCAGTAAGACCTCTGGGAGAAATACTCAGACTTCAGAGAGGACGCAGTCAGAGCGGCACGACCCGGGAGCGCTCCCCTATGGTGCACGCTCGGAATTGAACGCGTACAATGAGTCCAAGCCCGCGGGTTCATTGCGGTCGTCGGAAGGGGACACAACGAGTCAGTCACGGATTGTTGGATCACCGTGACATAAAAATCCTGCACAGCCACAACATATCTAGCATAGTGTATTGTAAATATCGACCTCATTCACATAGACGTACAGGCTAGCTCGTGCGCGCGGACAGCCTGTGTAATGGTCCTTGTGAAGGAATTGGGCTTGAATTGATATAGCGATCGTACATGAAGTGTGTCTGCGCATATGGTGGCCCGAACGCTTAACCACATTTAATTGCATGAGGTGCAAGTTTATGCAGATGCAAGCCGTTCTGGTGATACGTGTGCGGCACTTGTAAAACTTCTTCGGCTATTGAAGTGCACCCGCCGAGGCTGTTCTAGGAAGGACTGGCACGGTGTATTTTTGTGGCGCCAGCCCAACCTTCCTGCTCGACGAATCAGCAGAGATCAACGGGATGACTGCTAACGGTGATGCAACCAACGGCCACTCCCGTGACTAGTGGCCATGCAAACTCTGGGGTACACTATGCCGGAACAGTAACGGCACAAGCGGCAGTTCTTAGCTATCTCTAAGGTGACCCACTCCCCCCATACCCCACTACCCTTTCATCAACACCTGCCTGGCCCACCCAAATCTTAAGAGCGCAACTCAAGGGAGCAAGTGTCACATTGACGATCGCAACTCGCTCGATTCGGTAGTGCTGTCGCACAGCATACCTGGCACCAGGATAGGTGCTCTCGTGCGATTGGCCTTCTCTCATGTTGCTCTGTTTGAATATTGCTCACACCAGCATACCCATGTTTCCTTCTCGGTCACCACCCCGGTGTGCTGGTTGCACTGACCCACGCTCTGACGGCTCGAATACGTGAGATGCGAGTCTCTTTGCAAGCATTTTCTACAACGGGCGCGGAAAAGAACAGCCTCGCTCTCAGAGCGCTAGGGTCCGGTCGAGTCTGGGTAAATTAAGAAGTTCGGTGCTTGGGGCACTCCTTCTAGCCCTCATCTCCCGGCACTAAGGATCCTGTTTTACTAGCCCCTCGTGATTTTCGTCCCCGTTAGCTATCGCCTCACCAAGGGCCGTGCCTGTAGGTCCTCAATTCACTTTCGACCTTTCTGATTTCCGAAATGCCTTCTCTTCCTTTGCGACCTCTCAGCGAGTCGTTCAACATGGCGCTCAATGGCGCCGGAGAACCCGCTCAGGTCGAGATGACCAAAATGCGGAACTACCTGCGCGATGCGCAGTCGACCATCGAACGCGATCGCAACGAATTGGCACGCGTGGGGAAGAAAGAGGTGCTCAAGGTATGACTAGAAGCGTCCTAATGCGCTTTTTCCAAACAATGCGACTGAAAACTCGCAGAGAAACTTCGCTTTCATGTCCATGCTTGGTTTTGGCTGCATTGTGCTGAACACCTGGGAAGGCGTGTTGATGTGAGTATTCGTTTCCCAGCATTGTGCGGTACTAACGTCTGACTGCTTAGCTTATTCGTGATGGGTTTCGCAAAGTACCACTCCTATCCGGAAGCCTGATGCATAGTACAGAGTTGCTCATGGCATTGCAGTGGTGGCCCATCTGGGTTGGTGTACGGATTCATTATTACTTGGATAGGAACGCTCTCCATATTTACTGTCCTGTCAGAACTTTCATCGATGTGAGCACGGATTCCCAGAACGCATAAATTTCGAAAATATTATTCTAATTGGACACTAGGGTTCCTACTAGCGGTGGTATGTGCGGACATATTATGCGTAATATATTCTTACGGATATCACCCTAACAAATGTAGGTCAATACTATTGGTGCGCTATGTTAGGCCCTCGTAAATATCGAAAGCTATTAAGCTACGTCACCGGTACGTGATCATGTACACCCATGTACATCCCCTAAAATGTTTTCAGGAGTCGTACAATTCAGATTGGAGGCTTCTAAAAATTACTTCTGACTGAACATAGGCTGGTTAACGGTATGCGGCTGGCAAGGTGCAGCAACATCAGCGTTTCTCCTGGCTGGCTCAATAGTCCAGTCTTTAATCATCCTAAATGACGATACATATGAGCCGAAGAGCTGGCAAGCCCTGCTGATAATGTATGCCTGCATAATAGGGGCTGTTTTGACCAATACCGTGGTCAGCAGCTTTCTACCAGCTATTGAAGGCGCTATTCTTATTTGCCATGTGGTTGGGTTTTTCGCAATACTGATCACGGTCACATATCTAGCTCCAGTGCATAATTCAGCAACTGAGGTCTTTAATTTCTTTCTCAATAATGGCGGCTGGCCAACCCAGGGACTATCTGTCTTTATTGGAATAATTAGCACAGTCTTCATATTTCTTGGTAAATTCAGTCTTTCTCTACCCTTTAGCCCACCAATGCTAACATTACCACTAGGGGCTGATAGTGTGATACATGTACGTACCCGTGGAAAAATATTACTTGAAGACAAGTACTAATATAGAAAAGATGTCGGAAGAAGTCCAGAATGCTTCTGTGACGGTTCCTCGCGCAACTATCATGAGTATCATGGTCAATGGAGCTCTTGGGTTCGGCATGCTCATTGGCATTCTATTCTCATTGGGAGATGACTTGAAGAGTTTGCTCAAGAGCCCGTACGGTTACCCGTTTATTCAAATTTTCATGAACAGCACGCGCTCCCGGAGCGCAAGCACGGTGCTTACAGCTGTTCTCCTCGCATTGATATTCTTCTCAACCATCGGCGTGGTGGCGACCGCATCTCGAATGACTTGGTCATTTGCTCGCGACCGTGGGCTTCCTGGCTGGAGAACTCTCAGCAAGGTATGAATCTGCCATAGTTACTGTTTTGCTCTGTCCCTACTTGCATACATAACCGACTCACTCATATCCGTAGGTTGACTCTCGCACCTCCATCCCCTTCGCCGCCATCTCCCTGACAGCCGTCATATCCGTGCTCCTCCTTCTCATCAGCCTGGGCTCACCAACCGCGCTTAGCGACATCATCTCGTTCAGTGTCAACAGCTTCTACGGTTCCTACATGATCTCCGCTGCTCTCCTGTTGTGGTGCCGGCTGACCGGTCGCATCAAGGAGCCCGGTGACGATGTCACTACGTCCGCCATGAATGCTAACGGCGACTTTAATCTTGTCTGGGGCCCCTGGCGCCTGCGGGGCTGGTGGGGCATCGCCAACAATGCGTTTGCTTGTGCATGGATGACTGTGGTCCTGTTCTTTAGCAGTTGGCCGAATGAGACGCCGGTCACGGCCGCGACGATGAATTATAGTATTTTCATCACCATCTTTGTGGTTGTGGCGAGTGCGATGTACTATTGGTTTTGGGCAAAGAAGGCTTATGTGGGTGCGATTGTGGAGGTGGAGGCGGTTGAGTCGAGGGAGGTGAGCCAGCATTTGAAGGCGTGACGGTGAAAAATTGAGCATCTATCATTTTTTTCCCGCTTCTTTGGAGTTTTCATTCTGTTCGATGAGATGAGATGCATTCCCTGCACTTGGTATCATGATCTGCAATGAATAGAAAATGTATTTAGTGAACGATCATTACCTAGAAAACACTGCGGCTTGAAGTTGTACAAGAATTCGGTTCTACGAAACCACTACCTGATACACGTGTTATTCATGAATCTAAATTGCTACAACCTGTGTCTCCTTGATTATTCGTAGGTTTTTGCCACCTCCGAAGCCCTTTCATACGTCCTTAGAGGGGCTGTCATTTTTGTATGGTAGCTGGATTTCAATTCAATAGGTCCGAACTAGACTACTACCCTACTTAAGCAGCGGTTATTTTTATCTAGGCATCGTCCATTATATTGAAAGCGCAGCATTGGCGTAGGTTTGAAGTAAATATACTCTGCTCTAATCCAAATAACTCAGAGCCTCAGATTGTTAGACAGTATTTAAAGGATATAGTGGAAACCGCGTTATTAAATACTGCATGAGCGGCTGCTTCTGGGCAGATATATACCGCAATGCTATCCAATCTTTTTGGAGTTTAAGAAACCTCTAAGGAAAACTAGAATATTGTAAAGTTTTGTTATCTTATAGTCCTTTGTTACGAGGAGTTCTGTCAGCGGACGGCGAAATATCCTCTAGGATAGTAATTAACTAACACGATGATGTTACTGTTCTATTCTCCAACAACACTACCGCTTTTCTAAGAATCATGCCTTCTTCCTGGCCACGATCATCTCCCAGGCGCAAGAAATTTCTGCACTGTACCACTAGCCTGGAAACATTAAACCTTTCCACGTCTGCCTGATATGTCCCCGGTAAAGTTTCTGCAGGGTATGAATATAGTGCAGGGAACAAACACAGCTTGACTTTCCTAGAGCTCTTTTTGCCTAAACCCCTGATCTCTGCTCCCTCTTTCGTCTCAGCTACCATGCTTGCTGGGTTGAACGGGGTGCCTGGCTCAAACGTCCTCATCTCGTACCGGTGTGTGGTGAGCATAAGGTCGGTTTTTAGTTTGAGAGCTTTTTGGAATAACTCTTTGCACCTCACCGCGATATTATCTTCGGTTTGGTCCCAAGTTGCGATCCCGTCCGCCAGACTGTCCGGAGTAGCGCGAGGAAAGAATGGTGCCAGGAGTTCTAAAAACCCGACCGTCAACTCATCAGTCTTGTCCGCGAGGATGTGTTCTTGAAAATATTGCCCCGCGAATAGAGACTCTATGGCAACGAAGTCAAGGCTTCGGACCAGGCTAGGTCCGTCTGCTTCTTGTCAGTTACTTCATCTGAGAGTTCTGGTTTTCGATGTTAATTGATTTGATTGAAGTATTCACTAACCTTTCTGTCCGAGTAATTTCTTTCGATACATCGCTAACAGTTCTGACTCTTGATCATCGAAATTATGGAAATCGGATTCGAAAATCCATTCGCGAAGAACTGCTGTTGTGAAAGCGCGGAGAACATTTCGTGCTCCCACGTCGTTCGCAAACTGTACGATCTGTTCCTCGATTGGGGCTATTTCCGGCAGAAACGAAAGACTTTGTCGAAGAATATCTGCTGTTTTTGGGTCAACTCCGGAATCAATGAGGCTATTTGGGAAGGCAATGTTGCTCTTGTATGACCAAGCCTTTGCCCGGTCTTCAATATGTCCCATGGTTTCGGCTATGTCTGCATGAGAAATATGTGGACTTGGTTCGGACTGAGCGATCTTCCGGCACTCGTTGAGCTGGCGCTTCAGGTAAGTGATTGTCTCTTCGTTCTCCTTGATGGCCTGCATTTTATTTGCTTCAGGATGTTTTGTGGCGACTCTCCAGCAATCGTCTTGATCTTTCAGACTTGTTTGACAGTCCGTAATTTCACGGGATAGCCGCGAAACCTGGTTGCACAGCCGCATGTTGGACTTGCAGAGCATCTCATTTTGTTCTCTGAGTGCTAACAGGCTACTATCACGCTCTCTGATCAATTCTTGGAAGGTCGAAATGCGAGCTTGGGCATGTGAGATAGAAATATTCTTTTCTTCAAGTACATCAACGAAGCGGTCGAATGAATCCGAGTCTTCACTGGAAACCGAGTTCCTGTCGCCTAGATTCCGATCAGAAATTAACTCCGTCAAGTTCCCTTGCCCATCTGGTAACACGTTGACGGTGATCTCACCATGCGTTTGTGCATCAGCATCGTCACTGTTAGAAACCTCTGTCTGAAGCCGTATTGAGCGCCTCGAGGTCGACCTGGATTTCTTGGCCGATGGTGTCCTGGCCGGTCGCTGCCTCTTGAATTAGGTGCACTAAATAAAATAAAGGGGAAGGGAAGGGACACACGTACCGATGATCCGACTCTCTTCGCTATCCGTGGGCTCCGACGATACGCTCCTTCGTTTTCTATTTTGGGGTGAACTCGACTGCCGCCCCGCTCCAGCAGGGGCGAGATTGTAATACTCCGGCTTCGAGCAGAAGCATAGAATGGTTCTGCTCTCGGACTATTCACTTTTGATCTTGCTCTGCTCCTAAGTCGCCTCTCTCTGGAGGGAAACTCGGACTTGGCTTCATGGAGCGCCTTTCTCTCGTCATCGTCGAAACAATCCAAGTCAAGACATCGTGTGCCTTCGCTGATTATGTCCAGCTTGTCGGTCCCATGATTACCCATTCTTGCCCACAACCTTTTGACCTTGTTCTCGATGACATCGTATTTGTAGTCTCTCTGCGGCCATTTTTGCTTTAATTGTTGTGCTACTGTGTTCTTAAAGTTCAGTTCTAGCTCCAAACATCGATCGGCCCAAGCGAGGAGGGCAGCTGTTTCCTGGGTAGACCATCTAAACGGTTTTCGTTGCGGAGTTCCTCTTGGTCGCTTGCGCTTTAACGTACCCATATTGAATTCTTTCTGGAGTTCAGAGGGGGAATGCAGCTGACACCAAGTCTTAGATCTGCGAGGTAGACTGACAAAGGTCAATTGTGAATGCTGCCTTTCGCAGCTGTTCAGCTTAAACTCGCTTTATGAAACATTGCCATGCTCACATGATGGACTGCGCCCCTTCGTGTGCCACACAAGGCTGACTTTGGAAGGCAACAGTTAGCCCTGTCACAGAATCTCGTACTGCTGCTGGAATTATTGGCCTTTATTGCTCGACAAGAACGTTTCCGTCCGGTTCCTTGCAGGCGACTCAACAGTTCATGCACCAAGGCTTAGAATCCCTGGCTTTTCTTTAATGCGGCGAGGCTTCTCGCCGCCCCAGGACATCGTCGTCGCTAGAATCGCTTCGAAAGATTCAATTTGTTCTACCATTGTACTTGTTCTCTAGGTTCCGTTTGATACTGTTGTACGCTGCCTGCCCCTCAAATGACTACCCTCAGAGTTCCTTCTCCTGCTCAAAGCGGAAGCTTCTCCCGTTCAACAGCTATTGCCGCCGAAGATGTCGACATGACGGATATCGACCCTCCACTAATGGAAACCCCGCCGTCTTCAGACAAGACATTTTACATTGCAGTCGATTACGGCACGACTTACTCCGCAGTCTCATTTGTCGCGTTAGCGCCAGGCGAGGACACTGAAGAAGTCAACTCAGAAAGAATCAAGAGTATTGTAAACTATCCAAAAGATCCCCTAGTCTATGGCCAGACCGCGAAGGAAGTGCCGACTGAACTTTCCTATTTGAAGCCCGCTAAACAACGGAATGGTTTCAATGAAAATGGAGAACGGTCACAACCGTGGCAAAGCAATGCAGTGCAGAACGACAACTCGGAATATGATGAGGACAGTGATGATGCTCCGCCATACGAAGATGATGACTCTGAAGATCCTGCACTTTCTGAGGATCTGCAGTGGGGGTACATGGTCCAAGACACGCTTGGTCGACCCAATGACACGAGTCTCGCGGATATGAAGAAGGGGTGCTTGCGGCGAGCAAAGTTGCTTCTTGATGATAGCGAACATACCAAACCAGCTCGCGAAGAACTTTTAAGCGCAATTCAGCATGTGAAGGGAATGAAGAGGATCAAGAAAAACGAGGATATAATTATACACTTTCTTACCAGCCTCTTCCAACACGTCAAGCATGAACTCGAAACGAAGCATGGATACACAGATCAGTGTACCGTCGAATTTATCCTGTGTGTCCCACCTATCTGGAGCTGTAAAGCTTCTCGGACAATGCACGATGCCATGGCAACCGCGTTGCGCGAGAGTGGTTTCATAAGTAGAGCCAGTAAATGTGTAGACAATCTATTCATTGTGTCTGAGCCCGAAGCTGCAGCAGCATTTATCCTTACCACTTCGGAGGACAATCACAAGATTAGGGTACGATATCAGCCAACAATATGTGATTGCCGCTAATGTCTCTAGAATAACGACACCTTCGTCCTGCTCGATGCCGGTGGAGGAACCGTTGATGCAATAACTTACTCTGTTCAAGGGAGGGCCCGGGATATACGGCTCAAGAAAGAAGAAGTAATGGCCGACGGTAAGAAGACTAAACTTGAGAGCCTGAATGTTGACTGACTCGCAAGACAAGGTCGTTTGTGCGGATCGAGCTTCATCAATGAAAGATTCAAAGATCACGTCAAGGAGAGATTGAAGGACGAGTTGTACCTTGAGACTGGCAACGAAAGTATTGATCAGATCATCGAAAGCGAGGTCATCATGGGAAATTTCGAACATAAATTTAAAAGACAGATGAATTTCCGCAATAAGCTTCTCGCGGATCAGTGTTTCTATATTAGAGCACTGAGGGAGAACAGAGAAAAGAACCTGAATAAAGGGGCTTTTGAAGTCAACCCGTAAGTTCGTACGTATCTGGAATCGTTGAGAAACCTGGCTAAGTAATGAGTAGTGCCGATTTCTGGAAAATATTTCTGCCCTCGCTGAGGGGAGTCGCTTCCTTGATGGAATCCCAACTAGATCTCGCGAGGGAGGTCAGAAATAGGCCGCTGAATGTCGAGGTGAGAATAATAAAGGCACAAATTTGGTTAGGATACTGACATCTCCAAAGAAAGTTGTCCTTATTGGTGGCTTTGCGCAGTCTCAAGCACTGAGAGACTACCTACAGAAGAAGCTGAAGAAAATAAATGAGAAGCATAAGTCACACGTCGAGCTTATCGCACCCTCAGTCCGGTGAGATCTTTTGGCAGGAATGTCACCTGCGAAGCTGACCGTGTTATGCAGAGACGGCCCCGGAGTCGCAGTTGCTTCAGGAGCTGTCCTTCGTGCTCTAAATAAGAGGGGCGGCCCTGAACGGATTATGCGATCCAGTTATGGAATTCTTTGTAGAGAAGTATACGACGAAGACTTACCCGGCCATAAAGAGGCGACCAATGTTGAGCTGGACATTGATGGAGAGGAGTATGTAAAGAGTTCAATGGTTTGGCTCATCAAGAAGGTATGTATCAGCCTTTTCGGGAAAGGTGCTACCTCTTTCAGTACTTCGCTGACGCTCGGTGGATAGGGAAATACAATTTCAGGCGACCCTGAGAGGCGCCAATTCAGGCTACCGATGCTAAAGATTATCAGCCTCAAGGCAGGAGAGTCTTTCGTCTGTACACAGACATTGTACGTATCGGACGTTAGCACGGAATCGCATTATCAGAAAAATCACTGGAAGAATAAAGGTGAGCACTACTAAGAGAATATACAACTGTTCCATGTTAACCACGAGAAGGGAAACACGAGATCGCGGGTAAAATCAAAGCCGACATGTCTTTCCTTAAAAGGCAGAACCTGATACAGCCTACTAGACCAGGTCCGGGCAATGGCCGTCCGCACTACAAGGTTGAGTTCGAGGTTGTATTGGAGGTGATTGACCGGAATTTATACTACAAGGCGGTATGGCCCATTGGTAATGGTGAAGGTGTGCTTCCCGGATCTGAGGGCTGGACCAATATAGCTGCAGCATTTCTTCCAGGCACCAGTTAATAAGAATTATGCTAGATGCGAATTGGAATTGAGAATTATTTGGCTTCTATACGAATTAGCTCCTAGGAGAAGTTGGATAGTATTTTATAACCTATTGCTAGTAGAGGTTTACACCTCTAGAATCTTGTGTTTTACCACCTAAATCTTGACTATCCTGCCTCACTTGGCCTTACACAGCTTAGCTTTGACTGAGGTCTGCTCACCTCGCCGTAGTAGAACTAGAATTGGAGTTAGCTGCTAGTTCGTCTCTATCTTTATCGTTCTATTCTATAAAGACCTTCTTGATTGCGTGGCTTTTCTTAAATTTTAGGATCCTTAATACGTAGCTATTGCAAAGCTTTTCAAATCCAATTCTAGGAGGAATAGAAGCTCAATCTCTATAGCTTGGTTAGGAGATCCTCTAAGCGCTCCTGGAACTAGTTTTAGGGCCTTATTTTGTAGAGATTGGTAAGCGAAATATCTGCATAGGATCACGGCAGCATAATCAATGGCCATCTCAACCCCTATACGTGTATCAGCAACACCACCTCTGGTCCCACCAGCACCACCACCAAAAGGACGTACAAGGAAACCGAGGGAAACACAAAGTTACATCAACTCCATCCTTGGGCAATTCCGGCCGAATCTGTGCAACGAGGGTTTATGGCTCCAACTTGAGAATTCACATTACTTTGTATTCCAGGTTTGTGACTTATTATATAGAAGCGATATTCGACGGTAATGAACGAATCGCGGCATACCAAGTGTCGAATTGATCACTGCCATATCTACACTGAAAGTCCAATCTCAAGGAGAAACCCCGTGTATCCATGTCTTAAAATCCGCCTTCGGTGATGCGACGAATAGGCGTAATGGTCCACCTCTCGGTTGGTCGACCCACATTTGCCTGGTTTAGCGCAACCCTCGTTCCACCCTCCATCGTATCCAGATACAGATACGGACCGGAGTATGCGTTCTCGAAGTGCCAAGTCCCATCGCCCCAAGGCTTGATAGTCCAGTATTGTCCGGAGAAGTTGCCGGCATTTGCGAGATGCGGCTTCGTCTTGTCGTTACTATAGACATCGAGTTGACGCCGCGGGCCAAGGTAAAGGGTGCGAAGGGCGTAGGTGCCATCGCCGTACGGCTTGATCTGCCAGTGCTGGCCAGAGAAATTGCCTTCGCGAGCCATCTGGATGAGGCCTTCTTTGTTGCCGGCACCGTCGTTGACGACGTCGAGAGCGTAGCCAACAAGGGTGTTCTTGAGTCTGTACCAGGTCTCGCCATCGAAGCCCCCGGTTGGAGGCTGAGTGATAGGCTTGACGGTTATGTTGAACGTCATAGACGCAGAGGGTTGAGGGATCCCGGTCACGGATACGTACGTATCCTCACCGGAATACGCTTTGCTGTTGGGGTTGGATGTCGCATTAAAGGTACCATTGCTCGCAATTCCGGGGAAAGGATCACCTGCATCACCCCCAGAGAGCTTGGTCTTGAGTTGGTCGAGGCCATCAGCTTGCATGAGCTTGATTTTGGGGTGGTTTTCATCAGTATTCGTGAATACGGCATCGTCGACGTGCCAGATTAGGAGACCGCTTCCCCGAAGATCGCCATCGAAGCCCGTTAGCCCCCTGTTCTCGATGAGATAATACTCTTGACTAGAGTCGCCGTTTGTCCAGAGTCGATGGGTTTTATAACCAGCTTTAACATCCTGGAGAGTGATTTGGTGGTTTTCCTTCTCGGCGACGACGTCAATCCAGCCTTGGTTTGCCTTGCACCCTTCAAAAGTTTAGTAATAGACAGGAAAGTGGAATCTCTGACAGAACACACAAGCTGATGGATGGACGGGCCTGTCACCTCCGCCGCCCCAGCTGCCACCAGACATCAAGCACCAGTTGCCAATACCAGCAGAGCTGCCGTCGGTGTCATATAAATCAGGCCATCCAAAGACTGATTTCTTTTAGCTAATAAGTTCTGCCGACGTGTTTTGAAAGTAATCTTACCTAAATGGCCAATTTCATGAGCACTAACGCCAATCTTGGCGTCTTCCGGAATGGTCAAGAAACCGTACACGTTCACATCTACACGATCGATTGGCATCTTCAAGTGATAAGGCAAGGGGGAACGAACCATCAACACGCCGCTCTTGCGGAAGAACCCATTTCACGCTCCAGATGTCGTTCGGATTCCCAGTCATTTCGGCGCCAGTGCCAGCGTGAACAACAACGAAGGCATCAACCTAGACGAGGGTTAGGGTCAAATCTGGCTGATTACGTGAGCCCCTAAGATTAGATTACTCACATAACCATTTCCGTCATTATCGTACGGCTTGAAGTTAATGGATCCATCAGCAGCGGTCAGAGCTTCGTTGGCCATTGTCCTAGAGTTTGGTTCCGTCGAGCTTTGGCCAGTTTGGCCGTTGGCATAGTACGCCATATTCTCACTCAAAGTGAATGGTCCAACAACTTCGCCGGTCAGCGAAATCTTGTTGTGGGACACCTCTTGGTAATATTCAGTGACGGAGCCAGTGAGAATCTTGCCCTTGGAGAAGAAGAGGTCCTGGAAGCGTTGCTTGGCACCCGCTCCCATCTTCTTATCCTGAAAGTCGACAAGGACAATGGCAATTCTATGCAAGCCGTTAGGCACTGATTAAAGGACTGGTATGCACTGTCATATACATACTTGATAGCGCCGCTCAAAGGAGTTCTTTCCAATGCAGCCTGGCTCATCGCCATGATCGGCACAGGCTTATCATAATGCGATTTGGGAAAGATGGTGCCATCGTTCAGACCTGGTATTCCTCGATCACTGAAAGTGAGGGCACGAAGATTCGCCTTAACCGACCCCTCATCCGCCTTTCCTTGGACCTTCAAAACTTCATTCTGATATTGTGCAAGCACGTCTGGGTGGGGTGAGACGAAGCATGGTGTATCAGAGTGGCGAGGGGCCATGATGATATATGTTTGAGAGAGAAATTTTGTATGAAGCTGTGGTATTTGGAATTGCTTTCCGAGAAATGTTTGTTAAAGCTATGAGGAAATAAGAACTGGAGGGAGAGGGAAGGACGAAGAAATATATACACTACTAGGAACCCCATTACAGGAACTATTAGTAGCGTGGCGGTGACTAGGCTAGCTGGTCAAATGCGGTGGTCGTTAAGAGTGAGCTGAGGTCCGCAGAAGCTGAAGACGGGAGTGTCACAGAGCCAATGAAGGCTTTTCTTAGGATAGGCTTTGGCGCTATCATTGTGGAGTATGGTCCTTCTGAAGGAAGTCAGGTGCCAAAGGCGAAGCCATATGCAACGGAACCCCTCCCTGGATTTGCTGTTCTTGGCAAGTTCTTGGGAGGCTGGGATGCGTGATACAGTGTATGCGGGCTTCAGCTTCAGCTCTCATGCTTGTGTTGTATGGATATGCCTCGAGTCGGCTGATCGGCAAGGCCTAGGTTACGCATGTTGCTTCAGCACGGCGTTTTTGGGGGATGTCGGCCTTTATCCAGCGCACATAAACGCGTCCCTAAAGGTGGTATGGAAGTTCGTGTCGCGTTCCAAGCGGGATTCTGGGAGGAAGAACCCGCCACGAACTACCCCACCGCCCTTTTGCCTACAACATATTGTATGGTCTACGTTCATCTGCTCCATGGCCGTTGGTTCAATATTCTCGGTCTTTACCAAATTTATGACCAGCTAGTCGAAGGAAAGAACAGCAGAGCGGTCCACGGCCACGAGCATCGTTCTTTCAGCCAGCCCGACCCTATTTAGGGCCGCCGCCGAAGCGTTAACGTCGGACAAACCGTACTGCTTCGGTCCTTGCAGCATAACATCAATGCTGAATGGCAGAGGAACGGCGTCCTAGTGCACGATCGAACCAATCTCGTATTCCAGAATCTCTACAGAATATCAGCACATCACCAGACGGGACGCCCAGCATGCAGGTCAGGCCGAAGGACGGGAAGGGAGCTCTTCGTCAGCGAAAAAACAGGCCGATTTAGGGTACGTGCCACCAACACCAAAACACAACACAATACATTAATTTCTACATACAATTTAACGCTCAACAACCTTAATACTATATTATCTGCCCTTCTACCCTTTTGGTTTAAAAATAAGTTAAATTACTTAAGAATTGGTGGAATTATAATAGTGTTGTTTGTTTTGATTTTCACGAGTATGGCGTTCTGGGCCGTGCCCTAAATCGGCCTGTTTTTTCGCTGACGAAGAGGGGAGGCATCATGCAGGCGAACAAGGCGCAGGTTGCATGCTTCTGCGAGCTCAAGTCAGGCAACGTGGGAAAAATTGTGGGGAGGGAGGATCGAACGGTAGGTTCGGAATAGGACCATATGTCTTACAAAGGCTGACTATTGTCGCAGCGATTCGTGGTGAGTGAGAGCTCTAGCTGCCTTGACCTATCCGACTCGACGAGCAAGTTCTCGCTCCCACAGACCCACTTCAACATGAACAGGTTCGGGAAACCCACGGAGGAGGACTTTGAGATGGTGAGGGATGTGATCAAGAGGATGATCGGGGCAGCTCATGGGCCAGTGCCCGCCCGAGCTCGATGTAGTTATGCACCTTCGTAGTAGCTTTTCTGCTAGGAATGTTAGAGAGCCTAACTTGCGTGCAAGCAGATCACGGGAAATACAAGGTCGACTTTAGTTTACGAGGCGTGCCTGTAGTGAGTCAATTCGTCCCACGCGACACCGAGATGTGATAACTTGAACAGTTCTTTCTCTGCAAGATGCCCGCAACAAGCTGACGAAAACTGTTTGTTGTCTATGGCCTTGGTGGCATAGGCAAGACGCAGTTGGCGGTTAGGGGAAACCAAAGCAGATCTGACGGCAGATGTTGTGCAGATGCTCAAGCATCCCATAATTGATATCGATGTGGAGGTGCAGGAGTGTCTCTGGTGGCTGTTCCTACCATCGAATCGTCACCGGCCCTTGATCTTCGACAACGTCGACCGCGACTACCACAATAAAGACGATTCGCAAGCGTACAACGTCAAGGACAGCTTGAGTTTCCGTCCGTGCACGTCCGTGCGTTCACCTCTTTCCCTTTGGCAACCGTATAGATGAAGTTGGGCATATGGAAGCTTTGGAAGGTTCGCAGCCAGCGACTGGCCAGACAGAAGTGGTCAGAGGAATGCACCTCGACACCTTCGTGTCCGAAGAAAATCCCTTTCAATCAATGGAAAGGTTTGCTCCTCTTTATTGGCTGCCTGGCGAACTGAACGTTGCCATTATGACTGTCTCGCATTTATCCGTAAATGCCTCGTCTGCACCGAGGCGTGGTGGCTTGGTGATACCGTCTGCCTGAGCTGAAGTTATTTAATCTCAGCCATCCTCCGGTTTTTGAGACCATCTTCTATCTTCGGATCACCGATTCCATTCCGTTTCCTGCCCACAAGATAAATTTTCGTCTCTAATCTAACACCATATCCAACAGCAAGAAACAAGAGCCCACGCCTAAGCCCGCCACCACTGAGCCCTGCGCCAGCGAAGGCGGCGAGCGTATTTCTCGGGACCACGTCATCCAAGCCGTCAATGCTCTTGATGCGCACGATGCTACTGGTTCCGGCTCCAGTTGGGATGGACGCCGCCCATCCGGTCTTTCCTTCGAAAAGGAACCCAAGAAAAAGAAGCTGTCACTCCAGAATACAAGCTCCCAGACGGCCTCAAGGATGAAGCTGACAAACTCGAGAGACACACCATCACCAACGAAACAACCATCTCATGGTGCACCATCGGCAAAATCTTCGCGGAAAGGACGCCGACTTCAACAACCCCTTTGGATGGGCAGCGGCGTCCTCGCCGGCCGCAACCTCCTCCCGACAGCCGACCACGTGGCCCCATGGGGCCTGAACCGACCCTGGATGAAATTCATCCCCGCGTTCGAAAACCGCGCCGAGCCTTTCGGCGCCGCACACGCCCTGAATTGGAACGGCTACCGCAGCAAACTGTGTTAAAAATGCACCGTAGTCAATTTAATTTCTACAAATCTACGAGTTTCCGTTTGTATCTTTTGAAAACTTAAATTTTATATTACTCTATTTCTTTAATATGTCTGGAGATTCTCTCTAAACCAATCCACATCCTTGTACCCCTGAATCGCTTTATCCTTACGCTTCTATCTTATAAGGCCAACCCCCCGTAGCTTCCATCCTGCTCTTGCTCTCCGGATCATAGAAAGGAATCTCACCCATCGTCATGCAGCGCCAACCAATCCTCGTCCCTTTTCCAAAATGATCCTGCGTCGCTGCATGGAACGTGCAGCGATTATCCCAAATGGCCAAGTCATTCACATCATGCCACTGGAAGCGCAGCTGAAGGTCATGATTATCAACAAGTAGACGCATAAGCTTTCTCATGAGTTTAGCGCTCTCAGCATCAGTTACCCCGTCGATAGATAGACAGTTCGTCCCGCAGGAGAAGATGCTCTTCCAGCCCGTTAACGGGTGTGTGCGTACAACTGGGTGGTGGTTCTCAAAGTCAAGGCCGACGTTGTTAGGAGCGCCGCGTGGACCGGAGTCCATGGCCTCTGGGTTCTTCGCCGCGTAGCCGGAGAGCGCGACGGACTTGTAAGTGGCGGTAAGGGACTCGAAGAAGCGCTTGTAAGGTTCTGTGAGGCGGCCGTAGAGTTCGTAGCCGGAGGCCCAGAGGGTATCTGTGGTAGGTGATGTTAACTCTCTGTAAAACTGTTAAAAGAGAAGTGTTGGACCTACCTCCGCCAGTGGCAGGAAGCTCAGCCATCTTCAAGATGGTATAGTCTGGCGAATTGGCCTCGAAGGATGAATCAGTGTGCCAGTCAAGGGTGTGGCTCTGGCGCGGCATGTTGTCTGCCTTCGGCCGGTACATCTTCTCGAGGCGGTCTTGGCATTAGCCGTCTTGTCCTACCCCTATCGTCTCCCCTATCGTCTCCCCTGTTATCTCCCCCATCGCTATCCGCAGCTTAATGGCGGTCCTTAATAGCCTACTTACTATTACCAAACTATATAGATCCCTAAGAGGATAAAGAAGTAGGAGTTAATAAAATACCCATAATATCCGCAATATCTACTAAGAAGATATCCGCTGCAAAGAAGGTCTGGGTAATTATTAACTGTCTTAGGCTATAGCGGATATCTATAGGAGACCTAGCGCTTAAATAGATTATAATAGCTAAAGGTTTACGCAAGGCACTAAAGAAAAAAAGAGTAAGGGGGCTCCTTAATAAACTCCTAGAGAATGCTAATATCCTAGATATCTATACTAAAGAAATAAAGAAGCGCGGTATAGTAGGTGCTAGTATTACTCTTACTATCTAGGGAGAGCTTAAAGAGCTAAGGGAGAAAGAGTTACTATTTAGCAGCTTTAACTAATATGCGGATATTAAGCAGCTTAACCTTAGGCAGTACTATTAAGCCGTAAAAACTTACGCACCTATACTAGAGCATGTAATTACAGTATATTAAGAGGGTTAACGTAAATATTCTTTATATAAAGGCCGTGCGGTTCTAATAGCTTTTACGCTTATATTTAGCCTTTTACAAAACTCTATAAACTATATCCTATAGCTGCTAGGGATATATCTCTAAGCTAACGGCGTTAAGCGCCGCGTGCTTTCTGTGCTCCATGGGCTTGGATTAATTAATAGTTATACTACTTTAAACTAGCAGAAGGAGCGGATAGCCTAGGAATTAAGGTTTAGCCTATAATCTCTATAGTGTAGGTATATACTAACCTATATATAAGTAAAAATCCGCTTAATAGGTGCAGCTTCTAATACTATTATTATCTATAATAACTTCGACTACCTCTAATAAGTTTAGTATTAAATACTTAGGGATACTAGGACGTTCTATTCGCGTATAACTAGCAAGCTTATCTTTAATATAAGTATACCTAATGGTAGGCTTCAATAGAGTATACTTTATATAGATATTCTAATTAAGTTCTCCGATATTATAGAGGCTTTAGGTAATTTATAAAACAATATACAAAAGTAGATCTTAATAGCTTTAATCTATAAAGCTATTGTAGAGGCATATCTAGGCCTTAATATATTACTTAGCAAAAACCCACGGTTTAAACATCTACGTATGCCTTCTATTAATATAATACCTGCTGCGCGGACGTCTAGGTTTAACCTAGGACCTATTATAACTAAAGAGGCTTCTATATCTAAAACCTATAAGGTACTAAATAATATTTTTCTTTATTAAATAAATCTATAACGTACTAATAAAGTATTTAAGGAGTGACTATTTCTAATCTATAGTGATTAAAAGACTGTAAAGCTTATTCGGTTATATTAGGGAGAACGTACTAAGTTAATATCCGCCTATAATAGCCTGCGTTAGGCTCTGCCTATTCTAGCTCTTTAGCACCTAAAGCTAAACTACCTATATATAGTTATACGGTATCACTATAGTGGCAAGCAATTAGCCTAAGAGTACTCTATACTATACACCTATATAAACCACCTAGGTTAAAGAAATATCCCAGCCAAGCGCGCGCTAGTTTATTATATAAAGGAGCTAATTCTCTATAGCTTTAACGCTCGTATTATAGCGTTACTCTATACTTAGATTAAGGAGTCTTATAATACTAAGTTGCCTATAGATATTAAGCGGTACCTTAAAAGCCTATCTCCGCAACATCTATTAGCAGTGGTTAAGGATATCCATATAGCGGTTTTTAGTTAAGAAATCTCTTAGGCGGCTAACTATACTAGCTAGCCTACGGAACCACAGCAAAAGGGTTACTTTAAGTAGGCTAGCAGTACTGCATCCTTATAAATACTTCCTAAGCCTACTAATGTAGAGTTTTTAATATATGTCCGTTTTTTACAACTAGTAGAGACGTATAAGGTCCTTAAGCACGCCATTAAGCTTACGGATATTGGCCTGCTCAGCCGCGTGCTCCCCTATATTTATATCTATTTTACAAGTAGTTAAAATAAAAACTATCTACTAGAGATATTACGTTTTTTTTAATTAACTTTAATAGATACTTGTTCCCCTAAGCTCTAGTAAGCTATCCTAGTAAATAGTCTAGTAAATATCCGCGGCGAATAGGATAGTTACTACCCAATAGATCTTAACAATGAGCTACTTAATAGGGAGCTAAAGTAGCTTATGCACACTTATAGCAATTTGATATTTAACCTAGACTTACTTTTCCACTAGAGTATTTATATAACTAATTATATAGGGCCACTATGTATAAAGTTTGAGATTACGTTCGGTAAATAGATGTCTACTTAATATACTGTTAAATCTCCTATAGCGGGTATTTAATTACTTACTAATATAATTGCCGAAGGTTTTATTATCCGCTATTAGGCACAGCGAGTAAAGATAGAAGCGCTGCCTCTACTATAACTAGGTATTAAATAACTTAATTAATTTACCCTTAATAAGTTTAATTTACGGCTAGGTGGTAATATTTCTGCCGTATTTAATGAGCTTAATCTTTATAATAATAATAATAAGCTAGATAGCTTTATACTCCTTACCAACTTTGCTTAAACCCAGCTTTAACCTACGTATAAGTTGCTTAATAAGTAATATAAGATATTAGCTATAAGCTATTACTATAACCGTTTAATATCCGCTATAGTTAGTAGCACTAGTATATATTCCTAAGTAATTAATATTATTAATTAATTAATCTATTTAGTTCCTAGGCCGCGCTTACTAGGGGTATAAGGTATAAGGGAAAGGGGGGGCGTTATCCTAATAGATATTAGCTACTATAGTTATAATATCCACTTAGCGGATATAAGGTAAACTTACCTAGTATTAGCTAACCCCGCCTAATATTAACTAACCTCGCCTAATATTAGCCCGCTATATACTAATTAGCGTTACCATTAATTTCCTATAGTGCTCTTTGTATATATTTACCTCTATTTAATTATACTAACTGCCTTTACGGTACTAATAAAGATATATCTAACTAGCGGGTTATTAGCGGTATAAATATATCTAACGGCTGGTATAAGGGTAATAATAGAGGAGTAGGAGCTGGAGACCTAAGAGTTGGCGAAGGTATAGGTATATCCTCTTCCTAAGTTATTAGTAAGAGGTCTATAGCTAACTATTAACTAGCCTATAATATATTAGCGCTATAGTAAGGCGCTAATTACTACGGCGCTAATATTTTAAATCTCCTATTTAAAACCTGCGAAGCCCGTATAAGAGCCTATAATAAGCGCTTATTTATAGTAGCGTACTGCTCTAATACTTAGGAAAATTACTTTAATATCTATATAATTAACCCAGAAGAACCTAAGAGTTACCCTAAATTTTTTTTCCCTGCTTTTATTCCTTATCTACTAAAAGCTTAATAAGGGACAGAAGCTCCTTACTAAGGATATTAGAATCCCACTTAGGTATTGCTTGCCTTAATAATACTATATCTAAAACCTACCTTATATTATAGAGGCGATAAAGCTACTTATCCGGTATAATATAATTAACTATAGGCGTTTATAATATATCCTAATACCTAGCCTCTACCTATTACGTAAACTACTTCTATATATTACTTAATATAGGCTCCTAGTAGGTTTTTGTAATATCTGCACTATAGCTAGTACAGATATTATACTCGCAATCCATAAATATTGCTAGGTTGTAGTTACTGTAATATAAGTCTTTACTAATAGTAGACTGTGGGTCTCTATAGTATATAAGTTATATTGCTTATAAGCATACCTAATCCTTATTAACTAGCCGCTATAGGGTAAACGGCAGTTTACTACGTAACTACGCATTAGTTAACCGCTTCTTTAGGCGTAGGGTTAGTATAATAAGCTCTTTAGGTAGGCATACTGTAGAACTACTAGGGCTTAACCTACGCCCGCTTCTTATATCTACCAACTACTTAGTACTAATTAACGCTATAGATAAAGCATAGCCTGTAATATCCGCAGCCTCTATATTTTATCGCCTATGGATATTGTTGGTTATATAAGGTGATATCACGTAGCTACGGTTCGTAGATAGTATAATAATTGTTATTCTTAATTCTTTATAAGGGAGGGCGAGGAGCTTAAGGCTCCTCGCCACGCTAATGCCGCGGCAACACGTGACGGTAACTTGCCGCACGTAATGGTAACTTGCTATATATGACGGCAATATGCCTTATATAGTGACCACTTGCCTTTATTCCCAACACTAGCAACTCTTCTTTTGTAGTTACCATCTATATATATATACCGCTTAACTAGCGGAACGAATATTAATCCTCCTTACTTACTATTGCTATTGTAATATAAGTCTTGCTGTTCTAAAGTTTGCCTCTTAGTACGTAGTGCTTTCTTGCTTATAAGTTATGGGTAGGTATCTTATTAGTAGGGCAGCTAAGGCGCTAGCGGTAAGCGAGCTAATAGCGATTTTCTATTCCAGGGATGGAAAATCCTAATTGGCTGGGTTAAGTTAGGGTCTAGAATATCATGCTCCCCCCTCTAAAAAAGTCTTAGCAAGAGAATCTGACTAATTAGATAACTTTAACCGCTGGTTAAAGTTCCTAGATATCTTAAGACCTTATATAACTAAGAAATTTCTAGGGACTCCCTTTTAACCTAACCTTTAACTTATATACGTAGAGTATTTATGTTAATAAACGTCTTTAGTGCCTTGTTTGGGTTTACCTTTATTATTAC
>Ga0307515_10001059_pt1 | contig 63105 bp, 59 predicted proteins | sample 17_EM_MG_FD_194513 | JGI IMG/M metagenome (GOLD analysis project Ga0307515, IMG submission 194513) | Populus trichocarpa ectomycorrhiza microbial communities from riparian zone in the Pacific Northwest, United States - 17_EM | ecosystem: Host-associated > Plants > Roots > Unclassified | place... | reverse complement strand
GCGGCGTCAAGGATGAGAGGGCCTGGGACCTCTTTTATGATATAATCTTTCTTGATCCAGTCACGACTCGCCACTTTTCACAATTCCAGCTGAGGTGGCACCACCGCAGGAGGAGGAGTTCACCTTTTCGGGAGTGGTGGGCAGCGTTCCGCTCATATATGGGGCAAATGTTTCACAAAACCCGCGATCAAATGAACAATTGGAGATGGGACAACGCCTGTGCCTTCGGGGATCAAGTCGATCGCTGCAATCCGCAGACAACCAGCTCAGGAAAGGTCAAACGCACCGGCGAGCGTTTCTCTTCGTACGGTAGCGATGATCTCAGGGCAATTAGTGAGCCACCAAGCTGCCGGCAGTACAAGTCAGACGACTTCCTGGCCGTTAGACCACTGAATTGGGATGAGATAATCTACGAGGATGATGATGATGAGAACTGGGCGGATCGCGGAGGGCAGAGCGGTGGAAAGAGCCGTCCTGGCGATGGCAATGACAATGAAAATGGCGAGGGTGAGGAGGACATGCAGGGCGGTGAGAAAGGGACCGGGAAAGGGAAGGGGAAGGGGAAGGGAAACGGAAAAGGGAAAGGTATTGTTAAACAATCCCCAGGGGGAGATGATATCTCTCGTGCCGTTGCTGTGCAGTTGCAGAAGATATGGTATGAAGCAGACACGGACACGGAGGGCTAACTAGAGGGGGTATATTTAGAGCCGGAAGCATTGCCCGCCGTGTCAATTTCCTCAGATGATGGTACCGACTCTACCGACAAGTCGGACAGTGACTATGACTCAGAACTTGACCCTGATGTGGATATGTGCATGGGGGATGATGAGGACGCACCGGACGGCGTAGATTTAGACGGCGATGTGGATATGAAAAGGGATGGTGACGATGATGAGGAGGACGATGAAGAGGAGGAAGATGAAGAGAAGGAAGATGAGGAGGAGGTGGAGGAGGAGGATGAGGATCAGGAGGAGGATAAGGATGAGGATGATGGCAAAGAACCTCGGAGGATTGGCCAGGGAGAAATGGTAAATAGATCGGCTGGCGATGCTGATACCATGCTAGACGATGAGCCAACCGTGCTACCTGAGCAAGGCCAGGCGATGCGCGAGCATACCCCACTGCCACAACCTGCGGCACCAGCCCCACGGCCACAAACCCCGGAGCCTCCCCCACGACCAGGAACTCCGGAGACTCATAACCTCAGTAGGTGGAAGTTTGTGGGACTTGTGACGCCGCAAAAACCTCGCCCAGCAGCGCCAACTCTGCAAGAAGCTGAGGAAGCCGGAAACACCTCGGATGTAGATGTGGAGCAGCAGCTACTCGGCGAATCGGCAGGTGGCGACAGTCTGTTCGATGTCCCTCTCTCGGGTGTCCTTCTCCCGGATGTCCCACTCCCGCATGGCCCACTCCCGGATGTCCTTCTCTCCGATGTCCCTCTGCCCGATATCCCTCTCCCCGATATCCCTGTCCCTGAGGCACGCGCGGATATCTCGGTTGGCGAGGAGACAATCAGTCCTCGCGTTGCGTTTGGGTTAGAGTCGGGTTCTTGCCTTGTGAGTTTCCTTTGCTGTAATCTATTCATCTCAGGCACTGATTAAGGCACGAGTGGAGGTGTTTTGTCTGTTTGGGTTAGGGTTGTGGGCATGTTCGTTTCCGTTGTTCTAATCAATTTATCTCAGGCATTGAATATTACACGCATCGCGAGGTTTTTGCATTTCTCATGGTTTATTTTTTATTTATTCACAGTATTATGGGACATCACGCATGCAGTGTTTTTGCAACTCCTGGCGTGATGGTGTTGAGGCTCAATAAATCTCTCAAGTATCGTGAGCATATACCCACACCAGACTGCTCAGGCCCAGCTCCAACTTTCGTCCCTGTCTACAGTGAATACTCCACTCCTCCAGTGTCGTCCACAATGCCAGAGAAGACCCCATTCCATTGCCCCAAATTTTCATGCCGAAAGATGTTCACCTCAGACAGCTGGCGACTGAAACATATCAAATTACACCATCCTGAACACCTTCAGATTGCAAAGAATATGACTGTTTGCAGCGCGCCCCAACGAGTTGAACCCGCTCAGCGTTGTGAATTCAACGCTAACAGAGATTCAGCCGAAGACTTGGAAGCATTTTCCTACCTTGAACACATTGAAAACATTGCAGACTCGGAGTCTCAACCACTGCCACCACCTCTGCCGCGGACGGAATCATACCCTGGCGCCGGCGCTCTGCTGATCGATTACATTGCTGAGCCATGGGCACGCGACGCTCAGGGTTGCCTTGAGATGAACCTACACAACAATCCCTACTACCCGTTTGCGACACGTGAAGAGTACAAATATATCCAGTGTGGGATCAAGAAGAAGGGTATGAAGACGTACTATCACAACGTGCTGAAGGAAGAAAACACCGCTCTGCATTTCCCAAGCTTTAAAAACGGGGATAGCCTCAAGAAGCTTGCCGTAGCGTGCCAGATGATCAGGCTCTTGGGGAGTGCGAACTACACACCCTCGAGGATATGAGATGGAATGACAATCACCAACTGCCTATCAATTATTGGAGTCGAGATATCTTCAAATGCATGAGACGGTTGATGCGGCAGCCAGCCTACACCGAGCATCTCATTTACGCCCCTCAGCGTTATTGTAACAGCGATACGCCTCTGAAACGCCTCTATACTGAAATGCACACTGCGGACTGGTGGTGAGAGACACAGGTAAGCAGAGAGACTCGAGGATAATAACGTGCTAATCGAGGTTAAGGCAACGCTCAGACTGGGGGATACAGTGGTTCCATTTATTTTCATGCGCGACGGAACACATCTCTCGAATTTTGCTGGCGACAAGAAAGAGTGGCCTGTATATATGACCATTAGCAATGAATCTTCGAAGATCCACCAGATGCCCTCAGCGCACACCGTCATAATGGTCGCTCTCCTGCCGATTCCCATCAAGAACCGCAATATTGCTCAGAAGCGCCTGGATGAGCAGCAGCAAACAAACTGAGAGGTGCTGAATGAAGTACTCCTGCGGGTACTCCAGCCTCTCACCTTGCAACAAAATCCCAACGCCGAGAGCGGGTATTACCATTTTCCCTGTGCAGATTGCAAATTCAGGTGTTGCAAACCGGTTATAGCAGCATGGCTTGCAGATTGCCCTGAGTATAGCGACCTACATCATCTCGAGCGGCATGTCTGTTTTTGGTGCGAGTGTCCACAGAACGAACTTGGAGAGTATGTCCCTTCAGACAAGTAACACCCCCTGCGGGATCACAACCTATATAGAACGCTCAGCGATGCCAACACCAAGGCAGCCGATGCCGAAATCTTGTCGCGCCATGTCCACCGAGGATTCAACGGGTTTCGACATACTCCCTGTATCGTGAGCAACCTCCGGAAGCTCGACATCCTCCATACAATGCAGATCAGCATGCTTGACCACCTCCAGAAGTGTATTTTCCACTTCATGAAGACGCACGAACGACATGACAAGTACAATGCAATCTGGTTATCCGTGCCTGCTTACCACGACCTCACACCAAAAAATACCTCCTATGAGGAACTTTCTCAATGGAATGGGAAGGAGATGAAAGAAATGAGCCGGTACCTGCTTGGAGTTGTATCCCAGTCTCTACGAGGTGGAAGTCCCGCTCATCGTCCCATATTCAATCATGCAATTGAGTGCACACGGGCATTATTAGAATTCTATATGTATGCTCGATATAAATCTCATGATAATGCAACTTTAAGCTATATGGAGGACGCGTTGCATCATTTTCAAACCTTCAAAGATGTTTTCTTACTTGGGCGAGCCGGCAAAAAGAAGACGGCCAAAGCCATTGCCCTGAGAACGGAACTCGTGAAGAAGCGAAAGGTAGACGAGGAAACAAATGCTGAGACTTGGACGCCGTCCAAGAACCGGCGCAAAATGATCAACTGGCGGGTTTATTTCAGCCACGAGATAGATGTTTCCAAGGAGTTGGATGCCGACTTCAACTTTCTGAAGATCCACTTGATGTCTCATTGGGTTGAACAGATTCCTTGATACGGAGCCTTGCAACAGTATTCTGCCGAGAGACATGAACAAGCACATAACACGAACCTCAAGGACGGTTGGAACGCCTCCAATCATAATCTCAACTACCTGCCGCAAGTAATCACCTTTCAGCGTCGCATTCTCTGCTTCGGAATCAGAGAGCTCAATCTCCAAGCCCTCGCTCAGCGTCGGGAGAACAGCGCTGCCGCCTGCAAAGTCCTCCCGTCAGGCGCTGGTCTGGCAGCCCCCCTGGGCTCCCAGTCATATGCGAAGCCCGAATTCATGGGGCCCCAAAACGGCCGTGATGGAAAGCATCCTGACGCTATGATCAAAGACTCCAATGCATTACTCGACAATACACAAGACGCAACGCACCCCGTGGCAATATACAGCGGCATGCGGGAGTTTATCAAGGATAAGAGTCGTAACAAGACGTATATATCGGATGAACAACTGCACGCATTGGAGCTCTGTATTTACCATCGTATCAATGTTCATGTTGAGGGTTTAGATGGTGAATGTATATCTCAGATATGTCGATGCACAGGAAGCCAGGGCTGGCGCGGAGGGGATCAACGGAACGACTGGGTATCGGTAAGGCAACGCCCGGGGAGGTGTTATGGCGCGCTGAATGGGCGTCTCCCGTGGCAACTGCAATGACTATTCAACATCAAACTCCTTAACGAGGATGGAGCTTTCGTTGAGTACTGGTTAGCCCTGGCGCTCACCACAATACCTGAAAACTCGGGTAACTTGGATCCCGTCTCGAAATTTGTAAAAGTGAGAAAAGCACCGGCAGCCATTGCTTTGCAAGTTTTCAGTGTGGGAAATATTGTCGGCTGCGCGCACATCATTCCAGAGATAGCTACAAGTAGTAAGACAGGAGACAGACAGTACGAACGATGGATTGTGAACAGCCACATAGATCTGGCGACATGGAATGATGTGTATAATTAGTAAAGTGAGAATTGCATTTTGCACCCAGGTAGAAGGAACATGAGGAGAGATATTCGCAGCGTCACTCATCGCCTTGCAATCCCGTATAATTAGTATAGAGAGAATTACATTTTGCGCGCAGGTAGAAGGAATCTTACAGGGGTATTTTAAATCCCAATAATCAATACAACATTTATTGAAACTAAGTACAGCCGCCTATGTAAGTTTCTCTTTCTCTCCTCGCTTCGTGCAGAAGCTCAACCTCTTGTATGTTTAAAAGAGCTCCACTAAAAGGCGTCTTGATTCTTGCAGTCCACGAAAGCCCAGGTTTCGATATGGTCCTCGGAAAGAAACAATCCCGTCGACAAGAATCTCCACACGTCGTATCAAAGTCCAAGTATCTCGCTGAAGTGCAACACCACAGCGGCGTTGTAGTAATCCTGGTGAGCCTCAAAATAAGTGAACAGCTTGGCGAACAACTCGACGCTGTTGTCGAATGCAGTCCTCATAGTATATGTCCTCGATGATGGCATAGACCGTATTGGTAATGAACAGAGAAGTAATGTTGAGAGTGGAATAGATAGAATTCTTAATAATATTTTATGATCGTCTTCGGTGTATCTAACTGATTGCTCGTTGCTTGATGATTCCTTCAACCTCAGGCACAAGCCTTTCTTTGATACATCATCCTTTCCTCACAATCCTCATACACCCTTTCGACACTCATGATAGCTCTTATCGAGGACATGCATCATGCATCTGGTGATTCTAGCCATGACCCTCAATGGTGATCGTGTCAGCGATGAGGCATTTACCTTCTCTTCGCATGATATCATTTGCGCGCATATAAAACTCTTTCTTGCAACCACTTAGAGTCGATAGTTGGAACAATTAATTCCCACATGGAAATATCTTGCTTTTTGCATTAATCGCTCACACCACAATTGTGGCTAGCTTGCATCATAGATTTAATCGGCGACTAACCGATACTATGCCAGCATAGAACCTAGACGTGTAAGCTCGTATCCGATACGAGTTTACATTGCGATCCAGAATTACTTACATCAATAAGTAGTGCTCGCTCTTGACTGATAAGCTAACGTCATAATTCCCTCAATCACGTCATGCTAAGGTCGAGACCAGTCTCTGACCGGAATGTGCCCCGATCACATATCCAAATCGGAGAAGGTCGAAGAGTCCTTGTAATCGCATTTGACTATTGATTGTAATGCATGTAATTCGATACCTCTGAAAGGCATCTGTTAACCATGCATGTCCCGCTAGCATCTCGGTAGTGAATGTGGTTGAAAGCTAGTAGCACTGATAACACCCTCGTATCTCAGTCTTGCATAATAGCTGCATCCTCATAGTTGAATCTGCCAAACTCTTGTTTGTTCAATTGACACGCGACTTGCATATATTCCGCTAAAGATTATTCAAATGGCCAACTTGCTCGACTTTCCATCAATAGGTGTTATGCATATCACATGACTGTGATACGTATTTATTACTCATCTCGCAAGTACCATTATCGCTGTTAAGGGAGAGCCCCTAACATCACCCCTTGCTGTAGAACCGGTGACCTCAACGGTGCGCAAAACATAATTCCCAACGTAATTCCAAACGTAATTCCAAACGTAATTCCAAACGTAATTCCAAACGTAATTCCAAACGTAATTCCAAACGTAATTCCAAACGTAATTCCAAACGTAATTCCAAACGTAATTCCAAACATAAAACAAACCTTTCATTCTCTCTTTCTTTTTGTTCTTTTTGTTCTTTTTGAAAATCTTCCGTCTCTTTCTATAGTTGAATTTTTTCGATAATATTCCTCCAATATTTCTTTAGTGTTTTCAACCACGTTTTCATAACTTTCCCACGTATTATCCTCATGTGAATGATCTTTCCCCTTTACCAAATATACGTCCTTCTTCACGTCTTCGTTTGATGATCTGCTCGCGAGTAACGATTCCATAATGCATTCTTCGTTATCGGGTTGAATTTTGATTATCGGTCAATTCTGGTTGTTGCCTTTATATCTTTCCAAGAGGCTTATATTGAATACCGGATGAATTTTCCAAGAGTCGGGTAGTTTCAACTTGCAGTATGGAAGATTCTTTGCGACTGATAAAACTTCAAAAGGACCGAACATTTTTTCCTCGAGCATTTTGCAGCGGTGTTTCGCTCTAATATTTTGTCCGTTAAGCATGACCAATTCCCCTATTTTGAAAGATTCCACTGGTTTCCTTTTCTTATCATAATGCTTCCTCATGGCTGATATTGATTGCTCGAGTCTTTCTTTTAGTTTGTCGTGTATCCGATTCATATAGTGTCCGTACAATTCTGGTGCCGGATTTCTGAACTTAATCTCCGTAGCCCAATTTTTTCGTGGGTCGAATCCGTAACATGCCATACACGATGATATTTAGGTAGCCGAATGTTTCGAATTATTGTATGCATATTCCACCGTCGATAACAGTTGTTTCCAGTCGTTTTGTTCGAAGTTACATTACCATCGAAGGTATGCTTCTATAACTTGATTGATGCGTTCTGTCTGTCTGTCCATTTCCGGGTGATAGGCAGTACTCATACTTCTCTTCATTCCGAGGAATTTGTATAAATCGGTCAAGTATTGACTAGTAAACGTTGTGTCTCTATCCGATACCACGTCCTCCGGTAAGCCGTGATATTTCCAAACATTCTCCAAATATGCTCTTGCTACCGTTGGTGAATCTTTCCTGTTTAAAGGAATAAAATGAGCCATCTTTGTAAACCGATCTACTACCACAAAAATTATCCCTTGCTCCTTCCGACTCAGGAAAATCCGTAATAAAATCTGTGCTTATATGCCTGCATGGTTTGCATGCCATTTCCAACTGGTGTAACAATCCGTGTTTAGCGTGTCTTGGTGCTTTCGTCTGTTGGCACTTGTTGCATTCATTGCAGTATTTCCGGATATCTCTTTCCATATTTGTCCAATAGACATTCCTACTTAGCAATTCCATAGTTCTTCTCCGACTAAAATGTCCTGCTACTTTTGAATCATGTTCTGATTTAATTATTGCAGTTCGTAGTTTCTCTGGTACGAAGATTCTCTTTTGCCAACATTACAAATCGTCTTCGATCGAAAAGTTTCTGTCCGTGCATTTTTGGTTTTTGGTTTGTTTTGTAGACTTTCTTGTAGTTTTCATCCAACATGGCTTTTTGTATAATTCTCTCTTTTGCTTCCGGCAATAGTTGTTCTAACTCTGTTGCTCCTATGTTAATGGATTTGTATTCGTCATGCTCCATTTCCATCGCTCCTATTTCTAACCATTGTTCTTTTTCAAACATCGTCGCTGTTGTTGCTGATGTTGTACCTCCCACCTTAGAGGTGAATTCCTGACACCTTGATAACATATCGGCTTTGACGTTTGCCTATCCTTTTCTGTAAAGTATTTTGTAATTAAAAGATTTAAGGTCTTCTGCCCATCTGGCCTGTCTTCGGTTTATGGTTATAGCTGACTAAAAGTAAGTCCAGTTTTGATGATCCGAATAGATTAAAGTCTTATGCTCCGATGCTTGTAGAAAATGTTGCCAGTAATTCAAAGAAAATACTTCTGCTAACATGTCTTTATTGTAAATGTCGTAATTGAGTTCGGCCGGATTAAGCTTTCTGGACGCAAAACCTATTGGATGAAGTTTTCCGTCTTCGAACTTTTGCGATAATACTCCAGCTATGGCAAAATCCGAAACATCCGTTTCCAACAAAGAATGTCTATCGGGATCATAATGACGGAGTCTAGGCGTTTTTCCGCTAATAAAAGATATCTTCATCTTTACCAAGGCAGCATCCTGACATTTTCCCCATTCACATAGCCAACATTACACTGCTCGAACTCACAAGGTTCAGTGCCCCTCATCTTAGAGAATGTCAGTCCATTTGCACCTTAAGCTTTACGTGATCGCTTTGAGAATCCACTTCACGCTGTAAGGCGCATTCACTCCGCAGTGCAGCACTCCCTCACCGGTGGTGTTCCATTGCTTCGGTAAACCGACAGGGACTGACCGTCCTCTCCAGTCTTCCAACACATCTCACGGAGACATATTGGAGCTACGTCCCACAGTCCTTGCTATCGGATCTGCTTCCCGTTACCTTGGTCAATCACTTGACATAGGCCATCTGTCTTGCCCTTTACACAGGGCTACACACAACCCTCAACTTATTGGGGCCGGAACCTCAGTTCGGGCACCCCCAGTAGGTAGACTAACCAAGCAGTAGCTGAACAATGGGTGCGTTCACCTGCGCACAGGCCGCCTTTTCCACGTCCATCTGCATAGGCCGAGAGGTGTCCTTATCAAACATCAACATCTATGTACCAGATGGACCATGACACAGATAGTTTTTAATTGTACGCTTCGAGACTCTGTTCATCTCTTCCCGGGGGCTTCCCCAGGCTTCTCTAGCGCGTGAATTCCAATGGTGTATCGGTTCTAAGCAAATTTGTTATGGGAGCGACTATTTCTGAAAAGTTTTGAATAAATCATCGGTAAAAATTCCAAGGTCCCAATATTTGCTGAACTTCCTTTCGATTCGTTGGTCTTGGCCACTCGGTTATTGCTTTCGCTTTGTCGGGATCCATTGTTAGCTCTTTTCTACTGATAATATATCCTAAAAACTTTGTCTCCTGTACACTGAATTCGCACTTATTGATTTCGATGCACATTTTGTTGTCCATTAGGAGTTGAAAAACCTTCGACACTTGTTTTTCGTGTTATTTCAAGGATCCTTTTGTAGCAATAACTATATCGTCGACATATGCGACTACCACCATTCCTGCATCTTCTTCAATATTCACATCGGTTTTTATAACGAATTCTATCCCCAGGAGAGGTCGCAGTATTCGATTGATCTCTCTTTGAAATGGGGTGGGGGCATTAGTTAAACCAAACGGCATTACCATATACTCGTATAGGCCGAAATTGGTTCTAAACGCTGAGAATTTTTCGTGACCCAAAGCCATTCTGATCAAGTGAAATCCATTTTTTAGGTCGACTCTGGTTATATGCGTTGCTTTTGACAGTCTATTTTGTAACTCCGTCATAATTGGTAACGGTGTTTTGTCTTTTTTCGTAAAGTCGTTAAGATGTCTGAAATCAACGAATAACCGTAATCCCTTCCCACTAGGTTTGGGTACAAATAGTATCGGGCTTCCGACCGTACTTGTTGAGGGACAAATCTTATTTTCCTTATCATTGTATCCAGATACTTAACAAGTATCTTTTCTTCCTCGATAGATAATTGATATATACGGCCCATTCGCAACTTGTCATCTGGCACTAATAATTCAATCCTCTGGTCGCAGTCCTTATTGTCCGGTAGTTTTTCTGCTTCTTCAGGGTCGAATAAGAGCATGAACTTATGATAACATAATGGTAACTTATTTATCAAAGAAGGATTGCTCAAAACTATAGCGCCGATATGAATAGCTTTTTCGTCCAAGGCTACTCTCTTGTCGTAGGTAATAGAATACTCCGGATGAAACTTTCCATGAGTAAAACACTTTTGTTGACAATGCGGAAAGTGTAAATGACTAGTCGTAGTTCCGGCTGCCTTGTGCTCTTCTAAATACCACGCTGGTAATAAGGCATCATAGTCTTGCGAGGTCTGCATTACTTCAAAAGCATGATTTTCCTCATCATAAGATCTGTGATTTCCAAAGGACAAACCCAAAGGAACTATAAAACGTCCTTCCACCTCAATTTTCTTTCCTCCGATGTCTTTGCATTTAACTTTTTTCGTCCTTTTTATAACAGGTATTTGAAAGGCCTTGGCCGCTTGTGGTGACAAGACAAAAGACGTACTTCCACGGTCCAACATACACCTGGTCAGAAAATATTGATTATCGTGATCTATAAACAATTGATAAATTGGTCTTTTCCCGATCTTTGTAGGACTAATTTTCTGTATTTTATTCTTCGCATATCCATTATAAAAGATACAATCTTTGGAGGTGTTTTGCTGTTTTGGCGTACGTTCGATCAAGGTTGATGCTTTTCGTTTCGACATCGCTATTCTTTCGATAATACCGTAACCACAACGGGTTATTGGAAATGATGATTTTGAAGCTCTTGTAGTATCCGATGTTGTACTGCTCGAATTTTGTTGTAAGTTGTATAACAATCATATTTCCTTACTGGCCAGCAGTTTCGATCTTCCGATCATCCTCAGAGGAAAAATATATATAAAAAAGAAAAACGTCTTCCATTTTAAAATGGTATGTTAAAGCAATTGATTTGCGACGTAAATGTTCATTGATACCTTGATACTTACTCTGACCCTTGCTCTGAATCCCACGAATTTCCTTCTAAACATTGTGACTCATGTGAGTCCTGGGAATGTTCATCGTAGCAACTAGCTACTTCACAATTCTCGCTTTTTGATCCTTCGGCACTTCCTTTCGATTCATCACTGCTGAAATCTTCCTCCGTGGATTCACAAGTAGAGCCGTTCGTACTGCTGTCCACTTCGACAGCAGCAATTTTCATTTTCTGATATTCCTTCGCTTTAGGAAAATCGGCCGTTCCCTTGTCCGTTTTTATCGCCCTTTTGCAGTCTTTCATTCTATGCGCTCCTTTTCTACCTGAAGGCCCTGCGCATCGTAAACATTCTCCTGCTGACTTTCTTCGATCTATTTCTGACCTGTCTATCCCTCCCAGGTCTGAACTCCTTCTAGACGAAGATTTCTTAAAGGATTTGTCTTTGAACAATTACTTATCCTTTTCATGTCGGCGATGATTATTTTGATCCTTTCGGTCGTTGAAATTTCGTTCGGTTTTATCGAACCTAGATTTCTCCTCAAAATCCTTTTTGCTCCCCAAGGATCTCAATGCGAGATTCTTTCTAGCTGCTTCCGATTTTTCGGCAGTTTTTCCTGCCTTTGTAAGACATCAACTATTTCTTCATCGGTTCTTCCGGTAAGGTCGACCGTATGCATTTGCTCCAGTATCTTGGTCGGCAACCTGTCAAGAATAAGTTTCTTGAATGCTGGTCCAGTAACTTGAGCTTTGTCACTGTATGTCTGTATTTGGGTCAACATATTTTGTATGCACTCTTCGTATCTGACTTTTTCGAGGTCGCCGTAAGCCTCTTCTCCAGCATCCTTCCCTTCAAACCTAAGTTGTAAGGCTTGAACATAGTTCGTCATGGATTTTGGGTATTTTCCTTGGATGGTACCCTAAATCCATTGAATATGCCATGATGCCGCATATTTATCCATTAACGATCCTATCCAATCAATAGTTCGTTTGTCTTTCAGAAACTTTTCTGGTTGATCTTTGATAAAAACCTGGACCATTATCCACCAGGTATCAAAATCCTCTCCTGGTTCGCCCAAAAAATGTTTCGGTTCCTTAATCTTGATTGGTTTGGCGTATTGGAGGTCCTTAATGTGCCTTCGTCGCCTAGATCTCCTAAGATCTCCTGCGTCAGAGTCTCCCGAATCTCCTGGTGGATCCCCCGGTGGTTCACCAGCAGCTCCTCCAGCAGCTCCTCCAGCAGCTCCTCCATCAGCTCCTCCAGCAGCTCCTCCAGCAGCTCCTCCAGCAGCTCCTCCAGCAGCTCCTCCAGCAGCTCCTCCAGCAGCTCCTCCAGCAGCTCCTCCAGCAGCTCCTCCAGCAGCTCCTCCAGCAGCTCCTCCAGCAGCTCCTCCAGTAGCTCCTCCTGCAGCTCCTCCTGCAGCTCCTCCTGCAGCTCCATCACCATTTCCAGCTCCTCCCCTAATTCTTCCTAACCAGGTTGAAGTACTATCCGTATCCCTAAGGCTTGATTCTGAAGACTGTTCAAAGTAAGGCCTTCTTTCGGGATGAACAGTTGTAGTTGCAAACAGAGTTGGAATTCCAAAATTATAATGAGTGCTTTCCGAAAGTTTATTATTTTTCATAGCCGGAGTCAACCCGGTGGTAACCTCGCTTATGGCCTCTATCTGTTTGTCCCTGGCGGCAGTATGATCCCTCAAGTCCTTTTTGGTTGGGACTTCCTTTAATGACTTTGTAATTGCCGTCATAACAGTAGTAACATTATCAACTTTCTCAGTTAACAAACTAACATTTTCGTTAATTTTCTTCATTGAATTTTGCAATACTGTAATAAGAACAGCATTATCTGTAATTCTTTTACTCAAGGATTCCGTCTCAGCTCGTAATCCTTGAAACAATTCAGATGCTTCTGACACAATCTGATTGTTTTGTCCTTGAAGTATAAATACTCCTTGTCATTATTCACTCAAAATGGCTTGATGCAAATCCATTTGAGTTCCGACTCCGGATACTTCTGAGTCGATTTCCTGCCTTTCAGTTCTTAATCGAGATTCAAGAATTTGTATTCCGTCATCGACAGATCTAAATTGTTCTTCCGAGATTCCTTTCTCTTTGTTACATGCCTCGATAACATGGTCGATTCGTTGAACGAGTTCCGACATCTGATTCTGAACTAAGTTCTGGGACGGATCTCACATTTGAACTTCGCCTTGTCCCAGCTCCGCTTCGACTATTTCTCCTTGTTCCATGAGAAGAAGATACTCCGCGCTTGCTTCTTGAACCCTTCCTTTGTACTCGCGGACCCATTCTGGGATTTCCTGCCCCGTTTGCGATCGGGACTTCTCCACCCTCCAGCTCGACGGGGCTAACGCCTTGCCTGTGTAGGTCAACCTCCTCCTGGGCAACAACATGTTGAATTATGTTGCTATAGTCTGGTGGAGGTATAAGCTGATCTAGTTCGACTGTTGTTTCGTCCTTGGGTGGACAGTTTTCCGTAGGACAATGCTCGCGTCAATGTCTGTGTAAAACCTGAGACCCTCTTCCGTTTATCCTGCCTAAGTCCTTATAGGCGTAACACTCGGAACGAAAGCTACAGCGCTGGCAATAAACCGCTGGGCTTTTTTCCTCGATACTGTATAACTGGCAACTCATGCAGAAGCAGTTCTGTCTGCGACAATATTGGTTGCAAGTCCTCTGGCCCAAATAGATGCAACAGAAGTTGTCTTCGCACTTCTGGCACTCCAAACTCATATATGTTTGTGAGTAACGGTTTTCTGACCGTTATGAGATGTAGTGTTGCTTCTTTTGGTAATCTGTATAGAAATGCTCCGGTTTGGTATAACTCTTGATAAACTCGGAGTTGTCCTGGTTCCATAAAATCCTCAATCGAGATACAGGGTAGAGTAATTAAAATATTATACTGTTACGGGGGTATTTTAAATCTCAATAATCAATACAACATTTATTGAAACTAAGTATAGCCGCCTATCTTAGTTTCGCTTTCTCTCCTCGCTTCGTCCAGAAGGTCAACCTCTTGTCGGTTTACAAGAGCTCCACTACAAGGCGTCTTGATTCTCGCCGTCCACCAAAGCCCAGGTTTCGATATGTTCCTCGGAAAGAAACAATCCCATCAACACGAATATCCACATGTCATATCGAAGTCCAAATATCTTGCTGAAGTGCAACACCACAGCGGCGGTGTAGTAATCCTGGCGATCCTCGAAATAAGTGAACAGCTTGGCGAAAAACTCGACCCTGTTGTCGAATGCAGTCCTCGTAGTATATGTCCTTGACGATGGCATAGACGGTATTGGTAATGAATAGAGAAGTAATTTTGAGAGTAGAATAGATAGAATTCTTAATAATATTTTATGATCGTCTTCGGTGTATCTAACTGATTGCTCGTTGCTTGATGATTCCTTCAACCTCAGGTGCAAGCCTTCCTTGTATACCTCATCCGTTCCTCACAATCCTCATACACACTTTCGACAGTCATGATAGCTCTTATCGCGGACATGCCACATGCATCCGGTGATACTAGCCACGACCCTCAATGGTTATCGTGTCAGCGATGAGGCATTTACCTTCTCTTCGCATGATATCATTTGCGCACATATAAAACTCTTCCTTGCAACCATTTAGAGTTGATAGTTGGAACAATTAATTCCCTCATGGAATTATCTTGCTTTTTGCATTTATCGCTCACAACACGATTGTGGCTAGCTTGCATCACAGATTTAATCAGCGACCAACCGATACTATGCCAACGTAGAACATAGACGTGTAAGTTCATATCCGATACGAGTTTACATTGCAATCCAGAATTACTTGAATCAATAAGTAGTGCTCGCTCTTGACTGATAAGCTAACGTCATAATTCCCTCAATCACGTCATGCTAAGGTCGAGACCATGTTCTGACCGGAATGTACCCCGATCACGTATCTACATTGGATAGGATCGAAGAGTCCTCGTAATCGCATTTGACTATCGATTGTTGTGCATGTAATTCGATACCTCTGAAAGGCATCTGTTAACCATCCATGTCCCGCTAGTATCTAGGTAGTGAATGTGGTTGAAAGCTAGTAGCACTGATAACACCCTCGTATCTCAGTCTTGCATAATAGCTGCATCCTCATAGTTGAATCTGCCAAACTCTTGTTTGTTCAATCGACACGTGACTTGCCTATATTCCGCTAAAGATTATGCAACTGGCCAACTTGCTCGACTTTCCATAAATAGGTATTATGCATATCACCTGACAGTGATACGTATTTATTTCTCATCTCGCAAGTACCATTATCGCTGTAAAGGGAGAGCCGCTAACAAGGAACGCGAGGAGAGATTGTCGCAGCGTCACCCATCCCATTGGGATCCCGATGCAAGCGCGTACCCAATGAACCCATTCTGACGTATGGTCACAGTTGGCCACAACGCCAGCGTGATCGTTTAAAAAAGGAAACCGACAGAACGAGAAGGAACGGTGAAACAGCGATCATATGGTGATATGGAACGTGACGCGTTGAATTGACGCCGGGCGCGGAGTAAACCGCCACGAGGGTGTCTCTGACGGCTCTGACGGAGCCATTGCGCCCGGACGGAAATATTTTTTGCTGATGAGGACAGTGCAGCTGAATGTACTTGAGACAAGCGAGGTAATGTGGGCCAACAGAGTAGTACTCAGCACCATGCAACCTCAGAATACAAGGAACATAGTATAGAAGCCTACGGCCGGTGAAGTGCACCACAATCCCCGGCAGATTGACGTGCCGGAGGTGGAGACTGATGTCAGTATGAGTGAGACCTCTGCAGAGATCGAAATAGGAGCCGCCATTTCCAATGAATAGAGCAATCAAGGACAATTGTGGCAGGTCTTACAGGTGGACCATGGCAGGGCTGGAGACGGCAGCGAATTGGATGGCGGATCCAGTACTTTGTAGGAGCCACTGGGGGAGAAAGGGAAAAATGGAATCAGTTACCCGGCCTATGAAAGTAGATAAAGGCAGATAGTTTGGAGAACATTGCGCGAGGGATGTTGCATTCCGACAGACAAATGGACAGCCCTGTGCAGGGGTGCGAATGATCATGTGATGGTGACTAATGGTTGCAGAACAGGGGACAAGATGATGTGGATTATTAATGTTTACATTGAATGAGACATACACACTGGAGAGAGACGGAGAAGAAAAGTAAACTGGCACAAAGCCATCCAACAGGGAGGTGTGGCGGGAAAACCTTCGGTTCAACTGTAACCGATATATATCATCCCTGTTCCCACTGGGTTAATGTTGCTTCCTATAGATTATGTCTGCCTACCCTGTACTTTGGCCATTAGAGCAGAGTTATAAGAAAGTTATCCGGGTGTTACCATATGTAATATCCATTTGCAGAATGATGCAAATTTCTCATACTGCATGCATTCCATCAACCCCCTTTTTTCAATTACCATCACCATCACCATCACCACCATCACCATCACCATCACCACCATCACCATCACCATCATTAGCATCATCAGCATCACAACTATCACAATCACCACCATCACCATCACCGCCATCACTATCACTGCCATCACAATCACCAGCATCGGGAATTATACTGTTCAATTATTCTTCCATGACATTATGTAGTTCCCTCCTACCAGCGGAGCCTAATACACCGCTACCAACTTGCTCCCAGTGAAGACAGATCCACCGCTAACAGCGTGCTCCCAGTGAAGCCAGATTGTGCAAGGTGAAGGTGAGCATTCCACCGCTACTAGATTCCTATGAGGGTGCCCAGATTCACCGCTAACAGCTTGCTCCCAGCAAAGCCAGATCTACTGCTAACGGCGAAACCAGATCGACCGCTAACAGCTTGCTCCCAGCAAAACCCAATCCACCACTACCAGCTTGCTCCCAGCAAAGCCAGATCAACTGCATCTAACAAAGCTACTTTCACGCCTACTAGAGAAGCAAGATTCACCGCAACCAGGTAGCGCCTAGCGAAGCCAGATTGTCAGAGAGGTGAGAGTGAGCTTTCCACCACTACAAGCTTGCTCCCAGTGACGCCAGATGTAATGGCATTGTCAAGTATAGCTGTTTAGGATTGACGGACAGTCAGGTGAGGTGTCCAGTGCCGGGTAACTGCAAACCTTATGTTAACATCCCGACCGAGACTTAGCTCCATAATAAATATCTTACCACATAGTTCAACACTGGATCTCACTCCGGCCCGTGTGCAACCGTATGCCATATCATATATCTAACCTGCCAAGCGCCGGCGTGAGTGCCCTTACACTACATTCTGTTCATCCACAATCGGATATGTTTCACTGACGAGATCATGGGGATTCAACCCATAATCGACATGTCACGACAAACACGAAATCAACAGTGACCGCCAATTACTCTCCATGTCTCGACAGAGAATAGAGAGAAGCCAACTGTGTGTACCTAACCCGCATGCAAGCATTGAATCACTGCAAGCATCGCTCATGCGATACATGCCGATTCCTATGGACTGTGTCTCGGTACTACCAGAAGACGAAATCACTGATGATGATCCCACCGAGACTCAAGTTCACAATAAAGCTCACGATCCTGACGATGAGGATGAAAACAAGGACAATGATTATTCAACCTAACCAGAGGGTGAGGATAATCGAGGCTGAGACGAAATCTTGTCAAAGATTACCCAAGATGACCAAAAGGGGAGGCTTGAACAGAACGGGATACTACTTAAACTCCTATTCGAACAACAAGCCGAATGCAAAGTGAAGCGAACCTTAATTCTCAACCGAACTCGACCTCAGCTGCATCATTAACAGAGAAGATAACACTGGAAATCAGTCCAAAATATTGCGGATGGTTGACCCCTTGCAGTACTGTGGTGGAGAGAATGAGCTGAATCAGTTTCTCGAAACATTATGGTCATACTTTTCTTCACATAAGCACCTATACCCAATAGGCCATCCCCACCAAGTTAAGTATGCAGGCGCGTTTCTCAACATGTGAAATAACTGCCCGGACATGACTCAGCAACAGACAGAAATTATGTACTCAGCCAAGTTGGCGAGCAACCTATGAGAGGTCAAAGACCCGTGTTTAGAGAGTTTGGAACTCTTCTCAAGCAAGTTTCAAAACATTTACGGAGATGAAGACAGACTTCTCAATTCAGCGACAAAAGCTATGCAGGAGTACCAATAGCTGCCAAATGAAGCAGTCCAAGTCTATGCCAACCACTTGAATGCAAATTGGAGATGAGACGGCTGGAATGTAACACAGCATGAAGTGGTCCTATACGAAGTGGCATTTGCGGGCCTGTGGCACTCACTTAAAAGGAAAGTCAGACGTTCGATCTCTAGAGGCAATGCCAGGTTTGACACACTTGACCAACTGTACGACTGTGTGGCATCTTCAGAGTTCAATACGGACAATGAGAAACCCACAGGACAACATCAGCAAAGGCAAACAGGAGTCTCAGAAAAGTGGCAACAAGAAACGTAATATCCAATGATCCGTCTCCAAACCTGCGGAAAACACTTTCGGCAATTCCAATATTTCTTGCACCAGTTACTCATAATCTGGCATGTCCAATATGTTCAGTGGAGGCAGTCGTGTCAACTGATTACCTGCAGCATGGGTTCCAAAGGAAGTCTACGAAGGCTGAAAGGCATACAAGCAATGCACTCGCTGTGGCTGCGGACACCACAAAATGTACCTTTGAATCAAATACAACAAGCTAAGCCAACCTGAAAAGAACTCCAGCAATAACAGAGGCTATCACGGTAAACAAATTCAGTGCAAAAAGTCATTCGACACGGAGCAGCAAGACAAAGTTGTCTGCCTCTCTCGAGATCTAACTCGACAGGAGAGGCTGGACAATACGGAGTCAGGATTGGATAACTTGGGAAACCTATTTGAAACCTTGGATGAGATACAACCGCACCTAATTGCTTTAAAATCAAGAGTTATTCTGGAAGGTTTGTCTCTGATGTCAAGCCAATTCCTATGTTGGACAGAGAGACCAGATTCAGTGCATATCATCTATGAAATCCTTGTACGAAACATACACCGCAATATCCAGCGAGTCAAAGAACGAATCGACTGCGGTGCAACGAGCATCTTTATATGACCTAGCCTACTCAGGAAACTCCAATTGCCCCACGAACCAGCATTCACCTCCACCAAGGGTCTCAATACCCAGGTGATGATGTCTGCAAGGGAGAGACAAAAGGCAAGTCTCTTGGTTCAGTATTTTGAACACCGTAAACTGGTTGACGAATCACAGGTTTCAGTTGTCCCAACGTAGGCATAGGACCGGGTCCTGGGCTTGCCATGGTTTAAGGCGAGGAACGAGGAAATCAACTGGACCAAAGGTCGATTGACAGCCCTGTGAATGCCAAATGAACCGCAACGCGCGACGATCTCAGAAGCTGAATGTGCAAGCCCCATGCAGGTATGCTGTGAGGAAAACACAAATGATGAGCCTCTTCCGAATATACAAATACTCTGGGCTACAACATTTGGTCACCTCTTAGCAAGCGAGCAAGTGGTCAAGGCATTTGCAATACAACTTGGAGAATGTCACAGGTTGCTGGGAGCATCTCTGGAATGCATCACCAAGGGTGAAGGAAACCCCTGGATGCGGATTGCCCGGGCAGAAGCCGCGGCAGGAGTTGAGACAAATGAGTGACAGAGTGACAGTGCTTGAATCACTGCAACCGGCTCGCCATGAGACGAAGGGAGAAACTGGACAGCTGTCGTGGTCTATTGCAACGAACCGTCTGATCCGGCTATTCCGGAACCCCTACCCATCTCCACTCTGCCAAACATGCTACAATGCACACAAGGCTAATGAGAATTGGAACAGAAATAGATAATGTGGAGACGGTACTAACAGATGATGGGGATTGCATCCCAGCACAATATCAGGAATTCGTGGAGGTCTTCAGCAAAGCAAGGGCAGAGACACTCCTACCGCAGAGGGAAATGGACCACGCGATTGATCTGGAACCCGACTACCAACTACCATCTGGGTGGATTGTCAACCTCTCAGAGTTCGAATTGAAGAAGATTAAGGCCAACATCGAAACGAACCTGCAGAACAGATTCACCCAATGGTAATTGTCCTCAGCCACCGCAACGATGCTGTTTGCACACTAAAAAGACAGAGGACTACGGTTGTCACGGCCCGAAGTAGTTGATATGTGATAAGGTTATATTTACGGTTACGGCCCGAAGGTTTTTGAGGAACGATACACTCGTTCAGGTACGAAGGAACGTATGTAGGAACCAGCGAGGGGCAAGTCACTCTTTCGAAGGAAGCGGGGACGAAGGTTCTAGAGGGACATAAGGAACCGGTAATGGTATGAGGACCATGTAAGATGATCACGATGAGATGAGGATGTGGGGAGAAGTGTTGCGACGTCGGACGATGTGGCGTGGTTGTACTGATAAGAAGAGTTTTCAGGTGTGTAAGATCATGGGATGATTATTCGGTCGGTACATCGAAGCATGAAGGATGATTCGAAGTTAGCGCACGAAGTGTATATACAGAGAGGTTGTTTGGTGTTGGAGGATTTCCTTTTCATCTCTCTTTACTCGTTCTCTTGTATAGCAATCAACAGTACGACTTTGGAAAATATTCTGACTCCTCGTCTGTGTCCTTGTCTCTCGATACGCACTTTGAGTTCAGTTTGCGACATCCCGATCACCTGCGCCCGACCCCGCCCGTTACATTAGAACGAGTCCTCAATTAATGCACCTGATAGCGGATCTTCTGTCAACATTGCCTGACCCCTTGCCGGGATTTGTGTTGGTATTTCTTCGAAGAAACTGATAGTTATATTTCGATCTGCGGCTATTGCATTTACGAATTGAGACACTTGGATGTGCCTGCATCCCTCGAACGGTTGTAGGTATTGTCACGAACCTTGCTCCTCCTCCTGTTGGGTATATTTAGGACCCGAACGTTACTGGATTCATATTGGCAACGATTGCGTCGACAACCGCAGACAGCGTACTGGATTTGATATCCACAATTTTCCCCATCGATCACCATATTCGAAAGCAAAAGTACGACACTAACAGCACATCTCGAACGAATTGGTTTCATCTTGCGGGAATCCACTGTACCTTGTCCGAACCCGAACCGTTAGATGCCTTCGAAAGTATCGAAGGATTATTGAACACTGAGGTAGACGATATCTGCCTTCCCGCTTACTTTTGGGAACAAACAGATACTCCCTTTCCGAGGAATATATATTGGACCGAAGCCGCTGCGTACGGAGGAGGCTTAGAATTACACGACCCCGTATTTGGAAACAACTGGACTAGGTATTGGGGAGCCCATTCCTGGTGTAACTGTGAAATAGATACTCCCTGTTGGTGCGAAGGACACGATTGTCGCGGAACCCACGAAACTGAGGCACGCGCACCAGCAGCAGCAGAAACAGCAGAGCCTCTCGAAACCCCCTTGTTTGTCGTCAAACCTCCGACGCCTACCCCTTCCGAGCTCGATCAATTCAACTGGCATTGGTTGATGTGCTTGATCCGCTGCAATGTCCGTGTCACAGGAACCCCGAGCGGCGCTGGTGTCCCCCGCAGATCAGGGCACCATCATGGCACTCATAGATCTCAACCAAGAAACGATGCGCAGCGAAGCCACAAGCCACAGCTTCGTACAAGCCCAGGAAGTGATGATGAGGATCGTTCAGTACTCGCAGCCGGTGTGAACCATCCAGGCGGTGTGCCAGCACCCGGAACAAATAATCGCCCTACAGAAACAGGTTACCGACGCACAGACGAAGCAGTTCTTACCCCCCTTCTGCGATCACACGACGTTCGAACGACAGATCCAGGAGTTGAGGGACGACCTCGACGAAGCCCGGAGAACCCCTCAGACGGTGGGGACAGACGAGGATTCACGGGGAGAACTGGACGATATGACACAAGACGCCCGGGAAGCCAGCGAGGAGAGCCCGAATTTTAGGACGCAGTTAGCGAATGCACTATCCTTAGCCGTACAGGCAGCGCCACCAGGCGCCCATCAACCCGAGGACAGAGCACAGAAATTTCCTGACTCCCCGGACTTTTCAGGGTGGGATCGAACTCAGTTGAGAGGCTGGGTGGCCCAACTTCGCATGATCATCCGACATAAGGCCAGCTGCTTCCCCGACGAACAGTTGAAAATGCGGTGCGCCTTCAATCGACTCAGCGGACTCGCCTTGCGCCAGATTCTGCCGCATGTCCGGTAGGATGCAGAAATCGACCTAGGAGATCTAATAGCTTTCATATAACTCCTGGAAGCAGTTTTTGGGGACCTAGACCGAGTAGCAACCGCGGAACGAAATATGGGGGAGACTAAACAAAAGAACCAAGAGTGCTCTCAGTACTATTGTGAGTTCCAAGTTATTCCCGCCGATCTTGACTGGAACCCTTCGGCCCTTCGAAACGCCCTCAGGTCAGGGTTGTCCAAAGAAAGAAGGACTCCTTTATATATACCGATATGCCGGATGAACTCCCCACATTCGTGACGTTGTGCCAGAAACGGGACAACCAGATTCGACAGAGGCAGGCGGAGAAAATTGCACAGCATCAATGGACCTCCTCAGTAGGATCACCCAGTGCACCAAGAGCGCCATGAATTCCGAAGGCACCAGAGGCAGCACCAGCAGGAACCGTGGCCGGATATACAGGACCAGCGCCAATGGATCTCAGCGCAGGAAGAAGGAGGATCTCGGATGAGGAGAGAGCAAAGAGGTTCGCGGATGGGAGGTGTCTGTACTGTGGGGGGTTTAACCACAGAGCGGTGGATTGTGCGGTAAGAAACAAGGCCCGATCGTTCAAGGCGGCATGGGCAGAAGTGAAGGAAGCACAGGAGAAGAAGGATTCAAAGGAAAAGGGAAAAGAGCAAGTCGATTAGGGAAAGGTGACTCCCTAATTGACGGAAAAAGTTTTGATTCAAATCCTTTACAATGTTTTGGGATTTCGCGGTTTCTAATTAGCAAGGTGGACGTATTAGAGGAATCAATGGAAGGGAAACATTTGGTTATAACTTGTTCCTTAACCATTCGAGATCAAGTGATACAAACACACGCATTGATAGACTGCGGAGCAACAGGAATTGCATTTATGGATCAGGATTTTGCTCGTCACCATAAGGTTCCACTGAAGGAACTCAAAGAAAAAAGACAAGTAGAAGTTATCGATGGAAGAACCATCGAATCAGGAGATATTACCCACCTGGCGAAGGTGGTGATGGGGATACAAGATCATAAGGAACAAATCCCCATGTTTCTTACGAAGTTAGGACATTACCCCATTGTCCTAGGAATTCCATGGCTGAGGCTGCATGATGTGGTGGTTCGGTTCGCCTCGAATACAGTTACTTGTGGCTCCCAGTATTGCATAACCCACTGTCAGGACACCCCCGTTGCAGTTCAAGGGGTCTCCGAAGAACCACCAGAGCCAGTCTACGAAGGAAAAATGTTATGGACAGCGGATATCCGGAAACCAAAACCCGTTCGGGGAAATATAGTCATGTTGAATGGGGCCTCATTCTTTAGGACAGTTAAACGCGGGAAGTTGACCATCCTCAAAGCATCCCTATATGATATTAATAAAGCCATTGAAGCTGAGGATCTAAAAGAGAAACCTCTCAAGGAGGTTATTCCGAAGCAATATCATGAGTTCCTCCCATTGGTTAGCAAGGTACTGGCTGACGGGCTGCTACCGCATCGACCAAATATTGACCACGAGGTTCGACTCAAGGAAGGCGAAATACCATCCTGGGGGCCCCTCTATAAAATGTCAAGAGAGGAATTGGTGGTTATGAAAGCATGGCTTGAGGACAATATGACAAAAGGATTTATACGACAGTCATCCTCACCATATGCGGCACCATGTTTAGTTGCAAAGAAACCTGAGAGCGGACTCCGGTTCTGCATTGATTACCACGATATAAACAGCAAAACCGTTAAAAATAGGTATCCTTTACCTCTTATCCACGAAACCCTAGACCTATTGGCGGGAGCACGCATTTATACTAAGCTGGATGTGAGTGGGGCGTATAATCTAGTACGGGTGAAGAAGGGAGATAAACACAAGTTAGCCTTCCGCACCAGATACGGATTGTTCGAACCACTGGTAATGCAGTTTGGAACCACGAATGCCCCAGCTGACTTCCAGGGTTACATTAATGATACTATCCAAGAAGCCCTGGATCGTTTTGCTTCCGCTTACCTAGATGATCTCCTGATATACAGCAATTCAATCAAGGATCACGAGGAACATGTCAAATGGATCATGGCACGCTTGTTGAAAGCGGGACTTTATTTGAAACCGGACAAATGCGAATTTCACAAGGAAACCGTTAAATACCTGGGACTTATTATATCAACAAAGGGAGTTTCGATGGACCCAGATAAGGCAGATACAGTCCGAAATTGGTCACATGAGAAGAAGACCACGAATGACCGCTTGAATAATCTCTTTGAAGTCCAACAGTTCCTGGGATTCTGAAATTATTATCGAAGGTTCAATAAAGGATACTCGGATATAGCGGAACCACTGACAAAACTAACTAAGAAGGATGTTCCCTTTGAGTGGCGGGAGGACCAACAGAGAGCTTTCGAGGAAATGGTACTTAAGTTCACAACCAAACCCACTCTTCGACATTTCGACCACGGCAGAAAAGTCATTATCGAAACTGATGCATCGGATTATGTTTCCGCGGTGGTACTGTCATAGAGGGATGACGATGGAGTGTTACACCCAGTGGCATTCTTCTCCAAGAAACACTCACCAGCGGAATGTAACTACGACATTTACGACAAGGAATTAATGGCGATTATCAAGGCACTTGAGGAGTGGAGACCGGAATGCGAAGGTGCGGAACACACCCTACAACTTATAACTGACCATAAGAACCTGGAATATTTTATGTCTAAGAGGCTGTTAAATCGACGACAAGCCAGATGGGCCCAGTTTTGATCAAGGTTTGATTACGAGATCGTCTATCGACCCGGAAAACCAAATGGAAAAGCGGATGCGTTGACCAGAAGGCCTGGAGACCTACCAGAGGGGGGGGATGAAAGATTAAAAACGATGGAACAGGTGGTGCTAAAACCACAAAATGTTCCGGAACAGTTACGAATCCTCGCAAACGATTTGACAAATGCATGTTCGGTACAGGAACAACTGAGAAAAGCCTCGAAACAAGATGATCTCACAGGAAGGATTCTTGAGGCGGTAAGACAGGGCACCTCGATGCGAGATATCACGGTAGCAGAATGTTCAGAAAGAGAAGGACAGCTCTATTATCGAGGGAGGAGGTATGTCCCAGAGAATCCAGAACTACAGTTATGCCTGATAAAGGAACATCATGATACCCAGTTAGCAGGACATCCAGGGAGGAGTAAAACGTTCGACCTCCTGAGCCGACGGTATTCCTGGAAAATCATGAGGAAACCGGTGGATCGATATGTACGAAGCTGCGCGGAATGTCAGAAGACCCGGACCAGTAGACATGCTAGTTTCGGAGTTCTACGACCCCTTCCAGTCCCAAAGAAGCAATGGGAGGATATATCAATGGATTTCATAACCGGATTGCCAGAGTGCGAAGGGTACGATGCCATTTGGGTAGTAGTGGACCGACTGTCAAAAATGAGACATTTTGTACCTTGCCAAACGACCGTGGATGCCCGAGGACTGGCAGAAATGTTCCTGAAGGAAGTGGTAAGGCTACATGGGTTACCGAAGACAGTCATATCCGATAGAGGACCACAGTTTGCAGCCGTGTTCTGGAAAAGGTTATGTGAAAGGCTGGGCATTGACCGACGGTTATCAACAGCGTTCCATCCTCATACTGATGGACAGACAGAGAGGATGAATGCGAGTATGGAACAATACCTTCGGATCTTTACGAGTCACCAGCAGGATGATTGGGTATAGTGCCTACCGCGAGCGGAGTTCGCAGCAAATAATGGAACATCTGAAGCTACGAAGTGTACCGCGTTTTTTGCAATTACGGGGGTTGACCCCCGGATGACTTTCGAGGAGGCGGTTGAGAAGGCAGGGGATTCCAGGGTGATTGATGCAGATCAAGTACAGACAGTAATGCATCAGATCCAGGAACACCTCCGAGTGGAGATGCGACGGAGCCAGGACATCATGGAGGAAGGAGCCAATAGAAAGCGACGTCCGGCACCCCAGATACAGGATGGAACCAAGGTATGGCTAGACGCCCGACACATTCGAACTACGAGACCGTCCCGGAAGTTGGACTGGAAAACGCTGGGACCATATATGGTAAAGCGGAAGGTGCCACCTTATGCCTATGAACTCGAATTACCTAGAGGCCTACGAATCCACCCAGTACATCGTGTCTCATTGCTGGATCCTGGTGCAGAGGACCCATTGCCAGGGCAGAATGTTACGCCACCCCCTCCAGTAGAAGTGGATGGTGATCAAGAGTATGAGGTGGAACGGGTGGAAGATTCCCGCATGTATCGGAACCGGTTACAATACCTGATCCGGTGGACGGGATATGACCAGATGACTTGGGAACCATCCCGGGACGTCAATGGACAGCAGGCATTGGACGTTTTCCACGAAGAGTACCCTCAGAAACCCGGACCCTTGGGAGTGGTTCTCGGGGGACCTCGAAGCTTGGAGGGGGATACTGTCACGGCCCGAAAGAGTTGATATGTGATGAGGTTATATTTCCTGTTACGGTCCGAAGGTTTTAGAGGAACGATACACTCGTTCAGGTACGAAGGAAAGTATGTAGGAACCAGCGAGGGGCAAGTTACTCTTTCGAAGGAAGCGCAGACGAAGGTTCTAGCGGGACGTAAGGAACCGGTAATGGTGTGAGGACAATGTAAGATGATAAGGATGAGATGAGGATGTGGGGAGAAGTGTTGCGACGTCGGACGATGTGGCGTGGTTGTACTGATAAGAAGAGTTTTCAGGTGTGTAAGATCATGGGATGATTATTCGGTCGGTACATCGAAGCATGAAGGATGATTCGAAGTTAGCGCTCGAAGCGTATATAAAGAGAGATTGTTTGGTGTTGGAGGATTTCTTTTTCTTCTCTCTTTACTCGTTCTCTTGTATAGGAATCAACAGTACGGCAATGGAAAATATTCTGACTCCTTGTCTTTGTCCTTGTCTCTCGATACTCACTTCGAGTTCAGTTTGCGACATCCCTATCACCTGCGCCCGACCCCACCCGTTACAACGGTTGTGTGTCAATATTCAAGCTCTCAACCGAGCCACGATAAACAATAGACACCACTTGCCAGTAACCTCAGAACTGCTCGATCGAGTGCACGAAGCCCGGATCTTCACTAAAGTGGACCTCCGGACTGCCTTCCACCTTATAGAATTCAAAGAAGCCAATGAGTACAAGACTGCAGTCCGAACCCGCTATCGTTATTTTGAATACAGAGTTATGCCCTTCGGGTTGACAAATGCACCAGTGTCTTTTCAGGCTTACATCGACAATTGTCTGTGGCCTTACATTGATGACTTCACTGTGTATTACCTTAACGATATACTCATCAACTCGGCCAATGAGAAAGAGTACGAAGACGACGTCCGAAATGTGCTGCCAAGCCTACAGGAATTCGAACGCTATTGCACAACTGAAAACTCCCCATTCGGAGTGCGGGAAGTCGGCTTCCTCGGATTTGTCATCAATTCAGATGGAATTATCATGGAGTCAGACCGCATAACCACGATCGAAGACTCGCCGACTCCGGAATCAGTTTGGGATGTACATGTGCATCTGTGTTTCACAAACTTCAACTTGAGATTCATTCAGAAATATGCAAAGGTGATGGCTCCCATATCCAACTTGCTAAAGACACAAGGCTGACCCACATGGGAATGGACCCGGGATGCTGAACTCAAATTTCAAACGCTCAAAAAGGCCTTTACCGAAGCACTGATCCTCCAGTATTTCATCCCGCAAAACCTGTTCTGTCGGCAATCCGATGCCAGCGGCATCTCAATTGCGGCCATCGTCAACCAGTAAAACGGATTCGGGATTCTTTGCCCCTTCAATTCCAACTCTCCAATATATTGTCCAGGCGAACAAAACTACGACACGTACAATCGGGAGCTCTTGGCGATTGTAGAGAAAATAACACAATGGAGACACTCTCTCGAGGGTGCCAATTGGAAGGTCTTGATCCAGTGCGACCACAAGGATCTCAGGTATTTCGAAACCTACAAAGTGCTCTCCCAAAGACAGGCCAGGTGGGCAGAAATCTTATCCTCTTAAGTGTTTTTCATCGAACACTTCGAAGGACAGAAGATCCCGGCAGTTGGTTCATCAAGAAGACCCGACTACGAGATAGGCTACTAGAGACCAACTGCACGACCACTGGCAACCTTGACAGCTACTACCTTTGAACCATGTGATGACCTCCATTATGAAATCAACACAGCCCAGGCTATCAACACGTTGGCTGCCCCCGTGAAACGCAGAATGTTCGGCACTCCAATCGTCGATATCAATGACCTGCAAGAAATAGACAAATCAGAGGAAGAATTGAACAATGAATGGAAAGTCACCACCAGAGTTCTCACTTATAAAGGAAGGATATATGTACCAAAGCATGACCTACGTCGCAACAAAGTCATCAGCCGTTTCGATGACACCCGAGAAACCAGTCACTTCGGAGCTTTCAAAACTGGCGAGTTGATGTCTCGGGATTTCCACCCGGCCGCCCGTGACACCACCGTACAAAAATTCATCGCGGGATGCATATTATGACACCAAATCAAGGCACCACAGCACGCCCATCGCGGCACAAACATGCCACTAGTACCACTGTCACATCGTTGGGAAGAAGTGACGAAGGACATCATCACGAACCTCCCTGAGCCAACCGCCTCCTGGTATACGGGATTCTTGGTAATGGGTGATCCATTGTCCAAAATGGCAATCTATCTCCCCTTCAGGAAGGATATCAACTCACCAGAGCTGGCACGAATGTTTTTCGAATACGTGATCTGCAACCGCAACTTATCAGACATGATTTTAACTAATTGCGAAACGGAGTTTACCAGCCGATTCTGAAATCGAGTTTGCTCTCACCTAACTATCAACCTCAGGCTGTCGACCGCCTTCCATCCACAGCCTGATGGCCAGATGGAGCCGCCAAACCAGACTGCGGAACTGTACTTATGGGCCTTCTCCAACTACATGCCGGACAACTGGGTAGCACTGTTACCTTTCGCAGAGTTTGCATCCAACAATTCAGTCCATTACTCAATGTGAATGACGCCATTCTAGGCCACTGCCAATGCAGTTCAGGCCACCGAAAGCCCCATGAAATCTGAAGTCGGAAATCCTGGCAGGCGCATTGGAATCGGGAATGGAAGAGGCTCACCGGCTTCCAAGGGAGAGCGTATTGGAAGCCCAGGTACGCCAATCAAAATATGCTGGAGGAAAGGATGTGACCTTGGAAGTCAGAAACATTGTGTGCCTCTCGACTCGACACTTCCGAATGACTTGCCCGTCACAGAAACTCGCCTACAAACGCACTGGACAGTATACAGTAAGTAAGATGATCAACAAGAATGCTTACCCACTAGACTTGCCGAAAGCAATGCAGAATTACAATGTCTTCCACATGTCGCAGCTCAATTACTACACACCGCCAGTCATAGGACAACGATCCTCGGAACCACATGCAGTAATTGTTGATAATTCGGAGGAAAGGGATGTCGAAAGGATTAATGACTCCAAGCAGGGTTACCGAAAGCTACACTACCTTATTCAGTGGGCAGGGTAAAATGACATATGCACAAGCTGGAAGCCACTCGAAATCCTCCAGAAGGCTCATTAACTAATCAACGAGTTCGACCAAGACCACCCGGACAAGCCACAGTGGTGAAGAAAGTATCATCTTGGAAGTGGAGGAATGGAAGGAATGGTGATAGGGAGGCTTAGGTCATTTGGGCATTTCCTTCGGTCTAATTCTTTTTGTTGGGACCTGGTCCAGTACAAATGGCGTCGGAATGAGGTATACGACCCCCGGAAATCCAGTCAACTGGAGGTTGATTTTCCGCATCCACCGGAAGTTCACCCTGGACGGTATGGCTGAGTAGTGGGAGTTATGAGATCGTACAAGCGTGTATGTGGGTTATTTCCTTTGTTTCTGCTTGGACTTAGCAGCCTGGGAGTTCTGCCCTAAAAGAGGGGGATGATGTAACGGCGTTGTGAAGTATGTGTGGTTAGCGTTGCCGGACGGTCACGTGAGGTGTCCAGTGCTGGGTAACCGCCAGCCTTAGAATGACATCGCGACGGAGACTTAGCTCCGTACCGAATATCTTACCACTTACTTCTACACTTGATCTCACTCGCGCCCGTGTGCAACCGTATACCATATCATATCCCTATACTGCCGAGCGCCGGCGTACGCGCCCTTACACCAGATTGTCAGAGGTGAGAGTGAGCATTCCACCGCTACCAGCTTGCTACCAGCGAAACCAGATCCACCGCTAACAGCTTACTCCCAGCGAAGCCAGATTATCAGAGGTGAGAGAGAACATTCCACCGCTACCAGCTTGCTCCCAGCGAAGCCAGATTGTCAGAGGGTGAGAGTGAGCATTCCACCACTACCAGCTTGCTCCCAGCGAAGCCAGATCCACCGCTAACAGCTTGCTCCCAGTGAAGCCAGATTGTCAGAGGTGAGAGTGAGCATTCCACCGCTACCAGCTTGCTACCAGCGAAACCAGATCCACCGCTAACAGCTTGCTCCCAGTGAAGCCAGATTGTCAGAGAGGTGAGAGTGAGCATTCCACCGCTACCAGCTTGCTTCCAGCGAAGCCAGATCCACCACTACCACCTTGCTCCCAGCGAAGCTACATTGTCAGACAGGTGAGAGTGAGCATGTCAGAGCAGTGAGACCAAGCATATCTGAGGGTGGAAAGTGAATATGTCAGAGTTGTGTGAGCGAGCAGATTAGTGGTGAAAGTGAGCATGTCAGAGTTGGAGTGGGAGCGAGTATGTCAGAGTTGTTAGTGAGCATGTCAGAGTTGTGGGAGTGCGCTTGTTGGAGTCATGAGAGTCAGAGTGTACACATGTCAGAGTAGTAAATAAATAAGTAACTCTTGACTATATAGTATTATCCATAAATTGCAGTATATAATACATGTGCTACAGTTGCATTACAGGGAGAATTCAGTGATGCAATTGATAAATTACAGGTGGAATATCGTGCATTGCTGAAAACTGCTCTGGGGTGTTTTTCATTATGTGGTGTTATCGGTGTTATGGAAGGTTATGGTAAGCCATATAGCCTGCCGTAGATTACACGTGACAAAATATGTTTTTCCTGACGTGGCATAATAATCGCAGGCGACATGAATACCCACAGTCAAAGGTGGGACCCAAGATGCAGAGGGCAATGCAATGTGACATTTTGGGAGGAGATTATCGATGAGTATGGGGTAGAGATTGGAAATGATGACTGGCTCACTCCCCACTGGGCGGGAACCGGTGAAGAAGGCAAATCGACCATAGTCCTGACCCTGCCCACCCGACCGATCACTCAATGGACCATACTGGATGTGAGCCATGCTGCGGGCTCCGACCACGACGTGATCATTTGGAAGTTACACGTCAACAAACAGGAGGAGGCAGACCATGTCCAGGTCATAGGATGGAATCTGGCCGCCATGTGCAAAGAGGACAAGGAAGCAGCAGAGAAACTTTGGAAGGAGCTGGAGAGAGACAGAGCCCACATAGGCGAGAAATACAGGGGAGGCAATGTAGAGTGAGACCCCGAATGGTGTCAAGCATCACTGGGCAAAGTCCTAGATACAAATGCTAAGAAAATTAGAATCTGCACTCAATCGAAGAGGTAGTGGAACAGCGAAACATCAGCAAAAAGTAACCCAGTCTGGAAGCAACACCCAAACCTCCCAGACACTCTGGTCGACCTCACCAGTACTCCCAAATACTTCCAGATGCTCCCAGGCCCCCCTGGAGCTTAGTAAAGTACTCTCAGACTCTACAAGAGCATTCCAAGGTGCTCCTGAAAGCACCTGCAGTTATGGAGGTGCATTCAGAATGCTCCTACTAGAATAATCAAATTTTGAGGAGGCTGAGACCTCAGCCCAGGTTTGCGGGAGACTTCGAGAGCAGCTGAGACCTCTGCCCAGCTCTGCGGGAGACATTGTGCCGTAGTCTCACAGCACGCTGTTCGGATTCGATAACCACAAGGCATTTCATATATCAGATTCGTCTTTGTTACAGTCAGAAGATTCGCTTCATCACAATATGGCATGTATGACCTATCTAAATTTACATATATATACATATACGGTCAAGCTGGCTACAGACGGTACTCGAGCATAATTGCAGGAGGACCAGGAGACCCCGATTGAGAGAAGTTAGTGATGCACTTGGAGGCAGTGATCGTGCGAGTTTGGAGATGCACTTGGAGGCCATGATCGAGCAAGTTTGGAGATGCACTGGGAGGTCATGATCGAGTGAGATACACTTGGAGGCCGTAATCGAGTGAACTCAGAGATGCACTTGGAGGCCGAAATCCAGTTGAACTCAGAGATGTACTTGGAGGACATGATCGAGTGAGTGTTGAGATGCATTTGGAGGCCGAGATCGAGTAACTCAGAGATGCACTTGGAGACCGTAATGGAGTGACTTTGGAGATGCACTTGGAAGCCGTGATCGAGCAAGTTTGGAGATGCATTTGGAGGCCGTGATTGAGCGAGTTTGAAGATAGATTTGGAGGCCGAGATTGAGTAACTCAGAGATGCACTAGGAGGCCCTAATCGAGCGAGTTTGGAGATGCATTTTGCTGCTGAGATCAAGTCACCCAGAGATACACTTGGAGGCCATTATCGAGCGAGTTTGGAGATGCATTTGGAGGCCGTGATCGAGCGAGTTTGGAGATACATTTGGATGCCAAGATCGAGTTACTCAGAGATGCACTTGGAGGCCATGATCTAGCAAGTTTGCCGATGCATTTGGAGGCCGAAATCGAGTATCTCAGAGATGCACTTGGAGGCCGCAATCGAGTGAACTCCGAGATGGATTCGGAGGCCAAGATCGAGTAACTTAGACATGTACTTGGAGGCCAAGATCGAGAGAGTTTCGAGATGCATTTGGAGGCCTTGATCGAGCGAGTTGGGAGATTCATTTGGAGGCCAAGATCGAGTGAGTATGAGATGCACTTGGAGGCCATAATCGAGCGAGTTTGGAGATGCACTTGGAGGCCATGACCAAGAGAGTTTGGAGATGGACTGGGGGGTGGTGATCAAGAGAACTCATAGATGCACGTGGAGGCTGTGATCGAGCTGGTTTGGCGATACACTTGGAGGCCATGATCGATCGGGATTGGACGACTCCTCGAAGGTGATAGATCCGGAGGTAGTAAGATCGGAAGGGAGACACGACGGCAGCTGAGACTCTATTCATTGGTTAACTCATAATCCTGGGAATGTAGAGAGTTAAGTACAAAAATGTCCACTGAGAGATGAGAGACTGGCTGGGAGCGGGAGACAGTTGATCTTGGGATGATGCAGTACTCGCTGTATGCTGTACTCGGTGTATGCTGTACTTGGTGTTAATTCTTGATCATTGAATGGAGAGATAGAGAGGGATGACTTAACTTTCGGTTCTGTGATGATGGTGGAGTTGTGGACGAGAAAGAGAGATGGGGGAAATCATCATGAGAAACTGGTACTTGAGAGAATTTCATGTGGGAGTCAATGTACCATTCCAGATACGGCAGGTGCGACTCCTGATCTGGCAGGTAAAAGTACCGATAGGAGGTCTTCTAAACCGAATTAGGCAAGTTGTACCCCTGACTTCTCGTATCCAATCTCATGCCCATCTTTAACCCCCATCTCTCTTTCTCGTCCACAACTCTACAATCATCGTAGAACACAAAGTTAAGTCATGCCTCTCTATCTCTCCATGCCATGAGTATGAGTTAACACCGAGTACAGCATACACCGAGTACAGCACACACCAAGTACAGCATACACCTTAGAATGTCTGTCTTCCCTTCATTCTCACCATTACGAGGTGACCCCTTAATGTAGCTTCAGCTTCTGGCGTGCCTCCCTCTAAGATCGACCGCCACCAGCCAGCTCTCAATGAGAGCTCAAAGAGAAAGTCACGTTTTCACATTACCACTGTTGCGAGTTAACTAACTGATGAATAGAGTCTCACCACCCGGCATGCTGTCCGTCGACCGCCTCCAATTACTCGTCCAATCTCGCTCGATCACGGCCTCCAAGTTCATGTCCAAACTCGCTCGATCATGGCCTCCAAGTGCATCTCCAAACCTCCTCTATTACGGCCTCCAAGTGCATCACTGAGTTACTTGATCCTGGCATCTCCAACCTGGCTCGATCACGTCCACCAAATGCATCCTGAAACTCGCTCGATTACGGCCTCCAAGTGTATCCCCAAACTCCCTCGATCACAGCCGCGGAGTGTATCTCTGGGTTCACTCGATCCTGATCTTCAGGTGCACCTCTAATTGCTCTCTAGCACCGCCTGCGGCCAGTCCAGATATACTGTGTGTAAGATGGGCAGCTATATAGATACATAGATACATAGCTGAGAATACAAACTGAATACATGAGTTTTAAAAATCGTTGAATGATAAGTAGTAACTGTGAATTCCAGGCGCACCAGCAGCATTCCAAAAGATGTTATTTTTCCCAGACTGCTTGACAGTGATTCGAGGTGCTCCCAGACTTGTCGCCGGTGCTCTCAGCTCTGTCGTCGGCGCTCCCAGGTGCTCTCAGACTTTTCGCCGGCACACCCAGGCTTGTTGTCGGCGCACCCTGTTACTCTGAAGGCTGGCAGGAATGCCCACCTAGGGTCTGATACTCTCCTGAAATTGATGCATCTAAGTTTACACTCCACATCCTCTGAGTCACTCCTGGAGGCTTCCAGTGACTAAAATACATTTTCCTGATCAATCAAGGAGAAACGAAATGCACACCGGAGGGAAATGAGATGCGGAAGGAGGTTGGTGGCGGCAGCACATGCGAACGCAGAACTGCGGAAGTCAATTCGACACTCAAAGAGCAGGATGTCAAATCACTACATGCATAACCTTAGAGGGGGGCAAGGTTTGGAGAGCAGCAAAGATCACCAACCTTTCAGCGGGAGCCACCATGGAAGCACTGATGGCCAGAGAGGGGAAGGAAGCAAATACCATTGCCAAAATGGAGCAAATGCTCACAGGAGAGTCGTTCCTGCTTAATAACAGGGACCAGTATTCCGAACTACCTCCAGCAGGCCAAGCCCAACAACAAATAACTGAGCAGCCAGTGGAATAACCTCTGCTCTTGTACTCGGCTGAGAAATCCCCTGGCCTACAGAAGGCGTTGTTCGGAGCCATAAGGCTACTCAGGAAGTGGAACAAAACGAGAATTGTTGGACTAACATAGGGAGACGACTGAACAGGCCATCACCCAGCCATCTGGAAACGGGCGAGCTGGGTGGTGATTCTAACACCAGGAAAGGAGGATTATACATAGCTCATGTCGTACCAAATAATCTCTCTGCTCAGTTCCACAGGGAAAGTGATTGAGAATGAAGTAGCAGAGCTGCTGTCCGACAAGGCCGAGAGAAGAGTACTGCTAAGCGAATGCCAATTTGGTAGCAAAAAGAAATGGTCAGGCATCGATCCTGCACGCATCATGGTCGACAGAGCGCATGCCGAGTGAAAAGAATACAACATTACATGTGTCTTTCTGATGGACATCATGGCAGCATTCCCAAGGGAAGTGAGAGGAAGGCTGATGCATGCAATGAAGGCCAAGAACATAAATGGAGATCTCATACGGTGGACAGAGAGCTTTCTCTCAGAGAGGATGGTAGCGATGGTAATCAAAGGCAATGTCTTATAGATTCACACCGTGGGGGTAGCTGTCCCACAGCACTGACCCAGATCGTCGATTCCCATTGCGATTCACACCGCTGGACTGCTGAAGTGGGTGGAAGTGATAGTGCAAGCCAAAGCCCACTCCTTCGTAGACAACCTCGAATGGGTGGCTTCTCGGAAGGACGTGAACCCGGTGTTTCCAAAGCTTGGGGCCTGTGGGGCAGTCAGCATCCAGTGGCCCAGCAGATGAGATCTCCAGTTGGACACTGCAATGATGAAGGCAGCACACATCACACTCAGGAGAGGCCACAAGAAGCACCTCCACCCGAAACTCACAGCCAAAGTCAAGGTAGCAAATGGCAACGTCCAATTCAACAATGAGGCTACACAATGGCTGGGAGTCTGCATGGATGCCCACCAGACATTCAAAAAGCATCACAACCGATGCATGAAGAATGCCAGGGCAGCAGAAGCCCAATTCCGCGTACCCACGAAGATGTACAGAATTATGCAAAGTAAGTAAGAGCGCACCAGATTCCCTGTGTTCAAGCCATTGCGTTATATGGAAGCGAGCTGTGGTGGAACCCAATAGCAATCCGCAGATGAGAGGATCTTCAACTCTTGCTCAATCGACAAGCTAGATCAACCCTGGGCGCCCTCCCAACAATCCTAATGGACCTACTTATGACAGAGTCAGGGCTCACACCTACACCAGTAGCCATGGACTCCAGGCAGCAACGATTCACAGCGAGGCACACAAGCTCGTGCGAAGTCCCCAAACTAAAAGCAGTCCATGACTACCACTCATCTGGCGCACCGAGATGCAGAGTTATCACCAAGGACCCTGAGCGAGGCTGGGAAGCAGATATCATGCACTGGTCTAACCCTGACAAAGCGCCAGCTGTCAAGACAGTCATACTGAGTGAAGACACGCCAGCTAAGAGAGAGGCGATCCGCTGGGTGAGAGAAAGAGAGGCCAAAGTAGGTACAGGGATCTGGATGTGGTGGACAGACAGGTCACAATCTGACGACGGCAGAGTAGGAACTGCCAGAATGTGCAAGCACGGAGACTGCTGTACAGCCATCTGCAGCCAGCTGGGCACCGGACGAATGGAGGTCTATGATGGAGATCTGTGGCCAATCCGACTCACTCTCTGGGAGTGACTGAGGAAGAGGGACACACTGCAGAGACACCGAGTGACGAAGGTAGACGTCTTCAGCGACCTGCATGCAGCAATTCAACTAAAAGCACATCTGGAATCAGGGCCAGTGCAGCCTCTAGCCAGGTGGATTAACCAGAGTGTGAGGACTCTTCTCAAAACCAGTATTGAAACAGAGATCCACTGGGTCCCAGGACACACTTGTATCCCCGGAAATGAGGAAGCAGACTGCCAGGCGAATCGAGCTCAACACGGCTGGAGGACAGGCACAGTGAGAGAACAAGTGTACACCTCGGCGGGCAACAGGACCAGACGAATCACAAAGCAAAGACGGCGGTGAAGGCTGAGTGGGAGGCCGACAAATGCAGCAAACATCATGGCTACAGGCTGAAAGGCAATGCTGGGAGCAAGAGACCCATCCCAATGAAAAGAGTGAATCGTCTAGCAGCCAGATTTTACCGACCGACGTCCAGACATGGCCAGTTGGCACGTACCTAAAATGGTCCAGACAGAGAGATGATGACAAATGCTGGCGGTGTGGCACAGAAGCCAGGACAGACCAGATGCGGGATCATCTCTTCCGCCACTGCAGCCGACGGGAAGCACAGCAGAAGATGCTCTGGAATCCAGTGGGAAAAGGGATGGGATAGTGAGCGGGCAGATGCCGACACGAGGAAGTCTTTGAGCTGCTCTCCATAGAGAAATCCAACCGTGCAGTGATGGACTTCCTAGCGGCCACTGATGTCGAGAAATTCCCCCCCAAAACGGGCGGACAAGCAAAAGCCGGCAGGCAACAGGTGGAGGAGTAATGGCTGGCAGACTCTCCTTGATTTCATCTCTTTTCCTTTGTACTATATATCTACCACTTTTGGATCCTTTCTTTCTTTCTTTCTTTTGTCAGAAGGGGACGTCGGGTAGTTGGAGTGGAGCCCCGCCATCTAGCCGGCCAGCCCGGAGGCGGAGGGGACTAAGGGGCTGTCATACTCTAAGTAGAGTGAATACAGTATGATTAAAACAAACAAAAAAAAAAAAGCTTAGCGATATGGTAAATCGAGCACGGGCTTGCGAAAGTGCATTTTATTAACCATATTTCATGAATAGTACAAGTTACGATCGGTCTAAAACTCAAGGGATGAATTGAGATCAAGATGTTGTGATTTTGAGAGCCGGCTGAAGCTGAAGCTCAATCTCAAGCGTCGACCTGTTCACATGTGCAGGTGCTGCGGAGATCTCGCTGGTTAAGGACCCCACACCATCCACTTAATGCATGTTAACCGACTGCATGTCACCCAGTACTTAGATGCGGTGTCCCTAAGCAACCGAGCTACATCAATCCGGATCTAGTCGCCGCCAAGGCGGCCTCCAGACTAAAGCCAGGCCGAGCCAGTCCAGATCCGTGAGCCGCTCTCAGCAATCTGACAGCCAGCAGGCGTTTTGTAGCGTAGGCTTTAATATGGCAGCCCAGTCTTTCCTGACTAAGGGCGACCAGCAAAATTGTGGCCGGGCCTAGCCAGCCTGGAGCCCGCCGCCCACCACCCCGTTTAGGAACACTGCTTCGGTGGAGAACCGAGATTTTCGGAATATGTCATTTACCCAAAGAGCTCCGGTCTTTAAAGTCGTCCTCAGTAGGAGCCCCACTCATTCTACAAGTCAGCATATTTCATCGCCGAGTGATCAGTTATGATTTAGGCGCATTTACATAGATATTTGTCCGACGGCGCGCTTGCGGACTATCGCCCTTACTTTCACTCTTACTCTCACCCTAGAAGATTGACACATCCAAGTACTCCAATACATGGAAATATATTGTCGAATTGGGGTAGGTGATTGTTCATGCATCAATCGCGTTGATAGAATCAACTCTATAGTACTTAACTACGTTCATGTCTTACTCTGTTACATAAATACATCCCAACCTTCGTATAGCGGCTTACTAGATTGGTACTAATACGGGCTAATAGTATTCAGCCTTCTCTCTACATAGATCAGTACGTACGCATTCGTACATGGAATACCGCATATATACCGCCTTTATAGCCCTCTTAGATAGTACAATCAAGCTTCTCTATCTCTACTTTTAACATGCTCAAGCCGCAACTACGGGTGCCGGGAAGTCAGTCCCGGCTGGTTCACTAGGGATTCGAAAGCCACCCTTGGCACAGATCGGGTCGGTCCAAATTTGTAAATATTAGCGTATGCACAGGCTAATTCCTACACGCTCGGGTTGTCGAATTGGTCACACAACTCTGGTCGCCAATTAGAAGCAACGCCACCCCTTAATAACTGCTAACCACTATCTCCGAAATAGCTGTTGTGACCAATTCGACAAACCCGAGCGTATAGGGGACAGATTTTTACGCAAAAGGAAGTTATCAACAGACTCTGAAGAGTTCTGGCCCTTACAGAAGATAATGATAGTCATTGATAGATATAGACACTAATTGGCCTTGGGGAAAGTTAATGATTAATTGCGTACGCTACCCACTTGATCTGGAAAGAATACCGCAACATAAGATCAGTTGACATCACTGCAACCTACCTTTCCGGTTTTTACTGCTCATAGTTGCAGTAATGGCAGTATGACGTAATCGAGGATATTAAATATTTGGCACAGGCAATGGCTTGTAGCTTGTGGCGGTGGCGGTGGCGGTGACGGTGGATTTGTATCATACACAATCACTAGTTTTCAGAAATCTATAGATATTGTACTCTGATGGTTAGATATCTATGATTCACAAACCGTCAAGATAGCCTACCATGGCACAGGCCGACCTGGCCGAGACACATATCTGACCGATCTGACCAGTTCGGTTGATTAAATCGAATACACAGTTTCATTAGAAGTCTTAACTGCGTGTGGCCATGGTCTAGAACAACTGAACATGGTTCTGAAGTCCTATAATTATGGCCAGCACCAGCGCCAAAGAAGTTGGTTGCCGAACCCGATTCACGGCTAGGTACACATAAGCACTATACAGTTCATTAGTGCCCTCAGACAAGCGCTGCAGTTACCACGATCACAGCTATATTATCAGCGCCTTGGGCGCCTCAATCCGGTCAAAGCGTTTCGTCTGAACAGCAACCTCCCGTCTTATTCAAGGGTGGAAACGGTCCGCCCGGGAGTCTTACAACGCCCGGCATCACCGCTAAATCTGAGAATTTACTTGGGGTGGGCGATGACATTGAATCCCCCTGCCGTGACGATCGCAGCCCGTCAAGGAGACTGCAGTCGCCTATCAGAACTTGCCGTTCTGTTTTTAAATTAGAGATGGCAGCAAATTTGATTCCATTTGGGTTTCCGCACCAGTAATATGGAATAATATGAAATACAAAAGCACTAGATGTACATCTACGGCACCATAGTGGCATTCAAGTTGTGGCAACCACAACGCTATTACAAGGCTCTCGTGACCCCTTATGTGGGATCACACATACGCACTCGGACATCAGTCATCACTCGACTGACCGGAATGTCCGCTGTTACTTTGGATGCTTCTAAGACTCGTTGATTGACTGATCTCTCGAAGCCAGAAGGCCCGTATATATACAGACTTGTCTCCCATATTCACAGCCATATTCGTTTCCATATCTCTTATCCGTTTGCATATCGGTTTGCACTGATATGAGCCGCTCTGCACTTATATTAGCCGCTCTCCTGAGGTATATCTTCATACACTAACTGCATATCAAACGGACCTGAGCTGTGAGGCTCACGATGCAGGTGCAAATGTAACAGTCAGATCAGTGAAGGCAACGGTTCAACTAGTTCTGGTTCGGGGGTAAACTACTCGCCAAAAACAAAAGTCTCCGGACACACTGAATTGAATGATACACTACTTAACCAGTGACAGAATCGAGGATGGGCATAATTGATAGGTATCAGCCATATATAATTGCTTCTATTCTGGATCTGGCATTGTTATTACCTCTAAGGGCATGATAATTTCCGAATAATGGGTATGTGCATACTTACTGCAACCAATCAACGTGTCCGGAGACTTTTGTTTCTAGCGAGTAGTTCAAGCGGTGCGACTCCACAGTTAAACTGGTTCGAACCTCAAACTGTTAGGTTTGAACCATTGCTAAACTGGTTCGAACAGTTCCGCTGCAGTTTAGCCAACGCTTATTTAGTCATACATCCGGAAGTGGCTTTAAACTCTTGGTGGGCACTCGAAGCAGTCTTGAAGTGATGAACATGCACCGAAATGACGGTGATTACAAAACAGGTTCGTCACGAGAGTGAAGCAGCTTATATTGTTACCTCTGGGCCACGTAGAGGAGGATTACTTACATCAAACTTGATGCCAGAAGGAATCGAACTGGTTGGAACTAGTTCCGAACCAGCTCCTTTAGCATAGTGAACAGGTTCCATAAGGTGCAGTTTCACCCCTGAACCTGTACCGAACCGCACCGCAAACCGCCGGTTTGATCCGGTTCACTCTGAGCTGTTGCTTTCACTGTTCTGATCAACCGCCGGTTCTACAAATCCATAACCTGCCTGGGGCAACAACAGAAAAGCCTGGTAATCTGCCCGCAATTATAGAATTCTAAGGATATCTATAAATATCTATGCAGCTAGGGATATTTACAAATTTCGGCTAATATCTGACGATGCCTGTAGATTGCGAGTAGATCAGAGCACATACTCCGAAGGTTTTCAATTCTTTCCTCAACCGTTATACAGTACAACCGTTATGCAGGAGACATAACAGTGATGACAACACTCCTCACCCAGCACAAAAGGAACATTATATACATGGGGCCCGGCTATGTTATTTGCTATCCACCCACATCTGCAAATATCTAACTACTGTACGATACGTTGGATCAACTGGTGAGGCGAACTTGACCATGTTCGAATGGCTTTGATCCACCGGGACTCGCTGCTCGGATGGTACAAATAGCTGGGCAGAAAATCGTTTAACCATTTCAGACTCTTCACCGGATCTTTCATAACCGCCAGAATTCGACTAGATTTGGAGAGTTAGATTTGTATACCATAGCGGAGTGAAGGCAGGAGTTATTGGAAACATACCCTTCTAACGGTCGGTGTCGGAGCCGTCTCATAAAAGCTGACAATTTTCGGCTTATATTCCTCCCAGATATATGTGAGTTCTTCCTTTTGAACTTCAAGGAATTCTGCCCCTTCTCTCAACTGTTTGAGCAGGTTATGCTTTGACGTCTCGTACCCACCAGACTCTGCATCAACCATCTCTTCTAGATCATAGGTTCTCAGACCCTGGTGGGGTGTCCCGAAGAACATTATAGACTTCATAGCGTTTAAGATGTGACTATGAGACGAGTTGCGCTTGGCCTCGATCAATGCCTGGGAATAGTCTGAGTTTGTGACCGCTTTCCCACGTACTGTAGACCTACCTGCATAATCAAAATCCCACCAAGACTGTGCCCAATGAATATGATCGGTCGGGTTTGCTTAAGAAAGACATGTTAGCGCATGCAATATAACCACTCCCGAAAACCAAAATGCTCACCGGGACGGAGCTCCTGGCATTTTCTATCTCCTGGGTGAAACTCCTTTGGTAATCTAATAGCCTGCTATTGGTTCTACTGCTCCCAACAAGGCTGCTGTCGTAACCGTAGGTCATAATCCGGATATTTGGAATGTCGTACGGTAGGAAGTCCTTAAGCCACATTTGTAGCGTTTCACGACTCCTCCAGGATCCAAAAGCATGGCCTGCAAGGCCGGTCACTGCAATCACACTACAAAACGTATGACATCAGCATCTGCCCGCTTGTAGCTTTAACGTGGATTGGTAACAACTAACTCTGCCACTACTTCCCCTCCGGGGTTGTTCAGTGGTGTTAGATAATAGAACTGATTATCAATTGAAAGAAGAACCGCTACTCTGCTGCCCGGTTGTGGCACCTGAAGATATTTGCAACGTTGTAAGTGTTCGGTAGAAGGATCCAAGTTGAGCAATGCCGTTTGAGTGGAGCCGGAACATCCTAGATTGAGTGATGGTTGAAAATTTTGACGCGTGAGAGATGCATCAGCGTCGTGAAGAGCACGAAAAAGATCATTTTCACTCCAATTCAACGGAATGCCGGTTATCCGAAAGCATCTTGGGCCCGTGTTTGAGGTTGAATGGTCGTGAGAGCCCGATGCGGATGTGCTGGTGGTGACACTACGGGAAACGCCTTCAGTAGTACTTAAGTCCATAGAGCTCCCCGCCGATCGCCTCGTTTCGGCTGCCTGGCCGCGTTCCCATCTCGAGTTCGGGGGTGCGGTGTAAGTTCTGACGGTTCGCTGCCTTGGAGTGTTGGGTGAAGCAGCGATTGGAAAGGTCCTCGCTGACCTTCTGTAGGTATCTGAAGTGGTAGCGTCAGGATTGATGTTGAAACCTGGCGGGATGCGTCGTTGAGACATTGTGTTCAGAATATTCGATATTTAGTGATCTGCCCAGAAATATGAACGGATGTGCGAGATAGTTAAAACACTCGGGGAAGAGTCAAAGTTTTTAATCACGTCACTTGAACAGGTTACTAGGATGTCTGCATACGAGCTACCCTGTTGTGTGTCAAACGAATGTTCTACGCACGGCGGTGATTGGCGGAGTTTCACTAGTCGTGGTACGCCTGCAGATGGATTTGAAGGATAGGATAATGCAGGCAAGATACCACAAATTGAACAGAACAAGTAAAAAGAGAGGCGGCAAAAGAAAGCCAAACCAAACGCCAGTTATTATGCACCCATCGACCAAATCCATTACATCACTATTGCAATAATCCTTATTCCATCAAATTCCGTAACATACCACACCATTGCTACAAGATCCAATAACGAACATTCTCTCTTTCCAACCCCGCGAATCATGCATCCTGCACCACAACCCAATGACAAATCCCGCAATCTCATCTCCATTCACAAGCAATAACACCCATAACTTTTGACCCGATAAGCACAAGCCGAACCAACCACACAACCCCGATATAATACGTAAAAGCAAAACCAACCACACAAATCCTTCAAATAAAAACCACACAACACCCGAATAAATCTATCTTCCTTACGCAGTAGCGGTACTATAGAGGTTAATTTTGAACCCCTCAGATGTTGGCAGCAGGAAGAGCGTTCACAGGAAAGTCAGCGGTGGAATATAGAGAAGGCGTTGGTGTGGGATATGGTGTATGCGTGATGAAGATAGAAACGCGAGCAAACTCTTTGACCACGAGGATACCCCACCATCCAGTACATCTCTGGTTCAGCAGGTATATCCCACCTACAACCAACCAATAGCCTTGATCGCCAGAACATACTCCCGGCAAAGTTGCACCAATAGTCAACGGGATGCCCTTGGCCTATTAGGGTACAACATATTCTTTTCTTCGTCATTGAATCTACTCAGTCTCAATCTCAAACCTAAATTGGAGGTCTTGACTCCGCCGAGCATTTCAGCCGGACGCATGCTACGCATACTAACTCTTCTGGATCGTGAATTGACAACGACCGATAGATGTCTAATCTGGATGGTTTCAGTCAGGACACTCAAGAGGCCTCTCCTACTGGGTAAGGTATGTGTAGTACAGTGCCTGGCGATAGAAGTAGTTTGGCATGCTGGATATATCACTCGGTTACCATGCCGTCACTCGCATCAGTATTCTATCACTCGGAAGCTAATAGGCACCGACAGCCTTACAGTCTAATTCTTCTTAGAAAGAAATCCATAGTCTGAAACACGGGAAGACTTGCCTCCCACCGACTGCCGTAATTGTCGACTAACGATTACCATAACACCATCACCCTCTCAAACAAAATATGAAACAGAATCGGCCAAAGCGGCTACTCAACCAATTGTAGAGTCTTATTCTCCTTAAGCAATGGCTTTGGCAATCCCAAAATTTTAAAGCCCATCTACCGTAGTCCAGAGAATATGCTGATTATCCGTGGTTGACCTCCATGGTTCGAGCAGGTATGACAGCGCTCCTTATTCCAGATGTTGGTAAACTGAGCCCCATTGCAAATAATGTTGTCTAGGAATCCTAGGCTTGGATATCCATACGCAATCTCAACGGAACCAAATAGTACGTACTATCTTCTAATTACAACCAAATAAAATATACCTGCGGTTATACATAAAACCTTTGAAACTTTCAATGAGTCCGGTTAAGTTATTCAAACCTTCCCACCGTACATAAAAAGTAGTTCTCTTTTAACCGAACCTCATCTATGGCTCCAATAGTCCCGGCGCCCGCCAATCTTGTCAATCTCAGAGCCTATTCCGGAGGGGGACATGAGCAGACACACTTAGAACCCAGATTGGGGATCTGTCCAGCCCTGGCGGAGGTTGCGGGCGTCACCGTGTTGCTGTGAGTTTCACTCCCAAATTGATACCACTAATCAAGGATAAAATGCATCTAGACAGATAGCAGTCACTATACTTAATCGCCGACCTCTGAGACTATTTAAGGAGCTCAGTCGCGCGACGGACGGGCTGCCGTCAAATCACTAAACGTCACTCGTATGATGGACCCATCATTTTTGTTGCCTGTGTACCTGCATCGTGAGCCTCAGATCCGTTTGATATGCAGTTGGTGTATGAGGATATGCCTCAGGGGAGCAGCTCATATCAGTGCAAACGGATATGCAAACGGATATAGATACGGAGACGAATGTGGATATGGATATGGGAGTCAAGTCTGTATATATACGGCCTTCGGCCCTCGAGAGATCAAGTCAATCAACAAGTCATTCTGGCATCTAGAAGTAACAATTTTGTTCAAATTAAAGAGATAGAGAAGCTTGATTGATTGTACTATCTAAGAGGGCCACAAGGCCATATATATGGTCATACAAATGCGAATACGTACGTACTCATCTATGTATATATACGGCTGAATGCCATCAGCTCGTATCAGAGTCATAAGTAACCTCTGGACATACCAGGCATCATCTCCGGCCATACGACGGTTGAGATCTATTTATGCAATAAATTTAGCTTATATATGGGCCCTGTCGTCCCTTATACTGAGAAATCCATGCCCGGAAAGTCATAGTTTGGAATATTCCACACTTTCAGCTGCCCGGGGCGGACTTTCAGGAACCCTGAGCTCAGCTACCGTACTAATAGATGAGTTACATACGGCATTCCCGGTAAAGACGTATTTTTAACATTCAGGCTCCTGATGAGGTTTTAATTAAAAGACAGATGTGAAATAATGATGTTTGCATGCATCGCTTAGGAAGGTAGAGAGCGAGGGTGAAGGTGAGCTGTTGGAGACAGACGAAGCTGTGAACAAAAGCTGGAGGCGCGAAGCTGACTGACCACAAACGACACCCCAAAGCTGCGTAACAAAGCGTTGGTTCCAGGTTACGTACTTTTTACTCGGACTTCATCTGTTGCCAGTGCAGAGCACATGCTAATTTAATACAATACATACGACTTCTTCTTCCTCCACCCACCATACCAGCCACCACTATAAGTCCGCCAGCTCTTGGTCAAATTCAAAGCTCTTTGGCACAAAGCAGCTCTGCTATATGTTGATGGATTCCGCCTTGTCGTTGACCCGGTACTAGCTCTAGCTAACACTAACCGCTTAGGAACACTAGGCCAGATATCGGTTTCATTTCAACGAATAGATGGGGTGGGTGATTTCACTTGCTAGTCGCCGGAGGAGAGTTCAATGGCACAGCCCGAGTATATTGCTCTAAAGCTTTCACCCTAGCGATAGTGGGTGGCAAAAACGGACCGTCTCCCTCGCAACACTATGCCCTAATATCTTGAGAGGTCATATCGGATACCGCAACTTGGCTCGGTGGAACAGCTATTCTACCTAAAACGGTTGTTGGGAAGAACAACTTCCCATTTAGCAGTATCGTCGAATATGATTACGTAGTAAACAACATAATAATAGTAACTTTTGTACTGATAAGATCCCCGCGCAGCTAACATCTGGCACCCCCGTCCGCTGCTGTAGATAACAGATACATTTTGTTCGACCGCCTGTATAGATTACGTCTATCACCTCAATTAAAGGATGAATAAGTCCCTGGAATCCCACCACGCAAGGGGGAGCTGTTCGGCACAAGCCAAGACCCCCCGAAAATTACAATAGTACGATGTAATATGGCATCTGTTAAGAACCCTAACCACCTCTGGCAACCACCGCGCCGCACTTAACCCGGAATATACCCCAGCCCTAGCCCCGATGCTGAGAGTGCCCCGCCTCTGCCCATCTCCACTGATCTCCTCCTCCTCAGCTCAATTTCGTTCTGCATATATTCCCCCTGCCTACCCTCAAGGATCGTAGTCTCCTCTGGCAGTCCAAATGCCGTATGTTTCACTAGCGACGATTCTTCCTCACTATCGACCACTCCAAACTGCAGCTGCAGTTTCCCCAGTTCCTTCGGCATAGGGTCAGCACCTAGCGCAACGCCCAGGTACGACTTCACAATTCTATCTAGCGTAGGATTTCTCGTAGTCACCATAATCTTCGAAAACGTCGTGTCCGAGCAGTACCCATTTTTGTGTAGCGATATTGCACCTGCAATGATTGAGCAGAAGGATACAAACATTACGATGGCATAGCCTATTATATCGCTTAGCAAAAGATCTAGGGTGTAAACTGCGGTACTCACCGATCCATAATGAATACGGTAGATACCGGAAGCGGTTTTCCCAGCGGTGTCTGGTGCACGGAACATGCGTCTTTTGGGTGATTTCAAAGTTCGGTTCGGACATGAAGGACATTACGAGGTCTTCATAGAAGCGCTGGAGGGTGGGGATGAAATTGTCGACTGGGTATTGAGAGAGTGTGTCCACCAGCCGGGTCTTGCTGAGATCGGTTTTGGTTACTGGGCCGCCTACTCAGGAGGTTAGCATCTTGCAGCATGTAGTTTAGGTTTACGCTTTGTAAATTTACCGAGAGTTTGATTGTCCTGGGTAAGGGTTCCTTTTAGCTTATCTCGCATTATTGAGCCCACAGTGTAATAAGCGACGAATTCTCTATATCGCTCGATGGTGTCGGTTTTTGGTCCCAGGACTTTACCGCGCGGGAGGAGTGCCACCCCGTCAGATACTGTTGCAATTCGATTGGTCAATCGGTTGTCCGTCCACTGTGACCGCACTGTATATTTCGCTTTCTGATGCTCGCACCTCCACGCTTGCGGGTCCATTGTGAAATTCCAGCGGGTTTTTGGGGTAACATCCTCTACCGGTTGCGTCGTATTGACTACAAATCCGAGGTAGACATCTGGGTCTCCTCTAAATGTTCCCTGGTTGACATAATCCTTCGAGTTATAGCCCGGGTACGGGTCCTTGTATTCCGTAAGATTATCAAAGACCTGGGCTTTGTAGATATAGTTTAGCCCACCCTCAGCTAATGGCTTGGAGTGCGGCACAAAGTCGTCGATAGAAAATTGATCAGGTGGGAGATCATCGAAGGTAATTTTACTACAATTATACCAAGGTGCATGGAACTCGGTTGTGTATGAGCAATTATATAGAGGACAGGGCGAGTTATCTTCAACCACGATGTTCCGCCCATAAAACGCGAGTGTTGTCAACCGCACAGTCTGGAAAGCAGGCTGATCATACCAATCCGCAATTGAATCGGCGGGTGGCGGTGGTGTCGTGTTCCAGAACGCAATGTTATACCCGGGCCGTTTGGTGGGGTGACGCCAGTTTGAGATCGCTTCCACAGAGAAGTTCAGAGTGCTGACGGTACAGTTGCCAATGTCCGAATAATCGACTTCGAAGAGCTGCGCGGTGAGAGAACCGGGTGCGAGGACTGAGGCAATCGGGATAAGCCTTATGCACGACCGTTAGCGATAGTGCATATGACGCGAAATTTCGAGAACCTGCCATGTTGCAAGTGCCATGAAAGTAGCGATACGAGCTTTGTAAAACATTTCGGGGCCTAAGAAAAACCAAGACGGATTCTCAACCACTTGAAAGAGAGCATCCAGTCCCTGCAGCGAGATGGGTCTTTCTCGAACAGTCTGCCACATCCGTTGTCTGCATATTATGTTAATTCCTCTCATTGCGCTGATCTTGACATCGGCACTCTACTAGATATACACTAGTTCGTTTGTACCGTATGTCAAGCAATCTACCAGATCAGGCTATAAATTGCACTTACCGATATGCCAAGATCACCGATCCCACCAGCGATGCCTTTGTAAAGAAAGCAAACGCAACCCCAATACGGTTCATCATCAACTGATTATGCGCCGGTTTGCCGTGAAGATAGGAGTAGAATACATGGTGTGCGATAGCACCTGCGCATCCGCACAAGAATACGAGGGTCATAGTAGTCGGGACGTACCAGTGCAGCCCTGCGGTCCATTTCGGAAACAGCCCCTTCGTTCGTGATAGTTTGGGTGGTGGCCTGGATGATTCCGTGGGCGCGTACTGCGGTGATGGCACTGGCTTGCGAGGGATTTCGCGTTTGGGAAGTTGGGAGTATTCGGATTCGAATGTGTGAGGTGGGCGGTTAGGGCTGGCGGGTGAGATAAGAAACTGGTCGGACTCGGGAGTGTAGGGGCTAGTAAGCGAAGGGCTGCCTTCGATGTAGCTGTACCGCGCGTCATCAGTTCCGTGGCTTCGGTACGACATCTTGGAAGTGGAGTTGCCAGTGGTCGATGGATGAGAGGAGAAATGGAGTGAGTCTATGGAAGGACTATTTTAATCCCACCACGTGGTAATGATTTTCTACTGCCTAAATGTCGATCAATTCAGCCTGTGGTGCTGCTGTTGGCTGCATGAACAACGCAACCGCTAAAAGCGACTCGTTGAGGCAGGTCGCACTATTCCGTGATCGCCGAGACGGGTCGCTAAACCCGGTGGCGTGAGTGCATAAGAGCCACACCCAATCCGGATTGGCGGACGATAGGATCTGCATAGCCGAAGTGCCGGAAGCTCCTTTTCTAGCAGGTGATCATACAGAGCAGGATGCGATCGTGTCACACCGCTTACCTGCAACAGAATCAGAATAATATCAAATCTTTCTCTAATTGACTATGGAGGCAGTGGCTCTGGGAATCGTGGAAGAACATCATAATCTCACGAACGCACCCTGAGTTGACATTGAGCATAGCCAATCGGGACGACTGTCTTAATACCAATAAGTGTTGCAGTACTACGCGGATAGGATAGGCAGGGATGGTAATGTCACAAGGCTGAACCTCCGGGCGGATATGGCATCCTGACATGGTTTTACCTGGCACACCACAACCAGAAGTTGAAGAGAGTGAACGACAGTAATGATTGGAAGGAAAATTGGGTGGTACTCCTCTTCCTTATTAAATTAAATGTCACCAAATTGGCAATGTTAAAAGTAGAGAAAGATAGAGAAGCTTAATTGTACTATCTAAGAGGGCCACAAAGGCCATCTAATACGATAGTCCATGTACGAATGCGTACGTGCTCATCTATGTATAGAGACAACTTAACATTGTTAGCCCGTATGAATACCTGGTACGCGGGCTGAGATCTATTTATGCAACAGTCAAAACTTAAGAATTAGTGGGTGAGAACCTATGACTTCGCTTGACTGCCACCTTATGTTTGTAGAAAGTCTCCTTCGAAATAGAGGAAATATTTACTCGCTGTACCTGCTGAGACCAAGGGTTGAATCGCTAGCAGCAGGAAGCTATTGGAGACGAATGTGGGGAGCCGGTGGTGTTGTTTGCAGTTTTATTGGTACGGGTTGATTAAGGAGCATAAACCATGTCACTCTATAATCCAAGTGAATGATCCATGCCTTTATGCGCCTCTTTTACTCCAATATTTTGTAATTATTCAGGCAAGATGTGCTGAGAACAATAGAGAAGAAATAAGAAGCTGAATTGTCTATCGATCTAAAGAGAGAGAGAATGGTAGGCTTATAAACAAAGAAAAGGCCATACTCGGTGTCGCCGAGTATCACATCCGGAGCCCGATGCCGAGCGTCTGTACCGAGGCTAGGACTCCTCCTCGACATAGGGGTTGGTGGCAGCCGATATGGGGTGGTGGCGGCGATGGGGGCTGGAAGTCACCGGCTTCATGCCCGCACACAAGCCTTCGGTCGATAGGGGTCGTAAGCCTCCGGCATCATGTCTGAGATCCTTCGGCTCTAGCCCACTAGCTCTGGAAGCTAAGGAAGCCACTAGGCCAAACTCCTAGCGAACAAGGTACTGGTGTAAGCCTACTACTGGAAATGTGGCTGAAATTGTACCAACACCGGGATGCCTACTCCCATCGCTTATAGTACCTGTAGGATCCGTAGTGTAATGGATCTCAGCCACGGACGGACCAGGGCTCCTTGAGTTATTCTCGGGACGGGACGGCGATGTTCGGTCCCGAAAGACTGCAGTCGCTCTAGATCGTTGGGAACCCTAGCAGCTTGCGCGTTAGCAACCCGAAGCACGCAAGCGCGCATCGCCTTAGGCGGTGTTCCGAACCATCCGTCCGGATTGGCGTCTCTCGGTGCCAGGGACTGCCGTCCAAACCGGGTGAACCTCTTGTCTGCCTTGGGGTTTCGTCGGATGAGGCTAGAATCCGTAGGACCTGTTCAAGATGACTATAGAGCCCCGTGGATATTTCCGGCGTCAGGGGTGTACATTTCGGCCGAAACGCAGCAATTCCGACCTGCTAGCAGGATATTACTCGGCAACTTCTGATCCAGTCGGCGTTCCGCACGCTTCCGTTCTGCTGTGCCATACTGTTGATCCGCTTTGCGTTGTCAGGTGAATATAAATGGATTATTTTTTCTAATCCCCCGACATCATTGAGCTTGAAGTATCGTCTGCAAAAAATGTAAGGCCCTGCAGGATTGTACTCGAGAACATGGGAGCTATTACTTTTGTACGAGACTAATAATGTCTCTAGGTCTAAGTGGCGGGTGGCAAGAGTTAGATTTCGTGTAGGGATGAACCGACAACTCTGAGAGACCTCTCTAGAGACCCTATTGCAACAGGAGCTGTAGGACAAAGCGGGCGGACATCCTTAGGCTCCGTGAAAAGTATTCTACCGTTCAATATATGCTCTATAGGGTCCGGGAAATTGGAGGAAATTTATTTATGGAATATACACTTTCCGCCATAGAAACCAGCATGTACCAATCACTTTTCACCCAATTGCCAGATGGAAATGACATGGAGACGGTATACAGAAATTGGGGCAAATTGGGCCAGCAAGTGTGTCCCATTGCCATCTTGTCATTGCATCACCGCCATCACCATCATCATCACCACCACTACCACCGCCGCTACTATCACACCGCACCAACACGGTCACCACTGCATTGCGGCACCGCATGTAGCAGGAAACACTGTAAATTGCATCAAATAACTCTTGTCCAAAGTGTAAGTCTGAGAAGTTACAACCCCTTGAGGTGAGAAGCCAAAATACGGTCTCCAGAACCGAATGAAAACCTCAACACCATGGCTCGCTGCTCTAAAAACATCACCACATTCTCATGTATTTTCAAAACAATTAGCAAGCATTTTTCCATACAACCAAGTATTTCTCATATATTTACTCAAAATTCAATATTGCACATAGGAGAGAAATTGTGGGGAAAATCGCAGGAAACTTAAGTTTGTATGGGAAAATACACAGTAATTGGAAGAATTCACACAGGTACTATGGGGAAATATCAGGATTATATAAGGAAATTGTGGCCTAGTATTTTCCGGGCATCGCTTAGTATGGGGGGAAATACTTGGGTACAATTTCTAGAATCCCATAGAGATAGTGTTTTCCTCTAGTTTTATTTGCATGACTAGCTCGCAGAGGTAGATAGTAAACCCTATCTAGATCATGGTAGTATCCATAATCCAAGTGACTATTTGAGTTTCCGTGACATCCCATGGCAGTCATAACTTGAGAAAATAGAACGTTCCTGCAACTATGCACATAATATGAATAACTATTGAAACAATCAAGAAAGTTAGTAGTCACTCTGCACCATTGCCGACCTCTGAGAACACTTGATGAGCTCTATCTCGCGACGGATGGGCTGTCGCCAAATCACCCAGCCATCACTCGCATCATGAGCCCATCACTCGACATATATGCGGGCCTAGTCGTCCCCTAGTCCAAAAATCCCAGCCCGGAAAGTCATAGTCCGGGATTGTCCACACCCCCTCCCACCCAGGACTGACTTTTGGAAACCCTGCGCTGAATAAAAGGAGAGAAAGATACCATGCCAGGGGCCGACGACCAGGCCCCGCGGATGACCCAGGCCCCGAGGACCACCCAGGCCCGAGGTTACCGAAGCAGAATGCCGTACCGAGCCCGAGACTATCTGGTAACGGTCAGTAGGCGGCTACAGTACCAAGCACGTGGCTAAGACTAGTCCCCGACAGCCTTGGAGCCAAATCTGGCCAACGCCCTAAATCCTTAGCCAACTATAACGCCCCATAGTACACGGTCATCTGCTCGGAATCTACCCACGACGTAGATGTCAGCCAGGTATGGAGATGCAAGTGGCCATGGCAACGGCATTGGCGATATTTGCTACGATGGTGCTCATAAGAACTAAGATGATACCCTAAAGGGTTAAATGAAGTATAGAAGATATCACTCGTTCAGTAAATGTAGTGAGATGTGGTGGATTTGAGTGGCACACCGGAAATAGCCGTAGTATGTTCAATGTTCCTAAGCGGCCTCGATTCTGGGGGCAGCTTAGGAACACTGCTTGTGCTAGGAACCACATTGCCTTCTGATGTATTAAGTCCAGATAGCAATTCCATTGTCTCATAAGGTAATTCCAATCACACAATCACAGCCCATACTCAGACGCATAAATCCCGGATCACATACGAACTTCCGCTACTGTACGCACAGATAATCACTCGATTCATCACGAGGGTGATTACAGATGTACATGTGCCCGAGACATGTTACAGGTCTGATACACGGTTATTGCTGCAGGGGCTGATGCCTTCTGTATATATCTCGAGTCCTTCTCCTTCTCTCTTCTCTGTACCATAGAATACACGCACATGGTTCTCCCCTTCCATATCGTATCTGTGGTTGTTACTTGGATGGTTCTCACGATGACTTCTTGATTGACTTGGTTTCTCGAGGCCCCAAGCCCGTATATGTACAGCCTCCCATATCTGTTTGCATACATGTTGGCCCTATCTTGAGACGCTCTCCCTGATCTTGATGCTGACCATGCATATCTTCAAACAAGCTACCATCGTCATGAGCCATTAAACGGAGCTGAGACTCATATACGCAGACGGAGCTGAGACTCAAAATGAAGGTACACATACAGCAGTGGTTGTTACTGTAAGCCCTCTAATGAGGTCGCGGATACACTAAGTCACCGAGTAGACTCATATAGGTTAACTCATTCATAACTACGCACTCGCTACCCGCCACTTTGATTGCCACTCCATCATCTTTACGACATCCCCCAGACTCTCTACGTATCTAAAGCAATTCACTGTACCCTTAGATAAATCAAGAGAGCTCGTCTTCACCATTGAGAGCAATAGTAGTTGGGTGTTGTCGGCCAGTCGCGCCGTGGTGCCATCAAATCCCGGACGCAACGTGTAACATGCGAGTCGCGACTAGCCATGGGTGAGCCCAGGCATGTAGTGACTGGCCAGAATTCCTCAGCAGACCTACACAACTCCAGATATATGGAGAGTCTAGGGCGTTATCTGATGGAATTAGTGCAGCATACATCACGCCATGCTCGCTAGCTATTGTGGCGACTACTATAGGTTTGAGCATGTACTATTTGTACCTAGGTAATAAGTAATAGTGACCATCAGCGCTGCCTATATGAATACTGTACTACAAGAGATTAGCACATGGCTGGAATGCAGAAGACAAATATTTTTTCGTGTTGCGCCTAGCCGCGTGCTAGCTTGTACCTCGCTTGCGCCACACAACCACCATACGAAAAAAATGTTATGCATGATGCAATACAATGTTGCAAATGCACACAACTGAGTATACCTGACCTTGACAAGTTGCTATAATATGATTATTTGTTGCTGCCTGAACTAAAGAGCTGCATGTTTTTTGTGCGACATTGAAGGGATTATCGCCGGTAAAAAATTTCCATACCCCTATATCAATAGGGAGCCAATAATTCCATCACCGTCATTTACCCGTTACAATGAACTTAAACGAAAATATTGATTGATCACCTCGTAGCCACCTCAGCTCCCCGCTCCCATCTCTATCCAACTTTGAGCTCAATTAACTCCATGAGTTTTACTTTAACCAAGATATTGTTTATATATGAAATGTAGTTAACAAGATGCTCTTTCACTTGCTTGTCTCTGCTTTTAGTTTCCTCTAATGTTCAAGGAGTGGTTGATGATCAAGTACAGTGGCTTTGACAATACTTAGTACTGTTTGATGCTGCTAAGCACTGCTTAGCACGGCTGGTATTTTGCATCTGATAGATTATTTCTACCTGATGCTTAGATATATGTCATACCATCAGGTAAATTTTTTCTACCTGACTGTAAGGTACATCTGTGATGAGTGATAGCTTATGACTCAAATATAGAGACCAACCAGTTCACAACCAGTATCAGTACCAGGCCAATGATAAAGCAGAACCCATCTGCATATAGTATAGCTACTCTGTGCTGAAGAGCTTCGAATTTGACCAAGGATTTGTGGAGTTATGGGTTGACTGCTAAGGGAGAAGAAGGCCTACCTACCCCATATGATTTCTCCACCACTTGAGGTTGGGATTTTATTGCCCTTGCTGCCTGAATCTCTGTAGCATGCTACAAGACTACTTGGGTGCTGCTTGACAATTTCTAGGGACAATGAAATGTCCCATGGGCAAAAATTACCTAAGTTATGATACTACAGAGGGTTTCCCACTTTAGCAACTTAGAAATAGTACCTATCTCAACAACCACCAGCCCAAACCTGCCAAGCCTGATACTCATTGACAGCTAGCATATCATATATGCTCTGATAGTATTATCAGTGAATTATATTTACAATTGGTGATGAAACAGGGGGGGTTAGCAGATGGGCAAAAATCCGCCAGCTTCATGGGCTCTCACTCACATTTTCATCTTACTCAAAATTGGACTGTTTGACTTGATTTTTAGATTGACCTGTATGCCTTGGAGTTGTCTATTATACTGCTGTCTCTGATATTCTCTCCACTGTGTGGTTGTTGAGCAATTTGCAATTTTGAAAAAAATTCCGGGATTTGCAAGGTGCCCCGCTAGCAGCTTGTTAGGTGTGGGCGCTGTACGTGCCCACGACCCTAATATGGCGCCTGGGCTGTATGCATGAGGTGTATAGCCTGGAAGATATAACAATATTTATGTAGGAACAAAAGAAGTTTTTACCAAGTATATGGAATAGTAAATATGGTGAATGCTGGCAAGGTATACTCCGTTGTGACCGGATAGCTCGCTCTACCAGATGTTTGAATATCGAGAGCAAGGTGGAATGGAAAAAGCAGATGCGGCAAAGATATAGAAGCAGAAAATGGCCGGAAACCTAAAGGCCATATCAAATGCGAGTTAATGGACAGACAGGAATTTTAAATCCGGAGAAGAAAAAGGTGATAATCTCCATAAAGGCAGATTTTACCTGGAAAAAGAAAACTCACCAGAGAGGGAACTATTACTATCAGTAGTCTGGGTGCTAGCACGACTCGACTACTAGAAACAGGTAATTAGGTATGGATTGCCGTCTACAGTAGCGAACAGGAAGCTTCGAACGGCCTTCCGAGCGTGACCAATACTTTTATGACTGGATTACTGTGACACCTTCCCCCCCGCCGACTTTGAGGGGTCCCATGATCAATTTGGAAGAATTTCCACCAGGTAGAAAAATTATCCAACAGTTCTCAGAGGTTAGGGAGCAGTTTCAGCGGGCATCAGCAGTTTGAACTGAGGAATATTGTTTGTCCCTTGCTAGCACGTTGTCAATAATTGTTCCACTCCGGAATAACTTTCAACCTAAAGGCACCAGTGTCTTAATCCCATGTAGATGCCGTTTTCGCTCCCATTATTGGGAAGTTTTGAATTATGTGACAACAAAATTTCGGACGGCAGAGACTTTGGACTGCGGCCAACCACCTCTTGCAGTCAGTGACAAATAATGGCATGGTTTTACCTACTATTTCAGCTGCAGTGGCGTGTGACATCCCAACCTTCGTACTCGCTACAGTACTACCATTTACATCTGTAGTGACCCCTTCAACATTGGTTGTACAACGCACCACGGGGCTGTAAGCCCTCTAAGAAACCTACTGCAATAAAATCACTACTATCGACACCCTTGATAAGTTATATAGAATCGCAATAAAAATGATAGCATACATTAGCAACCTAGCTAAAGAAAATAGCGTGTGCGAATAATATCGGTATATCAGTGATGAACTTCGGCACCCTCTATAGAGTATTATAATCTACTTTCTCAGTATCCGGATTATAGTACACCACAAAGTCATAGTTCCTCTGGTACACATAACCTCCCTCAGCCTGAGAACTTCCGGATGTCGGTATCTTATATACATTGTAATAGAGGGCAGTTAGGATTCCGCTGCTGGCACGTGAGGTGTCCGGGACCGCGTAATGACTACTCTATACAGTCAGCTCATGATGAGCCTTAGTTCTCTACCGATAATCTTACCTGCACTCCCACACATGTTATCACTCGGATCTATGTATGCAATAGTTGTTACTGTATGGGAGTTGGGGAGAACCGTGTGCGTGTATTCTATGGTACAGAGAAGAGAGAAGGAGAAAGACTCGAGATATATACAGAAGGCATCGGCCCTACAGCAACACCGTGTATCAGACCTGTAACATGTCTCCGGCACAAGTACACCTGTAACAATAGTATCCTTCCAATTACCATCCCAGGCGATACACGGCATTACGCGCCGGTACATGCGTTTCCACTATTAGCGCTTTTTAGTAAATGGGTACATTGTGCTTACGGGGTTTCGTGATTGCACCTTTACCCATTTCCGACGCATTCGCTCCAAGTCGACAATAAACAGAATCAACTACACATAAGTACAGAGATCTATCGATCACAATGATGATCCCTCTCGACTAGGTTACCCGATTTGCGACAATTGACAAACAGAGATAATTATCGGAAACAACATCGCTAGTAGCACGCATCACCGTTCAAGCCGGTCAATTCCTGTTTTCAACGAGTACTCCTGAAGAGACTCATTCCATCGAACGGGAGAAATCGCATACAATCGATTGAGATACGTTTACCTGCCGAAGGCTGCAATCGGGCACCGACTTTGAGGAAGCCGCAATTACATAATTGTGTTACCCCCTTGTACTCCTTAATTGACGGCGGAAGCCCAGCGAAATCAAGAGAGGATATAGGAGTCAACACAGCTATATATTGCACTATCAAGCCCACTTACGATTGGATTCCTTTCAGTCGATTGAAGGGCGCCTACGGATCCATTCCTCGATCAAAGTGCACCCCTGAATGCTGCTACCAGGAAATAATTCCCTACAGATGAACACGCCTGCGGAAGAGACGAATTGAGTTTGGCTGCGCCGAACGAAAGTGTACTTATGGAGGAGATGCATCTACGGAGAAGTAGCGTTCCATGAATGATGCACGCCTACGGCAGAGATGAATTGGGCAATATGGATGAGGAGTATCTCAAGGTGGAAGTGCGCCTGCGGCGGAGAATCATTACACGACCGAAGTGCATCTACGGTCGATGCCTACACGATTCTGAATACTGACTACAATTAGGACTGCTACTAAGAGCAACAGAACCCTTTTCACTAAAGTTAACGACTGCGGATACTACTAAGAGTACGAGATCATTAACCATAAACGGATACCATCTATGGAAATTCTGGTCGCGATCACCATTTCCATCAATTGAATCACCTTCTTTCGATGATGCTACTTTGCCGATGATGACGATCCACCGAGACTTACGGAAAATCTGCAGTTAGGACGATGAACAAGTCAACGAGAGGACATATACGATGCAGGAATTCCGCCTTTTGGGGCACTCGACGTAGTGGGCCGATTCCGATGACCAATCCGGATATATTCGGATGACCGAATCGGACGACACTAAATACCTTATCAGCAGAGGCACCATCCATTGGCACAGCAGTCAATCGAGACTTGTACCGGCAGAGACCAGAATGCCGAATTCGTTATTTGGGATGAGCGAGTATGAGATCGGCAACCGTGCATGATCCCATTCGACTTTGCACGACGATCCACACTCCACAGTTTGTGCTTTACACACCTGGTGATTCATCAACCAATCCAGTTTAATTTGACTTTGGTCGGGGGTCTAAAGACTGCGATTCACCAGCTTTATGCCTTCAGGACTGTCTGGCCAATGGATTCCTTTTATATTCACACTGTTGCAACTTGTTTATCCCCATTGTGAGTGGATAGACATCCTGTGGAACCTAAGTAGGGAGGGAGCTTTATAGCCATGAGGAACCTAAATGGGGAAGGGTTGATATCTCATATCCCATGGAAAGCAACTAGGGAGGGGGCTTGATAGTTCTGAAGAACCTACGTGGCGAAGGTAAACACTCTAGCTGCCTATCTCATTCGTGCTCTGCGGTCGGAACCACATCTTTATCAAAGTTCTGGAGACAGATTCCACTCTGCAGTTGGAACGCATTGATGCGGTGAGGACCGAATAGTTTCTGAGGCACTTGTACCGGAAGTACCGCAGATATGGCGACCAGCTCTGCAGGCAGATGGGATGGCAATTTGCGCTATGACTGGGAGTTACATAGAAGTTGCTAGAAGCTAACTACGGGAGAGCGGTCTCACAATATCTGTGAAAACCCTGGTTGGCTGAATGCGCGAGCAGGAGCAGTGGCGGAAGTTGGGGTAGAAGTGTCACATATTGACGGTGCTGGAATGACTGCCACCGGTTCGCCAAGTCACGAAGGGAATGTTTGGACGGCAGGGCTTGGGCCTATTGTGGCGAACAATTCTGATTCAGCCTCCTGGGATTCCTTACACATCTCTATCCTTTGAATTATCATGGCAAACACTTATGGAACTGATATAGTACAATATTGGTTCATGCCGTACGCTAGAAATAACACTAATCGACGATGTAGATGAAGCGTATTTAGGAGTGCCTGATGGACAGCCAAGTGCACAAATGATGTTTGAAACGGTCTTACAATTACCGTAGAACATCAGCACGAGTCAGCTGACCGGTCCCACCCAACACCCCAAAGCTGCGTAATAATAGAGTTAATTGCAGATAACGTATTTCTCACTCGGACTCCATTTTTTGGTACTTACTGCATGATAGGTCTCAGCCTTTATTTGGCCGGAGGTGAGTCTCGTATGGCCGGAGGTGAGTCTCGTATGGCCGGAGGTGAGTCTCGTATGGCCGGAGATTGCTGTCGGGCTGAAAGCATTCAGCCGGGTCCATACATTGATGCGTACGCACGCATTCACACTTGTACTCCATATATATATGGCCTTGTGGCCCTCTTAGATAGAATACAATCAAGCTTCTCTATCATCTCTACTTTGAACAGTACTAGCGCAGTGCGTATGCTAACTCAATACAACACATACGGCTGGCACAAAATACGGTAATGTATTGAGCACCGAGGTATGAATCATGCCCGGGTAGATGAATGAAGGGTTGGAGTCTGAATGGATTGGTACCAGCTAAAATAGGCGGTTACGACAACCACCACCATAACTTCCTAAATTCGAACAGCTAGTGAAGAAAACACCAAACAAGGTGACCGTCGGTACTGGGGTTTGAAGTATGAACAGCATTTGTACTCCGAAGTACCCCTCCTTCAGCTTTTACCAGCCAAAGATACTGAGAGGTAGCTTTTGAGATTTTGTTTATGCTCCAAACCCCAGTACTTCTGTATAGGTCTTTTTGAGTTTATGAAATGCTAACTATACTTCAAACGCCCCACTCGCGATTTCCGATTACTTCACTAGGAAGTTGTAGGTGTAGGTGCACTTGACGGTGCATTCGGGTTCTGCCGGATGTCAAGTGCACATGCCTTTTCCTTCGGCGACCCGGTAAGTACTCTTAGGTTCCGTCAAGTGCCGGTACACCCGAAGCGTGCTTGGCTTCTCTACCGGAGTTGTTCCCGAAGTGTACTTACGCTCGGACAAGTTCCAAGTGCATTGACCGTTTGTTCCCTGGATACATACGTCATTTCCGATTTTGTTGCAAATCAGAGTCGGCAAATTCCGAGAGCAATTGACTCGGGAGTAAGTTTGTCCTCGTGGTGTGATTAGATCCATGCTGGCTAGGTACCTTGAAAGGGCCCCACTTCCGTGCGCCTAGGGACATCCTTGATCGACCCGACCACTACCATCCTCGGAGCATACTTAGGTCAGTCAGTATGTCAACGTTGGGTAACGCTAACTCGCAAGCAGAAACCCGCCAAAGCGTTTTTGGTTGAGCCATCTAACATTTTGAGGTTTAGCATGTTGCACCCTCGTATACAAGACGCTGCTACGCTATACAATCCATTGCTTCGCTCAGTCTGTCAGTCATCATTAGGGACCTTGTTTAGTATCTTTATTACTGACATCACCGTCTCGCTAGCAATTTCTAGGCCTGCCGTTGTCATTGCTATCACTACCCTACCCATGCTTCTGCTATCAAGGATTGCTGCCTCTCGCTGCCTACTACCACCGCCACCGCCTTATTTCTGCCCGCATGCCCCCGCTGCTCACTACTATTGCTGCTCTGTCGTCCGTTTTATCAGCAACATGTACCCCTCCATTCACTGCTCCCACGGCCCAGTGATCCATCTGTCAACGCTGATGGCTCATATAATATCCGTGCCCTGTTTGAGAAGCACCGGGGGTGTCGTAATCGGCTCCGGAAACAGGGAGCGGCGATACCACATGTATTTCAGTTTTGCACACACATGGGTCATCAACCCGTAAGATTGGATGAGAAAGGTGCCGCTGTGTTAGGATATGTGCTTTAACTACGTACGTACTTAAGTATGTACTGCGGCCTTGCGAAGGCTACACGTGTTACAAGTTGCTGCAACAACTTGCCTAACTGTAACGTGAACCCTATTAGCTCAACGTACCACTCAAATACTTGTTTGTTTGTAATCATATTGCATTCGGCCGCGTAGCGGCCATGGCATATCCCTTACACATTTCCTCCCAACTTCTTCCGTAACATAAAGAAACAAAAGCAAAGTCGCAGGTGCTCTTCCCCAAAAAACAAACGAAAGATGCTCTTATCGGAACAAAAAGTCTTGGCGAAACAGAAACAGCGCGATAAGTCGACAACAACGATAGCAACTACAAAACGGACAGCGGCAATCGATTCTGGACGTCGAATTGACCCCGGAGCGAGTGTCCCAGCACTGGCGAGACCGCAGGAGGAGGGCGCGCACACGAACCCACGCAATTGAGTGGAGTCGCGTAAAGTCTTGGCAGAAAACGCGATCGTGCAACGCGTCGGCCAACCAGCAAGCGACGACGAGGACTACCTTAGACTCACAGGAGTGATGACCGAAGCCAGAGTAAGCGGGAGGAGCGACCTGGACAAGGGAGAAGCGGGAGATGGGAGGAGCGACGCGCCTATGGATGTGGCGATGGAGATGGCGACGGCGGCGACACCCGTCGCCGCGGAGACCGCGGGCACAACCATAGTTGAGCCGATGGAGAGAAACGAGAACGGAAAGCGGAGAAGGAGGAGCGAGGCCGTGGTGACCGCCGTGGCCCCCAGCGACTAGAGGAGCCGCATGGAGAGGACGATGCGACAGCAGGCACAGGAGCTAACGCAGCTGCACCGGACCGTTGGACACCTAACAAACCTGCTGGAAGCACAGGCAGCCCGCGAGGAGGCACAGTGGCGAGGA
>Ga0307515_10001058_pt1 | contig 63127 bp, 31 predicted proteins | sample 17_EM_MG_FD_194513 | JGI IMG/M metagenome (GOLD analysis project Ga0307515, IMG submission 194513) | Populus trichocarpa ectomycorrhiza microbial communities from riparian zone in the Pacific Northwest, United States - 17_EM | ecosystem: Host-associated > Plants > Roots > Unclassified | place... | reverse complement strand
TAGAGTATATAATCTTGTAAAAACAAAAACAAAAATCACATCTTTATCGAAGAAGATTTTCTATAATTCATGGAAAAAAACTCGAATAACAGTGGTGTTTCTGGGGGGGAACGTTATGAGAGAAATAAGAAAATAATAATTAAATATTGTGAGAAACTTTTTGACCAGATAAACAGTAGAGTGTGACATAGCAAATCGAATGGTGACATGTGGAATGAGTCAGGCTCATTGGGTTCGACGACATAAAAGGTGGGTATGTAGTGTCAGGTCATGCAGTTGGGTATGTGGCTGGGGACTCCTGGGGACAAGAGCATGCTTTCTGGGTTGCCTTTTCCTTTTGTTTTTGCCTGCCTCTACAAAATTGGCCTCTCCCCCTTCCACATTCTCTTTAATTTGTGATAGATACAGTCAAATTAATTAGTTGTGTTTTGTTAATTAATTAATTATTCTAATAAAAATATAGATAGTAGAAGGAAAAAGAAACGTGGGTAGGGATATAATATTGGCGGAGATAATTTTATTATTTTCTTATGAGTCATGAGTTATAAAAAATGTTTGAATTTTGTATTAGTTAAGAAATACTGGAATGTTTTTCTTATGGTTTAAAAATAATATTAAAATTAGTTTAAAAACAGGTGGATAAATGGGGGGTCGTTAGTACTGGTACATGATAATAAAGGACCATGTACATACACGTACATGTAATCTAATTGATTAGATAAGGTTGACCAGGTACCGATGCTCGGACAACTCCCACGTGGTCTGATGTTGAGCGCACGTGACCGCTGTCTGGATTTTGCCTTCCCTTCCCTTGTGATGAAAAGTTAAAACTCACTACTACTGGTTCTCCTACTTTTGTAATTCGGTCAGCTCTTAACCCTCTGCTATAAATCTTGTTATTTTAATCCCCCCTGGCTGACAGAAAACATAGAAAGACAGGCATAAGATGAGACTAGAGAGACCATCTTTAAAAAGTAGAGGGACCGGTAATGATTTTTAGCCCTTCCCTTGCTGCTTAGCTTGCACGTGTAAATGGTAGAAGACTGTAAGTAGGAGAAGAAATCTCTCCAAGGTACAGTGGGTCCCCATGATTTACGGTGTGCTCGTGATGGTGATGATCAATCTAATCTGAATCTGATGATGGACGTAGCAGCCAGCCATATGTCTCTCAAGAGAAGCTCTTGCCATCAAGCATTCATTCCATTGTCCACGTGAAACCACGTTCTAAAGCTACTTCTCGGTGTGGCTATGTTTGGTATATTTGATGGTGTTGTAATGTTGTTTATCCTGTTTTTTAAAATTGTTTTTTATTTTAAAATTATTTAAATTAATATTTTTTTTATTTCTTTGTAGTTTTAATGCAGAGATATTAAAATTTTAAAAAATATATAAAAAATATTATTTTCCAATTGAAAAATAATTTTGCAAGATCATCTTGTTTAACATTATAGAGGATGTCTGTATTTTTAATGGCAACCTCCTTTTCTTCTTTCTTTTAAAAGAATAGCTGCAATTATGTTTGATTAGTGTTTTTTTTTAAGAAAAATAAAAAAAAATATTTGGTTTAAAGAATTGAGATAAATACAAAAATAAATTTATATCTAATATGATTTTAAAATAAATTTATATCCATTCAATATATAAATAGTGTTTAACTTGGCCTGAGAAAAAGCATCGACGAGAAGCAGTGGCCTGAGAAAGAGGATCGAGGAGAACCAGCGCCATTTATCTATCCCCGTGGAGGAAGACCAAGAATTATTAAAAACCAAAGCATGGAAATCATCGAAGATTTATATATAATTAAGTGGGTGGTTTTTCTGCGCTTGTTATTACTATGCATCATGTTTTCTTAAAATATTTTATACTTTAAAATATATTAAAATAATTTTTATTTTTAATGTTATCAGTTAAAACCACAAAAAAATATTAATATTGTACATGTTGCCTAATTAACAAAAAAACCTTAGGTATGTGAGTTTTATTGTAGCTATGAACATAGTTTATTTTATATTATTATAGCGAGAACATAGCGAGATTATCATTTTGTTTTTGGGTTCAAAAGACTAACACTCTTTTTTTAGGATAGTTTAGTCTTTTCTGGATGTCCATGGGACATTAAAAGATTTTTTAAGGTATGTTGGTCTTTTTTGGGTTTTTTTATGATAAAAATATGTTTTTATCTTCGAAGTCAATAAAATTTATAGCTATTAATCAATGGTTATTTTATCTTTTCAAAAATATTAAAAATGTCAAAATATTTATTTATCCCTTAGATCAAGAAAAATTAGAGTGGTTAATCGAGTGCTTTTTCTGTTTTTCACTTATTAAAGAACTGTAAAAATACGTTTTTTCTCTTATAAAAGATAAAAATCAAGGCATAAAATTAGGGGTATTTATGTCCTTTCACGATATATTTTTTTAATTCTTAGGTTCATGGAGGGCATTGCAATATTTTTCATTTGAAAAAAAATATTTTTTTATTCAAAAAGTTGGTTGTTGGTGCTGATGAAGGCGTGTCGGCGCATGAGTGGTGCGTGCGATGTCATATAATGGCTAAACCTGTCTTTCCGTTTCGTCCCCAGAAGCTCCACTGTGTCCTCTTCCTTACAAGACGGCGCGTAATGGTGGATGATGGACAATTTATTGCCGATGATTGTTTCTTTTTCTTCTATTGTCTTTTCTCTCTTTTATAGAAATTGCACGTCTAACCTCTTTTCTTTAGCATTTTCAACTTTAGTCCTTGTTTATTTTCTTCCTTTGTCTTTTTATAAAAGTTTTTTATGTTTTTGATCTTGTCATAAAATTATAATTTGTCATATATTATTTGTTTTCAATTTGACACTTATTCTTTTGATTTCTGATATTTTTCCTTGTTTCTTTTGTTATAGTCTTGTTACTTTTTAATTTTATCATTCAATCAAAGTTTATGTTCTTTTATTATTTTAATTTAGCCCTTATTCTTTTAATATTTTTTATTTTGTTAAAGTTTTTTTCTTTTTAATTCAACCCTCCAATTTTTGTTATGCCCTTTAATTTTTTTTTTCTATTATGGTTTTCACCCTTATTCTTCTAATCATAGTTTTTTGTGCAATTGATTTTTTTCAAATTTTATCTTTTGGTGATTGATTGATTGGGGAATGAGTTTCGTAGTTTTTTTTATTTGGCATGCTTCTAATCTAATGACATGGATAGCAAGTTTGAAACATTAATACGGTTCGAGATTTTTTTTCTTATTTTCCTTTATAATTTTATCATTCTACATTGTTTTTTTTTTTTTAAAAAAAAAGAGTTTTAAAGTTATCTTCTCTATCAATTTATTTCGGTCTTATGGCTTGGACAATGGGTTTTGTAGCCCTTTTTCAAATAGATATTTTTTAAATATTTTGCTCGTATTTAATTTTTAAATATGTTTTTTTTATTATATACAAGTGAGTTTATTTTATATAAAAAAATATATTTTTTAAAATTTTATTCACTCAGCTTTGTATGTCTTCTATTCCTATTATTTTTTTTATTGATTTTAATAAATAAAATCCGGAGATACAAACGAGTAAATGTCTCATTTTATAATATCAAATATCTTGATCTATATTTATCTCTCAATTTTTCAAGTTTTTTTTATTTATTGTTAACGATTTTATTTTGTTTGTTTACATAGATGATTACTGATTTATTTGATTAAATACTTCTATTACCTTTTTTTGGTTTATATTTTAAATTTTTCATGTAAAATATTATATCAAAATAGTCTATATATTTTAATTTTTTTTATAAAAAAATTACAATTCACGGAGCATGAACCAGTTGTTGGTATGTAATTAATTTACGTGACATGTACTTTATGTTATTTCTTATATATCAACCCGGTTCATTGTATGAAACTAATTTTAATTAATTAGTGTAAAGAATTTCATTATCTATGATTAGTTTTTTTCTTCTGATAATTATACGTATATAAAAATGAAATGGTCTTTTACCGTAGAAAGGACACAATTGAGTTTTTCTCTAATTTTTCATTATAGTGGGTATTGTAGTAGTGATATACATGTAATTTTCATGTTTTTTATTTTTTATTTTACACGTAATCTAATTATCATTATTTTTTTATAATATTTTTTTTACTTTTTACTTTTTTTTCTTTACATTTTTTTTGAAAAAAAGATATTATTTTTTTATTCTCCATACTTTGAATGTTTATCACTCTAGACTTGATATTTTTATATCATTTTTTTATCTTCATTCTTTTATAATTTTATTTTTTTATTTATATTTTTTAAAAATATTATTACATGAAGACCGAGAAAATAGTGTTTTGATAAAGCAATTGTAACATTATCCTATTTTTCTACAACGTTAAAAATGAGATTAAGATTTTATATGTTTTTATTAACGCATATGATCTTCATTGTATTTTATTATATGTAAGTGTTGACCTTTTGATTCATAGTTATATTTTCTCTTTACTATAAAAAAACACGTTAATAATACCTACATATTAATTTGTTTGTGTCAAAAAAAAATTATTTAATTTACAGCTAGCAAGTTGAATTAACATGTTAATATTTTTTATTATTTACCGGTACATATGGTTCTGGACTCATTTTATTTAAATACATGCATGTATTTTTTAATTTATAATTAAGACTTTTGTTGTAACAAATATATTTGAAAAGCTTGTATATATATATATTTTAAAAAATATTATTTGACTCACATCAAAATACAAGTCAAATAATTAGTGATTATCTATAATTACTCAGTATACAATAAATCAATTAAGCTAGGTGTTGACTGACCTAGTCCAAGAAATTAAAATTATGTTATATATTGACTAGGTAGAAAGACGTTATATTGTACATTTTGGAACAATGATGATATTTGATTTTGACTAGCTTGGATATAATAATATATAATAATAATAAAAACTTAAAGAAGTGTTTGTTTTTGTGCTTCCGTATGTTTTTCAATTTGTTTTTATTTTTTTTGTTTGAATAGTTGTTTTTTTTAGTTTTAATATACTAATATAAAAAATAAATGTTTTTTTAAAATATAATTTTAATATATTTAAATTAAAAGAAATCAGCACCACATTATTAAATATACTTAGAGGGTGTTTGACATAATTTTTAATGATATTTTAGGTGTTTTTGGTATGAAAAAATTTTAAATTAATTTTTTTAGCGTTTCTTAGTAATTTTAATGCATTAATATATATTTTCTTAAAATATTTGACACCACAGTGTAGCATCACCACACAATCCACCTTAAAATTAATTCCATTAAACTTTGAAAAACCACTTCAAAATCCCAAACCTCCTCTCCCTAAGTGGTAGGCTTAAAGCAGTGATTTATTTTCAGTGGACGCTTTTTCTTTCGAAGAGTAGTTTTGTCAATTTGTTTTTATTAATTTAATTTGCACATGATCCTCGCATCGAATGTTTTTTGGCTCTATTATATATCTTATGAAGAATTATTTCAAGGCTGTAGGACACCAATCAAACGCGCCATACATGAGCGTTGTCTTTCACGACATGCTTTTAGTTTTACGCGGTCACGATTAGGTTTTGTTTGTTTCTATGATACGGTGGGGTTCAATTTTATATATATATATATATTCAATTGAATTTTTTTAAATTTAAATTAGAAAAAATTATAATTTATAATTTTTTTAAAATTACAATTATAAAAACAATCACATTATCAAATATACAGTAACATTTATTTACTGTTTTAAAATTAAAAAAACAAAAAAAAGGTATGTTTATTTCTCTTTTTTTATTATTTTTTTAAGAATAAAAATTAGATATTTATTTTTATATTTTAATCTATATAACACAGTTATATTTTTTCTATAATAATCTTTTGTATTTTAAGATACTAATCCATCACAAAACAACATTTCCTCCTGGCTTCAAAATTGGCTTGCACACCGAATTATTTATTATTCCTATCTAGCTAGATGATAAGGCGCGTGGATTTCTGACAACAAACAGGGAGTGATAATTTCTATGTATTTGTGGAGGATTAGTCGAGTGGTAGTGGTAGCCAGTGTTTATTCCTTCATATTCTCAATGATATATATATATATATACACACACTAAAATATAGTAAGAGTGGTGAGGTGGCTGATTTATTTAAAATGCAATAAATAAAGAAATATAAAATATCTTTATTTTTGAAGAAATACTGATTTTTTTAAATCTAAAACCACTGTTCATTTAAGGTTTATTTTGCTTTGAAAATGCGCAAGACACTTTAAGAGTATATTATTGTTCTTAAACAAATCAAGGCTTCGTAGAAAGGAGAGCAGAACACAAGAATATCAAATATTTATGCGCAAAACCTGGTTGGTCTCAAGGGGCAAAGGAGTAACAATCCAGTGTATGCATTCATATCATATGAATGATTCCTTGCTGCTGAATCCCCTTTTCTAATATTTTTATCCTTCTCCTCGCAGCTCAAACTCTTCAAGTAAAGAATAGTAGTCCCGCAGGCTCTCTTTTTTTCCTTGTTATATTTTATAGCAGCCTTTATTCTTCTCTTCTCTGTGATTTATTTACCTTTGAAAAACTCTTGACATGAAAAGAATTATTTTTATATAGTTACTCTATATATCATGGTTTCTGTTTCTGGATTTGATGATCTGAAACTGATATATATACATGAGAAATATTAGTATTTCTTACTTTTTATATATCTTAATCTCTCTTTAAATCTCGATTAACTTCCAGCTTTCGATCTTCTGCTAAGTTAGAATATATATGTGCTGGAGAAGATCAAGTATTTGGTAGTTTAAATTCAGTAATAAAAGAAGAAACTTGCAGGGAGATCAAGAGAGAAGAATCGAAGAAGAGATCAGATTAAAGCTGGCAAATAATAGCAAGTGGTGGGAGAGAGTAGATGTGGCAAGTAGAACCATGGCTGGTTTTGAAGGTAATAATTCTCGATACGTTCATGGTCAAAATCACAACAACCTTCTCAGACCTGAACTTCATCTGATTCAAAGACCTTCATCCATTCCTTCCTCTGATTCTAGAGACAACAACAATACCCCATCACCACCAGATCATGCCAACCAAACTGCTCATCACCATCCTGATAGTAGTGCTACCACTAGCTCTGGCGGCGGCACCAATCCGAATCGCCGTCCTAGAGGTCGTCCTGCTGGTTCCAAGAACAAACCGAAGCCACCCATTATTGTAACCCGGGACAGCCCTAATGCCCTCCGATCCCATGTGATTGAGATCTCTAATGGTGCTGATATAGTGGAAAGCGTGTCCACTTATGCGAGGAAAAGAGGAAGAGGAGTTTGTGTTCTTAGTGGAAGTGGGACAGTTGCTAATGTTACTCTAAGGCAACCCGCTTCTCCTGCAGGAAGCGTGCTTACTTTGCACGGAAGGTTTGAGATCCTTTCGCTATCTGGAACTGTGCTTCCGCCACCTGCGCCACCTGGGGCGGGAGGGCTGTCCATATTTTTGTCCGGTGGACAAGGACAAGTTGTTGGAGGGAATGTTGTGGGGCCTTTGATGGCTGCAGGTCCAGTGGTTTTGATGGCTGCATCTTTTGCTAATGCAGTATTTGAGCGTTTGCCTTTGGATGATCAGGAGGAAGCTGGGGCGGTGCAGGTTCAGCCCACAGCTTCTCAGTCTTCGGGTGTGACTGGAAGTGGTGGACAGATGGGCGATGGCGGAGGAGGCAGCGGTACTGGAGGAGCTGGTAGTGGTTTTTTTAATATGGCCGGAGGAGCTCATCACGGGAATTATCCATTTTCAGGTGATTTGTTTGGACCATGGGGTGGAAGTGCTGCCAGGCCTCCATTTTAATTAGGGTACCAAGGTTTTTTTTTCCAACGAGTGACGAGTTAGAGACATTGTACTATCAGATTTTGGGCGAGACAATTTCTGATCAGCTTTCAATAATAATTGATGATGGAGCATTAATGATCGATCATGAGGGGGTATATATATAGAACAATTAAGCTGCTAGCTAGCATATATTTTGTATTAATGTATGAACATGGTTGTGATGTGGTGATAAAAAAGATCGAGATTGGTCTTATCTAATTTCTTCATTGACAAGTCCATAAAGATAGAAGAAGAAGAAGAAGAAGATGTATATTCATGGAGGCTGCCTGGTACTAATAATTACTTTGGAACCCAGATAGGAGCTAGAGCTATGGATTTACAGATTTGTCGAGGTCAGTAAGTTCAACTTCATATGTATAAACCATTTTGGGTTTCCTCTGTGTCTTTTCTTTTTCTTTTTATCAATAATTTGTAGCTATATTTGGAAGTTCTAATATAGTATATATTTTGATGCCCATCTCTAGCTAGCTAGGGTTTAATATATACATAATTTTATGTCTCTCTCTAGTTTTTTAAAATTCTTTTTTTTCTTTTTATCAATACACATGTCTCCATTTCCAGTGCAAGAAATTAATATTATTTATTATGATATGTTTTTGTTTTGATATCTGAATAGAAAAATGCGCCGCTTCAGTTTATATATGAAATATCTGTTCTTCATATCGAAAATAAGTACACTCGTGGGGGTTTTCTTGATACAATATATAGTGTAATTATGAGTTTGGTCATTGTAATAAAGCAAGAACATGTTGGAGAGTGAAAATATATAGATAAATATTTCAGAGTAAATTTTTATTTTTTTAAGACAGGAGATAGAGATACAAGGAAACATGTTTTGTTTGTCTTTTTTTTTTTATCGCTGTCTCTGTCTCTATATATTTATTTCGAAACAATAAACAAATGTCAACTTAATAATATATATCATTCATGTAACCCAGTAATGCTTAATTAGAGTATGTGCCTTGTCTTTAGCATTACGTACATTCTTTGTTTGTAGGCAAGGGCACCCTACGATATAGATCCCCCCTGAGCAGCTCAGCTCAGCTCAATCCCAAAGCACTACGTGCTGCAGCCGGTATCCACATATATTGTTTGTGATCTTGCATGTGGCCATGTCTTCTTCCTTTATTTCATTTCTGCTTGCCCAACTGAGGAAAAGCACAGCGAAGAACCTTAAAAGCCTGTTGCTCTATTTACAGTAAAAAAGAGAGAGAAAAAACCTAGTCCTGAACTTCGAGAACAATTGATGCCCTAATTAAGGTGTCTCGCTCTCTCCCTCTTCTTTTTTTACTCCCTTTTCTCTCTGCATCTCCTGCATGCCCAATTCACACTTCTTTCTTTGACCAAGCGTTACAGCAGTAGCTAGAGAGTTCTCTTGTCAGTTACAATGTATGAAACTAACAAGACTACTGTTACGGTCGTAAAACAAGCCTGTCTACCCCCAAACTTCAGTTTTCTGAGCCATGGAACTCAAGCCTCTAGTTGTCAAGTGCCAACATTAACATACATGAAAAGAAGAAAAACTCACTTCCCAACGAGAGAAGTGTAATAAATAAATAAAAAAAACATGTTGGCACCATGTGTATAGCATGATTTCTAGCTAGAAAAACTTAATTGTATCCGTCTTAGTTTAATATAATGTTAATCTAGTAGTACCGAGCCCATCTAGCTAGATTAATAGCTTAATTACAGAAACAATTCTGTAGGAATCATAAAATCCCCAACTCCCAATGCCTTCCTTCCTTTTCTAGCCCTTCATTTATCATTAATATCACCACTACCAATCTTCACAGGCAAAAGAAATGTCCCACTCATATCCCATATGTGCACAAATTTCTTGTTTTTGTTTTGCCTATAATTGGTTTTAACATTCTGGTCTCTGCACATTAACATTGTTCTACTTTTTTTTGGGTAATCATCGATAGCTAGATAAATAGTTTTAACGATGACTAAACAACTGGTAGTAAAAGAGAAGAATACGTACACCATTAATATTTGTTATATATACTTGCTACATGTTTTTTTGTATATTGACACCACACACAAAAACACATTGAAATTGAAGGAAAAAAAGCTTACGGACCAACATTGTACATTCAAAAGCTGGCTACTGATGAAATCTTGATTTAAGCTTGAATGCCTTGAGCACGCGGTCCATCACATTTCTCCTCTCCTTCCAAATTTTCAAGTCAATTATATATTTGATAAATTGTCGTGGAATTAATTATGGAGGTGTCTAGCATTGCTCAATTGTCATAAACTTCATGAATAAGTGATTTCATTGTATATATGTGTAAGCATCAATCAATCGATAAAGTTGCCTAGGGTTTTTGAAATAAGAGATAGGCGTTGCCTTTGGCATGTGTGTGTATATATAATTGCCAACTCTTTAAGAACATATTAATCATAGAGTGTGTTTTTCATCCAGCCATGCGTCCTAATTAATGCAACAGCTGAGACACTTTCTTTCATTCTTGGTTGATACGAGCGCCTAATTAAACACCACGATCTTAACTCAAATGTTAACTAAATAGAAGAAGAAGAAGAAGAGATTAGCAAAGAATTAACTTCTTGTTGCAGAATAAAACCGAGCAGTACATATGGCATCATGTTTCTCACGATGTGATTAATGGAAGGACATGAAGTGTACATGTGATTAAAAACACAGTAGGTTCATGTTAGTTACAGAATAGTGACACGGCACTATTCAGCTTCTTCCTCCCTTTGACACGCGCACACATCCAATTCTTGCATGCATGATCTAGCTAGCTAGATCTGTATGTTCACCTTATGCATGGTTTCAACATATATATGTTTCACCCGATATCTTAGAATCACGAATCTTATGAGTATATGAGTTCTATATATCCCTGAAAAATACAGCGAGGAGGCAGGTGAATTAATGATCCCCCCCCTCCTCCTTTTGCTAGCTAGGGATGCACAAAAATGTGTCCATATATATTCTACAGCACAACTCCGACATTATTAATGTTAGTGCAAACCGCAATGTAATGCAGTGAGAAGAACTGAAGATTTGGGCCTTTTTAGGGCATGCTTTCTCGCACATTAATATTGTTTACTATAGCATGCATGAAAGCAGCTAGCAGGTCTTACCGTTTGTTTTCCCACCTTTTCCCCATGTATAATTCGTAGAGCCATCCATTCAAGCTATAGTAGTAGGCGACGGAGTGTACCTAGGATAAATTGAAGGCAAAAACGAATGCATGATTACAGAGAGAGATCCGTTCATAATTTCTGCCGGGGCAGTAATTAAGATCGATAAAGCCGGTGTTCATTTTATATATACACACACACACACACACACACACACACTTAGTGTAGAGATCGGCAAAACTCCACAGAATCTCGGCCAATTAATGTACTTATTACCATCTACAGATGTTACGATAAGGGCTCATATAGAGAAACTAACTCCGGATGATGCATGGTTTTCCCATCAGAGCTAACAGCAAATTAGCCTTAATTAGAACATGCCCAGTAATCCAACCACATGATAAATAACACTGGCATAGCAGCCAAGGATCGATGTAAAGGTTCATCTAGCTCACAGAGGACAAGGTTCATAACAATGATTCCTTCCATACTTGTGTCAGCTTTCAATTCTGTCGTGAAGTGAAGCCTACCATTAATGAGAAACGCTTCGAAATAAAATTGAAGCTACAAGATTCGGATGACAGAATTAATTTAAGGCGCAAAGGTCAACATTGTGCAAATTATAATTAAGAGGATCAGCTGGGCTGTGGCTGTAACTATATATCTTAACCGTGGCTGCCTGTAGAGTGGTTTGAGGAAAAAATATTTGGTTAGAAAAGTTATTGTAAAAGAGATTGTAAATAATATAGAAAATAAAGAAACAAGAAAAGCTTGAATGCAAAAAAAATAAAAATAAAATCAAAATAGAGCCTTTTCAGCATCTCAAGCTATTAAATACGAGATCCACATGAATTCCACAATTAATTATTATTTTTTGGTTAAAATCCCACAATTAATTATTATCAAAAGGGTACTTTCTACTTTCCGTTTAAAGAAGCCAGGCCCAGTAATTCGTACACGGGTCCAGCCAAAATCCGCAAGACGGCTTCCCTCGTGAACCTCAAACTATTCTGCACATGTGATAAACATGCATCTACAGAGATGGGTGCTTAGGACTCTAATTCAACAAGGTGGGAGGAACAAAAACAATCTCAGCCATGCCCTTTCGAGCCTCTGTCTCTCCCAAAACTTGGCATTTCTACCCAGAAAAATTAGTGGATATATCCAACTCACACGAGGAGGGAGTCAGGCTGATCTGTTCTCAAATGGGACACGAACATGGAGTTGTCCATGCAAGCTAACAACAGCAGATGTCTGAAGTGGATCAATTCTCGAAGGTAAGCTCACAACCTGACCAAAAAAGACAATTCAAACGTTTTTCACGTACATACAAGTTAAATATATTAAAGCAATGGACCATCACCACATTAACATCCTGCCAATCAGACCACACCAATACCACAAACAATGAATTCACCCTCTAAAGAGTTAATTCACAAGGAATAATCCACCTGCCTGGCAGGGTCAGCGACTAACATGTTCCCTGTCGTAGTTATAAATAAATGATTCCCATACTCTCACTAATGACAGTCTTCCCTTGGGCATGAAAGGCATGGTGAATCTATATTGGAATAGGAGTACCATTTGCTCCAGTCAAGGATTATAAAGCAGAAACACCTCTTTTTTTAAAGTTACTATTCTGTTAGAGATCAAAACAATACCTTCTTAAACGGTGTTATACCCCAAGGATTGTCTAGCTGCTCTGGTTGACCTGTTATAACCAGACGCCCTACAGGATCTGATTGTACTCGGACCTGATCCACCAAAAAATAGCGATTTCATGTATCTTCTAGGGAGAGTGGTATAACCAAGAATTGATATGTTACGAAGGAACATTTTAAGTTCTGGAAATGATAGAGCACGCATCCATGGCATAGTACATTCTATCAATAATTTCCATCTAAAAGAAATCAAAGAGGTAAGAATAAGAGCAGGAAAGACAAACACATGAGAGGGGAGCAAAAGAGATACCACGAGAAGGTGCTTACCTCTTCACGCAGAAGTCCGGGGACTAAAGCATACATCTCATAGCAATCTTTCTGTGTATAGGTGCAGTATGTTAGTCACTAAACCCAGAAGTGAGAACTTGACAACTAAGGCTCAGGATAACAGAAATTTTGAGAAAAGAAAACAGCAGATGCTTACACTTTCCCACACATTGATCTTCACCCAGTCAGCAGGGGGGCCAATATCAACGATTTCAGTATCCACTCTAAGATGATAAAAAAAACAATTAGCCTTGCTTCATAAAAAAGAAAACACCTTATGGCATGTGTGCAGTTAGGCATAAAAGGGGCACCATTTGGACTCTGATGTACAAATTCTATGGAGGATTTTTTTCTTTCTAGTTGTAGCTTGAAGCCAGGAAACTAAGAGGATAGCGCAAAATATGCCATGGTTCATTTGTTGAAAGAATAAGATCTACACTTGCTATTATGCTGAACGATGACTTCATAAGAAACAGTTGGATCAACTAATTACTATTTAATTACTAGCATGAAAACAGTGGCAAGCAAAACTGAGAAAAATAGATTGAGAGGAAATAAAGAGCAATCTTTACTCCTTATCTGTTTCAGCATTCACAGGTCTCTCATCTGTCTTCTGTTTGTGAAAACCTGACTCAACAAACCAGATCAAAATAAAAATGTATACACCTGCCAATTGGAAAGATCTTCATTCTAGAGATTGTACCGAAACTTTTGTGAGGCTTTTCACGTCTTGAAAAATTCAAGCTCTTGACCTGTCCAAGAGAAATGAAAAGCATCATTTCCCTGCACTGTTCTACAGAAATATATGTGAGATATAGGTATTTCTTGTGTCACAACAAACCTTAACAATTGGCTCACTAACCTCACCATGTCCAAGATGACGCTGAGCATGCCAACCCTGCATAGCACGAGCAGCAGCATCCCTTCTTGCCCTGCCTGATCCAGTTGCTTGGCACCCTCTTGTCTGGTAGAGAGAGAAAATTGCATAAAAATACAAATTACGAAAACAGGGATAAAAAGGAACGAGAACCAGGAACTGATTATCAGCATACAGATTCCAATGAAAACATTGTATCCCACGAGCAGAAGAAAATACAAAATTTATAGTTGCACTAGCCTTGGGCCTGTAGTTTTCCACTCAACTTGGTTTCCTCATAGTTGTATAAATGGTTTATGAGCACAACTAAGTGTTAAATCTGGTATGGTTTATCAGCAATTTGTATGACTGACAAGCACTAACAATGATAACTAACCACTTCACAGATGCATCCATATATAGATGCAAGCAGATTTCACATTCAGAAATATGCCAGGATTTATCAACCCCATTTTCATCCAGTGTAACAGACTCTATCATCTTACGTAGATCAATTACATAATGTACATGTATGCAACCAAAAAGATGCGTGGATTTTTATGGACTGCGTAAAATTTAATAGCTTTTAATTGTAGAATTCACTTTTCTCTCATTAAGTGCAACTCTATCTTCCATATAACAGATTGACCACATATGGTACCAAGAAAAATTCAAAGGACTATTTGATACTAAGCCAGCCAAGAGTTTAACCACTCAAGTTTAAGTTCAGTTCAATAATGCAAACCAACAAGCACAAGCCAAGCTTTTATTCACTTGCACTGATTAGTTCTGTTGAGGCTCTAATAATTCTCTCTTTTCTGAGCGGGTAAAAGATTTTGGAAATAGTACAGACAAACAAAAACAGGCAAGAACAGCACTTTACCTCCTTTTCGACACTGGTAGCCTGATGCAGGGGTGGACTGGGAAGTTGGAGCTCACCAGTTTCCTTCTTATTCTTTTCATATTCCAGAATTGCCTGTGGTAAATGAAGGATCAGGGATAGAAGTCACAAGAAAGTGCAATAATCCATTTGTCCACGACCTAGTTTTTAAATCATTTGAATCTTTATGGCATTCAAATGCCATACAAGGACAGCCAAACTCACTTCAAATCCAACAAAGATAAGCCTGGACACTTGTCAACACTGACAAATTGTATGATCTGAGTCTATTCTAATGCTTCTATCATTAGATTCCCTAGCCAACACTTCCCGTGTTAAAATAAAACAAAACAAAGTCTTAATTTAGGATTTTATCTAACATATTAAGTTCCAACACCAATTACTGAGTACCAAATGACTCTACATATAGAGCATTTTCACCACAGAAAAAAACATTACCTTCTCATAGAAAATGCAGAATGTCCAAGACACCGTTGTGCAAGTCCTGTGAGAGACACAAAAAAGTTGAATGAATTAAATGATAAATATTTTCCATATTTTAATAATCCACATAAATTATTGCTACCATTCACAGCCCACATCCAAGATGTGAAGAGCAGAAAATAATTATAGTAAAGTGTCAACTGTCTGCAGCCTAAAAAACAAATGATGAAAAGAAACGTAACTGAAAATGCTTAATAATCCCATGCCAAATCCTTGCAAATTTTACAAATGACTTAAAAAATATATTTGGTTTAATAATCCTTTGTTAAATCCATGCAAATTTTATAAGATAGCTTAAAAGAATTATCCTTCCTTACTTGGGAGGGTGGAAAGACTCTCCCACTTGCCGCCACAACTTGTTTGCGGTAACCTACAGATATGAGATCAAAAGCAGCTGTCATAAGTTAATAGCAATAAAAGCCTAAAGATCCATGAAACCTATTATTGACACAAAATTATTAAAATGCAACATATAAGCGCATCGAAACTGCAATTTCACATGACCAAAAAACATTATCATGCAAGTGGTACAACTCTAGCTACAGGTGCAACATTACAATACATCTCTGAAATCATATACTCCAGATGTTACGATCCTGAAACATATCATGCATCCACATGTTTTACTCCAGAAGCTGGAGGGGGATCAGACATTTTTCATTAATACCCTGGTCAAACATAAGTTCAGAATAAGTTCTTTTTCTTCTTTTTTTCCAATCCGAAGGGCATAACCTAAGTACTAAAGCATTTGCTGAAGGGGAGCAAATCCTCTTAATATCTGTAAGAAAAAAAGACAAATTCTCAAATGGCAACAAAAGGAATATAGTGAGATGAAGGTTTGCTTTTTGAATTTGTTGGGAGTTGTTTGTAATTCTTTTACCAGGCGGCTTCGTGAGCACCTTTGTAACCAAGCTGCTTTACGAATAGCCTCTTTCGTGACTAGGATAAATAGTTTTCAAGAGTACCTTTTAAGGATTTAACCACTAAGCGATTGGGGGTACCTCCTTGCTTCTTTATCTACAGGGTTTGACTTGATGAAAGTCACTTTGAACCAGAACTTTTGAGGATTTAGTGCTTTGTAAGCTGTGAGGGGTCATAGTAATTGGATCAGTTATGCATCCTTCTATTAGGCATGAAGCCTCAGAATCCTCATCAGTCATTAATACGAGTTGATATACACTTATATCAATTCATTATGTATCATTTTCTACTTTTAATTAATTTATCTCAAGCACGAACTAGTTTCTAGTAATGGTTTTAGCATTGGTGCAATTTTGATTCCAATCAAAACCAAACCTTCCAGGAATAATTTTCGTCCTCGTGAGCATGGATAGTTAACCATTTTCCAAATAAAGCATAAACCATAAATTTTCAACAATTTCACAAAAAGGGGAGAAAACTTATTTTTTTAATATATACGGGCCATAGCTTTGTACAACTCTTAACAATAATTTCATAATTGAACTCTTGCATTTCATAAAATGCTGACATTTTCTCTGCTCGTGATACTGATTTTCTTTGGATGTGCCAACCTTCTCATTGAATTCCCTTCTCTTTTGGTTAATCTCATCTATCATGATTGCTTCTTAATTTTGTTCGATATAATCATCGCTTGAATTTTCTACCTTTTCATTATCCTACATTTAACCAGCAAGAAGTGAATACTAATGGAATTTGGTAATGTCAGCTTAATTTGGAGGGGAATTCGTTAATACTTGTAAGCATGTATGATTTTTAAGTTCTAAGGAGGAATAGAAGTGAATTTAATTGATTTAAACTTCCAATCAGAAGGACAAACCAACATGGTTCCAGGCAAGCTGTGAGAAAAGAGGTTGTCAACACATGTGAGCATTTTGAAGCACAAAGCCATTATGCTTGACAACAGCAGTAGAGCAACCTGATATGTTTTCAAGCAACTACAACTCCTACACTCAATCCCTTTACTTATTTATAATTCTATCTAGCCACTGATATGGGATATTTAAATTTCCCATAGTGTATAGCAAACACTATTGATTTAGTGTAACAGCTTATGTTGCAAGGTATTCCTATTTCTGACACCAATTCCAGAAATCATGCTGCTACATACAACAGCAAAATCCATTCAAGTGCAGACTTCTTTTTTTTTTTTTGGCAGCCAATGCCTAAAACCCACAGAACATGAAAAAGGTATAAAGAGGGAAGCAAAAGACACCTACCACTTCATAGCCACCCAGTTTGATCACAGACCTCCATAACCTAACTCCCATGGGAAAAACGACCATATTAGCTCACACCTAGACTCTAGACACATATCATTGGAGAAAAAAAAAACTATTTTCACATAAAACTTACTTCAGGCAGTTTAATGGCTCTCCGTAAAACTTAGGGGGTTTGAAATCCATGATATTCTGCTTATAAAAAATCTCCAGGTCCTTCATGAATGCAGCTTGCTCCTCTAGGGTCCCGGCAACATCAGTCTCCCCCATCTACATTTCAAACACCATATAATCATTCAGCACAAACAATGCTTCTACTTACAAGATTCATGATCACAATGAATACTTTAGTTTGCTAAGGATGTTGGGTTCAATCACCTTCATATCAGTCCATACATTTTTGGACTTTGCCGCACTATCAAGCTTTGTTCTAGGAGTTGAGCACCTCCTTTGGGTAGATGGAGTAGCCGTTTGTGGCTGGTTTTGAACAGAGGAGCCATCATCTCCATCAGTTTTCTCTTCCACCACTCGCCGATTAATATTTTCATCCGTAGCAGTTTTCCCATCATCAGGCAAAGCTGTAGTGTCAGTCATAGCTAGGAACATCAGTTGCCAAACTCACAGTGTTGTCATCGTCAGCAACTGATGCCTGCCTATTTTCATTCGGCTCTTGATCCTCCGAAACATCAGCAGTTTCTTCTTGCTCTTTAACAGTGGCATCAGAAGGCTTGTTAGCATCCGAGTCTCCCGGCAAGTCTTGCACAGCAACCATTTCACTATCTTTCATTTCGCTTTTTTTCTTTTTCGTCCAGCTCACACCCTATAGACCAACGACATGCATGAATTATTATTATTATTATTATTATACGCTAGATTAAATCCGAATAAAATATATGCATAATTCTCTAATAATATAGCATGGCAAAAACCGTTAGCCTCTTGCAAAGTATTTCGCGAGGAGGGGAAAAATTAAAGAAAAAAGAATAATCAATCCCAAAAATCCATTTCTAATTTTCAAGAAAAAGATTTTCAATGTTTAAACCTAACTACAAAACAATTCAAGATTTAAAATAAAAAAAATAAAAAACGTGGTAAAAGCTTGCCTTTGGGAGATAACAGAAGCGGAGAGAGGTAGAGCTTGAAAGAGAATAGAGCGAACGGCAGCGTGTTAGGGTTTTGAGTTTGAGCAGAAAGCGAGCAATGCAGGTAAAGAGGAAGGCAGAGAAGGGTGAAATCAAGTCTTTTCCGGCGAACGTAGAAGGTGTCGTATCGTGCCGTCCGTGCCAGACCCAAAGGAACGACGTTTCGATTAGCGAATTCTTTTAATTTCTCAAAAAAGACAGTTAATTTGCGAGAAGAAAGACAAGGTGGTAACTAGCAGAGCAAATCCATGGCCGTGGGAGTCAGGATTTTCCTTCCTTTTTTTTTGTTCTTTCCCTCTATGCTTTCCTTTCTTGTGTGTGTATATATATAAATAAAATCTCCTTTGACTCTATAGAAAATTAAATACCAGGCTGAACATATTTTTTAATTACGTGGCTGATGCTCATCTACCTTACTTTTCCCTCTCATAAAGACTGGGTTGCCCTTGTACTTCTCCCGTTGTCTTTTCTTTACTTTTTACCTGGTAGTTGACAATATTGTTTTTTTAATTATACAAAATCCATGTTAATAATTTTTTTAATTATCATAGGAAATTATATTATAAGTAAAAAAAATGAATTTTTTTATATTAGATTCGTAGTGAAAATTAAATTTATGAAGCTGGATAGATATGAAAAATTTTGAAAAACAACTTTAATCCTTTACATTATTAAAAACAGTGCTTATATGTAAAATAAATATAAGACTTATATTGTTCGTATTTTTTTTTTAATTTGAGGAACAATGAAAAACATGTAAAGAAAAACGATATAAAACTCTTAAAATGTGTTTTTTAAACTCAGTGTAAATCTAAAAACCTAATGATGAATATTTTGAGCTAATTATTAATACTAATTTTACAATAAAAGTCGAGCTTGTGAATATTTTAGGTTTCTTGTTTGTTTGTTTTTCCTTCCTTTGAATTTACAAGTGCGGTGCTGCTTTTGGATTTGCTTATCTTCGCTATTCACTAGTTTATTACATTATAAAAAATAATTTTAAAGAATATCAACTTTTATGTGACTCGGTTCAATTGTTAAAAGAATTCTATGCATTTTGCTAAGATAGATACATGGGAACTACCATGGACCATGTATCCAGATAAAATAAACCAAAAATGCTCCTTAAAAAAAAACAAAAAAAACTCATGAACATGCAAGAATCCTAAAACCATGCACCGGGAACACTCCTGTGAGCTCGAGTAGATTAAAATTCAAAACATTATGATAATTAAATTACATTTCAATAATTACTTTTCATAATATAATAAAATGATACTTTATAAATCTTCTAGACTCAAAGTTTACAGTTTTTTTATTCTTTACATGTTCAACATGTATATTTTCAGAATTTATTTTTCTAAAATATCATTGTATTTTTTTTTACTGTAAAAATATTGATTTAAATATCAGAGAGCCCCACATCCATCAAATGAGATATTTTATAGGTTTCAACTATCAAATATTACTTGGATTTTTCATGTCAAGCTATTAAACACCTGAACTAAAAAAAAATAGATTAAATTGTTTGAACTAAGAGATTGATTGATTATTCAACACGTTAATCTTATTTCTAAACATTTTAAATTTTAATACTCGTCAATTATATATTTTATTTTTTCAAAGGAAATTAACTTTGATTATTAAACTTAGTCTCAACCACACGTGTTTACAAAATCTTAAGAAAATACATATTCAAATTCTAGTTAGCATGTTTATGAATTAAAACTTTGGATTTTAATTTGTAATTCAAAAGTTATTTTTCTCACACGACTTAATAAAAATTTTAAATAAATTAAAGTTAAAATTTTATTAGATAAAAATGACTCAAGTAGCTTTTTTTTTCTTATAACAAAACAACACTGTATAAATTAGAATTTATAAGTTAAAGGTAAAAACTTTGAACTTTTAATTAAAACAAAATTTCAACTTAAAATCATAACAAATCAAAATCTATTTATAACTAAACATATTTATAGATTTTAATCGATTTAAAAATTTAAAAACAAAAGCAACATACAAAAATATAACCTTAACTAATAATAATAATAAGCACTTGAGGGTCTAGCTGCTGTGGTCAATCGTGTGACTTGTTCCGTCCCCGTCCCGGGTTCGACTCTCTATGTGCACGTCTGTCACCCCCGCGGTGCCTTACCTGCTCCTGGGCTTGCAGGATGTCCAGTGGGCTGTGGGGAATAGTCGTGGTGCGCGTAAGCTGGCCCGGACACCCCACGTAAATCAAAAAAATAATAATAATAATAAAATTACTGGCTTAATAATAATAAAATTTGGACTTAAGTTGATCGGGAAAGGAGAAAAAAGAAACAAAATAAAAAGCCCACCCCCATAGTATATAACTGTATATCTCTATCCTTCTTTCTGGGCCCGGCAAATCTTGTTAGCCCAAGCCAATCCAGATAATAAACGTAACACTCACGCAATCCAATCCAAAGAGCCCGACCCTTTATTATATAAAATATAAACACAGTAACAGATAAAAAGAAAAAGAAAAGAGAGAGATAACGGAACAAAACGGTCGATCCCCATGCTCAAAACAGACATCAAGTGGCAATTAGGGTTTTGGACAGAGAGAGAGATCCATCTTCATCTTCAAAGACGTTTGAGGTGCTTTGCTTTTCCCTCCCGTATTTTTTTCTTTTATCTCTTTCTTCGTATTCGATTATTGATTGATTCATGCTTTATTATACAATCCAATTCTGAATCCGGTGGTATATTAAGGCCGCAATTGAAATCATTTCATGTGCTAGGATTTCTTTCAAAGTTTTCGATTTGATTGTATAAATAAATCAATTCCTAATAATGATTCGTTGATTGAACAGTTAAATAAGCACACAAGCAAACAATTATGGAGGATGTGAAACCTAAATCTAGAAAAAATGATTATTTGGCACGGAAGGAGGAGAAAGAGGATTCTAAGAGGATTCATCGAGATAGAGACAAGCAGAGGAATGGAGAGAGGCACAGAGACAGAGAGAAGAGAGAACGCGAAAACAGTAGGTGTTCCGAGAGAGACAAGAGTAGCGATTCTGATGACAAGGAAAGGGAGAAAGAGAAGCACAGAGTCAGAGGTAGGGATGATAGGGCAACAAGGAGTAGGGTTGATGATAGAGAGAGAGTTAAGGACAGGAAGAGAGATAGAGACAGAGAAGAGAGAGACAGGGAGAGGGACATAGCGAAAGAGGAGAAGAAGGAGAGGGAGAGGGAGAAGGAGAAGGAGAGGGAGAAGGAGAGGGAGAAGGAGAAGGAGAGGGTTAGGGAGAAAGATAGAGAAAGAGAAAGTGGGAAGAGGGAACGTGAGAGGGAGAAAGACAGAGAAAGGGAGAGGAGGGAGCGTGACAGAGAAGAGCGAGAAAGGGAGAAGGGCAGGGAGAAGAGGGAGAGGAGGACCAGGGAAAGGGAGAAGCATAGGGAATTGAGTAGTGACAGTGATGATGACTCAGGGGAGCATGATAGTAAACTGCGAAGGAGAGACAATGACGACTCCAAGGAGAGAGTGCATGAGCAGAGCATTAGCAGGTCAAACAGGCACATGGATAACAGTGAAGAGAGCCTAAGGAAAAAGAGTGGCAAGGAGGACGGTGATAAGAACGAGAGTAAAACCCGAGAAGATGAATTAGAGGAGGAGCAGAAGAAATTGGATGAGGAGATGGAGAAGAGGAGGAGAAGAGTCCAGGAATGGCAAGAGCTGAGAAGGAAGAAGGAAGAAACTGAGAGTGAAAAGGGTGGGGAAGAAGCCAATGTTGATGAATCTAAGAGTGGTAAAACCTGGACTCTTGAAGGAGAATCTGACGACGAAGAAGCACCTCCCACTGGCAAATCCGATATGGACATTGACCAGGAGGAAAATGCAATACCTGATAAAGAAGCTGGAGATGCAATGGTGGTGGACACTGAGAATGACATTTCTGCTCCACAAAGTGAGGTTGATGCTGTTAATGGGGATGAGGAAATTGATCCATTGGATGCTTTCATGAATTCTATGGTCTTACCTGAGGTTGAGATGCTAAACAATGCTGTGGTTACTCAGACTGCTGATGATAATAAAGCAGACTCAAAGAAGAAAGATAAGAATGATGAAGGAATAAATGGAGGACAGCGGAAGAAAGGCTCTCATAAATCTCTAGGGAGAATTATTCCTGGAGAAGATTCTGATTCAGACCACGGGGACCTTGAAAATAGTGAAGTTCCTTTAGAAGATGAGGATGATGACGAGTTCATGAAGAGGGTGAAGAAAACAAAAGCTGAGAAACTGTCCATTGTTGACCACTCAAAGATTGATTACAGTCCTTTCCGCAAGAATTTCTATATTGAAGTGAAGGAGATCTTGAGGATGACTCCTGAGGAGGTTACTGCTTATAGGAAACTACTGGAGTTGAAAATACATGGAAAGGATGTGCCGAAACCAATTAAAACTTGGCACCAGACAGGACTCACAAGTAAAATTTTGGAGACAATAAAGAAACTTAATTATGAGAAACCGATGACAATTCAAGCTCAGGCACTGCCTATAATTATGAGTGGACGGGACTGCATAGGCATTGCGAAAACTGGTTCTGGTAAAACCCTTGCATTTGTGCTGCCAATGCTGAGGCATATCAAGGACCAGCCTCCTGTAGAAGCTGGAGAAGGACCGATTGGGCTTATAATGGCGCCCACAAGGGAGCTTGTGCAGCAGATCCACAGTGATATTAGGAAGTTTACTAAGGCCCTGGGTATAAGATGTGTGCCCGTTTATGGAGGTTCTGGTGTAGCCCAGCAAATTAGTGAATTGAAACGGGGGACAGAGATAGTTGTCTGTACTCCAGGCAGGATGATTGACATACTTTGCACCAGTGGAGGGAAAATCACCAATCTTCGTAGAGTTACATATCTGGTTATGGATGAAGCCGACCGGATGTTTGACATGGGATTCGAACCTCAAATCACTAGAATTGTCCAAAATATTCGTCCAGATCATCAAACTGTACTCTTTTCTGCCACTTTCCCTCGGCAGGTTGAAACTTTGGCTCGTAAAGTACTGAACAAACCTGTGGAAATACAGGTAGGTGGGAGGAGTGTGGTGAATAAGGACATCAATCAGCTGGTTGAGGTAAGACCAGAAGGTGAAAGGTGGTTTAGGTTGTTAGAACTACTTGGTGTATGGAGCGAGAAGGGAAAAATTTTGGTATTTGTCCAATCACAGGACAAATGTGATGCGTTGTTTAGGGACTTGCTGAAGTTTGGTCATCCTTGCCTCTCACTTCATGGGGCTAAGGATCAGACGGACCGTGAATCCACCATTTCGGATTTTAAGAGCAACGTCTGCAATTTGTTGATTGCAACAAGTGTTGCAGCCAGAGGCTTAGATGTGAAGGATCTAGAACTGGTGATCAATTATGATGTTCCAAATCATTATGAGGATTATGTTCACCGTGTTGGTCGGACTGGCCGAGCTGGTCGCAAAGGCTGTGCCATCACTTTTTTCTCCGAGGATGATGCAAGATATGCACCGGATCTTGTAAAAGCATTAGAACTCTCTGAGCAAGTTGTTCCACAAGACTTGAAAGCCCTTGCTGATGGTTTTATGGTGAAAGTGAATCAGGGTCTGGAGCAAGCCCATGGAACTGGTTATGGTGGAAGTGGTTTTAAATTCAATGAGGAAGAGGATGAAAAGAGAATGGCGGCAAAGAAAGCACAAGCAAGAGAATATGGCTTCGAGGAAGAGAAGTCTGATTCAGAAGATGAAGATGAAGTTGTTCGGAAGGCAGGTGGTGACATCTCACAGCAGACTGCCCTTGCTCAGCAGATAGCTGCTCTTGCTGCTGTCTCAAAAATCCCTGCACCCGTGGCACCAACTCCTCACTCTGTTACTCAATTTCTTTCTAATGGTGGATTACCTGTTCCTCTCAATCAAGGTCCAGCAGTTGCATCTGTGACTGGGCTGCCTTTTGCTCATAGTAATGAAGCTGCAGCCAGGGCAGCAGCAATGGCAGCCGCCATGAATTTGCAACACAACCTGGCAAGGATCCAAGCTGATGCAATGCCTGAACATTATGAAGCAGAGCTGGAAATCAATGATTTTCCCCAAAATGCTCGGTGGAAGGTTACCCACAAGGAAACTTTGGGCCCAATTTCAGATTGGACTGGTGCTGCCATTACCACCAGGGGGCAGTTTTTCCCACCAGGCAAGGTGCCAGGACCAGGAGATCGCAAGCTGTACCTGTTCATCGAGGGCCCTACTGAGCAGTCTGTTAAGAGAGCTAAAGCTGATCTAAAACATGTTTTGGAAGACATCACGAACCAAACATATCAACTTCCTGGTGGAGCTCAACCAGGCAAATACTCGGTTGTATAAGTGTAAGAGCTCAATAATAGCCTTCTTTCTTTCTTCTTTCTTTTTTTTTTTTTTTTGCATATACAATTGTGTTTGATCTTTTTTTTTTTTTTGTTTTTTTTTGCATATATCTTTATAACTTCTACTCTTGTAATTTTTAATTTCCTCCTTTTCTTTCTGGTTGAGTTTGGACTTGTAGGCAATGCCTGAATGGTAATTATCTTAGTTTGAAAATTGTAAAGTTGCTGATATATTTTTTCTTGACAATATGGATTATTTTGGTGCATGGAAATCGGGGAAGGATTAGGATAATTGGTTCATGGTGTTTCCCAAAAGCATTGAGGGATGATGAGCCAAAAGCAAATAACTGTTTCCTTTCTTGTTTAAATATGCCCCTCCTCTCATGCAATTTCATATCCTGTAGCTTCTCAAGTTAGCCATAAGGTGTTAAATTTGCTGTCCATTTCCATGTCTCTTTTCCATTTTTTAATTTGTGTTCTTTCTTTTTCTTCTTGTCCTCTCCCCATGGCTCGAGGGATGGTTTAAGCCTATGCTGGCATGTCCAATGTATTCTCTGCCCCCATAACCTTTGGCTATGATGGCTGTTGAAGAGATGGTGATCTGGTGCGCGATGCTTCTGCCTTCTTGTTCCCATAGATTAACAAAGTGGATTGTTCTGGAACTCCTTTCTGCTACCATATTTGCTTTCTTGTTCCTTGGTGCGCATCACTTTTGGGATCTGACATCGTATTTCGGGGTTTTGCAGGTCTGAGTAGTAAAGTTCTGGAAGCCACGTGTTACTGTGCTGACACTCTGAGGGGCTTACCCCTCCAAATGAAGCATGAACCTGCATAGAAGGGTGGTAATGGGCAACAAGGTTACTGTTGGTTTCACAACATTTCTGAGATAGATTACAAGTTTCCTTGGATTCTTTTTGACCTCGTAAACCACAAATTAGATTGTAATCAGTGGTTCTTCCTGGATTGGGTTGTCAGCTACTTCTGGCTGTTCAACTGTAATGAATCTGCAGCAGCAGCAGCGTATATTGTTTAGCTTGATTAGTGTCCAGTATGGATTAGAAATTATTCATGCTGATAAGCCTTTGTGCTGCTAGCGGGTTTTGTTTTTTACCCTCCTCTCTCCCCTTACCTTTTTATATATATGTGCTAGTTTGGGAATGCCAGCGTGGCTGCAGCGCAACTCACGTTCCCAAACTATATATATATATATATATATCGATGCTTTTAGTTTGAGAAGGTATTCCAAACAGCCCCTAGCAATTTCTTTCATGAAAAAGAAACAATTCAATATTAAACGCGGCGATTACAGCAGAAGAAGCTAGAGAAATTGGTTTTATTGCTGGGGTTTTTCGAATGTAGAAGCTTTACAAGATTCAGCAAAATCCCCTTGCAAGTTCTTATCTGTTCATTATTAAATAATAAGTTGTGGTGTTGCATTTTTCTGCACCGTATTTTGATCACCTCTTCTTCGACACGGACTTCCCTGCATATTATTGACTAGGGGTAAATCCTGGACCCGAATGCAAATTTCGCTACAAATCAAGGCATTAGTACAAAATATATCATATTCAACGGTACATCGCCCCACTTACGTTGAGCCGATGATGTACGTCCGTAGTGAAAACATGCATCAACTAATTCGATTAGAAAGTCTTTGGGTTAAAGTTTCGTAGAGTTGGCTGTTTGGTTATGAAACTTTGGCAGTGCTTTTTGGGAGCTGATTATTGAAAATGATCGATAATGGCATTAAATTGATAAAGATTCAACATTAAGCAATCATACTAAGACAAATATAACACGACTCCGATCAGTATGCTTGAGTGAAGCAAATAGATTCAGTACATAAATTCAGTTCGCCGGTCCTAAAATCACCAAACAAGGTTGCTGCCCATACTAGTCGCAGCATTGTGATTCTTAGAGACGGTCCTTCTCTAGATCATCAAAGTAAGGATGTTCCATGGCTTTCTTTGCTGAGATGCGCTTTGAAGGGTCATACTGCAACATTTGCTGCAAAAATACAGCCAAGCATTTGTACAAATTCAGCTATGATGTTCATCTATCCCAACAATAATAAAAAGCAGTCATTGTTGATGAACGCGACTTACTGATAGTAAATCCAGCCCATCCTTGTCCAAATTAGTAACAGCCGATGACAAACTCTGAGGTTTCCATTGGGGATACTCATGCCAGTTCATCAGGTTGCTTACTCCTGGCCACATTTCTTCATTTGGAGTACCTAATAACCTGTACAAGAGCTTCAAAACGTATATTAAAGAGAAGCCTCATTGACAAAGCAAGATCAAAACCATATCTATCGTTATGCAAAAATCATTGACCTGAAAATATGCAGGAGCTGTTGCAGTTCAGAGTCTCCAGGGAATAGTGCTTGCTTTGTGGCCAGTTCAGCTAGAGTTTAGGCAAAACACACACACAACAATTAAGCAATGCTAGAGTTGGCAGATTAGTTTAAGAGATGAAGCGATAAGAATAAGGAAATCCATACCAAATATACAGCCAACAGACCATACATCCACTGCAGTTGAGTAATGGGTAGCCCCCAAAAGGACTTCAGGAGATCTATACCACAAAGTCAATATCTGAAACAGAAATTCCACTCAATTAGCTCAACAAACTGATATTGTAAGAGCATGATAAAAAGACGGTAAGTAGCAAGCGTGTATTAATTTAATTACCTCATGGGTATACTTCTTAATAGGAAGAGTAAATGCTCGAGCCAGTCCGAGATCAGCTATTTTAAGCATCGTAGTCTTGCGGTCCATCAAGAGATTATGAGGCTTAAGATCCCTGAGAGGAAGCGAGATAAAGGGTTACTAGATATGTCAGTAATCATTTCCACCTAAACTAAACATCATGAGGGAAATAAAATGGCTATTATAGATCAGAGCGGACAAGCAAGGGGAAAAAAAAGAAGAAACCTGTTAAAGTTATAAATACATAACGATGGAAACGGCTATTGTAAATCAGAGTTGACAGCAAAGAAAACAAAGAAGAAAACGAAACCTGTGTAAGACTCCATGGCCATGGCAGAAAGCCACACCCTTACATAGTTGATACATCAAGCTCTGCATAATAATAAGGATCATACAAATTTGTGATCAGATTAAAAAGAAAACAAGAAAAACCTCTCAAACTAAAAGGATAAAAAAATTAAAAAGAAAGAAAGGGGAATGTTGAATTTAGACCTTGACAGTTTTGACAGGAATGTTCTCTCCAGTTTGGCGAAAGCTTCGGATAAATTTCTTGAGATCGGTGTCCATGTACTCAAAAACCAGATACAGAACTGTCTTGCCTTCTTTATTTTGCCCTTGTTTCACGTCCAACAATCTATGGATTTAAAAAAGAAAAAGAAAATAGAGAGTTATTTGTCTATTAATTAACCCAACAATAGAAGAGAACATCAATCAATTTACATGGAAATTAATTGACTCAATTTAGCAACCGACAACCCTAAACCCTAAATTAAGACATCAAATTGGAGGAATCAGATCACAAAATCCCCAAGTTCAATTCATCTAAGCCCTAAATGGACCGAATATTAAGAAAATCTACAGATCCATGCATCGAAGAAATGAAATCACCTTAGAGAGGAAGTAGATGGAAGAAAAGCAAAGATAGATAGATAGATAGATAGATAGAGAGAGAGAGATAGAGAGAGAGAGAGTACCGGACGATGTGAGGATCTCTGGAAAGCATACGCAAGATGGAGACTTCGCGAAGAGTGGTGGGTGGGACACCTTCATCGTCTTCATGGAGACGTGTCTTTTTTAGTGCAACGATCTTCCCGGTGGCTTTCTCCCTTGCTCTGTACACTTTCCCGTAAGTTCCCTCTCCTACTTTCTCTAGCTTCTCGAATAAATCCATCGCCGACACCATCGTGTTCGTTTCTGTTGCTACTCTCTCTCTCTCTCTCTCTCTCTCTCTACTGCTTCTCTGCTTTCAAAGTAAACCCAAAAAATGGAATGAAACGACACGAAAAGCTTTGTTGCCTTTTATAATGAAACTTGATTATTGATCGTTGCCCAGCCCCAACCCTAACGGAAACTTATTTTGAATTTTAAAAATTGGGCGGCACAAGCGCTCCAATTAGGCCCATTCACTATTAAAATGTTCATCTTAGCCCACTCAACTAAATGAGATTCTTCGTACAAGCCCAAATAAAGCCCACAAGTCACATTTTCTTCATGGTTATAAAGTACAACCCAACTCATGAATCAGCCCAAAACATGGCTCAAGGGTTGGGAATTACGATCATTAAAAATAAAATCATTTCAAGTTTTTATTTTTTAAAAATAAAACAACATTATTTAAAAAAAAATTGAACTTGATCTCATTTAGGTTGTTCAGGTCAAACCAACTTGAAGTTGTTATTTTAATTATTATTTTTAAATCAAACCAAGTTTTACTTTAGTTGTAATCGGGTTAATTAAATGTCCTCAAGGGGTGTAGCATGATGGCAAAGGGCTTGAGATCTGCACAGCAGGTCTCGAGTTAGAGTCAGGGCGTGCGCATCTTGTAAGAGCCTGAGACAGCCGGGGTTTTACTCGCTCACCTGGCCTACAAAGTGCGCTTTCCGGAAGATGGAGTTTTCTCGAATAAAAAAAAAAAAAAAGTTAATTAAATGAACTATTAAGTCAACTTTTAAACAAGTTCGACGTTAAAACCAGCTCAATGTCTAATCCCTAATCCCAAATCCCAATGAGTTTACATCAAGGTGCTGGTTTTATAACAATGATTCTTGACTAATGTGATTCCAATATGTACTCACTTTTCATGTATATATAATAAATAAAGCAATTATGGTGAAACCACCCAGAAATAAGAAGAGAGAGAAAAGGACACCAATTGATAGTTTTCCGAATCATGGTGGAAGTACCCAAAAAGCAACGCTTTGCTTAGCCAGTACTAGGAAGCATAGGTGTATTAGAAAGTGGAAACAAGAAACACAACTGATTACTGATTCATGGACCTGTGGAAGCCAAGCTTACACAATTTATATAAATGAATCACAAAGCGTTTATCTCCCTATCTACGCATGTATTATTTGAAAAAGCTGCAAAAACACTACCTAAATTGCTTGATTGATGCTATCAATCTGATACACAGCCCTCCTAGTCATATGCAGCTATGACAGGGACCATACAGATTCAGCTCTCCTCGTCAAAACATGGACCTTCAAACTGCACTTCCCTATATCTGTCTAAAAATTCATTTTGGTATGTACTGTATGGCGACATCCAGTTAGACCTCAGGACAGGGTTACATCGATATTACTTCACAATTAGATTAGCATTTGACAATGCATCCTCTCCCAGGAGCTAACCATTAGTAAGACTGGGGGGGGAGTTTAACCATTCGAAGCCCACTAAACTACAACTTCTGCTACGTGTAATCTAGATTAACATGACAAAAATGAAGACATCGCTGTAATTCAATCTTTCATCTTGAGTCTCACGTTCTGAACCTTGACAGATATCCTCAACTTCCATTCTTCCATGTCTTTCATAACACAGAGCAATTTTGTTCGATATGCTTCACATCGCTGACTTGCTTGTTCTAATTCAGCTGTCAATTCCTGAATTTTCTCATCCTCGTCCTGCAGAAGCAATGAAATAGAACCCTTTTAATCTAGATGGATGGATAGACAGGTGCATTAATAAGAAACACAGCAACCAAATTAAATCCCTGAAGGAACCAAAATAAGAAAACAGAATGCAAGTTCCTGCGCCCCTAAAGCGCACAGCACATACCAGAATTCAAAAGGTCATATGATTGTCTTGCTCTGATGTTTGGGGACTCAGATTTTATTTGCTTTAGTTTCATACATTTGAGAAATTTCTTCCAAGCACTAATAAGCAAGACAAATCACATCTTTACTGGAATATATATATGCTTTTAACTTCTAATCTAATGAAGCTAACTCTTTATGGCTGGGACAAAGATGATCTGATTGTAGACAGCAAGAGAGAGGCTTGCCCTATATATTTAATCGAAATATAGAAAAACCTTTACAGGAGTGTTGTCAAATGCATATACTTTGCTGGAAGGACTTTATACAATTGCCCTCCATTGTTTGCAAAATGTTGTTTGTAAAAAAGAAGTAAGCAGCAATAAGCATTGCACTGAAAAGCACTACCAAGAGCTAACAAGGATCAAAAGAGAAAAAAAATTCTGCAATGAGCACTTCTTGCAGCACCAAGTTCAAAATAAAGGTTTACTTAAGGTAGAACCCGAGACATAAAATTCTGTATTCAAAAAGGCCTATTAACTTCCAATCAAATAATTAGTGAAAAATAAGATCTATAGATTGGAATCTTATACGGTTCAATACCCAGCACATTTAAACATAAATAATAATAGCAATGATTGGTAAAGATTTAATTCCTATGCATCGTGTGCTACATTTTTAAGTTCAGAACAATGATCCTATGCAGGCCAAGCAAAAATAAATCCTTGCATAAGTAACTTACCAGACTACACGACAGGAGCTGCTGACTACCATTAACCACAGTAGTTTGTACAGGAGCAGAGCCACACATTTTTGCAGCAGCAACCTTTCTTATGGCCTCATGAAGGGCATCCATTGCCACGTTATAAATATGTTCTGATTCTGCTCCTTCTTCTACATATTTGATGGCTTCCTGGCGTAGATTTTCAGAGCGAGCAGCTAAGGACTCTTGGGTATTACATGGCAGTCCAAGAGTGTGCTCATCCAACACAATCCCACTTTTGGCATTTCTTGTCCACCGTTTCAGAATATAATTAGATGGAAGAGTAAGAACATTTTTCACTCTAAACACTGCTAATATGTGCCTACAAATAATACCCGAGAACTCAAACATTTGGCAGCTACAACTAGCTCTCTTTTCAAAAGCATTGAACCTAACATGGTGTACTTTGTGGTCTTCACCAAACTTTGCTACCTGATATGTAATGGCTGATCCAATATCATCAACTACAGTGGCAAGATAAGCAAGCGTCTCAACTAGTTCCTCTTGGAATTTCATAAATATCCTCCTTGTATATAAGTTAGCTGCTTGTTTCTCCATAGGAGATGGAGTTTTTAGAACAGGTGGACTATTCAGTGTATCATAATCTGCCTTCACCTCCTTTTCATGGCGAATCGCCATTGCTTTTTCGTACTGCTTAATCAGATTGTGGATATTAGTTGATGCATTTATGTACCCATCAAAATATGAGTTTATACTATCACTTCCTTGCAATATGGACATCTCACCAAAGAAAGTATCCTGGAGATAAACTGGCACCCACTGCTGGCGAGCATTGTACATTGACTGAAGCCATTCATTGTCACTGAGATCAAATCTCTGAAGAAGTGACTCCCAACAAGACTCGAATTCATCAATTGACTCAGCCATATTGATGCACCTGTGGAACTCGGGTTCAAAAGTAGGGTGTGAGTGATATTCATGAGATAGTTTCTCCTGGGCCTCCCTAAAAACATTCCATTTACAAAATCGGAGGCGAGTTCCAGGAAATGCTTGCGAAACAGCTGCCCGTATGATTCTGTCCTGGTCGGTTGTGATTGAGATGGGACAGCGACCAGACATTGCAGCAAGCCAAGTCTCAAATAGCCAAACAAATGAGGACTCTGATTCGTTGAGGAGTAGTGCACATCCAAAGAGCAAAGGCTGTCCATGATGATTCCACCCGGTAAAGGGTGCGAATGGAACCCGGTATCGGTTTGTTCTATACGTCGTGTCAAATGTAATAGTATCTCCAAAAAAACTGTAATTCATTCTTGCATTAGCATCAGCCCAGAAAACGTTTCCTGTTGAGTTCTCAAAATCACCTTGCACAGCATAAAAGAAACCAGGATCCTCAGCCTGCATTTGCTTCAAATAGTCAAAAACAGCCTGACCACCAGGGCCAAGAGTCCTCTGCCTGCTAGTGCTCATATAATTTTGGCAATCAACTTTAGTAAACCCAACATTATTAATTCCTCCAGATTCCCTAATCAGCACAGACATAACTCCACTTGGCCCCATCCCTGCAGCCTGAAGCGTATCAATGAGGCTCCGTGCCGAACCAGACACATGCCTATGAGAGCGGAGAGAATGCACCTTATCAGGGGGCACAAGCTCATGATTATGGTCCTCGACAAGTTTTGTGACAGCCCATTTTCCAGAACTCTGTTTCTTAACAGTCATTTGAGCTTTGCAACCAACCCTAGTAACAGTTCGCTGTCTTTTAGACCTATTCTCATTGCCCTCACGGCGAAACCCTTCACGGGAACACACAATTTGACGGCAAATAATAGAGCCATCTCGACGAGAACGCTGATAGACACTGACCCTAGTACTAAAACCAACACGACGAGCATATGAATTATAGAAAATGCGAGCAGACTGCTCAGAATCAAACTCCATACCCTCATAGGGATCAAGATTTGGGTCAGATAACGAAGTGGGTTCTAGTAAATCATCATCATTGTTATTATTGGGATAATCAAAATCAAAATCAAGATTATGAGGTTGATGGTGTTGTAGGTGAAGGGCAGTATTAGGGTCATCTTCACTGCCCATACTGATATTATCAAAGGGAATCACATTCAGGTGATCCATGTTGATTATCATAAATAAATAGATAAACACAGTGGTTGCTTGCTTGCTTGCTGGGACTGGATTTGTATTAAAAGCTAAAATGCGAAGAAGAAGAAGCCGAGACTGACCAGATTTCTCAAATCTTTATCTTTGACTTGCTGATCTCAATCTGACAGTTGATTTCTTGAAGAAGCAGGTACTTAGGGAGGGAAGTTTTGGGGGGGTCTGAGGTTGTTTTTTTTCGGGAGAATTTTTTGGGTGTGTGAGAGAGAGATGGGAACTATTTTACTAACGAAACGAGGATGGGATATGGATTGGATGCTCTTCTCCGTCGGTAGCACTTATTTGGAGTTATACTATACAGTTTTTTGTCTACCTTCTACCCAGATACAATTAATTACTACACCGCTTCTAGTTGTGGGCCATGGGACAAAGTCAATGCACAAAAAGTTGAAAAAAACCCACTCCTATGACCAAAATAAAGATGCAAGAACAAGTTGGAATTTCTACTGCTGGGGCTTGGGGATGGCGTTGGAGAAGGGGAGTGTTTGCGTGACAGGTGCTGGAGGGTACCTGGCTTCTTGGGTCGTCAAGCTTCTTCTCTCTAAGGACTATCTTGTCCATGGAACCGTTAGAGATCCTGGTAGTTCTCATACCTCTCACCTCTCTCTCTCTCACTCTTTCTCATTCCACTGCTCTTTTTAATTTTTTGTTGTATGAATCACTTCATGTGTCACTTTTTATTACTAATTTCTGATTTACAGTTTCAGCTTTTAAGAAGGTAACCTGTTCTAGAGAGATATTTTCATGTAGACCAACTTACTTCGATTCTTAACTACATGTTTCTGTGTTGTTCCTTCCTTCCTTGTATATATTTGCCTACTTTATGGAGCTAATTAGCACTCTTCTAATCCGAATAGCCCCAGCTTTTCATGTATTGTTCTCATTTTGTTAGTTTTTGATCGACAAAATTCGAATTTGAATAGCTTCTAGCTGCCATCGTTGACTACATATCCATTCTCAGATGAAACATGGGCACGAGCAGCTAGTGCTTCTCAGATGAAATTATTTCTTATGATATAAATTTCTTGATCATATTATGCAGCGGATGACAAGAATGCTCACTTGATGAAAATTGACCAGGCAACGGAGAATCTCAAACTCTTTAAGGCAGATTTACTGGACTACAGCTCTCTTTCTTCTGCTATTCAAGGATGCAGAGGGGTCTTCCATGTTGCCAGCCCTGTTCCCTTCACTAGAGTGTCAAACCCCGAGGCAAGTTTTGGCTACTTCATAATGTTTTTCAATCAAATGACCCGAATAACTAAAATCAGTCACGCTATTAGATGGTAATTAATTACGGGAGATGCCTTTTCCTTGTGATCTTAGGTGGAGGTGATCGAGCCAGCTGTAAAGGGCACACTAAATGTGCTTAAAGCATGTGCTGAGGCAAAGGTAAAAAGAGTTGTCATTGTGTCCTCTGGAAGTGCAGTTTTGTCAAACCCAAGCTGGCCCAAGGGTCAAGTGATGGATGAGAATTGCTGGTCTGATAAGGAATACTGCAGAGCAACTAAGGTGAACAATTCCAGAAGTTAATTTCAGTGCAAATTTGGTAGTTCCAAGTTGAATATTAGTGGTGGTCTGCCTTTTCGTAATGCTCTTTATCATGATACGATGCACCATTGTTAGTGTTTGTAGACTAAAATATCCAGTTCTATTTCTGTACCAGAATTGGTATAATCTTTCCAAGACAGAAGCAGAAAGTGAGGCTTGGGAATATGCAAAAAGGAGCGGGCTTGATGTAGTAGCAATTTGTCCTTCCCTCATTTTGGGGCCAATTCTGCAGTCCACAGTTAACGCAAGTACAATGGTTCTTATTAAGATTTTGAAAGGTAGCTAGCTATTCATACCACATCTTGTTTGCAATGTTTGTCTGTGTTGTGTGTAACATAGTCATCTTTGTTTGCGAGTGATGCGTGCATTTTTTATGAGTGTATGTGTGATGATGCCCTGATGAAATTCTGTGAAAGTTCGAACATCAAACACTAAAATTGGTGTTTAATTTATTCTTGGAGCTTTAACTTGTACTCACTTCGATTCGTGCTAGGCTGTAATCCTGTAGTTTGGACGATGAACTTCGACAGCAGCTTGCACAATTTTGTTGATACTTTTTATTTTTCACTCTTGGAAATTTTAAATATTTAAACATGAAACATTGATATCATAGTTTGCAAACAATGGCCTATACCCCTGTCACTGCAAGCAACTTGCTATCTAGGTCAAAATGCAAATGCTATATGTTATCTTCTCGTTACTAGCTGGTGTTCTGTATGAACTGCCCTTGCAGATGGGTGCGACTCGTTGGAAAACAAGCTTCGGCCAATAATAGATGTTCGTGATGTGACTGAAGCACTGCTTTTGGCATATGAGACACCTGAGGCAGAAGGTAGATACATATGCACGGCACATGCAATCAGAGTTAAAGATCTAGTGGAGAAATTGAGGAGCATGTATCCTAACTACAACTATCCTAAAAGGTAAGTCTGGTGTAAGATAATATTCTCAACCAAATAATCATTCGAGTTTCCTTTTCTATTGTGATTCTCTAGGAACTCTTTTTATAGATGATGCCACAAACGGAGCCACATTTACGAGTACTGATTTCCACGTATGGTTTTATCATGTTTCTTGGTAATTTGATGATACATCTGCTTGTTCACTGCCAGTTTCACTGAAGAAGAGCAGGAAGCAGTGATGATCAGTTCAGAAAAGTTGCAGAGGCTCGGTTGGAGTTTCCGTTCATTGGAGGAAACTCTCATTGACTCCGTGGAAAACTATCAGAAGACTGGACTCCTGGATTAAACAAAAATAGACGGTTCAAATTATCCCCACCTGCTCTGTATACGGGTTTCACAGGGAGGAGGATATTTGGCTAAATAAATGTGATTTGTCTGCGCTGTGCTATTGAGCCATGTTGACGTAATTGTCGAAGGTTAAGCCAAAACCATGCGCTCGATTGTTTGATTTTGGACCAAGGTTTTACATGTCAATCTCGAGGTTTCTGTTCGTTTTATTTCTCTTGGTTGGTTCGAGAGTTGGAATAAAGCATTAATGAATTATTTCTTGTGCTGTCCTGAAAAGTATTTCTTGCAGAGACCGATGAATTATGTCAGGCCCTGGTTTATATGAACTTTGTTCGATATCCGCTAGACTAGCTGTAATAACCTTTGACTTGATTAGGGGTGATTATTTTCGGTTCGGTTCGGTTTTTACCTATAAAAACCAACCAAACCGGTTTTTTTTTTGAAAAAAAAACTGAACTGAAACCGAGTCAAACCGACCGGTTTCAGTCCGGTTCGGTTCAGTTCTTGATTTCAAAAAACCGAGAAAACCTATACGCTCATATTTCCTCTCGAACTCGCCAGTAGCCTTTTCACAAATATTGTTTTCCCTGTATTGTGCAAACTGCAAACAACCAAAAGCTAAAAATCAACACCACTGATTTCAATTAAAAAATAAAAATAAAATCAACATTCTAAATCCAAAACTCTGCTATAAATCAAAACCCTAAATTTCTTGCAAAATAAACATGGTTTTTCCTATATTTTTCAAATACTCAGATGCCAAAAATCCAAACTTGATTTTTTTAAATCAAAACTCCAAATTTTCTTATACAGATAAATCTTATCTTCCCTGCATTTTAAAAAATACCTAGAAGCAAATGGAAGCAGTGGTCTTCCTTTTCATTCTCGACAAGTTCAACAGTTCTTTTTCATCCACTCCTTTTCAACTTCTCATAATAATTCTTAGCTGCAACAGTCAAATAGTCTTCCTCAGCTACGAAGATCAACATCCTCTCGCATCCAAGCCTGGCAAGATCCTTTACACCCGGATTAATCCTAGGATCAAGAGGCAAGAGGGGGCTGCTTCTAAGTCTAGGGAGAGGGAGAGGGAGAGGGAGAGGGAGAGGGAGAGAGGGCTGCTGGTGGCTAGGGTTATTGGTGGGGGGGATAAATTTTTCTATTTATAGTACTTTTTTTGAACCGGTTTCTGCATTACAAAACCGAACCAAACCAGAATTTTTTCTAACTATTCTAATCAAGTTTTTTTCTCGGTTCGGTTTTTTCGATTAATTTTTTTTCGGTTTGTTCGGTTTTCTGGTTTTTTTGCACACCCTTATACTTGCATTTTACCATCGGAACAGGCTTAAACCAGTGAAACTTGCTTCACCGGCAATTCACAAGCTTTTTACCATCTCATGAGCTAGCTTGCAACCATGACTATATTGTATATAATGGCCATTTCCTTTTATCGTTCGACATGGAACCAAGTCGATGAAGACAGAATCATCCACATAGAGAGGGGAGCTACTAAATACCCTTCGAGAAAGGGATTCGCTGCTTATCGAAACTTTCAGGAATGATTTCCACGAGTCCCTCTGGCTGTAGAATGACTCCATGAAACTTGCCTGGTGCAATTAGCCACCTCTTTGATCGAGCACCGCACATGAAAAGAGAAGAGACACGTGTCTCATGACAGAAACTTGTTCGATTGGAGGGGTGAGGACAGAGACGGACAACTTTCATGGACTAAGTTGATGACGACCCAAGGACCCAAAATGGGACAAGTAATTTCTCATCAACACAAGTACCCACTCATACTTCGAAACACATGACACGTAAGGTTGTTCTAGTTTCCAACTTTCATTTAGGATAAAAATAGTTTCAAATCTTGAAAGTTACAACTCTATCATGCGACTTGCTGAATAGAGATACAACGGAGGCGTCCGCACACATAATCAAACACGACGCAACATAAACAAAATTCCATCTTTGCTCATTGTCCTCACGCGGGAAAGTTACCGCTGATTAAAGAGATGAAGAATTGGCTCATTACCATCTAATTAAAATCTTCAAAATAAAAATTAAGAAAAATGGCACAATGTGCGCCGATGGGAGTATGTAATTGTCAAACCAAGCAGCAACATCGGGGTGGATCGAGGAAAGAACATTTTAAGCTGTACTCTTACAGAGGTGTCTGGCCATTGGATGAAGTTGAAGACATAACAGAGAGAACATCTGTCACGGAAGACATGACACTCAAAGCAGCTTTCAGAACTTCCTGAGAACACCCTGGTTTCACAATGTTTCTTACCTGGGAAATTGAGGGCAGACAATCAGTGAAAGCAAAGCATATTTTAAATAGCGAACATATAACACATAGAAAGAATCCAGTCCAGTCATAGAATATTGTCAGCTGATCCTTTAGCATTGCTAAACCAGCTTTAACCTGAATCGATCACCACTATCTCAAGAATACAAGACAGATTATCTTGTATGAAAAGCAACAATACCAACCTCCTACCACATGTTGCTCCCATCACATTACACTAGCATGAGGATAGAAAGTTTATATCAACCCCAAAGAATTAGCACACCAAATCCGCGTAAACATTTAAAACAAAAGGTATGAGATAGTGATACACCGAATGTATGATGAACAAAGTGGTGGACTTCTATACACAAAACTCATTGAATTCCATGCTTCATAACTAGTTGAACAGTAGTTTCATCAAAAGAAACGAAATGGTTAGACAATCCACATTTAAATTTTAGACCAAATTAATCATGCCTTCCATTTCCCCCCTTCATTTTTTGACTTGTCCTAGAATTCAACAGGAACAAATCTAACACCATACAACCTTCATAGGCAGAGAAATAAGAAATAATAACCATTTGCAAAGGAAAAGATGATCATCCAAAATATTGAGTGAATATTTAAATGTGATAATTGAGAGAATAAAGTACCTTGTCAAGGTATTCCTGCAGCTTCTTGATCCCGCCCATATAATCCTGGTCTTCAACACAGAGAGTTACAGCCTTAGAATCCGCACCAGGACCATCAAATTGAAGGGGACCTGGATTTCTGTACAGGTCATCCATCCAAAACCTTCCTGCATTTTGTCTCAGCAGCCTGCATTTAAGCCAAACAGTAAAAATTATTGCATGCTTCTCTGACTGTCATGGGGAATTTATGTAAAGTTGTGATCACAATATCTATGAAGTTCCTGATCTTCCCTCTCTCCTAGTATCTGAATAACATAAACATTTGATGAATCATAAAAAAGAACTTACTCATATGCTTTGCCTTTCAAATCCACAGTAGCAGGATGAATAGCAGGTTTTCCAATTGAAGATGCACCAGGGCTTTGAGCCCAACGCTTCACTGTCATCATTGCCTATGATTTTACAAAATATAATATAGATAGACCGTAAAAGAAAGGATTGCAATGCATGTATCATAATTTTTGCTAGGAAAAATAACTTTGCAGGTAAAAGAAGAAATCTGCCTTTAAGATCGAAATTAAAACTCAACTGTAATTGGAGCAGCACCACATCGCCACTTGTTCACAGGATTCTTTAGGTTAGTTACAGTGGCCATGTAACCATTCAAACCAGCTGCTAAAATATGGTAGCTGATGTGCCCAAGAACCTATGAAATATACCACTCAGTATTAATAAAAGATACTTGAATTGGACTTAAAAAGGATGAGAATACATATCAACCCTGGTTGCTAACATACATAGGCATAGTCGCAATCGAATTTCGATGGTAAAGACCCACGGGCCTGATAACCAAAAAAGTGGCAGATAGCATTGAACTTTTTCCCCGTGTATGTGCCTTCTTTCTGCTCAAAACACCAAAGACACCAGTAAAAAGCTAAGTCAATTGCAACAAACATAACAATCATTAGACAGTTAACAGAAACCAACAATAGGACCATTTTGCTTGACACGAATTTCAGAAGTATATAGCAAAGCAATTATCGAGCATGGATCATAACAATGATGGGACTCGTAGAGTCTCATACAATCATTTCACGAGGAAACAAAATGTAAAATTATTGCTGCGCCACACAGAAGTTAAAGATATAATAAAATTATCAGGGCTAGGGAAATCAACAATGATAAAAAAAGAAAAAAAAGAAACAATGTCATACCAGCCGCTTGTTCATTTCTGTCTCCACAAGATGAGCTAGAAGTTTCTCTGTTTCAATCTAGGGTAAAAACAAACAAGCAATCAATTTATCAACAATGTAATTTTTAATAGTTCCTTTTAATAAGAATTGCATGCTCGTTACCTGGGATAATTGTGCCGAGTCATCTGATTCAGGATGAAGCAGCAGCTGTGCCATTAAAAATATTAATATTTTAGAAGATAAAATACCCATTTGCTTTAAATTGATTGACAAATATCTTGTAATGCAAATCAGTAAGGGGAAATGTAAACCTGCTTCTTAATATATGGTGGCAAAAATTCAAATAAAGCAGATGTCCATGGTGAAAGCTGTGATGAAATGTTGTCAGGGGCAACACCATGCCTGAGTAAGCCATGTATTTCCTGAAAGGTGCATAAAATTTCAGTACTCCCTTTCAGAGGAAAAGAAACGCCATCAAACATCTGTATAGATGTATTTTACACACATGCGGACTGTGTTTGTAAGATACTGCAGTCTGAAGGACAACACCCACACATTCGCAAATGAGGCCAAGCAGGGAGATACAAAAGCAATTACCTTCAAGAGAGCATAGACCTCGGGAATGCTTTCTATGAGTCCCTCTGGCAGTAGAATGACTCCATGATTCTTGTCTGGTGCAATTAACCATGTCAGATGACCAATATTACAGTTTATCACGAAACACGATATACAATGACTTAGATTGTCTAAAACCTTGCACTGCTCGGGCTTGGACTGCATCACAAATTTGTGTTGTCAAGTCAAAAAGAGTAAGCTTTGATGCAGCCACCTCCTCGCCAAGAATAACCTGCAAAAAGCAGCTCAACCATTGTTCAGGAGAGAGAAAGATAAGCCCATAAAAGTTTCATTTGAAGCTCAAAGGGAGAAAAAAACCAAAAAAAAGGAACTGCAAAAGTGATGGACTACTAACCATGTTCGGATGAGACTGAAGTGTACATTCCAAAGCAACATGTGATGCCTTTCGGCCCATGAGCCGGATGAAATAATAATACTGGAAAATGAAATAAGTTAAAAGTTTTGAAAAGACAAATTTCACAGTGAAGAATGTTGTCTAGTATTCCTTCTCAATCATAATTCCATCAACAAATGATACAATGATAGTGAATTCTTCACTGGAGGTCATGAATCAGAAAGTTGATGAATTTATTACCTTCTCTGCAGAGAGAGCATCCGTGCAGACATTGCTGATGAGCTGGGAATTGACCTGCATGAGCGGAAAGCATGAAATTTTGTTTTATTAAATTAAATGCTTAATCATGCATATTCACAACATAAACATTTAGCATTACACCAAGCACCAGAGTTTCCCAAAGGACAGGATCAGACACCACTGCCAATTTAAGAAATTAAGAATACCAAAAACCAATTAAGGTTGACGTTTTCCCCCTAGATCATGAACCCAAGCACTTTCATTATATTGCACTGCTGCCACTATATGCAACAGAGTTTCATACATTATCATATAGGAAAAATTTGAATGCGAGAATGGACAGTAATTCTATGAAGTTCTCCTTGATATGCTACTTGATTCAACGCAAACGGTCTTATAAATATACAAAATTTTAACATACACAGCAACACCTCCTACTTTAATTGACTTTGATGCCACCTAAACCATCCATCTTTGTTTCTATAATTCCATTTTACTAGAAGAAGTAACTTCCTCGACATATTGAGTAACAGAGAGCTGCATGGTGTCATTTGATCCATACCTTGCATATTGTATCAAAACCAACATTGGTTTCCACAAATTGATTCTTGAGATCTCCATTTAAAGTAACAGGAACACCAACCACCTGCAAAATTCAAACAGTGTGTGTAGTAAAATTCAGAGGCTGGTAGCATAAAAGTACACTCAGGAACAGTCGCAAAGGCTGCTAGGAATACAAGCATGAACTATTTGTGACTGTTATTAATCCTAGGTGAGAAGACAAGCAGAAATACCTTTGTTGGGCATTTTGCCTCGGCAAATGTTTCAGCAAGCTGAGCGGCATCTGTATTTGAAGTAACTCCTTCAAAAGAAAAAAGCATCCGTATTTAGTAATTGTTGCAAAATTGCATCTGTATCTCTTTGTAAATACCAAAGTGTCAAACTTACCTCCAATGATAACAAGGCCATCCAATTTCAGATCTTTGCATGCAGTTAGAGCAGCATTAACCTGTTCAGTTGTTCTTATTTGATCTTTTGTCCGTCCCAACAAATCATAACCACCTTGCCAAGCATAACAAAATAAAAAATCAGTCAAGTCTCACAGCCAAGTGACAATCAAAGATCCCGTCATGCAATCATATGATAAAAATACATACCTTGATTTTTGTAGGTTGAAAGAATGTCATCTGTAATTTCAAGTGTTTTCTGAGCGAATAAACCTTCAGAACCTCCTGTTGACAGATAAAAGCATTTTATAATGTAGACGTCATTTGCTTTTAAATAAAACACAACAGGGTATAATGATGAAACAAACAATCACACAATATGTGTTCATCAAAAACTTATAAATGCAATGAGATTTGCCATAAATCCAAGACAATCAAATCCAAAGATGAAGCACTTGTATGAGATGCCGTTGCTTATGCTCACCTAGAAATCCAAGTAAAGTACTGTTAGGGTTATGGATTTTAAGAGCGTTGTGAAGACCCCATATGACATTATGTCCTCCAGGAGATTGTCTCCCACAAAAAACTATTCCGACCCTGTTGAGAGACACTAAATACATCAGCCAAATATGAGCTTTTTAAGCAAATACTCATAACAAGCAGATTGCAGAGTCTTAACTTTTCACAGAAACACATGCAGGTGCGTACCCACACACGCAAACAAAATCAGAAATTGAGAGAGGATTTGACAAGCAACTAGGTTTCCGATCATCCTTCCGGATAATAGTGAATTTCAAAAAAGGGCAGCAGCAGGAATAGGAAGAAAGGATCGATCCCTTATTCAAAATGTAGACGCGTGGTTTGGATAAAAGTGATACAAAACAGCAGATGATAGTTGAAAGGAAAAGAAGACACTCGTAAATCACCAGGACCCAAGGCATACCTGAAAGCTGGATGGTCAGTTATGATTTGAGCATCAGAGACTTTAGCAGATGCCCTGAGGAAGTGAGCTAAAGGCTGGCCATAAGTGAGGGGAAAGGATCGGCTTATGCTGTGGACATCAGCTGGGTCTGCAGCAGTGGTTGCATCACCAAGTTCTACCCTCACTGCAGTTCCCTGGAAAATGCACAGATCCCAAACATATAAATGAAAATCCAATGTCAGCAATTGAATGGAAAGGAATAAATGGTGAGGGTGAAATCAGTAACTTTGTGTTAGCTTTTGCGTTTTGAAAATGTACATTCAAGAAAAGCTGTTTTTTCTCAAGCAAGGTCTCGATAGAGTTCTTGAGAGAGTTTTCTGTGGTAACATGCAAACCTGTGTATTGATTTGCGTATCACGAAAACAAACGGAGCATTAGGCACGTTACAATCCAGTATCAGTATCACATTTTTGCCCCGCTACTAATTCAAGTACAGCATACGCCTATCAAGCATAAAATAATGAAGGTAGATATATCCTAAAAAAGAAAAAAATAAGTCATCTCTCCTCTGTGTTGAGGTAGATCTACTAGCCGGCGAAAGTATAACGCAGATTAAGTGATCAACTAAGCGAAAAGATCAATCTAGCATAACATCGATTGCAATAAAAAAAAACTAAACTGATGCTATGACATTATGTGTTGGTGTTGTGGTAAATCGGGAGGGGAGAAAGACGGTGGGAAGAAGGGAGAGGGAGTAGGAGAGACCTGAAGACAGGGAGGAAGTTCTGGTTGGTAAAGAGATCGAAGTTTCTGGAGATCGGAAAGTTCTCTGGGAATGCCGAAATCGGAATCCATGCCGCTTTTCTCTTCTTCTTGTTCTTAGGTAGGTGATGAGTTAGTAGAAGTAGAAGTGTTGTGGTCGGGCGGTTTTTTTTTTTTTTTTCTTCAAAAAGACCGTTTTTATAGGGGGGGAGGGGAAATGGGGGAGAAAAAAAGAGGACCGGGAGATGCTACCTACCAACTATAAAGCCCACCCGTTTCGGCCTCTTGAAACGTGTTCCATTTATCGGCCATGGTTTCTAGGGTTTATTACGATGCGCCCCTTCTCTTCATCTATCTCTAGTGCCGTTACTAAATTGCCCTTTCATTCCTCTACCGTTTCATTTGCTAGATTTTGTCTTCTTCTCGGCCCCTCGTGCTCTGTTCTCTTTAAAATTAAACTCCCCCTCCTGTTGTGATCAATTTTAACCGTTTGATTGACACCATGGCCACAAGTACTTTTTTGCAAATGGCAAGAGATTTTCAGACTTCTTTTCTTTTACTGTTGGGTGTGAATGGTGCGATAAAAAAAAATGACAGAGGGCTTGGGGGTAATTGCAAGTGATTAGCTATGATATTGATACTTGATAGTTGGGTCGTATATCCAAACGATACAAGAAGCCAACAATATTCACGGGAATATGCCAGAAGGATATTCTGGTAACTTCAAAAGGAGCCCACTGACTTACTAAGCAAGCATTGCAAGTCTGTAGAATCTCTCTCACCTAACACTCCCTTTTGAATTTCCCTTAGTTCGGTAGCATGTCCTTTTTTTTAAGTATTTTTTATTTAAAAATATATAATAATAATTTTTTTTAATTTTTTAATATTAATACATTAAAACTATTAAAAAAACACATATTAAAACAACACCCAAAAACAATAGTGGTTCACTCTCAACATTTCTTCAAATTATTATACAATATAATGAGATAAGTGTCCCTCTGACTATTTAGCTAGACACATATTATGGTAAATTAAAGTAGTATAATGATGAAATTGTTTTTACCAACAAAACTTATTAAGCATACAGTAGGAATGAAATTATCTTTTCTATGGGATGCATTTGGCATTAAAAAAATAATAAGAGACAAAATAGTCAGTTCAGATTTTACTAGGGCATGGCAAGACTGTTAGCCCCAGGCGCTAGGGCATGGCATGGCTGCCAGACACCTAGCACTGGGGTTAGGCATGGCTGTCATACCCTGGACGCCCGGGTCAAGCAGAGTAGTCAGACCCCAAGTGTTCAAGTCAAGTAAAGCAGCCAAACCTAGGGCTTTTAAGTCTAGCGCCTGAATCCAAAGCTCTTGGGTCTAGTGTCCGAACTCAGGACTCTAGGGTTTGGTGTTGCAGCCAGATTCAAGGCTCTTGGATCTTGCAGTCCCATTTGCCCCAAGCTATTGGGTCTGGTGTCATAACCCAAGGCTTTAGGGTCGGCCTTCCGGACCCGCAGCTCTTGGTTTCGGCGTCCAGAGTTTCAGAGGGGCCCAAAACTCTTAGACCTGGCATTGCAGTCACACTCACTTAAACTTAGGTCAGACAAGTTTAATATTATTATAAATATTATTATTTGTATTGTAAATATTATTATCATTTTATAATTAATATTATTAATATAATAATTAATAAATTTGAAAAAAAATTATTAATATTAAAAAAGAACATTGATTTGATTTGAAGGGTAAAATTAAAAATCATCATCATCGTCACTAACATTAATAAATTTGAAATAAAATATCATTATTATTGAAGAAAAACCATAAATTTGATTTGAATGGATTAAAAACTATAAGAACTTGGGTCGGACGAGTTTAATATTATTATTATTAAATTTTAAAAAAATTATTACTATCGAAAAAAACTATAAATTTTATTTGAAAAAATTAAAAATTATAAAAACTTGATTCAGACAAGTTTAATATTATTATATTCATTAATATTATTAAATTTGAAATAAACATTATTACTATAAGAAAAAAAACATAAAATTGATTTGAAGGGTAAAATCAATTATTAGTATTATTATTATTATTAGCAATAGTAGTAGTATTTTCATTATTAACTTGGATCTGTCATTTCCTTCCAGACCCAAGTAACTTAGGGCTGGACATGAGTGTTAGACTCAAGTTCCTTGGGTCTGGTAGGGACACCAGACCCAAGTCACTTAAGTCTTGCAGTCCCGTGTTGACCCAAGACTATTGGACATGACGTTTAAGAGGGACTTGAAGTTCTTGAGCTTGATGTGGCAGTCAGACACACTTAAACTCGGTTTAGGCAAGTTTAATATTATTATTGAAGTTAAAAATATTATTATTTTATTGTAATTCATATAATAATTAATAAATTTGAAACAAATATTATTAACATTGAAAAACAACTATAGATTTGATTTGAATGGTAAAATTAAAAAATATTATTATTATTATTATTATTATTATTATTATTATCATTAATAAATTTGGAAAAAATATTATTATTATGGAAGAAAAAACATACATTTGATTTGAAGGGATTAAAAACTATAAGAATTTAGATAAGACAAGTTTAATATTATAAATATTATTATATTCATTAATATTATTAAATTTTAAAAGAATATTATTCATATAAAAAAAACATAGATTTGATTTGAAGGGTAAAATCACTTATTATTATTATTATTAACTCAAGTCTGACATCCCTTTCCAGATTCAAGTTGCTTAGGTTTGGCAGGGATGCCACATCCAAGTCACTTGGGTCTTGCAGCCTTACCAAGGCCAGGATTTTTGGATCCGGTGTTCAGACCTAATACTCTTGGGTCCGGTGTTAAAATCCAAGGCTATAGGGTCTGGCGTCCGGGCTCGCAGCTCTTAGGTCTAGCATCAAGACTCAAGGCTCTCGAATCTAGTGTTGAAAAGGGATCCAAAGCTCTTGAGTCTGGTGTTGCAGTCATACCCATTTAAATTGGGTCAGATAAGTTTAATATTATTATTTATATTATTAATATTATTATAATTAATATTATTAATATGACAACTAATAAATTTGAAAAATATATTATTATAATTGAAAAAAAACATAGATTTGATTTGAAGCATTGAAACCAAAGGGGTACTAACTAACAAAAATTATTATTATTATTATCATTAATAAATTTGAAATAAAATATTATTAATATTAAAAAAAACCATAAATTTGATTTGAAGAGATTAAAAACTATAATAACTCAAGTCAGACAAATTTAATTTTATTATTAATATTATAAATATTATTATTTTTATTATTATTAGTGGAGCTAGCCCCCGAAAACTTGGGTTTGACTGGGGTGTTAAATCCAAGTTTATAATCTTTAGTATTCTTATTATTATTGTTGTTGTTGTTATTGTCATTAATAATTTTTTTTTTAAAAAAATATTATTATTATCGAAGAAAAACCATAAATTTAATTTCAAGGAATAAAAAACTATAAGAACTTGGATCAGAAAAATTTAATGTTATTATTAATATTAAAAATATTATTATTTGTATTATAAATACTATTATTATTATTATTATTATTATTAAATTTGAAAAATATATTATTAATATTGAAAAACAACCACAAATTTAATCTGAAGTCTAAAATTATTATTATTATTATTATTATCATTAATAAATTTAAAATAAAATATTATTAATATCAAAGAAAAACCATAAATTTGATCTAAAGGAATTAAATTTATAAGAACTTGGATCAAACAAGTTTAATATTATTATTAAAAAGCCAGACCCAAGTTTATTATTATTATTATTATCATTAATAATTGTTTTTAAAAATATTATTACTATAAGAAAAACCATAAATTTGATTTCAATGGATAAAAAACTATAAAAACTTGAGAGTTTAATATTATTACTAACATTAAAAATATTATTATTTGTATTAAAAATATTTTTATTGGTATTATAATTAATTTTATAAACATTACTCTTGGATCTAAAATTTTACAGTCGGATCAGCCAAATCTAAGGCTCTTGAATCCAACATTGCACCCAAACTCAACGCTTTTGGATCTTAATTTTTTTTATATTTTTTTATGCAAAAAAAAAAAAATTGACCTGCATGCTGCTAACGAGTGATAACTAAAAGGATAATAGTTTTTGCTTTTTAATGCTTTTGAAAAACATATTTTACTTTAAAAATATCAAATTAATACATTTTTTATATTTATATTAAAAATAAAAAAATATTATTTTAACATATTTTTAAGCAAAATACTTTTAAAAAATACATTGATAAAAATACCACACATGCTAAAACCCTCTTAAAAAGTGCAGTAGCTTATTTTAAAAAAATCAAGTTGATATTTTTTCTGTGTTTTTAATAATTTTAATATGTTAATAATATAAAAAAATTAAAAAAATATTTTGATGTATTTTTTTTAAAAAATAATTTTACAGAAAGCACAAACTGCACCAAGATAAGGTTGGATTTTAATTTGATGCCCCGAGGCAGCTTTAAACCCCCAAGCAATGACAGTCACTTTTGCCCCTGCAGGGAAGATTGATTCTCAGTTCTCACAGTGCTCACAGCACCGCGCCTGGGTTTCTCTTCTGATTTCCGAGAAGAGATGACCACGTCTGAAAAGCCCTGGTCTGAAAATCAGTTCGATCAAATTACATATCACCAATAACCAACGCAAATTTCTCTTATATGCTTGCAAGAGCTCTTGAAAAGTTGAGCTATGTGATTCCCCGGTTGTCTAAATGAAGAATGCATATAATCTTTAATGAAGGACATGTAGTGCCAGCTGCCTCCCCACCATTTGTTTCCTCGCAAAGTTTCAAAGACAGAAAAGGAACCTAAACCACCACTTCCATTTCAAATGTACATTCAAAGTACAAGGACATGAAGAGAAGATTTTCAGTCAAAATTCAAATATGGATACGATAAAGAGTTTCTAATTGTCAATCAGGGAACAGCATTGTTCTATGTGCTCATCGAAACATTCAACCAGCTTTGATCACTCAGCTCAACATGATAAAGAGCTCTAGACCTTAATTACAAAACCAAATTTAGAGAAGGAAAGATTACACCGGTAAGTTTCATCCTTGGCCTTGAAGCTTTGCATCTTCTACTGTTTGCCAAGGATATGAATATTTTACTTCCTGCTCCTCTTTGAGCCACGTTTTCTGGTGCTTTCTTTTCCATTGTTTCTAGTAGAACTTCCACCATTGTTGACTGGGGCATTGCAGGCTGGGGGAATAGGCACATGATGCCCAGGAGCCAAAGCAGGGAACCCAACAGCAGGGATTCTGCAAGAAAACAAGGATAAAGAGTAGCTGAAGGTTAAGCAATTCAGTGCGCTACCACAATCCAGCATCGAGAAAGCATCGCAAAAAGAAACAAATACTTTTGCTTCTATTGGAGCCGTAAATCAATCATCGAGGAGAATGGCAACTTATCCAGTCAAACTAACAGGACCCACTAAGGTAACTAGTTCAAAGCAGAGGTAAATAGTAGTAGCATTTGGCACATTCTTAACAACATATATTAGCATGGCAAATGGGCTTGTTTCAAAGCCCTGTTCTAAAGCAAACCACCCAGTTTCGATATCCAATATCGTTAGGGTTCATAACAGTGGGGCCGTTCAGCAAATTCAGTGAGCAATTACATAGCTGCAGAAGTCATCAACCTTGGCATAGTCAGTCATACGATTCAGAAAATAAACACAAACTCCCTCCTCTTTAAATTACAGAACATGAATTCCCACATTAAAAAATGACGACGATAAGAGGTAATAAGCATGAGCAATGAGCAATATGGACTGTGAAACATACCCAACAAGAGCACAGCAGACTCCTGCTTGGCCGAGGTAACACCAAATGCATTGCCCCTCTGTAAACTAAGGCGTAGAGCATGGTTCTCCGCGATAAAACACTGAAGCAGCCTGTCCAGCCTCCTGCATTCCCCTTCCAAATACCTACTCTTAATTTCAAGATCCCTCACATGCAACTTCTTCCTTTCCCTTGATCTCACTGCCGCGTCCTTATTTCTCAACTGCCTGAAAAATCAGTTCAATTATTACATACAGCAGGGCCCACAACACTCTCTTTCTCCAACAGATATAAAATGATCGCATGACAATCGTTACAGCATAGCAGAAAAACAAGGAAGAAACAGCACCAGAGCATGATCAAAACATAACTAGTTTCAATGTGCAAAAATTAAAAGAAAACCCTTTATGTACAAACAGAAACGCCATGGCTTCTACGACATTGAAAAGTCTAATTTATAAACTAGAGGTACCTTCTCCGTTTCTTGGACACAATATCATCAGGATCTTCCTCCTCATCGTTGTTGTTCTTCTCCTCCGCTCCGTCGTCTTTCTCCTTCGGGCCGCCGTCAGCATCATCGGAAGAAGTGGAATCCTTATCGGTGGAAGCATCAAGGACCTCGCCACCAGACTCGTGAGCAGAAGGAGAATCAACTAAAATATCTGCCAAGAAAGCGTTGCAGTTCTCCAGCTGATCAACCTTATCGTCGTCATCTTTCATCAACAAGGTCTCAACCTCTCCGATCCAAGACGAAACCGTAGCAGGTGATGATGAATTCGAAGAATCGTTGATCGGTTGCAAGTCTGTGGTTAAAGGAGGTTCTAATTCGAAGATGCTATCGGAATCCGGGAATCCATCCAACAAATTATCCCAATCGATTTGCCCTAGCACATCATCTCCTTCTAGAAATTCCATTGCATAAATGAAGACTAGGAAAAAACCAGATAAAGCTACTACTTTTTAATCACAAAATTAGATTACAAAAATAAAAAGAAGGAAAAGGAAAAACAAAAACAAAACTTTGAAGCAGAGAATGTTTTCCTGTGCGTGTATATATATGGGAAAGGTTGCGTTGCCAAGTTCATGCTTCGTGGCAATTTCTAACCGCGTCACTCGCTTTCTTCGTGAACAAGGAAAAGAAACAGTGACGCGTTTTTAGAATGACGATCAACCGTACACGTGTTGATGGTCACGAAATTCTAACAAGGGAGTTGAGGGACCGGTGATCTTGCCACGTGATTTTTAGGAAGGTGTTGCCATCACCCGACCAATAGGAAGGCGCCGAGTGAACAATTAGAGGCACTGTGGCAATCTACGTGGATTTTCAAGACAGGAGGTGGGCATGGGCCTAGAAGTAAAGTAAGTATATAATTTTCTTGATGTTGAATTTGGACCTGATTTTAAGGAACGCGTAGCAAAAAACCTGAATGTCTAAAAATAATAACGTCTTTGAACCTTATGTTATTGATTGATGAGCTTTGAACCTGAGGGACTGTAAAGGTGCATGGAATTTCTTCATAAAACAAAAGATTTTCGGAGATTGGAAAAGAAGAAGAAGAAGAAGATATGAACCCGTAACTCGTGAGAATGCATATTTAACAAATTATGATTTGCAATTCAAATATTTTATTTTTTTTTATAAAATATTTTGAGTTGAAAAAAATGGTATGTATAACGATGTTAAGAAATTATAAGTTTATGAGATAATCACATCGAACCACTTGTTTTACTACTTTTGTATTTTATGTTTTGAAAAATGTATATCCTCAATCAAACTAAAATCTCAAACATTATATAAAACGACTTTATTGTATATAGTAAATTACAAACCGAAGGAAACAACATACAAATCAAAAGGTAATTATAAGCTAATGCTCTTCAATTCAAAAACCAAATTCTTATTCATAGTTATCTACTCTTTCTCCAACAAAACCATGATAACCATGGTATATTTGCATTTCAAGATTTTCAAGCAAATGGGCATGTCCTGTGGCTGCTACTCTATGCTAGTCGAGATAAAAGAAAAAAACGGGTTGAAGAATTAATGAAGAAGAAAAGAGGGGCCTTCAGCGGGGACCTTTTATCTATTTTTACATGGTAGTATTTGGTGAGATATTTCAAAGAAACGGGCTGAAGAATTGAGGCAGTTTGGTTACATGGTTGTGAATGCTTTTTAATTAAAACGTAATTTGTAGCATTTGATAATAAAAAAAATGATTTATTATTTATGAATCTCACATTATTTTTACTTTGAAACGCAGGTAATGAAAAGTAAGGAATTGCTGCTTTTCACGCACTATGCATGCTAATTGCACTGTTTAATGAACAGTGCAATTAGCCTGAACAATGTACATTGATACACTGTTCAAGTGAACAATGCAATTCTCTTGCACTGTTCACTTAAAAATAATGAACAATGCAAGTGAATTGCACTGTTCATTTATAAACAGTTCAATTCACTTACACTGTTCACGTGGATATATTTTTTTCCAGTGTGTTAATTTTATTAACAGTTTTTTTTTAAAAAAGTAATTTAGAGTGAATTAAATTCATTCGCACTGTGATGTTAATAATATTTTTTTTCCTGAAAAACTAGTATAGAGTGAATTAAATTCACTCGCACTGTAATATCAATTTTATACCTGATAATATTTTATCTAATTTTATTACACGCTCACAAAATTATAAAAACTGTAGTTCTTATCGGATGAATTTTGCACGTAATAGAATTACAAATAGTTTAATGGAATAATTAAAAAAAATTATATAAAGTATTATTTATTTCATGATGTAATATAGGAGTAATTAATTCTACAATATTTAAATTTAAAACCATCAATATTAATATATATTTTTTTAAATTATTTTATAATCTCAATTTCAAAAACATTCTTAACCAAACACATTAAACTACTTTTTCTTTAATCTCAATTTCAACCACAGTTTTAACCAAACATCTATTTTTTCAAACCAACCTCAACTAAAAGTATTTTTTATAAAACAATTTTTTTCAAACTATAACCACAACAGCTACCGAAATACCAAACACACTTTCAAAAGAAATTAATTTATGGGGGTTTTCAAGGTGTTGCAAGAGCACATGGTTACGATGGATTTAGATTTAGGTTTAGATCTAAAGAGATCAATCTATTATTAGATTTGGGTCTAGACAGGGAGAGAGATGATTGGAGAAAGAAAATTGTCTGTTCAAGATTTTGAAAACATGGCTAGGATTGATGATGATTTAGGTATAATCGGTGATTGGGCACCTCCTAGTCCAAGCCTAGAAGCCTTTTTTTTTCTTCAGGAATATTGGGTTATGATATTAACTCGAAAGGGAAAATAGGAAGGAAGGCTCTTTCTGTGAACAAAGGCAAAATAAATACAATGCTTCTCGAATGGTTATTATTTATTTGCTAGTCGTGAAGGAGAATTGCCATTATATTATGCTTTATGATCTGAGAAAGTTCTAGGCCGGGAATGAAAAAGAAAAGGTAGGTTGTTTGATGAAAGCGATGAGAATACCCACCACGTGTTTGATAATACGACGATGGCGAAATCATACGAGAGTAGTTGTTAAATTGCAAACCTAGTATTATAAAAATTATTAAAGTTGAGGACGCGAAGAAAAAATCAAACATGTAATTATCCCAAAGTTTATTGGTCACCTTACCATCAAAGTTCACAGGGAAGCAGTTCGCCACTGGAAACCTTAGGAAATGTTAAGATGGATACTATTTCGCCACTGCAACACCACTACAGCATTTGCAAGGCAGGCAACCTAGGGTCAAGGGTTCTTTTCTTTTCTTTTCTTTTCATTCAGAATAATCAAGCTCCCCTCACTGTTCACGCACCATTCTAGCAAATCAGCAGGAGCTCTTATGATCCTGGTTCGCCTCTTCTGCACCATCAAGTTCCAGGACCCACAATCACAACCTTTCCCTATTTCAAAATCAATAACAATCAAGTTCCAGGACCCATTTCATTTGGTGCATGGACTTCTTCCTACTGACCACAGTCATCTGGATTTTGTATCATAACAGATCTCTTGAGAATATATGCCATGTTGCTTTTCGTAGCAACAAAAGAACATGATAATCAGAGGCTGTGCCAGAAAATCTTTATCCTCTTTAAAAGGATATATTTCTGATACACATTTAATACCCCCACTAAGGTAGTATTTGTCGGTTTGTTTGTAGTGATTTTCGGTTAAAAATATATCAAAATAATATTTTATTTTCATATTTTAAAATTCATCAAAACACAGTCTATCACGGAAACAAACAGTACCTAACTGGACATGAACACCGTGCCCTTTTTCTGACCAACTTCGTGTTCAACTGGCCCAATTCAGAGATCCCAGAACTGACCCTAACCTAAAGACAGATGGAATAATGATTAGAAAAAACAAACAATGCTAAATTGCCTTTAAACAACAGGGGGGGAATCATTGGGATTTGTCCATACTCGTATAGAGCACAACTTTTGGGCCCAGGTCACCCTGCCTATATGATGTATCTGCTGGCAGGATCAATCCCTACACCTACAAGCTGCTAAAGAAGTTTTAAGTTCAATAAAAACATGAGAGTTGCCACATAAATTTAATATCGAATGAGCCTCTATAAACATGAAAGCAATGCTTTTAGCCTTTTGAGCACCACTGTCAAGTGTGTGAATAATGAAGTTAACCGATTGCCCTAACTAAAACCTCGTCTCTAACAAACCTGAGCACAACCCAAAAGGGAAAATCCCATACAAAAAGTTGACAGCTAACAGCAAATCCATTTAAACTAGTGTATTCCGAACTCCAGTTTCTCAGGGACTTCTCAGGGGAATATGCATTCCTGCATTCGATAGCATGGACAAAAAGCTGCTATTATATTAAATCATGAGAAAGGCACCCAAACTCATCAAATACCCACACATAGTGGGCAAGTTAGCAGCTTAACCTAGTAGCTTCAAGGGTGAGACAGCAGTTTTTAGCATGTCAGTTTGGTTAGTTACACTTCCTCTTGACAATTCAAGACTTCCAACATGTTAAGCTGTTCTAGAGCTTGGGCCAGCCTCAATTTTATATCAGCCTAAAGTACATCAAAGACACGACAATCAAATCAAAAAAACAAAAACCTGGAATCTTCCTGCGTGATCTAAATATACTTCCACTTCCTATGAACGTATCACAGTAGTCTAACCACTATATGAAAACCAAAACCAGACTTTTATTTAGATTACTGAAAAGATTTTACCATGAAAAAAAAATCCATAGCAAGGCATGCATTCACCAATGCTCTAAATACAAAGTACTCCAAATGAGTCTTTCTTTCATCCAGTTGACCAATGCTTTACTCCAACTTCTAACCCAGCTCAAAACAATTTTCAAATAGCAACCACGAATTTCCGCCAACAACCATGACTTTTACTACAAAGCCTAGTGGCAGCAATCAGCTATATAGAATTTATTTATGCGACCAGCAACCTGCTAGATTTAAATGCTAAAACTATAGAAGTAAAAGAGAAGCCCTTAGAGCATGACGCGGGTCATAGTAAACAATGTATTTGCACAAAAATAATTAGTATGTGCAATGGAGAAAATGGTTTCTGATAAACAAGTAACTTAAAGCTAATGCTCGCAGGTCACCGGTAACCATTCGAGCATATTCATCATACACCAGAAAGGGTCACTACATATTGGTATGAAATTGAATAAATCACTCTTAACATTGCCAGTCAAATTAATATGCAAAATACACGCTTTGGCAGGCACGATTTTACAGTTCAATGTAAAGAGATATAAGTAACACAAACCCAAAACCAAAAGACAGAGAACAAGAAAGATAGGATTCATAAAAACAATTTAATAGCAAGAAGAATAATTACTAAACTAAAGCTTAACTGACACAATTAACTCCATAACAAAGGTACCAACAAAAATAGTACGAATCCTTCATAAAAAGAGTCAAATATTCAAAGCAAAAGAAAAGATGAAAACCAAACACTAGAGCCTAGAATCATTACCAATAAGAGAAAAATGCCAACATACATCTCCACTCCTAGACCAGCCAAGACAACTTTCTCCCTCTTCAAATCACTGCTTCTCCTCCCTCTCTCTATTCCACTGCTCAATCCTGGCCCTTCTTTCCTCGCTGCCTTCCCTGACCGGGCTCCTGCTCCTCCTCGGACTCCCGTGTCTTTTCCTCCCTCCGTCTCTGTCATTCCTCCTCCCATTTCCACGATAATCACGGTCTCTGTCTCTGTAATCCCTCTCACGCCTATCATAATCTCTATCCCTCCTCCTCGGACTCACACTCCTACTCCGACTCCTACTAACCCTGTATCCCCGATATCTTCCAAACAACTTTCTCCGCAAATCCTTCCCAATCAGCTTCACATGCATAAAATTACAATAACCACCACGATTGCAGTTATTCTCCTCGTACTGTCTGCAGGTAGCTTCACGAAAATCAGTGACTGGAGAGAAATCGGCGATAATAGGACGACCAGAGTAAAATCGTCCCTGAAGAGATTGCAAAGCGGCAGCAGCTTGGTCCTCCTCCTTGAACTGAACATAAACGTTACCGATCATGTGATCGGCGAGGTTATCACAAACATTAAGGTTCTCGATCTCACCAAATTTGCTTAGTTCTTCAAAAATATCCTCATAAAAATCTTCGAAATGCTCCTGGATCTTGTGTGGGTCGAGTGGCTGGCCTTGAGCATCGACACCGGGAGTAATCATGTCAGGGCGGTGGTACGTGTTGGATAATAAGAGAGTGGGAGAGATGGTGGGGCGATTGTGGAGGCGAGAGCAGCGATCGCCGTGACGGCATGCGCCAATCTTGAAGTAGAAAGGGCAATTAACTCGGTCTTTCTCGGTACCGAAGATTGAAGCTAAGTGCTCCGCCATGGTTTTGTTTGATAATGGGATTTATTTGGGGTTCTGTTTGAGAAAGCTCTCGTTCATGAAAGAAACCTAATTTTAGAAATTTAGGGAATTTAGACACAGAACTCTCTCTCTCTAGCAGTCCCTCTGTCTCTAAGAGAGAGGAGTGGCCGTACCAATGCCACCATTAAATAATAATAAATAAATGAACGAGTGACCGGGTGGGTTAATAATAAGATCCGTTTTCAGTTTTTTTCTTTATAAAAACTAAAAGTAAAAGTTGAATACACGCGGGTCAACCCGGTATCATCTCTTAAATCCACAATTGAGGTACTGAGCTTGGTCAATTTTAGATCGTACTAGTTGGATACTTTTTATTTTTATAAAAACAACGGTAAAAATTTATAATATAAAAAATAATATTTTTTTATATTAATAATAATTGTTTTTCAAATTTATTAATTAATTTATTATTAATATTAATAATAATAAAAATAATAATATTTATAACACCATTAATACTATTTTTGATATGAATATTTAGAATTATTATAAAAATAATAATATTTATAACATAAATAATTATATTAAGAATTTCAAGATACTTACAACACAAATAATAATATTTTTTATATCAATATTTTGAGTTATAATAAAAATAATAATATTTATAACACAAATAATAATATTTTTGATATGAATTAGAAGAGAAACAATAATATTTATAACACACATTATTATATTAACACATATGTAGTTGGGCATGGACGCGTCTAACCCCAACTTGAGGGTAGGCGTTGTTGTGGTCAGCCCAACTTGGAGTTGGGCGTGGACGAGTCCAGACTTCTAATTATAATAAAAGTAAAAATAATTATAACACAAATAATATTATTTTTAATATTAATATTTTTAATCATAATAAAAGTAAAAATAATAATAACAAAAATAATATTATTTTTAATATTAATATTTTTAATCAAATAAAAAAAACTATAACACAAATAATAATATTTTTAATATTAATACTTTTAATCATAATTAAAAAATAACTATAACACAAATAATACTATTTTTATTATAAGTAATAATATTATAATAACAATGGGAAGCAGACACCTGACGCCTGGTTTGCCCTAGCGCCCCATAACGCTAGGCGACCCTTCTGTAGCAATCAGACCCGAGCACCACGTGGCGATGGTGTGTCTTGGAGAGAGCCAACTTGCTTTAGTCATGACAAATTTCCTGATTATCTGGGGTTCGGGGTCATAACCCCAGCTCAATGGGTCTTGCGTGACCCAATTCTATTGGATCTTGATGAAGGATTTTAAATATTTTAATTTTTTTTATAATTAAAAGTATTACTCTTAATAATAGTATAATTGGTGTTACAAATGTTATTATTTTATTATAATGAATAGTATTTGCGTTAAAAAATATTATTATTTTTATTAAAATTTAAAATATTTATATAAAAAATAGTATTATTTGTGCTATAAATATTATTATTTTATTTATAATTAATGGTATGAATACTAAAAATATTATCATTTGTGGTATAAATATTAATATTTTTATTACAAGTAATCATATTATAATACCAATGGCAAGCAGACACCTGACACTTGTGTTGCCCTGCTCAAGCGCCATCCTAGCACGCAGACCCGAGCACCCGGTGGCGCTTAGGGGTGCTTGGGGTGAGCCAAGCAGCTCCCGCCCATGTGCAATACCCGAGCACCACGTGGTGATGGCGGTCGCTTGGGGCGAGTCAGCCCGCGCCCGCTTAATGTGGGGCACCTGACACTTGGGTTTGAAGGAGGACCCATTGTCTTGGGTCCGACGTCAGGACGCAAGCTCAATGGGTCTTGATGAATGATTTTAAATATTTTAATTTTTATTATAATTAAAAGTATTAATATATAAAATAGTATTATTTATGTTATAACTATTTTAATTTTTCTTATAATTAAAAGTATTACTCTTAAAAATAGTATAAGTGGTGCTACAAATATTATTATTTTATTATAATGAATAGTATTTGTGTTAAAAATATTATTATTTTTATTAAATTTTAAAATATTCATATAAAAAATAGTATTATTTGTGCTATAAATATTATTATTTTATTTATAATTAATAGTATAAATACTAAAAATATTATCAGTTGTGGTATAAAATATTAATATTTTTATTATAAGTAATAATATTATAATAACAATGAGAAGCAGAAACCTGACGCTTGTGCTGCCTTTACGCCACCTAGCGCTTGGGCTGACCCAGCACCACGTGGCGTTGGGGCTGCCATAGCCAATTGAGCTTTTGCCTAGACCCAAGCGCCAGGTGCGCTCGAGTCGGGCAGCCCCAGCGCCAAGTGTCCTTGCGTAGGTAACGCTAGCGCCAGGTGCCTGCTCCTCATAGTCTGCAACTCCACCAAAACTTGTGCTAACCATTTTCTCCTCAACCATCCCTTCAATGCTAAATGCATTTCCGCGAAAAAGACAACTCCACCTCTCCTCCGTTGCCCTTGCAACTCTTTGTGTCAAGGGCTAAGCTGCCATTACAGCTCCAATCCACAGTGCTCTAAATCTATTGTAAATAGTAACAGGGGCACTGAGCCCTTTTAGTATATTGAATAATTTATTTTGTTTCAAAACTTCTACAGGCTTGAGGGCTCACTCAGTGTTCGTTCTAGTTTTAAAAAATTAAAAAAATTCAGTCATTAATGTGTTGATTTTTTTTTATTAAAACTATATTATTTTTAAAAAAATATATATATACATTTTTTATCCTTATAATATGTAACTTGAGCTTTACTTGAATTTTAAAACTATAGGTTTTATAATCATGATACATGGAATTATTATCATGGTAAGTATGCCATCAATTTTGCTTTCACGTGCAGGTATTTCTTTCCTATATTCCAACAAGTCAATGGTTGATGTGCTTTCTTTTTTCTGCCTGGCAATTCTTTAAATTTGTTCATTCCATGCCAGACCGAAGTAAAGGCAAAATGATTGATGACACTTTTTTGGGATTGCTGTGCTGTGTCATATGTATCTGCACATACTTATCCATGCATGCTTATATTTACAGTGTCCGATAGCCTAAAGGCTATATTTATTTTCACAACGGCTCAAGTTATTCGCTTAACAAAATATTTTAATAATAAATATAGTATATTTATTAATTATATTTTATAAAATAAAAATTACCTTAACATCCGAGCTTTGATCTTTAATGTGTTGCTTCGCCTAGATTTAAATGACTCGGCACCGCTACTGTGCATGCATGCCTATGCGCAAACTTCAGGAAAGTCATCCATCTTTTTTGAAGTTCTGGATTCCGATAAGTAAACACTATCATGCTAACAAATCATTTCATATGCAATAGCACAATTGTGCTAGCTCACCAAACCACTAATTTCAGAGTCGTTTCGTTACAAAGAAAAATCTAAAAATCTCAGAATGACTTGAACCAAATTTGTAGATATTATCCATCCATGCCTGAGATCATATGGCACTGGAAGATATGGATCAGGGCTTCAGAGATAGAAGCTAATCCGCTTAAGATCATACAACACTGAAAGAAAGGTAAAACAATAAGTCTGTTATTAGATTGTGCTGCGCCCAATCACCTAGGAAGGCTGCGCAAAGGAAAGTTCCTTAGTGGATTCTCCCTTAAGAGATCTGTTTCCCTGCTAGTTGAAAAATCAAGAAAACTAATCAGTTCTCACTAGGTAATATATCCTCTGTAATGTTTAGCACATCCTTGAGTGGACAGTGAAATAGTCATGCAACTAGCACTTACTTCTTAATGTCTAGGCCATCTCCCTGCCTCAGCTTCAACGTCGAAGACTTGCCATCATGATCATGTGATCTATCCATTCTGATAAGACAGAATAACAAGTTAACAACAGAACAAGGAGACTAACATATCAACAAGCACTACATATAGATACAGAAGAATTGATGCAATCTCCTTGATGGAGAATTGTCTCCATCAATTGACAAATTATTATTTATCCCTTAGAACAATGGTATTACTCACTCTGTACATTCCTCGTCAACAAACACTTCAATGGAGGCGCTTGCAGTTACCCCTCCAGTTCTAGCTCCAGGTCTCCGAGGAATCTGAGAGAAGGCATGTTCTCAAAGTTTAGTGCCCTCCTATTGAAAAGGAATTCAGATGAAAAATTGTATGGAGTGTTTTTGAGAGATGAAGCCACCTTGTATGTTGTCCATTTGGTAGGCAATGCACTATTTTCTTTGTCTCTCTCTTCTCGAGCTCCAAGAGTGCTCCAAGGACTCAAATCTGTCTTGGACTTGCCTGATTGATGTCCTGGCATGGTGTCAATACTTGTTGTGTCTTTGAAAATAGAAAGGGGAATCTTTTGAGTCCTATAAACGGGATCAGAAGAAAGTGTGTTAGAAGTTAGAACAGAAATCCAAATGATAATGCCAACCGAGTTTGCTTCCATCAACAATAACAAAATTTCGAAATAAAACACATATCAATAGGCATATTCGGTTGAAACACTTGCATACAACATGCGTCAATGTTTCACACGGGTAGGGAAGAGGAATCATGGCACAGATTCTCTAATCAATGCAAACAAAATTTGCGATGGCATAAAGTACTCAATTGCAAGTCCATAGATGTATTTATGCATCTCAATCATAGCAATAGTCACTTCTCAACTTTCTTTTGTATTCCTGAAACACTGAATGAACCAGTCAACTGTTCACTTTTAAGCAAAGATGCTGACATCATAAAAGTTTCTACATTTCCGAGGATGTATTAAGAGGAAGGAACATGCTGACATTCACGAGAATCTATCACACCAAAGGAAACTTGTGCCTTTGGGCATTAGTAAACTTTGACATCAAATTATATATGGGCTTGTTTCCATCTTTCCAATCATTTTCAATATAATTTTTAAATATATATGTTACTTCCGCTGTGGAAACATTTGTGGCAGACTTCGTATAACTGTTATATACCAAATCAACCTAGTGTGCAATGCGAAAAGGGACCACGGTAGAACTTGTGCACAGCTTCTAAATGGATGTGCTACTTCATCCCAGTTGGGTAACAAAATAAGCAAGTTTTTAGAGATTCATATATGCATGCAGGCTGGCAGATCAATTTCATTTTTCCTTGTTCAAGAGGCAAATCCTTGAATGGAACAGAAAGGGGAACTAGGAACTAAAAGAAAAGTAGCAACTCTAAAACCGCATCCTTACCTGTCTGGCTTCATTTGTTTCCTTGCAAGTTCAGATCTCTCCATATTTTGCCTCCCTGCAACATTGGTGAGTCTTAGCAATAAATTCAAAATGGCAGATTAGAGCAGTAGAAACTTACGATTATCTGCAGTGGACAGGACAGTTCCAAAGCTTCGGACTGGCAAGTGACTTTCTCCAGAGTCGTCCTAAGAAGAAGGAGAAATGAAATAATAAACCACTTCCATTTGTTTGATCATATATCAACTAAACAAAATAATTTACCAAAGCCGCATACCTCCACAACATTTGGTTTTCTCATCGACCTAATAAGAAACTTCCTATAGGCGTCCTTCAATTTCTCTACTGGTTGAGCATCCCTGTAAAAGTAAACGCTCATTGAAAATTGGAAAAGAAAATTTTAATTGTATAGACAAGTCCATCAAACTGAAGGATAAGTAACTTCAATGTGGTTGCTTTTGATGGGAGAAAAACACAACAGAACTTGAACAAGAAATGATTTTTGCAGAGATGAGATATCAGACCATGAAAAAGCTTGGCTGATGATAACAAACAAGAAACAAGATCGTCTCCTCATTGCTTTTCCAGCACGCACCATATAACTTTTCCATGTATTAAATTACACTAACTTTAATGAAGTCAGTTATGTGTGGATCCTTATTCTCTCATTGCTTTCAAAAGTCTAATTGTTATTGTTTGCAAACATAGCTGAGCGTGTTTGGTATTATGGTTGTTGTTGTGGTTGTGGTTTTAAAAAAGTTGTTTTATAAAAAGTACTTTTAGTTGAGGTTGGGTTGAAAAAATATATGTTTGGTTAAAACTGTGGTTGAAATTGAGGTTGAACAAAAAGTAGT